>Ga0187887_10002595_pt1 | contig 14404 bp, 17 predicted proteins | sample June2016WEW_7_10_FD_132977 | JGI IMG/M metagenome (GOLD analysis project Ga0187887, IMG submission 132977) | Peatland microbial communities from SPRUCE experiment site at the Marcell Experimental Forest, Minnesota, USA - June2016WEW_7_10 | ecosystem: Environmental > Terrestrial > Soil >...
GCGTTTCGCGTGCCCGACCTCACTTTCAAGGACGCCGAAGGCCATGAACGAAAGCTCGCCGATTGGCGCGGCCGCACCGTGCTTCTCAACCTCTGGGCCACCTGGTGCGTGCCCTGCCGGCGGGAAATGCCGGCGCTGGACGCGCTGCAAAAGGACCTCGGCGGACAGAATTTCGAGGTGGTCGCCATCAATATCGACACCCGCAATCCGGACAAGCCGCTCGCCTTCCTCAAAGAAGCCGGGGTGAACCACCTCGCTTATTACACCGATCAAAGCGCGCGGTTGTTCGAAGACCTGAAAACCACGGGCCTCGCCTTCGGCATGCCGACGACCATCATCGTCGACCGCTCAGGCTGCGAGATCGGCAACATGGCCGGTCCCGCGGAATGGGCGAGCGGCGACGGCGTCAAGCTCATCAGTGCGGCGATCGCTGGGGCCGGTGCGGACTGAGGAAAAGCCCGGGGCTTAATTGCCGGAGATCTTCTGCACCACCGGCAACCAGGTTTCTTGTTGCTTGTCGACGAAGGAGAGGACTTCTTCGGGCGTCATTGCGCGCGGATAATTGCCGAATTCGGCAAGCTTCTTTTTGAAGTCCGCGTCGCCGAGCACTTTGCTCAAATCCGCGTTGACTTTCGCTATGATCGGCGCGGCTGTACCGACCGGCGTCACGACGACTTGCCAGCCGGAGCCCCGAAAGCCCGGCAGCGTTTCAGCCACCGTGGGCAGATCGGGAAACTCCGGCAGACGTTCCAACGAGCCGACGGCGATCAGTTTCACCTGTCCCGCTTTGACCGCTCCGGCGATCCCCGAATAACCCTCGATGATCATGGACACGCGGCCATCGGCGACGTCGCCGATCGCGGAGGCCGGACCGTGCGTGTAGGGTACCGATACCAGTTTGATATCCGCGCGTTCCTGAAGGAGTTCACCGGTCAGGTGCGTGAGTCGGCCAATCCCCGTCAACGCGATCGTGATCTTGTCCGGCTCTTTCTTGGCGAGCGCTATGAGCTGAGGCAGGGTCGCGACGCCGAGCGAAGGCGATACGGCGACGAACATCGGCTGGTCGGCCGTGAACCCGACGGGCAGGAAATCCCGCGGCAGCTTGACCGGAAGGTTTGGCGCGATGCTCGGCAGCGCCACGAAAGTCGATAGCGTAGGATTAAACAGGGTATAGCCGTCGGCTGCGGCTTCGGCAGCAGCGTGAACGGCGAGACTGCCGTTCGCGCCCGGACGATTGAGCACCACGACCTGCTGCCCCCAGATCTTGCCGAGCCCCTCAGCGACGAAGCGGGCAACGACATCCGGCGCGGAACCGGCCGCGGAATCGGAAACGATCGTCACTGGCCGATCAGGATAACTTGCGGTTTGGGCAAAGGCGCTGGAGGCTACTGGCAACACCAACAAACAAAGAATGCCGAGCCAAGACCTCAACCGATGCATTTTTGTCTCCGACTTCCCATGGCGATGCGGTTAATAACTAAAGGACCTAGCGTCAATTGATAATCACCGTCAATCCGAGCGCGGGCGCTATAAGAAACCGCCAACATGTCGATGTTTTATAGACGATTTCTTTTAGGAAACCTCACGAGCGCGACATTTTGACCTTTTGCGAATGGCGACCTGCGTCGTCGGCCGGGCCGCGCGCAAGCTTGCCCGGGGCCGAGAAATCTTGCAGAGTTTATGTTTGCGTTCACTGAGGATGCCGTAGCCGGGAAAGGTATTCGTCCATGTCCACTGCAACGAACGCTGTCAAGCTCGTTTCCGAATCCGCCATGCCCGCCGACGTGCGCGCCACTCAGATCCAACCCGCCGTCGGCTCAACGATATCGGGATTCAGGTTTGACGGCCGGCCTCTCACCGACGCGTTCCGCTCAGCTCTGCGCGATCTCTTGCACAACCGCGGTTTGGTGGTGTTCGAGCCGGGCACGGCGACTGCGGAAAACTTCACGGCCTTCGCCGGCTTCCTCGGCGAGTTTTTCTATTATGCGGGTCCCCACACGCCGCGCGCGCCGGAGAATCCCGACGCCACGATGATCGACTCGCTCAAGGACAAGAATCTTCGCAATCACATCTGGCATGCCGATGGCGGATTTCGTTCGGACGCGCCGGCGTTCACGGCGCTGTTTGCGCAGCAATTGCCGGATTCCGGCGGCGATACGATGTTCAGCAACACGGCTTGGGTCTACGAGCATCTCGATCCCTTGTTCGCGGCCTACCTTGAAACGCTGACGGTGATTCAGTCGGCGGACGCGACCGGGCATATCACCGATCGATATCTCGATCCGAAGGAAGCGGCCGAAGCGAGAGGACGCATGCCTCCGTTCGAGGCGCCGCTGGTGCGCGTTCACCCCGCGACCGGCCGCAAATGGATCGCGGTCAACGAGTCCTACACCAACTATATCAAAGGTGTCAGCCGGATCATGAGCCAGAATATTCTCGGCATCCTGTTCGACATGATCAAGTCGCCGGAGGCGACGGCGCGCTACACCTGGACCCGCGGCGCGCTCGCGATCTGGGATAATCGCGTTGTCCAGCACAAGGGCATCAAGGATTACGGCAGCGGCCGCCGGATTCTCTATCGCGCGACCATGACCGCGTAAGGTGCGTTTCCAGTGAACGACGTTCGTTCGAAAGCGCTGATCACGGTCGGCGAACTCGCTGCGCTGCTCGACGCGCAACAGCCAGTCGTAGTGCTGGACGTCATCGACGAACCGGGTGCGGCGCCCGACGACAGGCCCAAAATAGCCGGGGCTCTCTCTGTCGATCTGGCCACGGACTTCTCCGGCAAGCCCGCCCTTGCGGCCGGCAGGCGACCCTTGCCGCCTATTGTCGAGCTGCAGGCAAAAGCCCGCGCCTGGGGAATCCGCACTGATAGCGCCGTCGTGGTTTACGACAACTCGGGCGGCGCACTGGCTTCGCGCGCCTGGTGGACCTTGCGATGGGCGGGTCTCGCCGATGTCCGCATTCTCGATGGCGGATTTGGCGCGTGGAGCGCGGCAGACCACGCCTCATCGAGCCATCTCGGCACGCAAGCTGCCCACGCTGGAGATGTCACTCTGACACCGGGACATATGCCGACGATCGATGCTGAGGAAGCCGCCGCGCTTGCCAAACAATCCAGGCTGCTGGATGCACGGCCGCGCGCGTCTTATATCGGCGATCCCGGCAAGCCCGGCACCGGTCATATTCCGGGAGCGATCCACGCCCCTTCGGGTGCCAACCTTGCCGCGGGAAAATTCAAACCCGCCAGCGAACTTCGCGCCTCGTTTGCTTCGTTTGGCGCGACAGGGTCGGCGAAATTCGGCGTCTATTGCGGCAGCGGCAACGCCGCGGCCCACGCGATTGCGGCGATGTCCGCCATCGGGCTTGCGCCGGCGCTTTATGTCGGGTCATGGTCCGCCTGGAGTAGCGATCCGTCGCGGCCGGTAGCGACGGGTGCCGAACCGGGATAGTTGTCGCGGCGGGCCGCAGTGGCGTCCCCTTTAAGGGTCAGCCTAAAGCCTCATTCGCCTCTTCGTTCTCAAACCAGCAGCATCGCGCGGACGACGCTTCGCCGATCAACTCGATTTGCTTTCATGATGACCCGCACCCGCCGCCGCGATCTTCTCATCATTCTTATCCTTGGCGCGCTCTCTACGGTGAGCCCGTTTTCCATCGACATGTATCTGCCGGCGTTTCCGCAGATCGCGCGCGATCTCGGCACCACGCCCGCGGAGATTTCACTCTCGGTATCGGGCTATTTCGTCGGACTCGCCTTCGGGCAACTGTTCTACGGGCCGCTGCTCGATCGCTTCGGCCGCAAAAAGCCGCTGTATGGGGGCTTGAGCCTGTTCGTCCTCGCCTCGCTGGGCTGCCTGACGGCGCGGTCGCCCGGCCTGTTCATCGCCTTCCGCCTGCTGCAGGCCGTCGGTGGCTGTGTCGCGCAGGTCGGCGCCGTCGCCATGGTGCGGGATTTTTTCCCGGTCGAGGAATGCGCGAAAATCCTCTCACTGCTGTTTCTCGTGCTCAGCGTCTCGCCGCTGTTTGCGCCGTCGATCGGCGGCTTTGTCGCCACGACCGTGGGCTGGCCGTGGATCTTCGTCATTCTCGCCGGCTTCGCCGTGATCGTGATGGCGCTGATCACCGTGTATCTTCCCGAAGGCCACCAGCCGGACCCCGATATTTTACTTCGCCCCGGCGCCATTCTGAGAGGGTTTGCGAGTGTCATCGGCCATCCGCATTTCTATACTTACGCGATCGGCGGCGCTTTTTCCTTTGCCGGCTTGTTCGTCTATGTGACCGGCTCGCCGATTATTTTCATCGACACCTTTCATGTCGACCCGCGCATCTATGGGCTGATTTTTGCAGCGCTGGGCTTAAGTTTCATCGGCGGCAGTCAGTTGAACCATTGGCTGGCGCGACGGTATCACAGCCGGCAGATTTTCCGGACTGCGCTGATCTGCCAGAATATCGTTCTGTTCGCGATTTTCGCCGGCACCGCGCTTCACGCGTACGGCTTGGCGGCGAATATCGTCCTGCTGATGCTGTATCTGCCCTTCTGCGGCGTAGCCTTTCCCAATGCCGCGGCGATGGCGCTCGCGCCCTTCAGCAAGAACGTCGGCAGCGCGTCGGCCTTGCTCGGTTTTCTCCAGATGGGGATCGGCGCTTTCGCCTCGACCGGCGTCGGCTTATTGCATTCGTCCGATAGCCTGCCGATCTTTGCGGTGATGAGCGCGACCGCCGCCATCGGCCTCGTCATTCTGCTGGTCAATCAGAGCCGAGTCGCCGACGCGTAGCGCACGGCACTAGCGAGCCAACAGCTGAAATCCGGCGATGACAATTTCGACGGCGATCAAGACGACGATGATCAGTTCCAGCCGCAGCGACCGTTCGGTGTCGATAATGTCGGCGAAGGCCTTGGCGGAATCCGAGATCACCGTGAGCTTGCGGGTCAGGACATCGGCGCGCTCCTTCAATTCGTATTCGTCTTCGAGCCGCGCATAGAGGCGCTCCAGATCGGGCCGTTCCCACAGCACATCGGGTTTTTCCGCCACCGCGACCAGACCGGAAACGCGGTGCTGGACCAGAAGCGCGTTGCCGATGTGCTTGAGGATCGCGCGACGGCCGCCAGGGGTGCGGCCACGGTCGGCGAGTCCCTGGGCGATCGGCTGGATCACGTCGAAAACTGTCGCGACGTTTTTTTCGTCGTGCGCCAGCACCACGCTGGTGGCGAGCGCATCGGCGATCAACAGCGTGTGTTCGATGGTCAGCGCCTTCACCACGATAACGCCCGGCGCGATCTGGTCGTCCTTCTCGGGGGCGACCTCGATTTGAACGGATTCTTCCTCGCGCGGCTGGATCGGCCCCTTGATGCGGCCGTCCAGGCGGCGGATGACTTCGTCCTCTTCGAGCGGCGACATGCCGACCATGACCCCGACGCCGTAACGGAATAGCGCGACGGTCCCTTTTGCACCGGCGCGGAACGCCAGCGGCATGGTCGACAGCAGGTCGTTGCGTTCGAGCCCTGCGGTATCGATGCGGTCGCCGAGCAGGAGTGCCCTGACGGTAATCCGATGCTCATATCTGATCGGAAAATCGCTCATAAAAATCCCGCGTCCGCTGTGAAATAAGGGCCGGAGCGCCGCCTTTTAAGGCGACGGGTGGAAAATAAATGCTGACGACCCAAGACTGACGGCTTTAGGGAGATTAGCGGATTTCGGCACTCACTTCGAGCTAGCCCTGCTAGGCGCTGACGTCGAGGCCGTTACCGATATTGGCCGCGACATTGGCGAGCGGCTTGATGCTCTGCTGTGCGCTATCAATCAATTTTGCGATCGAAGCGCCCTTATCCGCGTTCATACGCTCCATCTGCGTCGCGACGGTGAGTTTCGCCATGCCGGCTTGAGCGCCGACGACCGCGGATACGAGGCTCATATTCATGATCGAAGGATTCAAGGCCCGGAAGCTTAAGATCAGATGAATCGGCATCCGATATCAGCTTTCGCGCCGTGGGACGGACCAGGATTGACATCGCTACCCGCCGCTCTATACTTAACCACATGGTTAAGGTTTCAAGCTCTGCCCTCGATCGCACTTTCGCGGCACTTGCCGATCCGACGCGGCGCGCGCTGGTGATGCGGCTCGCCGAGGAGCCCGGCCTGTCGGTGAGCGAACTCGCCGCGCCGTTTTCGGTGTCGCTACCGGCGATCATGAAGCATCTCGACGTGTTGTCCGATGCCGGCCTCGTGGCGCGCAACAAGACCGGACGCACCGTCGCCTGCCGGCTCGACGCCGTACCGATGCGCGAGGCGTTCGACTGGCTCAACGCTTACGAAAGATTCTGGTCCGAGCGGCTGTCGAGCCTCGCCGCGTTTTTGGAGGAAGAAGAACCATGGTCACCCAAACAGCCGCCAAGCCCAGCCTCACCCTCAAGCGCCGGTTCAAAGCGCCGCCGGCCAAGGTCTTCGCGGCGTGGATCGATCCGGAAAAAGTGAAGCGCTGGATGGGCCCCGGCGAATTCAAGGCGCTGCATGCCGAATGCGACGCCCGCGTCGGCGGCCGGTATCGCTGGGTGATGCAAGCGCCGAGCGGCGAGGAACACGATGTCGGGGGCGTCCTTCGCGAAATCGTCCCGAACGAAAAGCTGGTCTTCACCTGGGCGTGGAAGTCCACGCCGGAACGCGAATCGCTGGTGACGGTTCTGCTCAAACCGGACGGCGACGGCACATTGCTGACGCTGACGCACGAGCAATTCTTCGACGAAGAGGCGCGCGACCGTCATCAAGGCGGCTGGAACGGCGCGCTCGACAAGATGGAAAAATTGTTCGCCTGAAACAGGAGGAGAAAATCATGCCCGCATCTCACGGTAAATTTTACTGGAACGAGTTGATGGCCCGCGACGTCGCGCGCGCCAAGAAGTTCTACGGCGAAACAATGGGTTGGAGCTTCGACGCCATGCCGATGCCGGGCGGCGGCACCTATTGGGTGGCAATGATGGGCGACGAAGCCGCCGGCGGCATCTTCGACATCAGCGGCCCGGAATTTAACGGCATGCCCGAGGGCTGGATGGCCTATATCGCCGTCGACGACGTCGATGCGCGCACGAAAAAGGCCGTCAAAGCCGGCGCCACAGTCATGAAGCCCGCATTCGACGTGCCCGGTGTGGGCCGTATCGTGATCTTGCGGGAGCCCGGCGGGGCGGGCATCGGCTGGATGACCCCCGCATAGGAGGTGACCATGCAACCGCATAAAATCGTCTCCCACGACGAATGGCTCGCCGCCCGCAGGGCGCACCTCGCCGAGGAAAAGGCCTTTACGCGGGCGCGCGACGAATTGAGCCGTAAACGCCGCGACCTGCCGTGGGAAAAAGTCGAGAAGAATTACGTCTTCGACACCGCAAACGGCAAGCAGACCCTCGCCCAGCTGTTCGGCGGCAAGAGCCAATTGATCGTCTATCACTTCATGCTCGGGCCCGGCTGGGAAGCCGGCTGCCCGAGCTGTTCGCTTTTGGCCGATCATTTCGACGGCGCCGCCATCCACCTTGCCCAGCGCGACGTCAATTTCGTCGTCGTGTCTCGCGCACCGCTCGCGGAGATCGAAAGATTCCAACACCGCATGGGCTGGCGGTTCAAATGGCTGTCGTCGAACGGCTGCGACTTCAACTTCGACTATCAGGTCTCGGCGACGCCGGAGGAGAAAGCGACCGGCAAGGCGTTCTACAACTACGAAATGACCGATTTCCCGAGCGAGGAGCGGCCCGGCGCCAGCGTGTTCTACAAGAACGACGCCGGCGATATCTTCCACACCTATTCGAGCTACGGACGCGGTCTCGATATTTTGATCGGCACCTATAATTTCCTCGATCTCGCGCCGAAGGGCCGCGACGAGGCGGGCTTGGCGTGGTCGATGGCCTGGGTCCGCCACCACGACCGCTATGACGGAGCCGTCATCGATCCGACGGCACACTATGTGGAGCCGAAAACTTCAACGTCTTGTTGCGACTGATGCGGCGCGTGACGCAAACGAAACTCCAACACCGAACCTGGGGAGCACGATCAAATGTCGACCGAACTCAAATATCTGGCCCTGACGGCGATGCTGACGGCGTCGCTGTGGATTCCCTATGTCGTCTCGCAGGTGATGACCAACGGCTTTCTGCAGCCGCCGAATTATATCGATCCCACCCAACGTCCGGTGCCGTTGTGGGGCCAGCGCGCGGACCGCGTCTATATGAATGCGGTGGAGACCTTCGCGCCCTTTGCGGCGCTGGTGATCCTGGTTCAGTTGACCGGCAAAGCCGACGCCATGACGGCGTTCTGGGCGCAGTCGTTCTTCTGGTTGCGGGTGGCGCACGCCGTCGTCTATTGGGCCGGCTGGCCCTATATCCGCACCCTCGTCTTCACGCTGGGCTACGTATCGGTCATCGGTCTGTTTTTCGAGCTGATGAAGTAATAAGACGTAGCGGGATCGAGCGCGCGCCGTTCGCCTTGCTGTCTGCGCTGCGGGCGGCGCGTCGTCTTGTGACACGGTGATGAAAATTAGACTACCCGCCCAGTGGAGCGGCAGAGCACTTTAAAGCCGAACGTCTAAAAACTATGCATCTTTGCGAGCGCTATCGGCATTCGGCGAGGCGCGATACAGCTGCACATGGAATCAGCAAGCTCGAATTCGATAATGGACCTGATTTTGCCCAATCGGCGTCTGAATGAGCACTGTCACGGTTGTCAAACGATTGGCACAAAAGCTGCTTACGTTTGATCGTTACCGGATGCCGAACATGCGGAAGGCGTGAGAGCCGATTTGGCGGTGATTTTTTGGTTCGCATTTGAACCGGCTCACTTTCGGACTCTACCAATGAGTACACATTGTCCGTGTGAGCGATGCCAATCCGGCACGCAAGGACGATCGTTCGGACTCGGAAGTCATCAATAATGGTGCGCAGCGACGCACCGCACTCGCAGGGTGGAGACGCCGTAGGGTTTAACCAGCCGGCGGCCGCCGTGTCGGCACACATGATGAGGTCTACATGCCTATGCGAGGTGAACTTTCTCTTCCCCTGGTGTCGTTCCGCGATCGCGCATCGCCAGCCGAGGCTGCGTGGTCGCGCTTGGCGGTGACGTTCAACGATCCTGATCTGCGTTTGATTCTCGGCTTCACCGCGATCGGATTATTGCTGACGGTCTGTCTGATCTATAGCTTTCCGGATGTCGGCGGGATGGCCGAAGCACTCGTGCAAACCCCTTCATAAAGGGAAGAATGGACGACCGAGGCTGGCGCGCGTCAATTGCCTCGTCTGTGGTCGGTCGTCCGCTTACCGCGTCGGTACCGGCTTGTCGCCGCGGTAGTCGTAAAAGCCGCGCTGCGTCTTGCGGCCGAGCCAGCCCGCCTCGACGTATTTCACCAAGAGCGGACACGGCCGATACTTCGAATCGGCCAGCCCCTCGTGCAGCACCTGCATGACCGAGAGGCAGATATCGAGGCCGATGAAGTCGGCCAGTTCGAGCGGCCCCATCGGGTGATGGGCGCCGAGCCGCATCGCATTGTCGATGCCCTCGACATTGCCGACGCCTTCATAGAGCGTGTAAATCGCCTCGTTGATCATCGGCAACAGGATACGGTTGACGATGAAGGCGGGGAAATCCTCCGACACCGAGATCTGCTTGCCGAGCTTGGAGACGAATTGCTTGGTCAACTCGAAAGTTGAGTCGTCAGTGGCGATGCCGCGGATCACTTCGACCAGTTCCATCAGCGGTACCGGATTCATGAAATGAATGCCGATGAATCGCTCCGGCCGGTCGGTCGAGGCGGCGAGCCGCGTGATCGAGATTGACGACGTATTGGTGCCGACGATGGTTTCCGGCTTGAGCGCCGGACACAACGCCGCGAAGATCTTACGCTTGAGCTCCTCCTGCTCCGTCGCGGCTTCGATTACCAGATCGCAGTCGCCGAGGTCGCCGAGGGTCTTGGCCGGCGAAATGCGCCTGATCGCCGCCTGCCGCTCCTCATCGCTGATGCGCTGGCGGCTGACTTGACGCGCCAAGTTGCCGTTGATCGTGGCGATGCCCTCGCTGATACGGTCGACGGCGATGTCGTTGAGCAAGACGTTAAAGCCCGACAGCGCGCAGACATGGGCGATGCCGTTGCCCATCTGGCCGGCGCCGACAACGCCGATCTTCTGAATAGGGTGAGCCATCTTATCCGCCTGCTCGCCGCGCATTTGCTCGTTGCGCGCTTTGGGTCGTTCTCTGACCTCGACCATGTCAATTCACCTTATTACGACGATCTCGCCCTACACGCCAGATTCGCCGCACACCAAATTCGCCGCACGCCAGTTTGGCTCAGTGCTTCACCTTGTCGAGCTCCGTCGCCAGTTCCGGCAAGGCCTGGTAGAGATCAGCCACCAATCCGTAGTCGGCGACTTGAAAGATCGGAGCTTCCTCGTCCTTGTTGATCGCGACGATGACTTTCGAATCCTTCATCCCGGCGAGATGCTGAATGGCGCCGGATATGCCGACCGCGATATAAAGGTCAGGCGCCACGACCTTGCCGGTTTGCCCGACCTGCCAATCGTTGGGCGCATACCCGGCATCGACCGCGGCGCGCGAGGCTCCGATCGCAGCACCGAGCTTGTCCGCCACCGGCTCTATGTATTTGGTGAAGTTGTCGCGGTTTTGCATCGCCCGACCGCCGGAAATGATGATCTTGGCCGATGTCAGTTCGGGCCGCTCGGACTTCGACAGCTCCTCGCCGACGAAACCGGAAAGGCCCGGATCGGCCGCGGCGGCGGCCGGCTCGATAGGCGCCGGCCCGCCAGCGCCGGTCGCCTGGAACGCCGCCGTGCGCACCGTGATGACGCGCTTTTGCTCGGTCGAGCGCACCGTCTGGATGGCGTTGCCGGCATAGACTGGTCGCTCGAAGGTATCCGGTGCCACCACTTTGGTGATCTCGGAAATCTGCATAACGTCGAGGAGGGCTGCGACCCGTGGCATGATGTTTTTTCCGGTCGTGGTCGCCGGCGCCATGATCGTTTCGTAAGGCCCGGCCAGCTCAACGATCAGCGCTGCGACAGGCTCGGCCAGCATGTGATCGTAGGCGGGCGTGTCGGCAAGCAAGACCTTGGCGACGCCGTCAAGCTTCGCCGCGGCTTCCGCGGCCGGTTTGCAGCCGTGACCCGCGACCAGGATATGCACCTCGGCGCCGAGTTGTTTGGCGGCGGTCAGCGCCTTTGAGGTCGCGTCTTTCAGCGACGCGTTGTCGTGTTCGGCGAGAAGAAGGGTCGGCATCAGATCGCTCCGGCCTCGTTCCTGAGCTTGTCGACAAGCTCGGCGACGGTCTTGACCTTGATGCCGGCCTTGCGCACCGGCGGTTCGGCGGTCTTGATCACTTCGAGGCGCGGCTTGATATCGACGCCGTAATCGGCGGCGGTCTTGTCCGCGATCGGCTTTTTCTTCGCCTTCATGATGTTCGGGAGCGACGCGTAGCGCGGCTCATTCAAGCGCAGATCGGTGGTGACGATGGCCGGCATCTTCAGCTTGACCGTTTGAAACCCGCCGTCGACCTCGCGCGTGACCGTCACCGAGTCGCCGTCGAGCGTCACTTTGGAAGCAAAGGTGCCCTGCGACCACCCCAGGAGAGCCGCCAGCATCTGGCCGGTTTGATTGCAGTCATCGTCGATCGCCTGCTTGCCGAGCAGAATGAGGCCCGGCTGTTCGGCGTCGGCGATCGCTTTGAGGATTTTCGCCACGGCGAGCGGCTCGACGGTGCCCTCAGCCTTGACCAGAATGCCGCGGTCGGCGCCCATCGCAAGCGCGGTGCGTATAGTCTCGGCGGCTTGTGCCGACCCGATCGAGGCGACCACGATCTCGGTCGCCTTACCGGCCTCTCGCAGCCGGATCGCCTCTTCGACCGCGATCTCGTCGAACGGGTTCATCGACATTTTCACGTTGCCAAGCTCGACGCCGGAACCGTCGGCTTTGACCCGGATTTTCACATCCTTGTCGATCGCCCGCTTCACGGGCACGAGGATTTTCATCGGTTATTCAATGGGTAATCGGTTGCTGGATCGGATTTTATGCGTTGTCGCCGGCCGTCTTATTAGGGAACCCGACGATGCTGCGGTGCGGAAACCTAACGGCCAGAGCGCTTGCGGTCAACGCCGCTCAGCGGTTCTGGCCGGGCTTCCAGAGCACGTCGCCCGAGCCCTTGCCGTTCGCATAACGGCTTGCGACGAAAAGGAAATCGGACAGGCGATTGACGTATTTCACGACTGCGGCGCTGACGCTTTCGGCCGGGTCGTCTTTAAGCTCCACGATCAGCCGCTCGGCGCGCCGGCAAATGGTGCGGGCGAGATGCAGATAGGCTGCCGCCGCGTTGCCGCCGGGCAGCACGAAGGATCGCAACGGCTCGAGCTCGGCATTGAGCCGGTCGATCTCGGCTTCGAGCCAGGCCACCTGCGTCTCAGTGACCGTTAGTCGCGCGCCGCCGGGACCTTTGCCCTTGCCGTGATCGGGCGTGCACAGATCGGCGCCGAGGTCGAACAGGTCGTTCTGAATCCGCGACATCGCGGTGTCGACGAGCGCATCGCCTGCGAGATGCAACCGCGCTACGCCGATGGCGGCATTGACCTCGTCGATGGTGCCATAGGCCGAAATACGGCGGTCGTATTTCTTGCGCCGCTGGCCGGTTCCGAGCGCCGTGGTGCCGTCATCGCCGGTGCGGGTATAGATCTTGTTGAGGACGACCATGGTTACCCTAGTAGCCGGGGTCGAGCGCAGCGAAACCCAGGGCCGGACATCAAGCGCATCAATCGTTCCCGGATTTTGCTGCGCTCCATCCGGGCTACATGTTATTTCGCCATCACCCAGAGCGTGGCCATGATAACGATGATGGCGACAAATTGCAGCAGCACCCGCAGCCGCATCAGCTTTTGCGAGGTGTTGGCGGAGCCGCCCCGCATCATATTCACGAGGCCGAGCAGCAAGACGATCGCAACCGCGCCGATGGCGATCGGGACCGCGATATGGGACATGAAATCGGACATGGGGCTACTTGTAGCCCGGCTCGACCTTAAGCGAAACCCTGGTTCTTTGCCGTCCGGATTTCGCCGCGCGCGAGCCGGGCCGCAAAATCACCCGCAAAGATGTTTCTCGATATCGTAGACCGGGTGTTTGGTGAGATCCTTGTCGATCTCCGCCACGATCTTGCTTTTTACGTCGTCGTGGAAGCTCTTGCGCAGGTCGGCAAGCGCGCGCGGCGGCGCCACGATGATCAAGGCCTTGACCTTGCGCTCGCGCACGATCTTCTCCAGAGTCGCTGCCACATCGTGTGCGAATCTATGCTCTTCCAGATCGTGCCAGTCGGTCTGCGAAACGCTCGATCGGCGCGGGCCGAGCGATGAATGTGAGCTGCCCGGACGGTCGCTGCCCTGTTCGTGGGTCGACGGATTCTTTTGATCGACGAACACTTGCTCGATCTTCAGATTGGGAAATTTCTCGTCGCCTTCGTTGCGCAGAACCAGCGCCTTGTGGCCGTCGCCGACGAAAACATAGGCATCGTGGGGAATTTTCAATTTGGTCATTGTTCAGCTCACAGCTTTTTCGCGGCTGTAACAGTGCCCGGCCACCCGGGCGTCCGCGTTGACCTGTGTCAATAAACCCGACGGCGCATTCGTTCCGAGCGTCCTGCCCGGCGAATGACGGGACGCGAACGTTCACTAGTTCGAACCGTCGAGCAAGCGCCGGGCGATGACATGCGCCTGAATTTCGGCAGCACCCTCGAAAATGTTGAGGATGCGGGCGTCGCAGAGAAGGCGCGACACCGGAAACTCGACCGCGAAGCCGTTGCCGCCATGGACCTGCACGGCGTTGTCGGCCGCTGCCCAGGCGACGCGGGCGGCCAACAGCTTGGCCATGCCGGCTTCGAGGTCGCAGCGCCGCCCGGAATCCTTCTGCCGGGCGGCATAATAAGTGAGCTGCCGCGCGATCATGATCTCGACCGCCATCATCGCGAGCTTGTCGGAAATGCGCGGGAAATTCGCGATCGGCTCGCCGAACTGCACGCGCGCGGTGGCGTAAGTCAGCGCCTGCTCCATGGCGGCCTGGGCCACGCCGATGGCGCGCGCCGCGGTCTGGATGCGCGCGGATTCGAAGGTCGCCATCAGCTGTTTGAAGCCGAGCCCTTCGACGCCGCCGAGCAGGCCGTCGGCGTTGACCAGAAAACCGTCGAAGGCGATCTCGTATTCCTTCATGCCGCGATAGCCAAGCACCTCGATCTCGGTGCCGGACATGCCGGAGGCGGGGAAGGGATTGTCGTCGCTGCCGCGCGGCTTTTCCGCGAGCAGCATCGAGAGGCCGCGATAACCTTTCTCGGCCGGATTGGTGCGAACGAGGAGCGTCATCACATCGGCGCGCACCGGGTGCGTGATCCA
>Ga0187887_10002596_pt1 | contig 14404 bp, 13 predicted proteins | sample June2016WEW_7_10_FD_132977 | JGI IMG/M metagenome (GOLD analysis project Ga0187887, IMG submission 132977) | Peatland microbial communities from SPRUCE experiment site at the Marcell Experimental Forest, Minnesota, USA - June2016WEW_7_10 | ecosystem: Environmental > Terrestrial > Soil >...
CAGGGTGCGCCTGTCCCGCAAGGCCGCCATGGAAGAGCGCGACCAGGAAATGGCCGAGCCGGAAAAAAAGTAAAACGGCCAACTATTTCTACCCAAACCTCGGCATGGGCAAAAAAACCTGTGCCGAGGTTAATCTTTTTACGGCTTTTGAATTAACCGCGAAATGCGCGAAATACGCTAACAGGATTTAAAACTTTTTCGTGTATTTAGCGGTTTAAACGGCTTCCCGGCAAATTAACGTTTCGTATTTTTTGTGTTTGGCGGTTCAGTTATTCTTTTCCCCATGAAAACTGAATTATTATTCAAAGAGGAAAGTTATAAGATCGTTGGAGCGTGTTTTGAAGTTTATCGTGAGAAAGCCTGTGGTTTCCTTGAACCGGTGTATCAGGAATGCATGGAGATTGAATTACGCCTGCAAGGAATTCCGTTTGTGCCTCAGAAGCCGCTGGCACTCGAATACAAGGGTTGTCCGCTGCGTTCAAAATATGTGCCGGATTTTGTCTGTTACGACAAGATCATGTTGGAACTGAAAGCTGTGACCGAGCTGACTGATGAACATCGGGCGCAAGTACAGAATTATCTGACAGCGACGGGACTGAAACTCGGATTGCTGGTCAATTTGGGACATTATCCCAAGGCTGAGGTTGAACGTATCGTGGCTGAAAAGGGCCGATACGCACATTAACCGCGAAATACGCTAACAGGATAATTTTTTTTCGCGTATTTCGTGTATTTTGCGGTTTAATTAAATTCTTTTCGCCAGTTCCGCCTGGCTCTTCGCAAACACTTCCTTGTGCAGCGAATTGCCGTGCGCGTCCATGGTCACCACGGCGGGGAAGTTTTCGACTTCAAATTCCCAGATGGCTTCCGGCGCGCCAAATTCTTTCATCATATAAACGTTGCGCACCTTCTTGATGCAGTCGGCCAGCACCTGTGCCGCGCCGCCAACCGCGTGCAGATAGACGCAGCCAAAGTCCTTGCACGCTGCGAGCGTCTTGTCGCCCATGCCACCCTTGCCGATGACACCACGAATGCCGAAGTCCTTGATGATTTGCGCCTGATACGGTTCTTCGCGAATGGACGTCGTTGGGCCGGCGGCAGTGGCTTTCCAGGTACCGTCGTCCTGTTTCATCACGACCGGGCCGCAATGATAAAGGATGCCGTCGCGCAGGTTCACGCCCGGCGGCAGCTTGCCGCCCTCGTGCAAGTATTTGTGGACCGCGTCGCGCCCGGTGAACACGACGCCGGAAATCAGCACCTCATCGCCGACTTTCAGTGCCCGGATTTTTTCTTCGGAAAATGGGAATGAAAGTTTAATCATAACAACATCTAAACTAGAACCGTGGTTCGTCGGCCACCGCTGGCTTAAACCGTTGGATGACTCTTTGAATCCGTTCAGGTACGTTGAACGAGCTCTCTACTTGCTCATTTTTTTTGCACGCGGCTTCCATCCGCGTGAGTTGCTCCGAGGTGAAGAACTTGAGGCCTTCAATCTTTCCAGCAATGGCCTTGGAAGCTGCGAATGAAGGTGCTTTTTCCAAACCTACAACCAGCGCTTCTCGCATCGTGCCTGCGGTCGTTTTGTTCTTCAGCAACAAATCCACCACGTCGGCGGCAAGCGCGTCGTGTGCGTCGAGCTTGCCCGGCGAACCTTGCAGTTTGCCGATGAAGCCGTAAGGGTCTAGGCCAAGCCTGACAGGAATTACTAGCACGCCTTTGCCGATTGCGAAGCCCACTTCCTGGTCAGTCCACTTGCTTTCATGGAAATCAGGCGTGAGCAATGCGACAAAGGCGTGCATGGAGCGTAGTGCGAGTTCGATTTCACGCTGCCACTCAAGATTCGGCTCGATGTCTTCGTGCGCAACGAACGATGAAACACCAAACTTTCGAAACTCCCACTTCAGCTTGGACACCGCAACCTTGTGGGTGGAGACGTGGCTGAGAAATAGTCGCAGCATGCCCGGCAGCCACAAATGCTCGACATCAACAGGAGCTATCTTTGGGTCAACGGCTTTTGGAGGTTGTTCCAAGATAAGACTGATTGCAACTTCGCGCAGCAACGTATTGCCAGTGTTGCGCAAAACAGAGGGGAGCTTCCCAGCAATGGCCTTCTCCATTTGCGACACGTCCGGCTCAATGGGTGCGAACACTTTCAATGGCAAATCCAAGAACAGGGTGAAAAGATACTGCCCGCTATCCCAGTTGTCGTAACCCGTCTCCTCAATTCTTGGTTTGGCGTTTTCTAGAACCTCACAAGCTGAATGATTTCCCTGATGGCGAAACAACTCGGTCAGCGTCGCCGCCACCGCTTCGGCGCTTTTAGGAAATGCTATTGGAGCTTCATCGTTCATCGGTTTAACTTCTGCTTGACGAGATTCTCGATTATTCAATACAACCACTTCCCAATTTTCCCCTCCGCATCCAGCGTCACGCCCTGGCGGCGGTAGGCCCAGCACATGTAGCTGATGCTGACGAAATAGGAAGCAGGCAGACGGTTCGCCGCGCATATCTTCACGCCCAATAGCGTGGTCTTGCCGCCGAAACCCATCGGGCCGATGCCGAGTTCGTTCGCTGTCTTCAAAATGTCCTGCTCCAGCTTGTCCAGTTCGGGATTCGGATTGCGGTCGGGAATCAACCGCAGGAACTGCGTCTTGCTCAGTTCGTAACCGGTCGCCCGGTCACCGCCGATGCACACGCCGAGGATGCCCGGGCCGCAGCCCTTGCCCTGCGCCTGCAACACCGCGTCGAGAATCGCCTTGCGGCACCCGTCGAGGTCGCGATTGGCCTGAAGCTTCTCATTCGGCAACGAGTATTGCGCGCCAACGTTTTCGCAGCCGCCGCCCTTGAGCACCAGCCGCACGCTGACTTCCGGTGAACGATGCTGATGGAAATGAAATGCCGGCGCGCCGGGGCCGACGTTGGTACCGTCGTTCACTCCGGTGAGCGAATCCACCGAGTTCTGGCGGAGAAATCCTTTTTTGGTCGCCAGTTTCACGGCTTCCTTCGCCGTTTCCTCAAACGCGATCGGGTCGAAACCGACCGGACAATCCACGTAAAAGAGGATGCTGCCGGTGTCCTGGCAGATGGGCTGCGACTTGCGTTTGGCAAGCTGGATGTTCTGGTCGATGATTTTCAGTGCGCTTTCGGCAATCGTGCCTTTTTTTTCCTGTTCCAGCGACGCGAGAATGGACTGATTGACGTCATCGGGAATTTCCGCCGAGGTGCGCCGGATCAATTCGAGCAAGGAATTTTGCAATTCACTCATAAAGCTAAGGATAGCGTAAGGCTTCGGAATGCCAGCGTCAATTTTGACAACGTGGGGGGACGGCGTGCCGCCGTCCCTGAAATTTGGGTCGGCAACATGCCGACCCTCCCAATTACCTTACGGGGCATCAATCAAATCAATCCGATGTTGATGTCTGCCACCTTGGAATGGCGTATCCAGCCATACCCGGACAATTTCGAGCGCCATCTCGAGGGCGACCATACGTTCGCCGATGGAGATGACGTTGGCGTTGTTGTGCAGCCGGCCCAGCCGCGCGGTCTCCACGTTCCAGCACAGGGCGCAACGGACGCCCTTGACGCGGTTGGCGGTGATGGCTTCGCCGTTACCGGAACCGCCCAGCACAATGCCGCGTTCGAACTCGCCCCGGGCCACACTTTCCGCCACCGGCCGGATGAACAACGGGTAATCCACCGGTTCCTCCGAATGCGTGCCGAAATCAGTGACGTCATGCCCGAGGCTTTGCAGCAGTTCCTTGATTTTTTCCTTGTACCGAAATCCGGCGTGATCCGAGCCAATGGCGATTTTCATAACTTGCGCTCCTTCCAAGAATGACACGCGGGTCTTCGGTTTTCCAGCCTGCAATCGGTCTCGGCTGTCGCCATTCCAATTGGATGCCGGCGCGGAGTGCCCGGCACAGCACCTGCTGAACGTGCCGTTTATATGACATCTTGCACCAAGACGTTTGGGCAAAATCGGGCACGCCGTGAAACTGGATTTTTTTCGGCGGTGGCAAAAAATGCCCTGGCCATCGTTTTGGGGTTTGCATTTTGTGCAACTTGCCATGCCCAATTCACGACTGTCGCCTATGATGGATTCAATTACGGTGCCGGCTCGTTGGCAGGACAGAATGGCGGAACGGGGTGGACCAGTGCCTGGGTGAATGACTATACCTCTGGGGCCACTTTAAAGGTGAGCGCGACCGGGATGTCCTATTCGGGCTTGACCGCGACTGGCGGCAGTGCGGTCTGGGGCTCCGGTGGAAACGGAATCAGTGAGGATTCCCGTTCTCTTTCCCTGCAGAACAGTGGCGTGGTGTACATTCAATTTCTCAGCCAATTCGGATCCAGCAGCGGCGGTGGCACGCCCAATATTCGTCTGTTTGATTCCGGCGCGTTGACCGGTGGATTAGGCGGCAACGGCGGAACTTACGGGACCGTCATATCCATCCTGAATACCTCGCTTAACGCGGCCACTGATGGTTCGTCATCCAGTTCCGCGAGCTTGTCGGCCGTGAATTTCGTGGTCGCGCGCATTGATTATCAAAACGACTCGACGGCGCTGTGGGTTAATCCAAATCTCTCCACGTTTGATTATCAAAATCCAACAACGCCCAATGCGACCTACGCCGGGCTTGCGCCGGTATTCAACACCATAGCCATTTATTCCCGAAGCCCGGCCAATGTGGATGAACTCCAGGTCATGGCCGAGACAATCCCGGAGCCTTCAGCCTTTTGGCTCTTCGGCCTGGGCATCATCCTGTGCGGATGGCGGCGTGGCCGTTAACCGACGCTTAAGTCTCGCGGGTTGCATTTGAGGTTGCCGCTGGTTTAACGTCGAACCATGAACAGCGGCATCCGGGTCGCCACGCCGCCGCCGAGACCGTTGATGGTTTACGACGGCGACTGCAATTTCTGCACGCTCTGGATCCGCCGCTGGCAGCAGATGACCGGTGAGAGCGTGGATTATCTGCCGGCCCAGGACCCACGCATCCCCGCGCAGTTTCCCGAAATTCCGCGCGAACAATTCGACACGGCCGTGCAGCTCATCGAATCCGAAGGCGCGGTTTATTCCGGTGCCGAAGCAGTGTTTCGCACCCTGGCGCACGGTCCCAAATGTCAGTGGCTGTTGCGCACCTACGAGGATTCGCCGGCCTTTGCCGGCATTACGGAGTGGGCTTACCAAAGGGTTGCCAGAAATCGAACCTTGTTCTCCCGTCTAACGCGCTGGTTTTGGGGGCGGCACGTCGAGCAATCGTCATATTCCCTCACCCGTTGGGTTTTCCTGCGCGCTTTAGGCGTGATTTATCTCATCGCGTTCATTTCGTTGTGGACGCAAATCGACGGCCTGGTTGGCCATAACGGCATTTTGCCGGCCGACCAATACATGACGGCGGCGCAGCGACAATGCGACCTGCAAGGCATCGGCCTGGACCGGTTTCGTCTGTTGCCGACAATGTGCTGGTTCGATGCTTCGGATGGCTTTCTCCATTTCCAGTGCGCGGCGGCCGCGATACTGGCTGTTCTTTTGATCATCGGCGTTGCGCCCATGCCGTGTCTTGCCTTGTTGTGGCTGTTGTATCTTTCCCTCGCGACCGTCGGGCGCGATTTTCTCGGTTTCCAATGGGACAACCTGTTGATCGAAGCCGGTTTTCTCGCGATCTTCCTTGCGCCATGGCAATGGCTGCCGCGTTGTTCCCTGGGAGCGCTGGCATCTTGCCGGCGAGGAGTTGTTGGATCTGGCCGGCAAGATGCCGGCGCTCCGGCTCAGGAAGCCCCGCCTTCGCGGCTGATTCTTTGGCTGTTGCGATTGCTGCTGTTTAAACTGATGTTTTCGTCCGGTTGCGTGAAGCTGTTCAGCGGCGACCCAAACTGGCGCCATCTCACCGCGCTTACTTTTCACTATCAAACGCAGCCGCTGCCAACGTGGCTGGGCTGGTATGCGCAACAGCTGCCGGTGTGGTTTCAAAAGGTGTCCTGTGCCGCGATGTTCGGCGTCGAACTGGGTGCGCCGTTCCTGATTTTTGCGCCGCGGCGGCTGCGGTTTTGTGGCGGGGCAGCCATCGCGATTCTCCAAATCCTGATTCTGCTGACCGGCAACTACACCTTCTTCAACTGGCTCGCGCTGGCGTTGTGCCTTTTGCTCCTGGATGATTTTGCATTGGAGAAAGTTGTGCCGCTGAAACTCCGGCGCTGGTTTTCCTTCAACTCTCAACCTTCAACTTTCAACCAGTCCCGGCGCTGGCCGCGCTTTATCACCGTTCCGTTGGCGATCGGCGTGACGATGCTTTACCTGTTTCAGATCAGCCTGACGCTCGGTATCCGGCCGGCCTGGTTTTTACCGGTCGCGGAGGCGGACGCCTGGCTTGAACCTTTTCGTACCTTCAGCGGCTACGGCCTGTTCGCTGTGATGACCACTGAACGGCGCGAAATCATCGTGGAAGGCAGTGATGACGGTGTGAACTGGCGGTCGTACGAATTTAAATACAAACCCGGTGATGTGGACCGGCGTCCGGCCTTTGTCGCGCCGCACCAGCCGCGGCTGGATTGGCAGATGTGGTTCGCCGCACTCGGCGATTATCAGGAGAACCCGTGGTTTGTGAATTTCTGCCTGCGCCTGCTGCAAGGGTCACCGGAGGTTACGGCATTGCTGGCCAAAAATCCGTTTCCGGATCACCCGCCGCGTTACCTCCGCGCCGGGCTGTACGATTATCAATTCACCGACTTTGCCGAGCGGCGGGGGGCCGGCGCCTGGTGGAAGCGGGAGTATATCGGCCTCTATCTGCCGCCGGTTTCCCTTTCCGATTTTGAAAAAAACTAGAACTTCCTCTCGACAGCAGGCGGCACATTGCTAATTTCGCAACGGCCATGGCCAAAATCAAACGCATTGGCATATTAACCTCAGGCGGCGACAGCCCCGCCTTGAACGCCGCGATCCGGGGCGTGGGCAAGACCGCCCTCGGCTTTTACGGCATGGAGATCGTTGGATTTCGCGACGGCTTCCGCGGTCTGGTGGAAGACCGGCGGCTGAAACTCGACAAAGCCGCGCTGTCGGGGATTCTCACCGTCGGCGGCACCATTCTCGGCACCAGCCGGGACAAGCCGCACCGCATGTTGATTGACGGACGCACGCGCGACATGACGGACGTGATCGTTGAAAACTACAAAAAAAACGATCTGACCGGGCTCGTCTGCCTCGGCGGCGGCGGCACGCAAAAAAACGCGCTGTATCTGGCCAAGGCCGGGCTTAATGTCATCACCCTGCCTAAGACGATTGACAACGACGTGGTGCTGACGGATTCGACCTTTGGTTTTGCCACGGCGCTGGACATCGCGACCGATGCGATTGACCGGTTGCACAGCACGGCGCACAGCCATCATCGCATCGTGGTCGCCGAAATCATGGGGCATCGCGCGGGCTGGCTGACGTTGGGGGCGGGCATCGCGGGCGGCGCCGACGTGATTTTAATCCCGGAGATTCCCTACGACGTCCAAAAGATTGCCGATGCCATCAAGCGCCGCAGCCGTCATGGCACCAATTTCAGCATTGTGGCCGTGGCCGAGGGCGCGATGAGCATCGACGACGCGCGCGCCTTCAAATCGGCTGAAGGCAAACGGGAACGTGCCCGCACCTTGCATGATAAAAAGGAGGCAAAAAACGAACTCGCCGCCCTGGAAGCGCGTCACACGGGGAATACGTTAAGGCTGGCCCGGCAACTGGAAGACCTCACGCACCTGGAATCACGCGTGACCATTCTCGGCTATGTGCAGCGCGGCGGCACGCCATCGCCGGCCGACCGGCTGCTGGCCACACGGCTGGGCAGCGCGTGCGCGGATTTGATTAATGAAGGTGTGTTCGGGGTAATGGTGGCCGCGCGCGGCGATCGAACGGAGCCGGTGCCGCTGGAGAAGGTTGCCGGCAAACGTAAAATCGTTTCGCCCGACCATCCGTGGGTGGAAACCGCGCGCCGTGTGGGCACCTGCCTCGGCGATTAGGCTTTGACCCTGGACGACGGTTGCCCCCGCCGCCGGGCGCGACGCGAAGAGCGCAGCGTCAATGCCGGTTTTCCTTTTGTAGGCCACGGCGATATTTTTTGAAATGGATTCGATCGCGTCGGTTTTTACCAAGGCCACGGTGCAACCGCCAAAACCGCCGCCGGTCATGCGGCATCCGAAGACTCCGCCTTTAACGCCGATGGCCTCCGCGATCTCGACGACCGCATCCAGCTCCCGGCAACTGACCTCGTAATCGTCGCGCAACGAGCCATGGCTGGCATACATCAGGTTGCCCACGGTCAGCCAGTTGGCCGCACGAATGCCCTCCGCGGCATGAAGCGTGCGCTCAATTTCACCGATGACGTGCCGGGCGCGGCGGTAAACCACGGGGTCCATTTTGCTCCGGGCGCCTTCCAGGCGGTCGGCGTCGGCATCGCGCAATGACGGCACGCCGAGGATTTTCGCGGCCACTTCGCATTCGGCGCGGCGTCTGGCGTATTCGCCGTTGCCCAGCTCGTGACGGACGTTGGTATTGATGATCAGCAAGGAGACCGCCGGATCATTCATGGGGACAAAATCGGTCTGGCGCGACCGGCAATCGAGCAGCAGCAGATGATTTTCCCGGCCCATCACGGAAACAAACTGGTCCATGATGCCGCAGGGCACGCCGGCGAATTCGTGTTCGGCCTGCTGGCAGAGCAACGCCTTTTGGACGGGATCCAGCTGCCGGCCGGTGGCGGCCTCCAGCAGGGTGGCCATACACACCTCCAAGGCGGCGCTGCTGGACAACCCGCCGCCGAGCGGGACGGTCGAGTGCAACAAAACATCCAATCCGGCGGGCCGAATGCCGCGTGCCTGAAAACCGGCGATGACGCCGCGGGGATAATTCGACCATTTCAGCGCGTCGCGTTTGATGGGCGCGGATAAATCAACCAACGCCGCGTCAACGCCGGAGGTGTCACGGATTTGGATGACGTTTTTACCGCTGGCGGCATGGTCGCCCGCCATGACGGCATAACGCTCGATGGCCATCGGCAGCACGAAGCCATCGTTGTAATCGGTGTGTTCACCGATGACGTTGACGCGGCCGGGCGCGGCGACGATCCAACGCGGCGGACGGCCATAGGTTTCGGCAAATTGCTCCGCAACGTAGGTTGTGAGTTCCGGGAGTGTCATGAATAAATTAAAAGCACCGGTTAGCATAGCCTTCCGGTGGGGTGAAAATCAATGTCTTTTCAGGCCGACGGCGGCGTCTTCCTGCCGCGCGCGGCGCCCAGGAGCATCAGCGCGCCGAATACCAGCAAGACGACACCCCAGATCAGGTTGATGTTGATGCCTACCGACAGTTGTTTGTCGCCGCCGATGGCGCCCTGAATGAGCAGCAACACGCCGATAAGCGAGAACATCAGGCCGATTGGCCAGCGAATATCGAGTCCCATAAAATCAATGCCTTTCCTTTTTTCGGTTTACCAGAAAATGATGTTCAAAATGACACAGGCGATGATGAGCACCGTGCCGATGACCGGGGGCCGTTGCCAGACCGGCAGGTTGTGGTCCACGGTTTTCGGTGTCAGCGAATAAACGAGGCCTTTCAACTGCTCATCGGTCTTGGTGCGCCGCGTCGCCAGCGAGAGGATCACCGTGGCGAGGAAGCAAATCGTAAAGGCGAAGATGGCGAGCCAGAAGTTCTGGGCCATTTCGCTGGGGAATTTGACGACCACGCCAAGGTAGCCGCCTTTCATGTGGTTGATGACGTGGCCGGCGGCGTCCACGTTGCCGGCGGTGGTGGTGAACGCGTGAAAGACCGTCGAGCCGGCGATACCGCCAAACAGTCCGAGAAATGCGCCGATACCGGTGGCCCGTTTCCAGAACATGCCCAGCAGCATGGTCGCGAAGATGGGCGCGTTCACAAATCCAAACACCAGCTGGATGATGTCCATGGCGTTGTTGTACTGCTTGGAAACATAGGCGCAAAAGATGCTCAACACGATGCCGACCACGGTGATGCATTTGCCCATCCAGAAATAATGCGCATCGCTCTTGTTCCGCACCAAATACGCCTGATAAAGGTCATAAGTCCAGATGGTGTTGAACGCGGTGACATTGCCCGCCATGCCGGACATGAACGAAGCGAGCAGGGCGGTGAGCGCCAGCCCCAGCAGACCGGGCGGACAGTATTTTTTCAGAAGCGAAAGGATGACGCTGTTGTAATCGTTCTCGGCAATGCTGTTGTAAAGCCCCTCCTGAATCTGGGTGTCGGAAAGTTTATTCGCTGCGTTGGCCGTGATCAATTGGGTCACTTTTGCGTCATCCACTTTCACCCCGAGTGCATCGCTGACGGCCTTGACCGCGGCCGCATCGGCCGGGCTGGTGTTTTTCACCAGCTCCACCGCCTTGGTATAATTTTCCTGCGAAACAATGGGCGGCGGGATGCGATAATCCTTGTTGGGCATCGAGGCCAGGGCAATGGCGACCATTCCGGGCAGGATGACCAACAGGGGGAAAAGCATCTTGGGAATGGCCGCAACGAGAGGGGTGTTGCGGGCGGCGGTCATGTTTTTGGCCGCCATGGCGCGTTGAACCACCAGGAAGTTCGTGCACCAGTAGCCGAATGAAAGCACGAATCCCAGACCAAAGATGACCGCGAACCAATCCACCCCCAGCGGATTGGCGGAGGGCCCTGCCAGCACCGGCTTCCACACGCTCGTCCAGGCATCCGGCGAATAGTGGATGCCGGCGGGTTGGAGATAGAAGGCGGATGGATTGGTGGCAACCCCCGACAACGCATGTTTCACCGAGTGCCAGCCACCGGCGTCCCGGAGTCCGAGATAAACCACCGGCGCGAACCCGAGGACAATCATGAAAAACTGGAGCACCTCGGTGTAAATCGCCGAGGTCAGGCCGCCTTTCAGGACGTAGAGCAACACGACTCCGGAGCAAATCCACAAATAAATGTCGTAACTGCCAAAGTTCATTCCCAAAACATTCGTGTCCAATTTCCACGGCAGCAGGTTGGTAAGCAGCCGGGCCAGGGCATCCATGGAAATACCGGAGGCGAACACCGTCATCACGGCAAACGATAGCGCGTTCAGCGCGCGAACGGGTTCATTGAAACGCATCTTCAGGTATTCCGGCACCGAGCGCGCTTTGGAACCGTAATAGAATGGCATCATGAACACCGCCAGGAAGACCATGGCGGGAATCGCGCCCACCCAGTAAAAGTGGGCCTGGGCGATGCCGTATTTGGCGCCGCTGGCGGCCATGCCGACCAGTTCAAGCGCACCGAGATTGGCCGCCATGAAGGCGAGGCCGGTCACCCAGGTCGGAATCGAGCGCGCGGACGTCAAAAAGTCCGACGAGGTTTTCATGTACCGTGCGAGCACCCAGCCAATGCCTAGCACAAAAGCGACATAGGCGATGAGAATGGTGTAATCAACCCAAGCGAGATGAATTGGTTGCATAAGGATTGGCGGATGATTTACGGAATGGTCCGGACGATGTCAACCGAATTACCTTTGGTCCGGCTGATTATTTTAAGCGAAATTTTAACAGAAACTGGACTGGACGCAGCGTACCTTGTAAGCTCCCGACGATGTCCTATTCACACGGTTCGAAGGGTTCGATCAGCAGCGCAGCTTTTGGCAAGACCCCCGAAGGCGGGGCAGTGGAACTGTACACATTGCGCAACGGTCATGGCATGGAAGCGCGGATCGCGACTTATGGCGGTGTCGTGGTGTCCCTCACCGCGCCTGACCGCGACGGCAAATTCGCCGACGTGGTCCTGGGCTTTGACCGGCTGGAGGATTACCTGAAGTTCTCGCCGTATTTCGGCGCGATCGTCGGGCGTTACGCGAATCGCATCAGCGGGGCCCGGTTCACGCTGGAGGGCCGGACCTACACGCTCGCCCAAAACAGCGGGCCGCATTCCCTGCACGGCGGCATCAAGGGATTCGACAAGGTCATCTGGAGCGCCAAAGCTGTTGAATCCGCAAACGGACCTGGCCTCGAACTCACGTATTTGAGCCGGGACGGGGAGGAAGGTTACCCCGGCAATCTGGCGGTGAAGGCCGTTTATTCCCTGACGAATGACAACGAGCTGCGGATTGACTACAGCGCGACGACCGATGCGACGACCATTTGCAGCCTCACGCACCATTCCTATTTCAATCTCGCCGGCCAGGGTGACGTGCTGAAACACGAGGTTTACATCAACGCCAGCCATTTCACGCCGATCGATGCCGCGCTCATTCCGACGGGTGAAATCAGGTCCGTGGACGGCAGCCCTTTTGATTTTCGCAAACCCACCGCCATCGGCGCGCGCATCCAGGCGGACGATCTCCAGATTAAATTGGCGGGCGGTTACGATCAGAACTTTGTCATTGACCAGCCGCCCGGCCAGCTCGGCCGGCACGCCCGGGTTTATGAGCCCACCACCGGTCGCGTCATGGAAGTGCTGAGCACGGAACCGGGATTGCAGTTCTACACGTCCAATCATTTCGACGGCTCCACCATCGGCAAGCGGGGAGCGGTTTATCAACGGCATGCGGCCCTCTGCCTGGAACCGCATCATTATCCCGACTCACCCAACAAGCCGAACTTTCCCTCGGTCGTGTTGCACCCGGGCCAGGCCTACCGCAACACCATCATTTACAAGTTTTCCGCCGGACGGTAATCTAAGCGTCAGAACCTGGGTTTACCTTGATGTGGAAAATTATTATTTGACCTTAACCAGGAAAACCAGGCCAGAGCGCGGGCGTCCGGAATTCCGCCTGGCGCGCGATCCGGTTGGGACCGGTTTTAAAATTTATGGAAACTGCGTTTAAAAACATATCCAAGATCAAATACGAAGGGCCAAAATCCAAAAACCCCCTGGCCTTTAAACACTACAATCCCGCCGAAGTCGTCGACGGCAAAACGATGAGCGAGCATCTGCGCTTCTCGGTCGTGTATTGGCACACCTTCCGCGGCACCGGCTCCGACCCGTTCGGCGTCGGCACGGCGATCCGTCCATGGGACGACGGAACCAACTCGGTCGCCAATGCCGAAAATCGCGCGCGGGTCGCGTTCGAGTTCATTGAAAAACTCGGCGCGCCATTTTATGCCTTTCATGACCGTGACGTCGCGCCGGAAGGCCGGATGTTGGCCGAGACGAACAAAAATCTCGACGCCGTGGTCAAGGTCCTGAAGGCGGAACAAAAGCGCACCGGCATCAAGCTGCTCTGGGGCACGGCCAACCTGTTTTCCAATCCACGCTTCGTGCACGGGGCCTCCACGAGTTGCAACGCCGACGTGTTTGCGTTCGCCGGCGCGCAGGTGAAGAAGGCGCTAGAAGTGACCCACGAACTGGGCGGCGCCGGCTACGTTTTCTGGGGCGGGCGCGAGGGTTATTCGACCTTGTGGAACACGAACATGAAACGCGAGCTGGAGCACCTCGCCCGGTTTCTGCACCTGGCGGTGGACTACAAAAAGAAGATCGGCTTCAAAGGCCAGTTTTACATTGAACCCAAACCTAAGGAACCGACCCGGCATCAGTATGATTCCGACGCCGCCGCGTGTCTGAATTTCCTGCGCGAATACGATTTGCTCGGCGATTTGAAGCTCAACCTCGAGACCAACCACGCCACGCTGGCCGGCCATACCATGCAGCACGAACTGGAAGTGGCCGGGTCGGCGGGCGCCTTGGGTTCGGTGGACGCCAACACCGGGGACGAGTTGATTGGCTGGGACACCGACCAGTTCCCCACCAGTATTTATCTCACGACCCAGATCATGCTCACCGTCCTCAAATACGGCGGGTTCACCACCGGCGGCCTGAATTTTGACGCCAAGGTCCGGCGCGAGAGTTTCGAGCCCGTGGATTTGTTCCACGCGCACGTGGGCGGGATGGACGCCTTTGCGCGCGGACTGAAAATTGCCGCCGCCATTCGCAAGGACGGACGGCTCGCGGATTTTGTGAAAGCACGCTACGCCTCGTGGGATTCCGGCATCGGCGCGAAGATCGAATCCGGCAAGAGCAGTTTCACCGACCTCGAAGCCTACATGCTGAAGAAAGGTGAAGTGACCGGCAACGTCAGTGGCCGCCAGGAGTTTCTGGAGAACCTGATCAACGAATTCATCTAAACGGCTGCCGGCTCGCCGCGCCGTGTTAAAACCCGCGGTGCGTGAGGGCCGGGAAGACGGGTTTTATCCGGGTTGGGTTTTTGCAACTTGCCTGGGGCGGGCCGGCTCGTCCGTGGCCTCGCCCAACCAAAATTGGCCCCCTGCCACGGATTGGGAAATTTGACGTAACGTCGGCTGATGTCCAAAAAACGAATTTGACTCAATCGTACGTTTCTCCAATATCCCGGGGTGTATCCACATTGTTCCTGAACGGAAACCAACGCACATTTTATGTCACGAACCCTGA
>Ga0187887_10002600_pt1 | contig 14386 bp, 13 predicted proteins | sample June2016WEW_7_10_FD_132977 | JGI IMG/M metagenome (GOLD analysis project Ga0187887, IMG submission 132977) | Peatland microbial communities from SPRUCE experiment site at the Marcell Experimental Forest, Minnesota, USA - June2016WEW_7_10 | ecosystem: Environmental > Terrestrial > Soil >...
AGCGCCGAGAGGCGAGCCCCCTCCGTATCTTTCTTCCGTTACTGAGGAAGATACGGAGGGGGCGCCGCACCCGCAGGTGCGGTCTCTAGCTTGCGCCTTTCGGCGCTCCGCCTCCCTTCTTTTGTTGGGGAGGCACAGGGAATGGCTTGGGTAGGACAAAACTCGGATGCAGGTGCATCGCGAGAACGTTCTTGTTTGTCCGCCCCCGCGATAGCGGGGCGGGAAAGAAGATCAATTCACCCACGACCTGACTTGAATCCTCCGCAAATAAATCAACCCCGCCACAACGAGATTGGCGATCAGCAAGGCCACCGGATAAAGACACGTCGCGATCGAAACATGCGCCATGGCAAACAGCGCCGGAACGAATTTCAGCCCGTTGACCAGAAACGTCGCGGCGCTGTCGGATTGCGGGCGCGACCAGGCTTTGGTCACCGTGGGGCCGAATCCCAATATGTTGACGAGGCTGGCCAGGATCGCGGAGATCGCCGGCCCGTGCTGCGTCAGAGTGTTCTGCGCCGCGCCGGACAGAGCATCCGCGACGAGTTCGGGGCTGCGCGACAGCAGATAAAACGCAAAGACAATCGCCGATGCCAGCAGGAAGGCCCACTCGTACCAGGGAAAACTTCGCTCGCCTTGCCAGAAACCCATGGCGCACAACAGGAAACAAACCGCGGTGGTGAACGCCATCACCCAGCTGCCCGGCCCCGCCGCCTGATCGAGCTGCACCAGATAAGCGGTGCCGGTGAGAATGCCGAAAATCAGCCAGGACAGCGGATGCGGCCGCGCTTGGCCGCGCAGGCAGTGCCAAAGGTAGATACCATAACCAAGGATCGCGATGGCCACGGCCAGCGCGCCCATGAGGTCTTTGAAAGTAACATTTACGAAGACGGTTGCGAGACTCACGAAAATTTCCAGATTTGTTGCGGCGCAAAAACGATTTTATTCGGTCATCCACCGCGCACGGAACCGCGATTGCTACGGCCGAACTTATCTCTTTTGCGGCAATCCACAGAATTATCCCCAAAGCGAAGGGGCATCATTGCAAGCACGCTTTCACTTGCGGGCGCGCGGCAGAAGCATATCCTGAATATCAGATCACTCGCGTTTGGTTCTGCCGGATGTGAGGATCGCCAAGGCCGGATCGGCCCGAGTGTGGCGCGCTACCAGCGACGCACGCCGTGGAAGATCAGGACTTGGTTCCCAGGCGCGGGTAGCAGCGCTAGGAACGTGACGGGCGGGCGCAAGCTCGCCCGTCATGATTCGTGCGGACGCCTCGACCGTTTGGGGTTGATTGACGCTTGCGCCATTTCGCGGCGATGATGGCGGGCCAATGTCCAATCTCATCAGCCGCCGGCGGTTCACCATCGAATGGGGTCATTGCGATCCGGCGGGCATCGTCTTCAACGCCCGGTTTTTTGAATTCTTCGATTGGGGTTCCTGGAGCCTGTTCGAGGCGGCGCTCGGCGTGAAGCCGCACCAGCTGGCGGCCACCTTCGGTATCGTCGGCATTCCGCTGGTCGATTCCGGCGCCCGCTTTCTCGCCCCGGCGCGTTTCGGCGATGTGGTGGAGCTGGCATCGCAGGTGAGCGCCTTCCGCCGCTCCAGCTTTGATGTCGAACACAAACTCGTCGTGCGCGGCGCCGTCGCGATCGAGGGCCACGAAACGCGTGTCTGGGCGGCCCGCGATCCGGCCGATCCGGACAAGATGAAGGGGCAGCCGATTCCGCCGGAAGTCACGGCGCGGTTTCAGGTGGCGTGAACGAGAAGTGCCGGTTAAGTGCGAATTTTCTTGATTCCCGCGCAGATTGTGTTCTCTATTTGTTCCTAGATTGGACGAGCTATTAGGGTGTGGAGATGGTCTTCGCTCTTGATACTCTTGGATATGCGAAACATTTACGCGATCATGGCGTGCCGAGCGATCAAGCCGAAGCGCATGCCGAGGCTGCAAGAGATTTCATCATGACCGAACTGGTCACCAAGCTCGATCTGGAAGCGGCGCTGGATCGCGTGACGCTGCGTATGACTATGCGCTTTGGTGTCATGCTGGTCGCGGGTTTAAGCGCGCTCGTCGCCATATTGAAGCTGGCGTAAGCTCATTCGTTTCCTTGTCAGCCGCCGGGATTTGGAGGAAAATTGTTCAATTAAAAAATCACGGAGGATGTGCCGATGGAAATCGTCCCTCTGGGTCCGGGTTTTGCCGCCGAATTGCGCGGCGTGACGCTCAGCGATGTTGCCGCCGACGATGCGGTTTATGCAGCCGTCCGTGCCGCCTTCGAAGAACACTCCGTGCTGGTGTTTCGCAACCAGGAAGTGACCGACGAGGGTCAGCTTGCCTTCTCGCGCCGCTTCGGTCCGGCGGAAACCACCAAAGTCGGCTCGCTTGGCACCGGCACGCATTTCGTCATTCTCACCACCATCGGGCCTGACGGCAAAGTGGTGCCGCCGGATCATCGCTATGCCATGCGCAACAAGGCCAACCAGCTCTGGCATACCGACAGTTCGTTCAAAAACGTGCCGGCGCTGACCTCGATTTTGTCGGCGCGCGTCATCCCGGAAAACGGCGGCGAAACCGAATTTGTCTCGACACGGCTTGCCTTCGACCGGCTCGATCCGGCGTTGCGCAATAAGCTCGAGCAGTCTTTCGCCTGGCATCACTACGGCTATTCGCGCGGCAAGATCGCGCCGGGGCTTGCCACGGGCGACGAGCTTTCGGCCTTGCCGCCGCAATCCTGGCGCATGGTCTGGAAGAATCCGGTCAATGGTAGGAACGCGCTTTATCTCGCCTCGCACGCCTATGCGGTCGAAGGCATGGAACCGGCGGCGGGCGAGAAGTTTATCGACGAGTTGACGGCCGCCGCAACCGCGCCCGGCACGAGCTACGTCCATGCCTGGAAGGCCGGCGACGTCGTGATGTGGGACAATCGCGCCACCATGCATCGCGGCCGGCCCTGGCCGGCGCATGAGGCGCGCTACATGGTGCGCACCACGATCTCGGCGACCGCGGCCGACGGTCTCGAATCGATGCGGCCGCCGTCGCAGCAGGCGGCGGAGTAGCTTTACTCCGCAGCCATGGTCGCCGGCGTCTGCCGTGCTTGCTGTTCCATCTCACGCCGGACGCGTACGGCTTGAGACTTGTCGTCTAGCGCAACGTCGGCCGCGGTCAAAAATTCACCGGCCGCGACATCGCGCAAAAGCTTGACGTGGTGCGCAAGTCCGATTGGCAAGGCGTTCAGCGCAAGACTGCGCGCCGCCGGAATGAGCTTGGCGTAAACGCAATAGCCGCCTTCGCCGTCGAGCGTCTCGCCGGCTTTGAGTGCGCGCTTGGCGACCGCGACCGCGTCGCCGCGCCAGCTGCGGCAGCTTCCGGTCGGCTCGCCGCGCAGCGCGACATTGAGCACGGAGATCGACAGCTCGAGCCCGATCAGATGAAACGGCTTGTACATCGCGGCATAGCGGCCGGTCGGATCGGTCGGCAGCCCATATTGCTTGAAACAGGCTGCGGCATAATCGTTGTTGGCCCGAAACACCACATAGACGCCCCAGCGCAGATCGCGCTCGACCGGCCTGCCGTCGCGGTGCAGCGACGAGACGACCTCGACCATGCCGTCGCCGCCGAGCACACCGCCCAGATCTTTCGGCCGCAGCACGCCCGCAAGCTCGTCGGCGCCGCACGCCGGAAAGCCCAAGCCCTCATGCGGCACGTCGAGCCCGCAAGCATTGGCCACCGCCGCCATCTCGATCGCCGACTTGGTGCCGTCGAGAAACGAATTGAACATCTGCGAATTCATGCCGGCGCGCCTGGCCTCCTCGGCAGTGAGACCGTAATGCTGCCACACATCGTCTGGTGTGACGGTGTGATAGGCCGGCAGATATTTCGTGCCTTTGCCCGCCGCTGTGACCGCAAAGCCCGCGGATCGCGCCCAGTCGACCATCTCCGCGATCAAAGCCGGCTGATCGCCATAGGCCATGGAATAGATCACGTTGGCGGCGCGCGCCTTGCGCGCGAGATAGGCGCCGGCCAGAGCATCGGCCTCGACATTGACCATGACGATATGCTTGCGCGCCGCGATCGCTTCCATCGCATGGGCAATGCCGGCCGTCGGATCGCCGGTCGCCTCGATCACGACCTCGACGCTGTCATCAATACAGGCATCGCGCCCGCGCTCGGCAAACCGCGTCCGCGCGATCCGCGCCGCATCCCAGCCGACATTGCGGCACCCCGCCTTGGCGCGCTCGGGATCGAGATCGCAAATCACCACGACGTCGAGGCCTTGGATCGACGGCACTTGCGAAAGAAACATCGAGCCGAATTTCCCCGCGCCGATCAGCCCGACACGGACCGGCCTTACGGCATCGACGCGCGCGGCGAGGAGCGATTGCAAGTTCATAACTACTCTGCCGCGATCCTGTGCGATCGCGCATAAGTCAGCAGCGCGTCGTCCGCAACCGGCACCAGCGGCGCAAAATCGCGGTGCGCGATCCACTCCGGCCGGGTGAATTTGGTGATGTGGTTGGAGCAGGCGCACAGCGTTAGATAGACGATCTTGCGCGGATAGGGCGTGATGTTGGGCGGCGAGGCGTGCACCAGATTGCCGTGGAACATCAGCACCGAGCCGGGCTTGCCGGTCGGCGCCACGATGCCGCCTTCGGCCGCCAGCCGCGTCACGGTGTCCTTGTCGAGGGTCCACAGCGGATAGGACGTGGTCGCGGTGTCATGCCCGGCCGCCAGCACGCCTTGCCTGTGGCTTCTCGGAATCAGCATCAGCGCGCCGTTGATCGGCATCACCTCGTCGAGGAATATCGCGATATTCATCGCGCGCGGCGAGGGCATGCCGTCGTCGCGCGCCCAGGTGCCGTAATCCTGATGCCACTGCCAGACATCGCCCTCGAACGCCGCCTTGGCGTTGAGCTTGAATTGATGCACGTAAACGTCCTCGCCGAATAATTGGCGAAGCGGTTCGACCAGCCGCGGATGATGCGCCATCAGGCGGAAGGTTTCGTTGAAGGTATGCGCGGCAAAGGCGGTGCGCGGCGCGCCGGATTTTTCACGCCACACCTCCTGGCGGTCGAGCCTTAAAATGGCTTCGGCGTCGTCGCGCAGGAGTGCGATTTCCTCCTCGACGAAGCAATTGGGAAAGAACAAGTAACCGAGCTCGTCGAACTCTTTGAGTTGGGCGGCGGAGAGCTGCATGATGCCTCCGAAGGCTGGCGTTTCCAAAAGCTTGTTACGCTTTCGCGTAACTTAGCCCAAAGTTACGAACCGCGAAACACCGCCTTGCGCTTGGCGTGGAACGCCTCGACGCCTTCGCGGAAATCGTCGGATTGGCGCAGCCGGCTATAGCAATGGCCTTCGAGCTCGATCGCCGCTTCGAGATTAGTGTCTTCGGTTTCGTTGAGTAATGTTTTTGCGGTGCGCTGCGCCAGCGGCGAAAACGCGCGCAATTCCTCGACCAAGGCGTCGGTTGCGGCTTCGAGCTTGTCGTCGGGCACACATTCGGTGGCAATGCCCCAATCATAGGCTTGCTGTGCCGCGATGCGCTTCGAGCGCATGACGATATCTTTGGTCCGCGTGATGCCGATGATCTTCTGCAGACGCGCCGAGCCGCCGGAGCCCGGAATTTGGCCGAGCCGCTGTTCCGGCAGCGCATAGAGGCAGGTTTCCGAAACCAGCCGGAAATCGCAGGCGAGCGAAATCTCAAAACCGACGCCGAAGCAATAGCCGCGGTTGGCGACGATCACGGGCTTGCCGCAGCGCGCCGGCGCGGCGATGTTCCAGGCGAGTTTCGACACATGTTCGGGCGACGCGGCGAGGAAGCCGGCGATATTGCCGCCCGAAGAAAAATGCTGGCCCATGGCGCGCAACACGATGACGCGGACGCGCGCATCCTCGTCGAGCGCCTCGAACACCAGGCGGAGCTGGTCGCGCTCGCCCATCTCTATGACGTTCAGCGGCGGCCGGTCGAGCACGATATCGGCGCGTTCGCGCGCCGGATCAATCTCGACGCGAAAGCCGTCGAGCTGTTGCAGACGTGGATCGGGAAATACGCTCATGCCGTCGTTCCTTGATGCGATGGAAATGGCTCCAGACTATATTCGCCGGCGACGAGCTTGCGGCGCAGCAGTTTGCCGACCGGTGACTTCGGAATTTCCGCGACAAAAACATAGCGGCGCGGCCGTTTGAACTTGGCGAGGCCGGATTCCTGGCAGAAGGCGTCAAGCGCCCCGGGATCGATCGCCGCGCGGCGCTTGATGAAGGCGGTGACGACCTTGCCCCAGCGCTCGTCCGGCAAGCCCACGACAGCGACTTCCGATACGGCGGCATGCAGCGACAAGCATGATTCGATCTCGACCGGCGAGACATTCTCGCCGCCGGTGATGATCATGTCGTCGACCCGGCCGGTGACAAAAATGTCGCCGTTGCCGTCGCGAAAGCCGGTGTCGCCGGTGAAATACCAGCCTTGGCGCAACGCCTTGGCGTCGGCATCCGGCCGCCGCCAATAGCCTTCGAATGATTCATCGCCAGCCAAGAGCGCGATGATCTCGCCTTCCTCGCCGATGGCTGCGATCTCATCCACCGACTTGGCGCCGAGCTTGACCACCCGCACCATCTGGTTGATGCCGGCGCGGCCGGCGGAGCCGGGTTTTGCCGGGGCGTTTTGATCAATGGTGAAAGTGTAGACCTCCGACGAGCCGTAATGATTGACGAACAGTGCGGGCTTGAATGCGGCCTGCAATTTCTTCAACAGGCCGTCGGTCATCGGCGCACCGGCGAAGCCGAGCTTGCGCACGGTGCTGACGTCGCTTTGCGCAAACAGCGGGTGATGCACCAGGTCGTGATAGAGCGTCGGCACCAGATAAAGAGTAGTGATCCGCTCGGCGGCGATCAGCTTGAGCGCGTCCGCGACGGCAAAGCGGCACAGGCAGATGAAGGCGCCGCCGATGAGCGACATGGCCAGGAGCGAACGCACGCCCATGGTGTGATAGAGCGGCATGACGCCGAGCGTGCGCTCGCCATGGGCATAGAGATTTTGCGCGACATGGGCGAGCGCCGCGGCGCGCTCGGCACGCTGACGGCGCGGCACGCCTTTCGGTCGCGCCGTGGTGCCGGAGGTGTAAAGCATTACCGACCAGGCCTCGGCATCGCCCCGCGCGCCGGCGTCCGGCGCGGCCAGATCCATCAGCGCGGCAAAGGCGATGTCGGAAGGCCCCGCCGCATCGAGCGCGATGCGCGGCAGCGTCGGCGCCAAAGCCGAGGCGGCGACGGCCGCGGCGGAGGCGTCCTCATAGGCCACGGCCTTGGCTTCCGCGTCTTCGAGATAGAAATCCAGCTCATGGGCGGTCGAGCGCCAATTCACCGGCGTCACGATGACGCCCGCGAACTGGCAGGCCCAGTGTAGCGTCGCCGCCTCCCAGCGGTTCTGCAGCGCGGTGACGAGGTGATCACCCGCTTTCAGCCCCATCGCGTCCAAACCCGCAACCACAGCCGAGATGAGCCGGTACCATTGCGCGTAGGTGAGCCGCGTCTCGCCATCGACGATCGCCAGCGCGTCGGGATCGCGGGCGACACTGGCGAGGAAACTCAAGCCGAGATCGAGCATGCGGGAAAAGCGGTCAAATTAGCGTCGTCTTGCGGTCGTTGTCGGCATGATAGGCTTTTGCCGCACGCGGATAAACCGCCCGCTCGACGATCGATTCCGACGGTGGCTAGAGAATGCGACTGCCCTAGGAACGAAATGCGCGCGAGATCACCAATCGCAGTTTCGCGTCCGCGTCACGCAGCCGTTGGTAACATATCACCGCATTCGCGGCCGGTTGACTGCTAAAGAGGCACGCATCTTGATCCAGCGCAATGCTTCCGGAGCATAGTCGATAAGGATCTTTAAGCACATGAATCGCACAACTGGCGCTGAATATTCCCTGCGTCCGTAAGCCCTTGTGTTCGACGCCGCTAAGAGGATCTCATCGCCTCTCATCGCATCGCATTCGCGGCCGGCCTGTCCTGGTCGGATTCCCAGCCTCGAAGGAGCCCTCAACATGGTCCACGATAACAAGCTCTATTCCGAGCTTAAAGTCGGCGATACCGCGTCGATCATACGGGTCTGTACGGCCAATGATCTGTACATATTTGCGCACGCATCGGGCAATGTGAACCCGCTCCATTTGCCGAGCGACGACGCTGACGGGACGGCCGAAGCGATCGCGCCCTCGATGTGGGTCGGAGCGCTGGTGTCCTCCGTCCTCGGCAACATTCTGCCGGGCGCCGGCACGCTGTACCGATCGCAGAGCTTTAGGTTTCTCAACCGCGCGCATCTCGGCGATGCCCTGACGGTCACCGTCACGGTTCGCGACAAAGGCGCCGACGGCCTTGTTGTGTTGGACACGATTGTCACCGGCCGCGACGGTGAAAAAATTGCCGAAGGCGTGGCGGAGGTCTTGGCTCCAACCCACAAGGTGCATTCCGACGACGATCCTCTTCCAGGAATCGTCGTTCAGCGGCACGGCCATTTCGATCGGCTTCTGAAAGCCTGCGAGGGGCTCGAACCGCTGGCAACGGCGGTCGCTGTTCCCGAGGACAAGGCCTCGCTGGGCGGCGCCCTATTGGCGGCGCGTCACGGCATTATTCGTCCCATTCTTGTCGGCTGCGCAAAAACGATCGCCGCTGTAGCGAAGGAGATTGCCGGTAATCTTGAGGGCGTGGAAATTATCGATATCCCGGACCCCGACGCGGCGGCCGGGATGGCGGTCGAGCTGGCACGAACCGGCAAGGCCGCGGCCCTGATGAAGGGGCGTTTGCACACCGACGAACTTCTTCATCATGTGGTCCAGCGCGACGGCGGCCTTCGCACCAGCCGCCGGCTTAGTCATGTCTTCGTGATGGACGTCCCGGGCCTCGATCACCTGCTGCTCGTCTCCGATGCGGCGATCAACATCGCGCCCGACCTCATGGCCAAGGTCGATATTACGCAGAATGCCATCGATGTCGCACTCGCCCTGGGCTTCGTGCTGCCCAAGGTCGGAATTCTTTCCGCCGTGGAAACGGTCAATCCGCAAATCCCCTCGACCATCGACGCCGCTGTGCTGACGAAGATGGCCGATCGAGGCCAGATCAAGGGCGGAATCGTCGACGGACCGCTGGCCATGGACAATGCCGTCGATATCGAGGCGGCAAGAACGAAGGGCATCACCTCCCTCGTGGCCGGACGCGCCGATATCCTGATCGTGCCGAATCTCGAAGCCGGCAACATGCTGGCCAAGGAACTTGTTTTCGTCGCGCATGCGGAGGCGGCGGGAATAGCGCTCGGCGCGACCGTGCCGATCATCCTGACCAGCCGCGCGGACAGCGAGAAGGCGCGGCTTGCCTCCTGCGCGATCGCGGCTTTGTATCGGGAATGGCGCTCGCGCGGCGATGGACGATCGCACGCCCGCTCGCGCGCCGTCGCCGAGGCGGCCGAGTGATGCGGCACATTCTGACCATTAACGCCGGCTCGTCCTCGATCAAATTTGCCTTGTTCGAGGCCGGCGCCGAACTTTCGGAATGCATGCGCGGCGAGGTCGAAGGTCTCGGCGCGACGCCGCGGTTACACGCGGCCAGGCCGGGCGACAAGCGGATCGAGCAGGCACTCGCCGAAACGGAAGCTAACGATCACGCCTCGGCGCTCGGTATCGTGCTCGAATTCCTGAAGAACAATATCGCGAACATTGCGATCGCCGGAGTCGGCCACCGGGTCGTGCATGGCGGCGCCGACTTTAGCGAATCCATTATTCTCGATGAGCAGAAAGTCAGAGCACTCGAGCAGGTGAATCCGCTCGCGCCGTTGCACAGCCCGCATAATATCTCCGGAGTGCGTGCCGCGCAGCGGGCGTTTCCGGAGGCCCCGCAGGTGGCGTGCTTCGATACGGCCTTTCACCGCGCTCATCCCTGGGTCAGCGATACCTTTGCCTTGCCGCGTGAGCTTTATGACCAGGGCATTCGACGCTACGGTTTTCATGGCCTGTCTTACGAATATGTGACGGAGCGGCTGAAGGAGATAGCGCCGCGGCACGCGGCGGGACGGGTGATCGTCACGCATCTTGGGAATGGTGCGTCGATGTGCGCGATCCGCAACGGGCAAAGCATCGACTCCACGATGGGGTTCACCGCGCTCGACGGTTTGCCGATGGGTACCCGGTGCGGCCAGCTCGATCCGGGCGTCGTCCTTCATCTGATGGGGAAGGGAATGTCGGCTCCCGAGATCCAGAATTTGCTGTATCGGCGCTCCGGCTTGAAGGGGCTATCCGGCCTGTCGCACGACATGCGCGAACTCGAGGCGGCCGGGACACCGCAAGCGCAGCAGGCTATCGAGTATTTTGTGCATCGCATTCGTCGCGAGCTCGGCGCCATGACGGCAATTCTTTCGGGATTGGACGCGCTGGTGTTCAGCGGCGGCATCGGAGAAAATTCTAGCCGGATTCGCGATTCCGTGTGCCGGGACTTTGAATGGCTCGGTATCGAGATTGACGAAAAACGCAACGCGGCGGGCGAGACCACGGTTTCGTCGGACCGCTCGCCTGTGCAGGTCTTCGTCATTCCCACCAATGAAGAAAAGATGATCGCGCGCCACACCGCACAATTGCTCACGTTGCCTCGGCGTGCCGCCGCCGCAGCCTGAGACGCGATGCGGCGGTCGTGACCCTGGACCCCGATCCAATTCGATTGAATCGGCTCAGGGTCTAGATTTTTCGTTTGAGCATGATCTTATCCGACCTTCCTTCGCCCGCCGAAGCGGGCTTCGCGAAGGCGGAAAACCTGTTTCCACTTTCCGGGATCATGCTCTAGCGGCGCGTCGGAAATAGCGCCGCGGGGAAATCCGCGGCGGAGCGGGGAACTCGCTCGCGCGGCCTATAGTCCTCGCGCGGATTGGGATCGGGTTCGACCGCGCGGCGATAGAGGTGCCAAGTAGCATGGCCGAGCACCGGCATTACCACGGTCAGGCCGAGGAAGAATGGTATTGAGCCGATGAACAACAGCGTCGCGACGATCAAACCCCATAACGCCATCGTCATCGGATTTTCGACGACGACACGGATCGAGGTGAGCAAGGCCACCGCCGCGCCGACATCGCGATCGAGCAATAGCGGAAACGAGATCGCGCTGATGCTGAGCGCCAGCACGGCGAACAAGAAGCCGACGCCGGTGCCGACAACGATGAGAGTCCACCCGGCCGAGGTGTGGAACACCTGCTCGGCGAATTGACCGAGCGAGGCCGGTGCAGCGTACCCGAAATTGCCGACATAGATTGCTTCGGCCACCGCGAGCCAGATCAAGAAGATCGCCATCAACAGCATGCCAAGCGCGACGATGGCGCCGAGCGACGGCGAATGCAGCACGTCGAGAGCATGGCTCGAAGACGTATCAAGCCCGGCCTCGCGGCGCCGGCTCAGTTCGTAAAGACCAATGGCGGCGAGCGGTCCGATCAGCGCAAAGCCCGCCGCGATCGGAAACGCCAGCGGCAGCATCGAGTGTCCGAGCGTCATCGCAATCAGAAACATGCCGAGCAAAGGATAGACGATACAAAGGAAGACGGCATGGCTCGGCATCGCCGTGAAATCGTCGATTCCGCGCGCGAGCGACTGATAGAGATCAGTCGGCGAAATCCGGCGTACGATGGGCCGTGCCGGGTTCGTGCCGACGAGAATGTGCGAATAGGCCATGGCGCTCCTCCTGAACCTGTTTGTTCGAAGGGCCGCCGTTGCGGCCGGGGCCGCAGGGCGCCCGGACATTTCTCAACAATAACAGCATGACACTAAGTCGTGCCGCACGCACGGATCAATGCGACGAAACCGGAGTGGTTCGCATCACATTCCGGTGTAGGCGGTTCTATTGTGCAGCGCGGTGAACTTGCTGCGCATGCGAGCAACCAGGGCTGTACGGAACAAAAAGTCTGCAAGAACAATGCAAATAAGAAAAGGGCTCCCGCCTAGGGAGCCCTTTCCGCGATCCGCGATCGCATTAGCGGTGATGGCCGCCGCCGTGGAAATGCGGGCCACCATGCCAGCCGCCGCCGCCGATCACCACGTCGGGGCCGCCGTAGTAATCGTAGTAGCCGTTACATGGATAGTTGTAGGGACCGCAGGCATAGCCGTAATAAGGTCCCGGCACGCCAACACCGACGCCGCCCGGTCCGGCATAGAAGCCGACCTGCGCCATCGCCGGCGCTGCGGTCAGTAGCACCGCCGCCGTGGCAATCCCGAGCGTGATCTTTTTCATTGGCATTCTCCTCTGTTCGTTTCTGCTCTCTGGCTCAGAGAAGGAAACGCAGAGGTGCACGGCGTTGTTCCGCGCTACGGCGCAACGCGGCCGCAGTTCCATCCGAAATATTTTCGGAACAAATTTGGCAACAGCGCTTGGCTGTTACTCCGCGGCGATCGGCAGCGGTTCCGCGGCTTCCTCGTGTTCGGGTTTGTGGCCGCTGAGCCAGGCCTGGAACCGATCGAGATAAAGATAGATCACCGGCGTCGTGAACAGGGTCAACAACTGGCTCAGCGCCAGCCCGCCGACCATCGAATAACCAAGCGGTTGACGCAATTCCGATCCCGAGCCATGTCCGAACATCAGCGGAAGGCCGCTCAACAGCGCGGTCATGGTCGTCATCACGATGGGGCGGAAGCGAAGCAGACAGGCTTGCCGTATCGCCTCGCGCGGCGCCAAGCCGGCGCGTTCGCGGTTGATGGCGAAATCGACCATCATGATGCCGTTCTTCTTGACGATGCCGATCAGAAGGATGATGCCGATGATGCCGATCACGGAAAGATCGAAGCCGCCGATCAACAGCGCGAGCAGCGCACCGACGCCCGCCGAAGGTAGCGTCGATAGGATGGTCAGCGGATGGATGTAGCTCTCATAGAGCACGCCGAGAATGACATAGACGACCACCAGCGAGGCGGCGATCAGGACCGGCTCGTTCGACAGTGCCGCCTGGAACGCCTGGGCGTTGCCCTGGAAGCTGCCGATCATCGATGACGGCAGGCCGATTTTGTCGGACGCCTTCTGGATGGCATCCACCGCTTGTCCGAGCGCCACGCCCGGCGGCAGATTGAAGGTCAAGGTCACGGCAGGAAATTGCCCGGAATGCGCCACCAGGAGCGGTCCAATGTGACTGGTGTCGACATTGACCACCGTCGACAGCGGTACCAACTGGCCGTTGCTCGGCGCCTTGATGTAGAGGTGATTGAGCGTGTCGAGGTTGCCCTGCAAATCCGGCGTCACTTCGAGCACCACATAATAGGCATTGTTGGTGAAGAATTGCGTCACGTCGGCCTGGCCGAAGGCGTCGTTGAGCGTGTTGTCGATGACCTGTGGCAAAATACCGAAGCGCGCCGCCGCGTCGCGGTTGATCGAAATGGTGAGCAACGGTGCGGCATTCTGCGCGTCAGAGGCAACGTCGGCCAGTTGCGGCAGCTTCTTGAGCTCGGCTGTGAGGCGGACCGCCCAGATATTCAGCTCATGCAGATCGGGATCCTGCAGGACGTATTGGAATTGGCCGCGCGCGATACGGCCGCCGACGGTGATGTCCTGCGCGGCCTGCAGGAACAGCCGAGCGCCGGGGATCTGGGCGAGCTTGGGGCGCAGCCGGTCGATGATTTGCGACGCCGAGGCCTCGCGGTTGTCGCGCAGTTTCAGGCCGAAGACGAAGCGTCCGGTATTCTGCGTATTGCCGTAGCTCGGTCCGAAGAATGATCCGAAGTCGGCGATGTCGGGATCTTGCGCTATTACCGCGGACAACTGCCGCTGGATTGCGATCATCTTGGTCGGTGAGACGTCCTGGCCGGCTTCCGAAATGCCCAATATCATTCCGGTGTCTTGGGTCGGGAAAAAGCCTTTCGGTATCGACACAAACAACACGCCGGTGACGACGAGGGTGCCGAGGAAAACCAGCAAGGTAATGAACTGATGCCGCAGGACCAGGTCGAGCCCGCGACGATAACCGCCCAACAACGCGTCAAATCCCCGTTCGATGACAAGATAGAGGCGGCCGTGCTGCCGGTCGTGCTCGCTCACCAAGAAGCGTGAGCACAACATCGGCGTCAGCGTCAGCGAGACGACCACCGACACCAGGATCGCGGCAATGACGGTGATGGCGAATTCATGGAACAGGCGGCCGACGATGCCGCTCATCAGCAACAGCGGAATGAAAACCGCGATCAGCGAGATGCTGATCGAAAGCACGGTGAATCCTATTTCACGCGCGCCCTTGATCGCCGACTGCAGCGGTGTGGTGCCGGCTTCGAGATGGCGAAAGATGTTCTCCACGACGACGATGGCGTCGTCGACCACGAAGCCGACGGAGATCGTCAAGGCCATCAGCGAAAGATTGTCGAGGCTGAATCCGAGCAGATAAATAAC
>Ga0187887_10002601_pt1 | contig 14385 bp, 9 predicted proteins | sample June2016WEW_7_10_FD_132977 | JGI IMG/M metagenome (GOLD analysis project Ga0187887, IMG submission 132977) | Peatland microbial communities from SPRUCE experiment site at the Marcell Experimental Forest, Minnesota, USA - June2016WEW_7_10 | ecosystem: Environmental > Terrestrial > Soil > Wetlands...
CCTTCGGTAGAGGAGGCCTCCCACTTCGTACCCATGTCGAGCAGGTTGACGAAGAAATCATTCGTCAGCGCCTCGGGCCGGTTGGTGAAAACGCCGTGTTTGGACTGCCCGAAGTTCGCATTCAGGGCGCGCATGCCGCCGACGAGAACCGTCATCTCGGGGGCCGTCAGCGTGAGCAACTGCGACCGATCCACCAGCAGTTCCTCCGCCGGTCCTTGGTCTGGCTTCCGCTGGTAGTTGCGGAACCCGTCCGCGGCCGGCTCCAGTACGGCGAAGGAGTGCACATCGGTCTGCTTCTGCGATGCGTCCATGCGTCCCGGTGAGAAGGGAACCTTCACGTCGTGCCCTGCCTTTTTCGCGGCTGCCTCGACGGCCGCGCAGCCGCCCAGAACGATCAGGTCCGCCAGCGAGACCTTCTTCCCGCCGGACTGCGAGCTGTTGAACTCCTTCTGAATTGCTGCCAGCTTCTTAAGAACCTTCGCCAATTCGGCTGGTTGATTCACTTCCCAATCCTTCTGTGGCGCGAGGCGAATGCGCGCCCCGTTCGCCCCGCCGCGCTTGTCGGAGCCGCGGAACGTCGACGCCGACGCCCAGGCAGTCGTGACCAGTTGCGGGATCGACAGTCCGGACGCGAGGATCTTGGCCTTCAGGGCGGCAATGTCCTGTTTCCCGATCAATTTGTGATCCACCGCGGGAACTGGGTCTTGCCATAGCAGGTGCTCGGCAGGCACCAGCGGGCCGAGGTAGCGCGAGCGAGGTCCCATGTCGCGGTGCGTCAGCTTGAACCAGGCCTTGGCGAACGCGTCTGCCAGCTCCTGCGGATTCTTGAGGAAGCGCCTCGCGATCGGCTCATAGATCGGGTCCATCCTCAGGGAGAGGTCGGTGGTGAGCATGAACGGGGCGTGCCGCTGCGAAGGATCGTGGGCATCGGGAACGGTTCCCGCTCCAGCCCCGCCCTTGGGAGTCCACTGGTTCGCGCCGGCCGGGCTCTTCGTGAGCTCCCACTCGAAGCCGAACAGGTTCTCCAGGTAGTTGTTGCTCCACTTGGTTGGCGTGGTAGTCCATGCGCCCTCCAAACCGCTGCTGATCGTATCGACGCCTTTGCCGCTGCCAAACGTGTTTTTCCAGCCGAGGCCTTGCTGGTCGATGGGGGCGGCCTCGGGTTCGGGGCCGACGTATTTGCCCGGGTCGGCGGCGCCGTGGGTTTTTCCGAACGTGTGCCCGCCGGCAATCAGCGCGACGGTCTCCTCGTCATTCATCGCCATGCGGGCGAACGTTTCCCGGATATCGCGCGCCGCGGCAATTGGATCGGGCTTTCCATTGGGCCCTTCCGGATTGACGTAAATCAGGCCCATCTGAACAGCGCCGAGAGGATTCTCGAGCTGACGGTCTCCCGTGTAGCGCTGGTCCCCCAGCCACGTGCCTTCAGCCCCCCAGTAAGTGTCGTCCGGCTCCCAGATGTCCTCGCGCCCGCCGCCAAAACCGAAGGTTTTGAAGCCCATCGACTCCAAGGCGACGTTGCCGGTCAGAATGATGAGGTCGGCCCAGGAGATTTTCCGGCCGTACTTTTGCTTGATCGGCCAGAGCAGCCGGCGCGCCTTATCCAGGCTCACGTTGTCCGGCCAACTGTTGAGGGGCGCAAATCGCTGTGCTCCAGAACCCGCGCCGCCTCGGCCATCCGCGATACGGTACGTGCCGGCGCTATGCCACGCCATACGAATGAAGAACCCCCCATAGTGGCCATAATCGGCGGGCCACCAGTCCTGCGATGCCGTCATCAAGGCATGGAGGTCCTTGATCACGGCATCCAGGTCAAGGCTCTTGAACTCTCGCGCGTAATTGAACTCCCTGTCCATCGGGTCGGACAGAGGGGAGCGCTGGTGCAGGATCTTCAGGTTTAGCTGATTCGGCCACCAGGTCGCATTCGTCGGCGCCCCAGCTTGAGTGTGTCTGAACGGGCACTTCGCTTCGGTCGGCATGTGTAGATCCTCCTTCGAATAAAGCAGCAACTGCGGCGAACCACGAATCCATCCTAGCGCGTCCCTTCGCGCAATCGCCATCGGCCGCGCTGGCTGACGCCCGCCTTTCACCCGGTATCCACCCTGGACAGGATGTGCGATCGCCGCCTCAAGGACTATGCCGCAATCGGTTATGTGATCGAGCGAACCGCCTTCACCCCATTATCCAGCGCCCGGAGGCGTTCGCTCCGGCTTACTTGCGCAACGTGATTCGTATCGTCACGGAAACAGGTCTGCGAATATATAAGAAGCTTGCGCCGATGAAAAACGAGAACGTGGACCTGGCGTATGCCGTTATCTGGATACCGGACTCCAAAACTCCGAGTGGAGTCGCGGAGGTGCCGTTGACCTGCGCCAGGGCGAGTCTTTTGTTTTCAGAGAAACTTTGGAGCCACCCGCCGGGGTTGAACCGGCGACCTGCTGATTACGAATCAGCCGCTCTACCAACTGAGCTAGGGTGGCCCGCGCTTTGTTTTGAATGACTTGCGGGCAGCGTCGAGAGGAACTCGGATTCAATTGGATTCAATTGGCTCGTCCACCCTCAACGGGTCCCGACTTTGATTTTAGCAGATGATCGAGCGATTCGACAGCGATGCGGACGCTCCCGGGAATCGACTTGATGTAGTGCGCCAATGTGGTTTTGGCGTTCGTATGACGCAGGTGCGCCTGCACATCCTTGACGGCTTTCTTCTGGACCCGGAAAAGGAAGTTGTTGATATTGATGTCGGTCCCCCGCGCGTATATAAGACGACATTGGATCTCTCCTTTCGTCTGTCGGAACAAACCGCAAGGGGTAGACGATCTGACGTGTGTGTTATTCAAGGGCTATTTTGCGAAGTCAGGATAATCCCGTCGCATAGCGCCCGGCCATCCTGACGAGGGAGACTTTCCACAACCTGCTCTATGATCTAATATTCAAATTCAGGAGGCAGAGCGTTATGGAAATGGCCGATAAACTTTGGGACCTCGCGAATATAGTGACAGGCTTCTCGGTCGCGCAGAGTCTGGCAACCACCTTCATGTTGGCGAAGGACGAAATGAAACTGCTGCACGACGAGACTGGCTACCGGCTAATGTGCATTGGCACTGGCCTCTTCACGCTGTTCTACGTGGTAGTCATCGTTCTATGTGGCATCGCGGGCGCGAAGCCTCACGACCCCGATGGCCGCATTTGGTGGTTTGTTACCGGAGGGCGCGGTGCCGCAGTCATATTCTTCACGCTTGTGCTCTATGGCACTATCTATGGTCATCGTTACGCCCGAGCACAGCGAGACTTGTCGAAACCTTTACTGGATAAGCGAAGAGATCTGACCTAAATGTCCTTGACGACTGGTGGCAAGCGCCATCACCTAGACGGGAAATGTACACGCGCGGCATAGTTGTTGTCGCCCCAGCAGCGGCGAGCGCCACAGACAGCAAAGCAGGCGGAACATTTCGGCACCCCATTGGAACAGAATACACCTTGAATCTGTTACCATTCCAGCCAATGGACGCCGTACAAATCTCGCACGTAACCAGGACCTTCGGGAGTGTGACCGCGGTAGACGACCTCTCGTTCACGGTGCCCCAGGGTTCGATCTACGGATTCATCGGGCCGAACGGCTCGGGCAAGACCACCACGATGCGCATGATCGTGAACATCTTCTATCCCGACCGCGGGGAGATCCGCCTTTTCGGAGATGGCCGGCCGGAGACCAGCACGGACCTCATCGGATACCTTCCCGAGGAACGCGGCCTCTACCAGAAGATGACCGTCGAGGCGCTGCTGGAATTCTACGGCGAGCTGCGTTCCGGCCGCAGCGTCAAAACCGAAGTGGCGAAATGGCTGGAGCGACTGGGTCTGGCAAGCCGCGCCTCCGATAAGGTCGAAACGCTCAGCAAAGGCATGAGCCAGAAGGTGCAGTTCATCGCCACCGTGATCCCCGAACCGAAGCTTCTCATCCTGGACGAACCTTTCAGCGGCCTCGATCCGGTGAGCGCGGAGGCCATCCGCTCCGCCATTCTGGATCTTCGCCGCCGCGGGGTCACGGTGATCCTCAGCACCCACGACATGTACCTGGCGGAGTCCCTGTGCGACTACATTCTGATGATCTTCCGCGGCAGGAAGGTGCTGGATGGCACGCTTACCTCCATTCAGGATCAGTACGGCGAGGACACCATCAGGGTGACGGCCGAAGGCGGGTTGGCCGCGGTCGAGCAGCTTCCGGGAGTCGAGCAGATCCGCGACCTGGGACAGGTTCAGGAACTGCGGCTGACGCGCGGCGCGGACCCGCAGGAGGCACTGCGCGCCCTGGTAGCGCAGGCCCGCGTGACTAGCTTCTCCCTGATGAAACCGTCCTTGCACGACATCTTCATGCGCATTGCCGGCCCAGCGGCCCAGGAGGCCAACCATGCGACTGCATAAAGTCTTCACGATTGCCAAGCGCGACTACATCACGACGGTCCGCACCAAGGCGTTTGTGTTCGGACTGGTGGTTGCGCCCGTCCTCTTTGGCGGCGGCTCCATCGCGATGTCGTTTCTCAAGGGCAAGCCGGATTTGAAAGAGCGTCACATTGCCGTGATCGACCACACGGGCGTGGTGGCCGGCGCGCTGGCGAGCGCCGTGCGCGAGAAGAACGAAAAGGAACTTTTCGACAAGAAGACGCACCAGCAGATGGAGCCGCGCTACGTGTTGGAGGTAATCGCGCCGGCCGCAAATCCCGCTTCCGGTAAGGATCAGTTGCTGGCGCTGTCCGACCGAGTCCGCAACAAGCAACTGGCGGCATTCATCGAAATCGGGAAGGATGCGTTGCGGCCGCCCAAACCCGGCGACGATGACGAAGATTTCGACTTGGGGACCAACAAGAAGGCCGACCCCAACACCGGCGTGTCTTACTACACCAACGCGGGCGGCATCGATGAGATGCGCAACTGGCTCTGGAGCCCGATCACCGACGGAGTGCGGCTGGCGCGCCTGGCACGGCTCGGCATCGACATCCAAAGCAATCCCGGCCTGACAGCTTCGGTCCGGGTCGATGGGTTAAGCCTGGTGGAGCGCGACGAAAAAACCGGCGAAGTCCATGAAGCACGCAAGCGCAGCGAGCTGGAAGGCTTCTTAGTGCCTTTCGCGGTGGCCATGATTCTCGCCATGATCGTCATGGTGGGCTCGGCGCCCATGTTGCAAAGCGTCACGCAGGATAAGAGCCAGCGGATTGTGGAGACGCTGCTGGGCGCGGCCTCCCCATTCGAGCTCATGGCCGGCAAAGTGACGGGTTCGGTTGGGGTCGCCGTGACCAGTTCCCTGTTGTACGTGATCGCCGGCACGGTCGCGGTGAACGCCTTGGGAGTCGCCGGCCTGCTGCCGCTCACCATCATCCCCTGGTTCTACGTGTACCTGTTGACGGACGTGATCATGCTCTGCGCTTTCGCCGCGGCGCTGGGAGCGTGCTGCAGCACGCCGCAGGACGCGCAGAATCTTGCCATCATACTGCTGATGCCGTGCCTGATCCCGATGTTTACGCTGGTGACCGTGCTGCGGCAGCCCAACGGCATGCTGTCCACGGTAATGTCGCTGATCCCGCCTTTTACTCCGATCCTGATGCTGTTGCGCCAGGCCATGCCCAATGGCGTCCCCGCGTGGCAGCCGTGGGTGGGACTGGTCGATGTGATGGCCTTCGCGGTCGGAACCGTCTGGGCCGCCTCCCGAATCTTCCGGGTAGCTATCCTGACGCAAGGCAAACCGCCGAAGCTGGCGGAGGCGATGCGCTGGGCGATGAAAGGCTGAACCGTAACGCCGGCGGTCTTGCCGCCGGTGTTTTGCGGAAATGTGGGACGCAGCCTTGCCAGTACACAGGAATCAAGACAAAGAAAAAGAACCGGCGGCAAAGACCGCCGGCGCTACCGCTTTAGGAGTGATGTTGCATCGCTTGCGAATCCGAGTTCAGTGCAGCCGTGCCCTCATCCTCGGCGCGCTGCTGTTGGCGCTTCTGCTGTGTATTCGGGGCGCGCCGGCGCCGGACTTTTTCCGCTTCGCGATTCTAGGCGATAGGACCGGTGAGGCTCAAACGGGCGTCTACGAGCACGTGTGGAAAGACGTCGCAGCCGCGAATCCCGCCTTCGTTCTCACCGTGGGCGACACCATTCAGGGGATGAACGACGCTAGCGCGGAAGCGGAGTGGCGTGAGGTCGAGCAAATTCTCAAGCCTTACCGGCGCTATCCGCTGTATCTGGTGCCGGGCAACCACGACATCTGGTCTCCCGCATCGGAGCGGCTGTTCCAGCAGCACGCGGGGCACAACGTACATTACGGTTTCGATTACGGGCGCGCGCATTTCACGGTCCTCGACAATAGCCGGTCCGACGATCTGTCCGCCGGGGAACTGGCCTTCCTGGAGACCGACTTGCAGGCCCATGCCGGCCAGCCGTTGAAGATCGTCGTCTCGCACCGGCCGAGCTGGTTAGCCAACGTCGCGCTCGGGAATCCGAAGTTCGCCCTGCACCAGCTTGCGCGGCGCTATGGCGTGCAGTATGTCATCGCCGGACATGTTCATCAGATGCTGCACCTAGAGCTCGATGGCGTGACCTATATCTCCATGGCGAGCTCGGGCGGGCACCTGCGCTTGTCCCGAGCGTATGCAGACGGTTGGTTTTTCGGATACGCGCTGGTCGAGATCCACGGCAAGAGCGTCGACGTTCAAATCAAGGAGTTAGGTTCGCCTTACGGTGAGGGCCGCATCACGAAACTGGCGGACTGGGGCATGGCCGGTCTCGTCAAGCGAGACCAACCGGTGCCTGTGCCGGCGAAGTAGCGTGGGGGAAACGACCCAAGGCGGGTCTCAAGGCGCCGGCGTAACCTTCAGATTAGCGAAGTAGGCATCGGTGCCCGGCCCCACCCAAAGCGCCACGGCTCCGCCGGAATCCCCCAGTTTGAGATCCTTGACGATCAGGCACGGTTGCGCCGCGTCATGAACGTAGAGTTCCGCGCGTGCGCCCTTGACGACGATCTTGTACTTGGTCCACGCGCCAGCTTCCAAATCGACATAGGACTCATAGACGCCCGGCGATTCTCTGCGCAACCTGTCCCACGGCCACTCGGGTTCGGACACGTACTGCGTCGAATGGTTTCGCCGCGCCATATCGTCGGCCCGGCCGTTGGTGGGCCGCAGGTAGATGCACTCGTATTTCGAGCCGCCGCCCTGAACGCGAAAGGCGATGCCAACAAACCCGCGCGCTCCGGCGAAGGCGCCGGCAGTGGGTCTTCCGGCGAGTTCCACCTCGATGGCACCGTTCTTGAAGGTGGAGCCTTTTAACAGGGCGAGACCACCGCCGCCCTCGCGATCGGTCACGCGAGTGGCTTCCTTGCCTTGATAGGTCACCACAGTCGCATCCAGTTTGTTAGTGTCCAGATTCGCCACCGGGATGGCTTGGGACCATACTGCCATCGAGAGCAATAAGATACAAAGCATCGATCTCATGTTCTTCGTTCCTCCATTTACTCGCACCGCAGGGCGATGACAGGATCCACCGCGGTGGCCCGCCGCGCGGGAATATAGCACGCCGCGAGAGCGATCCCTCCCAGCAGCAACGTCACGGCTACCAGCGTCGCCGGATCGGCCGGGCGGACACCGTACAACAAGCCGGCCATCAATCGCGTGAGCACGACCGCCGCAATCAGTCCCGCGGCCATTCCTACGCCCGCCAGCTTCATGCCTTGACCGACGACCAGACCGACGATCTCGCCCCGCGACGCTCCCAAGGCGGAGCGGATGCCGAGCTCGTGAGTGCGCCGGGTTACCGCATACGACATGACGCCGTAGATTCCCACCGCGGCCAGCAGCAGCGCCGTCGCCGCGAAGATGATGAGCAACAGCATGGTGAAGCGGCGCTCGGCGAGCGAAGCCGAAATGTTCTGCTCCATCGTTTGCGCATCGTAAATGGGCTGATCTCGAGTTGGGCCGGCAACTTGCGCGCGCACGGCATTGACTAGGCTCGTCGGCTCGGGTCCGGTCCGTAGCATGAGCGTGAGCCCCGTCACGGCTTCGGACATGAATCTGTCTGGAATCTGCCAGGCAGGGAAGTAAATCTGGTCCCGTATCTTGTTTGTATCGTCGGCATCCAGTCCCCAGTGTTTCACGTGCCCGACCACGCCGACGATTTCGACTGGACCCAGCGACATGAGGCTAAACTGCCGGCCGACCGGGTTCTGACCTGGAAAGAGACGTTTGGCCAGGACGTCATCGATCACTACCACCCGGGGTGAATCCAGGTTGTCCCGGTCCGTGAAGAACCGTCCGTGTCGCAACGGGATTTGCATCACGCTGGGGTAATCCCGAGTGACAATGTAGAACATCGCTGACGTCATCCGGTCCTGCGGAGGCTGAGGTCCGGTGCCCGGCCAGAAGGGAATCTCGCTGTCGCTGGCGCCAAGAGGAACCAGCGACGTGATAGCAGCCGACTGAACGCCTGGAATTGCCGCGGTGCGCCTGAGCAATTGTTGGTAGGCAAGCCGTATGGCCGCCGGGCTCCCCATCGCGGTTGGCGACAGCGCGAACTTTGCCATCAGGATGTTGCGCGTGTTGAATCCGGGATCGACCCGCCAGAGCCGCCAGATGCTCTGCATCATGAGCCCCGCACCCACGAGCAGGATGACGGCCAAGCCAACTTCCACTGCCACGAAGATGCCCTCCACTCGATGACGTCCGCCGCCGGCGCCGCGCCCGCCTTCCTTCAGGGATTCCTGCGGGTTGACATTCGCGCCATGAAAGGCCGGGGCAAGGCCGAACAGCACGCCGGTGACGATCGAAACCGCAAGCGTGAAGAGGAGAACGTACGGATCGATGCGGATTTCCTGAGCTCGCGGCAAGCTTCCCGGCGCAGCGGCCAGAACCAGGCTGGTTCCCCAATGCGCGATCGCCATGCCGATCGTAGCTCCGCCGAGAGCGAGCAGAACGCTTTCCGTCAATAACTGGCGCACCACGCGTCCGCGATCGGCACCCAGCGCGGCGCGAATGGCGAACTCGCGCCCTCGAGCCGTGGAGCGCGCCAGTAGGAGGTTGGCAACATTGGCGCAGGCGATGATCAACACGAACCCGACCGCGCCCAGCAGCAGCAACAGCGTGGGCCGGATGTACTCGACCATATCCTCCTTCATGCGGACCACCGTCGCCCCGTGGCCCGCGTTCGACGCGGGGTACTGGCGGGCGAGGCCGCTGGCGATGGAAGCCAGCTCAGCTTGCGCTGCTGCGATGGTCACGCCTGGCTTGAGGCGGCCAATCACCTCGAGTCCAGGATGGTTCTCGCGGGTGCGCAGTTCGACCGAGTTCATTTGCTCGATCAGCATGTAGATCTTGGCCCCGCTCAATCGGAAGCCCGCTGGCAATACGCCGGCCACGGCGCAATTCACGGCGTTCAGGGTCAGGTTTTTGCCGATGATGTTCGGGTCGGCGGCGAACCGCTGTTTCCAGAAGCTGTAGCTGAGTACCACCGCGCAGGGAGCGCCCTGGCGGTCTTCCTCCGCGAGAAAACCGCGTCCTAGGATTGGGTTGACGCCCAGGACAGGGAACACGCTCGCCGAGACGTATTCGCCCGAGACCTGCTCGGGTTCGCCACTGCCAGTGAAGTTGAAGTCATCGCCGCGATGGATGCCCATATCGGTGAATGACCGGCTGCCGCGACGCCAATCGAGGTAGTTCGGATACGCGACCGAGGCATGGCTGAAGTCGGAGGTCGTCTCGAAGATATTCAGCAGCCGGTCCGGATCGGGATACGCGAGCGGCCGCAGGAGCACGCCATTCACCACGCTGAAGATGGCCGTGTTCGCCCCGATGCCGAGCGCCAGCGCCAACATCGCTACGGCGGTGAAGCCGGGACTTTTTCGTAACGTCCGGAATCCGTAACGAAAGTCCTGCCACAGGCTCGCCAGGAAATGCCCTCTGCTTCTCGCGCCGAACACCACGGGCTCCGGCGCATCGGCGCGCTCGACGGCGCGCAGCTCCCTGGCCAACAGCTCATGGCCGCCGATCTCTTCGAGCGTGATGCGGCGCGCTTCAGCCTCCGTCGCCCCGCCGGTTTGAAGTTCCCGGTAACAATCCTCGGCGTGCTGGGCCAATTCCTCGGCAATCTCCGCTTCGCGGACGGGTGCGAGTTTCAGCTCCGCCAGTTGCTTGCGAATCTGTTCCTTCCAGTCAGGCATTTTCGACTCCGGTGATTCGGCCGATGGCCGCGACGAAGGTCTGCCAGCCCTCTCGCTGGGAAACCAGGACCTTCCGTCCCTGCGGAGTCAGGCGGTAGTAGCGCCGCCGGCGCTGGCCGCTCTTCTCGACCCAACGGCCTTGAATCCAGCCGCGCTTTTCCAGGCGATACAGCATCGGATACAGCGACGCCACGTGAAAACGGAGCGCGCCTTGGGAACGCTGTTCGATCAGCTTGCTGATTTCGTAGCCGTGTCGCGGCAAGGCCTCGAGCAGCGAGAGCAGCAGCAGCTCCGCGCTGCCCTTCTTCCATTCGCGATCGATAGATCTATCTTCCATATATGGTACTGATACATATTACACTACGATACGTGGAAGCGCAATGTTCCCTGGATTTGGGCAGCCGGTTTGCGGCCGGGAAATGGCGAAACTGTCCGTCCCTGGCGAACTCGCGTGATCTGGGTGCAGAGGCACACAAGGATTTGCTTTATCGGGAGGCTTTGTATCAGGGCACGGGCTTTAGCCGTGCCGATGGATCGGGAGAAGAATCTGGGCTTCAGCCCCTGCGTACGCAGAAGGAACTCAGCGGCTATTGGGGGGAGCCCCTGCAACCGGCCCGTAGGGGCCGGGCATGCCCGGCCAGGCGGCTCAGTGAGAAGCAGGCTGGAATATAGATTCGGGTTTTGGCCGCCACAGACGAACACAGATAAGCCAGCCCTTCTGAATCTGTGTTCACTTGTGTTGATTTGTGGTCCATCATGCTCTTGGCGCTTTTCAGCCAGCCAAGGCATGTCCCACTAAGGAAGGTCAGTTGTAGTGAACGGCGGTGAGGGTCTGATTGGTGTCGACGGCTTTCTTTCCCGTCAAGCGTTCCAGCCCGGAAAGGAAAGCACTGTACTCGCTCTTGTTCAATCTGAAAAGGACTTCCACTTTCGGTGTTTTTGCTCCTGTCGCGCTGTTCATCCAGGTGACGCCAACGTAGTGGTGCTCGCTCTCGCCTAAGTGCATGTAAGGAACCACGTCGAGCACGGCGGCGCCGAGCCGGCGGTGAACGCCAGTGGCGCAGTCGATATCCGTGATGCTGCTGGCGGGCACGGCGATCCGACGGCCATGCTGGACCAGGATTACTTCATCGGCACCCAGCGTGGCTTTCACCTTGCTGTGACCGAACGGCAGCGTGCCACCCTCATAGTTGGCAGGGTAATTTGCGGCTGCGGCGTTCTTCGACTCGCGGGCGAAGCCGGCGCCGGGCAGAGCCATCGCCAGGAAGCATCCCAGCACCACGGGGAGTTTTGTAACCATCGTTCTCATTATAGTGTTAGACGCGAATTGCGCGGCCTGGGTTACTCAGGTTACACCGGGCAACCTTTGCAACACTCTGTGAGGTTTCGATACGCGTGTCAGTCGCTGCGGGGGCCTCCGATTCGTGCCTCATTCCAATGACGCAATGCCGCGAAGAAAGTCTGGGCAGCCTCGCTTCGGAAACATATCGCTCCAACCCAGGTTCCGAGCGTATTGGTGATGATGTCGGTCATACCGGAGTCTCGGCTCGGAAGATACGCCTGGAGAATCTCAATAGTGAGGCTGACCAAAGCTCCCAAGAGAACGGCCGTTAATGTTATACGCTGGACACGACGCGCCACGGACAAGCGGGCGCAGAAGCAGAAACCGAGAGGAATGAATCCGACGATGTTCTTGAGGATGGAGTCCCAATAACTCCAGGACAAGCTGAATTCGCTCCAAAAGGGCTCCAGGAAGATCTTATCCAACACTACGTACTTTTCCGGAATCGACAGATCGGCTCCTGAGCTGGCGCGATTGTGGACGACCCTTCCCCCGCGCTCATCGAAAAGGTACAGCGCAACATTGCCTTCATCTTGTTGGATCTCGGGGCGTCCCGCTCGCGTCCAGGTTTCGTAGTGTCTTAAGATCTGCGGCGGCGTGAGTTCCCGATCGTAAATCGCGAACCCTAGTAGCTGACCATCGAAGCTATCGGTCTGCCCGGGTGAATCACCGAGGACGATTCGACCGGTGAACCGATTCGCGGGGAGTCGAAACTCTGGTGCTTGCCTGGCCAAAACGCCGTCAATCGAAACCGCCGTCCCGCTGGTGCCTGAAGTGATCGTAATGAACGCCGGACGCGCTCTGCGAAACACTTCGTTAACGTAGAGTTTCACCGCCCTCGTCCGGCTCCGATCGTTGCGAATTGCAAATTGCAGTCGAAGATCCGTTTCCGATTGGTGCAGCGAGAAACGGAAGGGATCGTCGGGAGTGCTAAATGCCAGGAAGGTGCTGCTGTCTGGGACATTCACCGGCAGTAACCAGATCTCCAGGCTGCCGGTTAGTTCGTTCCCATGCGAGTTAGGCATATCGAACGCGCCCGAGCCGATCACCGCGCCGTACCTGCCGAAACGCAGGCCGTTGCGCTCTCTGAGCCACGTGACGTCGTTATTGGGCGGATGAAATGGCCACAGACCTAACGTCAGGATGATACAGAGAACGGCAATGCAGACTACGTCAAGACTCTTTGGGTTCATATGGCTTTGCTAGGCTCCGCGATTCAACTTAGTACGCGCTTTCCTAGATACGCTGCGGCCGAGTGTTTCGCGGCAGGCCGGGCCGGGCATGCCCGGCCCCTACGGACGACGGTAGGGCGCTGTAGGGGCGAGGCACGCCTCGCCCGCGGATCGCGCGATAAACCGCTATCGGAATTGCGAAATGGCATGCGGAACATCCGCTAACTCCGCATCCGCAGCAGCAGGTACAATCCGGCGAGGCCGAATATGACGTCCGGGGACCAGGCCGCCATGGTGGGCGGCAGAAGATTCACGTCGCCGATCTTCTCGAACAGGATGCCGAGCCCCTTGTAACCCACGCCGATGCCGAGGCTGACGCCGATGCCCGCCATGGCGCCCCGGTTGCCCACCAGAAACCCGTAAGGCACGGCGATCATGGCCATGATCAGCGCAAACAGCGGCAGCGCGAATTTCAGGTAGAACTGCACTTGCAGTTTGCCGGTGGGGAAGCCGCGCTCTTGCAGATCGCGAATGTAACGGTCCAGGCGGAGAAAGTTCATCTGCTTCTCCTGCACCGCCGCGGTGACAAAGTAATCGGGCGGCTCGGCCAGGTCGGAGTGCCAGCGGGTCTCCAGGCCTCCCGGTTCGCTCGAAAAGGATTGGTAGGCGCTGCACGAATCGCCGGCAAAGCGGCAGCTCCAGCCGTTCTCGAAACTCCAGGTCTTGAGCGCCGCGTTCCACTGCCCGCGCCCCGCCACAATCTCGCGCTTCAGGCGGAACGTGTTGGGGTCCATGTCGAACACGTCCACGCCGTGCATGACGCCGGCCGCATGGTCGAAGAACTCGTAGTAATAGACGCGCGAGCGGCCCAGGCCCATGATCCACTTGTGGTCCGCGCGCTGGTAAGTCTGCTTGGGTCGGCCCTTGATCTCGTCGCGCATGGCGTCCTGCTTGAGATTGGCGCCGGGCACGTAATAATAATCGAAAGCGAACAGCCCGCCGGCAAATACCACGCCCGCCAGCAGCAACGGCATCGCCAGCCGGTACAGGCTCACGCCGCAGGCCCGGAACGCGGTGATTTCGTTCTGCTTGCTCAGCACGCCGAGGTGAACCAGCACGGCCACCAGGATGGCGAACGGCAGCGTCTCGTAAATCAACTCGGGTGTGAGGAAGAACAGATAGGAGAACATTTCCATGAGCGGGATCTTGTTGCGGATCCAATCGCCCATCAGCTCGAAAAAGTTATAAGCCAGAATCATCGATAACAGGCTGGCCAGCACCACGGCGAGATAAAACATGAAACTGGTCAGGATATAGGCGTCGACGATTTGCGGCAGAACGGGTAATCTCCAATGCGGCAGGCGGGCCACAGGGGCAGCCGGTTGCGGCTTTTTACGGTGCAGCCAGGCGCCAATGCGGGCCAGCCAACCGGCGAGGCTGCCCAGCAGGTCGCGGTCGCCGGGCCGCTCCATGCGGTAGAGAAAGACGACTCCCGCCAGGAGAAATGCGGCGTCGGGCAACCACACGGCGAGCGGCACGGACAAGGTTCTCTGCTTGGCAAATCCGATCAGGGTGAGCGAGGAGAGGTGGTAGCAGAAGAAGCTGAGGAACAGCGCGATGACGTAGCCGGCGGATTTGCCGCCCTTGCGCGTCGCGATGCCGAGCGGAATGCCGACCAGCGC
>Ga0187887_10002607_pt1 | contig 14357 bp, 8 predicted proteins | sample June2016WEW_7_10_FD_132977 | JGI IMG/M metagenome (GOLD analysis project Ga0187887, IMG submission 132977) | Peatland microbial communities from SPRUCE experiment site at the Marcell Experimental Forest, Minnesota, USA - June2016WEW_7_10 | ecosystem: Environmental > Terrestrial > Soil > Wetlands...
GGAGGCGGAGGGGCAGGCATGCAGGAGCTCTCGCCGGCGTCCTCGGACTGGGTCATCTTTGGCTTTCCGGGGCCGACGGAGAGGATGTAGGTCGGCATGGGAGCCGTGCCGGTTTTGACGACGAGATGAAAGCGGTCGGCGAGCAGGGTACGCAGCATGAGCTTGACGTCGTCAGGCGTGGTTCCGGGAGGGACTTTGGCGCGGATGTCATAGCGATTGCGTTCGAGCCAGGTGGGGCCTCCGTGCACGTTGTCTGCATCGACTCCGTAGGCGGTGGCGATGAGATCGACCACGGTGGCCTGGGTGAGGAAGTAGCGGTCGCCCTGGATGGAGTTGCCGTGCATGAAGGGGTTGGTCGTGAACGGGCTGGTGTGGGCGTCGGCGATGACGAAGGACTTGGAGACGGTCGCGGTCTGGGCCATCGACGAGACGGAAAGAAGCGCGGAGAGGACGAAGGCTGCTCGCATGGAAACCTCAGCGGAGACGCAAACTGAAGACTGAATGCTACAGAAGGGAGAGCGCAGGTGGAGCCGGTTAAGGTTGCCTCGGGCAACAGTGGTGTTGAGTTTACCGCTATAAGCGAAGTTTTCGAGAACTTGGTGATAGACGCTGCAGGAGCGGATTCGTCTTGAAAAACTTTCTTTTATTGACTGATTGGTCTCGATCGCCCAAGATTCCACGAAGCCGGCCCTCCGGCAAGTTCGCAGCCCCTGGATACTCATCCCCACTGTAACGTTCAGGAATGCGTGGGTTCTGCCAGGCCGCCTTCGAAAAATTGGACAAAAGCAGAAACTTCGCTACTTGCGCTTCGTCTGACAAATATCGCAACAGGAGGCAGCTTGGTTTTATGTGCAGACGACTGACTTGGCATAGGCGTGTCATCTCACTTGGTAGTGCCGCAATCTGCATGGGGCTGCTGGTTGCGATTCCCAGCCTAAAGGCGCAGTCGCCTGCAGTGACGCCAACAGCCGATGGGAAGGTGCCCGGCTACGATGTGGTCTCGATCAAGCCCGACCACACGGACAGCGGGCGCGTCAGCATCCGCATCGACGATGGGAACTTCGATGCATTGAACGTCTCGCTCAAGACGATGATCCTTAGCGCGTACAACCTGAAGGAGGCCCAACTATTCGGCCTGCCGAAATGGGGCGACTCCGCGCACTTTGATATAAAGGCAAAGATTATCGATCCTGACAAAAAGCAACTCGAGGCGCTGACACCGGAGGAATTCGCTTCGATGCAGCAACCGATCCTCGCCGATAGGTTCCAGCTGAAGTTCCATCGTGAACGGAAGATTCTGCCCGTGTATGAGCTAGTAACAATAAAGGGTGGACCGAAGTTCAAGGAGATCACCCCTGTCGAGCAAAAGAGTGACACTGGAGTGAATGGCGTGCGAGCCGGCGGCATGAGCGTTCACAATCGCAATCTGGTTGCCACGGGTGTACCGCTATCGCGGCTGGCTGACCAGCTTTCTGCCCAACTGCAACGCGTCGTCGTCGACAAGACAGGCCTCACCGCCAACTATAACTTTCAATTGAGCTGGTCCCCGGACGATGCTGCGCCACCCTCACCTGACGTTGCGGCCCCTCCCGACATCTTTACTGCTCTCGAAGAACAACTCGGCCTGAAGCTGCAACCAGGCAAGGATGAAATGGATACCTTTGTGATCGATCACGTTGAATACCCATCAGAGAATTGAGAGAAGGAAGATACCCCGTAGCATTTCAACTAGCCCCGTGGAGTTTGGAGAGCGCTGAGCAGATGATGGAATCGATATCACGGCGGTGGGCTAAGTGTTATCGTTCCATCCTCGTCGCTCTTGTGCTTCTCGTGCTATCGGGCATTGCCCGAGCGTCAGAAAATCGCGGGCAAGTCACGTTCAACGGCTCACCCGTGCCGGGCGCTACGATCACTGCCACACAAGGCTCCAGCCAGTTCGTCGCGATCTCGAATCAAGACGGTAGTTACGTATTTCCGGACCTCCCCGACGGCACGTGGAAGGTCTCGATCTCGATGACCGACTTCGCAACCATCGAGCAAAACATCTCCGTCTCGCCAAGTACACCCGCGATCAAGTGGGAGCTGCAACTACTTCCGCTTGCCGAAATCCTCGCCCACGCCACGCTGCTGAAGCCAGGAGCAACCACGTCGGTCACAGCAAGTCTTCCGGAGGCGCCAGCAAAGACTTCGGCGAACAAACCTGCCGAGCCCGCTGAGATGCCCAAGCCCTCCGAAGCAGCCTCGCAGCAAGCCGCCGACGGCTTTCTCGTCAACGGCAGCGTCAATAATGCCGCGACCTCGCAGTTCACTCTCGCGTCCGCCTTCGGTAATACCCGCAAGGGCTATGGTGCGCTTTATACGGGCGGCCTCGCCTTAATTTTCGGCGACTCCGCACTCGATGCCAGACCATTCTCCGTAAGCGGCCTGAATCAACCCAAGCAGAGCTACAGCACGATCACCGGTGTCCTGACTTTTGGCGGCCCGCTGAATATTCCGCACCTGCTCCCCCGCGGCCCCAATTTCTTCGTCGTCTACCAATGGGTCAGGGACAACACCGCCACCAGCGTTCCAGGCCTGGTACCCACCGAGGCTCAACGCAGCGGTGACCTGTCCACCGGCATCATCGATCCGGTCGACCCAGTCGCGCAAAATCTGCTGCAGCTCTACCCGCTGCCCAATGTCGCTGGAAACTCCCAGTACAACTATCAGATTCCCGTCCTCAACACCTCTCACCAGGACGCCATGCAGATCCGCCTCGATAAGTCCATCGGCCACAAGGACCAGGTCTACGGAGTCTTCGCATTCCAAAGCATCCGCGCGGACAACACCAACCTCTTCGGCTTTCTCGATACCACTGACACGCTGGGCATCAACACTACGATCAACTGGCAGCACCGCCTGAACCACGACATCTATCTCAACACTGGATTTCAATTCAGTCGGCTGAGGACCCAGGTGGTTCCCTTCTTCGCCAACCGCATCAATGTGTCCCTGGAGGCTGGCGTCACCGGCAATCTCCAGGACCCATCCGACTGGGGGCCCCCTACACTCACCTTTTCCAGCGGCATCGCCAGTCTCACCGACGCCAACAGCTCCTTCGATCGGAACCGCACAGACGGAGTCTCCGAATCAGCACAGTATTACCGTGGCCGCCATAACATCACAGTCGGTGGTGATTTCCGCAGGCAGGAGTTCAACTACCTCTCCCAGCAGAACCCTCGAGGCAACTTCACCTTTACCGGCGCGGCGAGCGGTGTCTCCGACTTAGCCGATTTCCTCGAAGGCATCCCCGATACCAGCCAGATCGCCTACGGCAATGCCAGCAAATACTTCCGGCAATCGGTGTACGACGTCTATGCAAATGACGACTGGAGAGTCCGTCCCGAACTCACCATCAACGCCGGCATTCGTTGGGAGTACGGCGCGCCGATCACAGAACTTTTTGGGCGTATCGTGAACCTCGATATCGCTCCAGGCTTTACCGCCGTCGCGCCGGTCCTCGGCAGTGATCCCAAGGGTTCGATCACCGGCGAACAGTATCCAACTTCGCTCATACGGCCCGACAAGCTGGGGATCGAGCCGAGAATAGGACTCTCCTGGCGCCCAATTCCCGGATCATCCGTAGTGGTTCGCGCCGGATACGGCATCTATGACGACACCTCGGTCTACCAGAACACAGCCCTGCAGATGGCCCAGCAGGAACCGCTCTCTACCAGCGTGAGTGTGCAAACAAGTCCTGCCTGTCCCCAGACGCTGGCCAGTGGATTCAATCCCTGTTCCTCCATCACCCCCTACTTGTTCGCGGTGAATCCGAACTTTCGTGTCGGCTATGCGCAGACCTGGCAACTCTCCGTGCAGCGTGACCTACCGGCGTCATTGCAGATGACTGCGACCTACCTCGGCATTAAGGGAACGCGCGGCGTGCAGCAATTTCTACCGCAAACCTATGCCATCGGTGCAACGAATCCCTGCCCGCTATGTCCAACGGGCTTCGTGTATCAAACCTCGGGCGGCGACTCGACCCGTGAATCGGGAAGCATCCAACTGCGCCGCAGACTGCGCGCCGGCTTCACCGCAAACCTGCAATACACCTACTCGAAGTCAATTGACGACGACGCCACGCTCGGAGGCCAGGGCCCCGTCCCGGCCGGCGGGGTCGCGCCCAACGTACCGGCCGCAACCATCGCGCAGAACTGGCTGGACCTGCGAGCCGAACGCGGTCTCTCCACCTTCGACCAGCGCAATCTCTTGAACGCCCAGGTCCAATACACCACCGGCATGGGAATCGGTGGCGGAACCCTTCTTGGCGGCTGGCGAGGAAGACTCTTGAAGGAGTGGACCACCGCTGCCACCATCACCGTCGGCAGCGGTCTGCCACAGACGCCCATCTATCTAGCAGCCGTGAACGGCACCGGCGTCACGGGCAGCATTCGTCCTGACCGCGCGAGCGGCTCTATCTACGCGGGATCTGCTGGACACTTCTTGAACCCGTCAGCCTTCGCGGCGCCGCAACCTGGCCAGTGGGGAACCGCAGGTCGAGACTCCATCACTGGCCCAGGACAGTTCACCTTCAACGCCTCATTGTCGCGGACCTTCCGCGTCGGAAAACGTTACAACCTCGACATCCGAGCCGACGCCACCAATCTGCTCAATCACGTCGTCTATTCCAGCTGGAATACGACGCTCAATCCCATCACCAATCCGGGACCGGACTCGATCTTCACGCCCGAGCTGAATCCACTTTTTGGCCTGCCGGCCGCAGCCAACGCGATGCGCAGCCTGCAAGTCACTGCGCGACTGAGGTTCTAATCATGCGATTGATAGCAATCCTATGTCTCTTCGCAACACTCAGTGCTGACGCACAGACCATTGGGCAAAATAAAACTCCCGATGCCGCCCAGACCTACACCATGTCGATGCGGTCGCAGTTGGTTGTCGAAACAGTCGTAGTCAAAGATAAGCAGGGCAAACCCATCGAAGGATTGACGGCCAAGGACTTCACGCTCACCGAAGACGGGGTGGCTCAGAAGATTCGTTACTGCGAGCAACAAACGCTTCCGTCCGAGCCCCTTCCTATTGCTCCGATGCCTTCGAGCGAGGAGAACATCAAGATCTACAAGCGGCTCGCCCGGACCCAGATCGCGCCAGAGCAGTTGGAGTCCGCAAACTACAAGAATCGCCGGCTACTCGCACTCTACTTCGACATGAGCGCGATGCCGCCAGGCGATCAACTGCGTGCACTCACCGCCGCTGAGAAGTTTATCCGGACACAGATTACCGCGGTGGACCTGGTTTCTATCCTCAGATATTCGGGCGGCTCAGTCGATGTGCTGCAGGACTTCACCGCCGACCGCAATCGCCTGCTCAGCATTCTCGAGACCATGGTCGTCGGCGAAGGACAAGGCTCGGTCGAAGACGTCGACGATGCCAGCAGCTCCGATACAGGTGCCGCCTTCGGGCAGGACGATAGCGAGTTCAATATCTTCAACACCGATCGCCAGCTCTCCGCTCTACAAACCGCATCGAAGATGCTGGGCAACATCAACGAGAAGAAAGCTCTGATCTACTTCGCCAGCGGCCTGCGCCTGAATGGCATCGACAACCAGGCCCAGCTTCATGCGACCATCGATGCCGCCGTCCGCGCAGGTGTTTCGTTCTGGCCAATCGATTCGCGAGGACTCGTTGCCGAGGCTCCGCTCGGAGACGCTACGCAAGGATCGCCGGGCAACATCGGTATGTATTCAGGAACCGCAGCACAGGCCGACACAACCAAGTTTCAGCAGTCGCAGGACACACTGTTCGCACTCGCAGGCGATACCGGCGGCAAGGCTCTGTTCGACAACAACGATCTCACCATGGGCATCGTTCAGGCGCAGAAGGCGATCTCCGAGTACTACCTCATCGAGTACTACACCACCAACGCCGCGTTGGACGGAAAGTTCAGGCGCGTCAAAATCTCCGTCAACATCGACGCTTCGGCCAAGCTGGAATACCGCCAGGGCTACTACGCAGGCAAAGAGTTCGGCAAGTTCACGATCGCCGATAAAGAGCGGCAACTCGAAGACGCGCTGATGCTCGAGGACCCTATCACCGAGCTCACCATCGCAATGGAGATCAACTACTTCCAGTTAAATCGCGCCGAGTACTTCGTTCCCATCGTAGTTAAAATTCCGGGACGCGAGCTGGCACTCGCAAAGCGTGGCGGCGCCGACCACACCCTCATCGACTTCGTGGAGGAGGTCAAGGACCTCTACGGTGGCGTGACCGTCAGCAATGTCCGCGACAACGTAAACATCAAGCTGACCGATGCAACCGCCGCCGAGCTGGCCAAGCGACCCATTGAATACGATGGCGGCTTCACGTTGCTTCCCGGCAAGTACTCGATCAAATTCCTCGCGCGCGACGATGAGACGGGCCGCATCGGAACCTATCAAACGACGTTTGTCATCCCGAACCTGACCAAGGAGACAAAGAAAGTTCCCATCAGTTCCGTAGTCTTGAGCGGTCAGCGCGTCGATCTCAAAGACTCTCTCTACAACGCCGTGAAGGGTAAAGAAGAGGCAAAAGATACCGCCGCGAATCCATTGGTTCAGGACAACAAGAAGTTGATTCCCAGCGTAACCAGGGTCTTCAGCCAGGGAAAGCAAATCTACGTCTACCTTCAGGCCTATCAAGAGAGCTCGACCATCACGACGCCGCTCGTTGCCTTTGTCACTCTGTACCAGGCGCAGAAGAAGGTCTTCGAAACCCAACCGGTCGCAGTGACGCCGGCGGCTCTGAGCCGCCTCGGAACGGTGCCTTTGAACTTCACCATCGGCCTCAGCCAAATACCGCCAGGCCAATACGATTGCCAGGTAACCGTCGTCGATCCCACCAGCCAAAAGGCAACATTCTGGCAAGCGCCAGTCATGATCGTGCCATGATGGTCAACATCGTCGCTTGCGTACCAATCGCAATTCGCCGCGTCAGTTCGCGGAAGGTTTATCGATGTGATCGATGACCATCACGTCAACGTTTGCCCTGGTTACCCCCATCGTCAATCCCAACTGCTCCTGCAACGCGGTGAACAGGCTCGGCGGCGCATTCGGGTCGCCGGGATTCGGCGGGGGAATATGCAGGCCGAACGAAGCGAATTGCGATTGGTCAGGGGTCCAGTTGAGGTTAAAGTCATAGCGCTCCGTCAATCCAGTCTGATCGACTACTGGCTTGTCCATGACCGACTCCTGCATACCGTGGCAGAAGTCCTTCATGGTGGAATTGGTCACCATGAGCTGACCCAGCCCGCGAAAGATGAAATTGCCTGGGGTGCTGGGCCGGTACGCGGTCACCGCAAGCTTTGGTCCGCCCTTGCCGACGGTCAGCGCATACGCAGACATTTCGCGCTGCTCCATATGAAACTTCAGCCCAAACCTCTGCACCAGAGCATCCGCAATCAGCATGCGCATCTGCTTTGTGTTGGGCTGACCTTCTACGTCGGGCGTGCCATCGACATCGTACTTCTCATCCATCCACGCGGGCGCGTTCAGGATCTCTTTGGTCTGCAGCGAATACGCGAAGGTGATGAGGTCATTGAGCGTGGTGTTGATCGTCAACACCTGCCGACCGCGAATCGTGAACCCTTTACCAACCCCGTTCGGATCACTGGGCTTCACCGTCACCACGTCGTACTTCGGCTTGGCATCGTCCGGCATCGACTTCGGCGGCTCGGGAATGGCCCAGGTGTTTTCCGGAGTGACGTGGGTGAAGTTGAGCGCATGAGTCTGGTCGCCTTGCGTGGCGTTGCCCATAATTGACTTGCCATCAGGACTCAGGGTTCCGGTGTAGGTCACATTGATCGACTTGATGGTGAAGCCGAAGTTAAGCTTGTCCAAGGTTAGGGAGGTGACCGGGAAGGGTTGCCGCCCTGGTCGATGCTGTAGAGCGCAGCCTTCCATCCGCCGGTGTCGGCTTTGGAGATCTTGAGGACGATGCGCAGGCCCTTGCCCGCTTCGTAGGTGCCTTGCCAGTTCCCGGAAATGTCGGCGGTTTGTGCATGAAGCACTCCCGTCGCGATCAGCAAGACTGCGGCAATGCGAAGCACAATACCTCTCATACTCGAATCTCTCCTTAGCTCAGAGCTCGCACAAGTGTTACCGCTCTTCAGTCGTATGGCAAGCTTAAACCCGCGATTTCGTCCGGAAACGACGGTTGTGACCGCAGTGAAGCTTGGCGAAAATTCCCTCGGCGTTCGTTGCACCCACGGACTGCCTTGGACTTAGCTTTGTGGAGTAATGAATTTTGGCCGATTTCCCGATCTCTGAGGCGGCCTCCACCGGTCGAGTGGGCCGCGTCACCATAGATTCCAGAGAGACCGCGCAACCCTGAGCGCGTCACTCAACTGTCTTCCCGCTTTGCTCAAAGGCTCTTACCGCATCGCGAAGGTTGAAGAATATGCGCTCGCTCCCCAGTTCCTCCCCCAAGGGCGACCGCTTGACCACGTTGACGCCTCCGGGTTCAGTGCCGTCAGCCATAACGCGACCCCGCCCCGTCCCAGACGCTTGGTCAAGAGCATGACGGTGGAGTAGCACTTGCGTTAGTATCGGCAGATCCTACGAATCGACTATCGAGCAGCGTTCCGCACATTGGATAGTTATGAAGGAGCCGTTTGCTAAATCGATCATGCACTTCACTGGCGCCCGGGCTTTTGTTGTGTTTTATTTTGATTGGCTGTGGCAGTGGCAACACCGGGCCAGGAGGTGGTGGAGGTGGCTCGCAGAGCTCGGCTCCAGTCCTGTCCTCTATCTCACCACTCAGCGTGGTCACAACGAGCACCGCCTTTACCCTCGTCGCAAACGGCTCGAACTTTACTTCGACCTCCCAGATCGAGTGGAATGGCGGACCACTCGCTACTACCTTTGTCAGTTCCATCCAATTATCTGCGGTGGTACCCTCCCCAGACGCTATCTCGTCGGGCACATCACAGGTTTCCGTGCTCACTCCAGGAGCAGGTGGCGGAACCTCCAACTTACTTAGCTTTACAGTCACCAGCCTGATCCCGGAGCTCATCTCCATTGCTCCTTCCAGCGCTACAGTAGGTAGTCCCGCCATAACACTCACAGTCATGGGTGCTCGCTTCGATTCCAAAGCGAACGTTCAATGGAACGGCTCAGCACTTCCAACCACCTACGTCAGCTCCACGCAACTCACCGCCCAGGTTCCAGCCACCGATTTATCCGCGGCCAGTTCTGCTCTAATTACCGTCTCCAATCCAGCTCCCGGCGGTGGCCAATCCGGCAGCCTCGTCTTCTACGTTAACTCCGGCGCAACTCGGATGACGGTCGTTTCGGCCAACGCAAATCAGATTGTCTGGGATGCGACCAACCAACGGATGTACGCTAGTTTGGCCAGCACCAATAACGGTGCCAACAACAACACCGTCGCGGCGATCGACCCGGTTACCGGCACGATCTATACCGTCCAGTCTGCCGGAGTCCAACCCGACGTGATGGACATCTCATCGGACGCTTCCTACTTGTGGGTGGCAGAGGATGGAAGCAATGCCGTGCAGCGTTTCACGCTTCCCAATCTCACACCAGACATCACAATACCTATTCCTGCCTCGACCACTTTCGGTCCACAAACAGCAATTGCCCTCAAGGCTGCCCCTACCGCCCCTCATACAGCGGCTGTTTTGGAGGGCAACTATTCCGACGATTCTCCCGATACCGGGGGCGTAGTAATTTACGACGACGCCGCTCCCAGGGCAACGATCATTCCTTCATTTCCTGCCTTCGGTCCAGACATCACCTGGTTAACGTGGGGCGCTGATGCCTCCACCTTATACGGAGGGAACGAGGATATCCCCCCCACCTATTACACGCTGAGTGTCAACTCCGCGGGCGTCACCGTCAGCTCCAAAGAAAATAATGTTCTCCCCACTCCAGGTCACTTTGATAGCCAAACCGGATACCTTTATGCAGATTATGGACAAGTCGTAAACCCCGCGACCGGCGACTCGATGGGAAGCTTTAACCTCACGTACCTTTCCTCGCCCGAGACTTGCGCCGTGGATTCAGCGCAGGGCGTCGTCTTTTGCCTGGGCAAGAAGATCGATGTGTCGGGTGTTAGTGGATATGAGATTCAAGCGTTCGATCAAAAGACCTACCGTTTGCTGCGCACCCTATCATTTCCGCAGATCATTGGAACGGCAGTAAACTTCGTCCGTTGGGGGAATGCTGGTTTGGCTTTCAACATCATCCCGCTGCCTTACCAGACCTTAGTCCCTATTACTGGATCTATTTATTTGATTGACGGCAGCTTCGTCGATGGCTCCGCGACCCCTGACTTCACCAACGGAACCGCTATACAGCCGTTGCCCGTTTTCGCTTCAATGAGTCCTCAGAACGTGTCAGCAGGTGCTTCGGATGTCACGCTCAACGTGATGGGTGGAAACTTTGAGCCGGGCGCAGTGGTGAGCTGGGGCGTTAATGCGTTGCATACGGTTTACATCAGCCCAAGTCAACTGCAAGCGACCATTCCAGCAACTGACCTCGCTGCAGCCGGGACGACGCAGGTCAGCCTGTCGAACGGCGACGTCCTAACGCAAGCGCCTACTAGCATGGCGTTTACCGTCACCCCCCAAAACGTCTCGCTCACCACCGTGAACCTGGCAAGCCTTGATGTCGCATGGGATCCTGTGAGTGCGTTGTTATATGCAGCGGTTTGGTCTGGCGATCCTCAATACCCAAATTCCGTTGTCGCAATCAATCCAACCACCGGCCAAGTGGTGAACAGCCAGTATGCAGGCTCAGACCCCTATATTGTTCGAACAACCGCCGACGGGGCGTTCCTGTATACGGCAAATATTTACAGCGACTCTGTCACTCAACTAAAACTCCCCGGGCTCAACTCCCCGGTCACGTGGCAATTCGGATCCGATCCGTCTCTCGGTGCCCACATCGCCATTGATGTCCAACCGGCGCCCGGTGCATCCCAAACTACTGCGATCTCTACGGGAGCATTTGCCTATGACCCATTTTGGCTTAATTACGGAGAGGGTGCCGTAGGAGGCCTAAGAATCTTCGATAACAGTGTGCCTCGTCCCACCCAGGCACTCGACGGCGCCAATGCTCCTCAATACAGTTACTTGCAATGGGGTTCAAATGACACGACCCTATACTCCACCGGTTCCAGTGTTTATACCTTCAGTATTAGCTCTTCAGGACTTACTCAAACAGCAAACGACACCGCCATATATGGCAACAACTACAATTCCGGATATATCCGGTACGACGCAGGAACGGGTGATCTCTACGACAACAACGGCAACGTGATCGATCCATCGACGGGTACTATCCTCGGGAACTTTGGCAGCACCGGTATCACTGTGCCGGATTCATCCTTGAATTTGGTCTTCATTCTCGGTCAAACCATTGCACAAAGGGGCTCGACGAATTACACGATTACCTCATTCAACCAGACAACCTTCGCGCCCGTAAGTTCGTTCACACTCACGTCCGTCGTCCAGACCCCCGTAGCGCTGGTTCGTTGGGGTAGTACCGGCCTCGCTCTGGTGACGTATGAGAATGATGACACCCTCTATCTCACTCCCCTCGGCGTGCTGTACATCCTGAATGATGCCGGCTTTGTTACCGCAGCCGAAGCGGGCGCCCAGCCACAAGCAGCCCCGCAGCAAGTCCAGCGCACCTGGAAGCCAGTGCGTCTCCCCATCCATTCGACGCCCACGCCACACACTCAGCAAGGCCCCAACTCTGTTCGTGCCATTACACCGAATCACTAAGCTCGACACTTCGCCCGCACAATCCAGTTCGGCGAGTTGAATGCGCGGTGGCCGTGCAGAACCAGACGACAAATCTGGGGTGCCAGCTATTCGAACGTCGCCGGACCACGACAAATCCAGACCCAACTATCATCCCCCAGGAATTTAAGTTAGAAGGTGTCGGGGGCCCCTCTAAACCTGTCCTACGATCGAAACTGGGCCTCTGCTCATCTCAACGAAATCATCTGCTGCTGTTTACTCAAGACCCAGTCGGCAATGCTGCAATATGTGACAACTCGATGGAGCAACACGAGCAGGTATGCGTCGGTTCGACATGCCCGGAAAAGGGCGTTACTGAGATGGTCCGCCGCTTGAACCTCATCCTGGTTGGGAGGTTCTAGAAGGCAGATGTAAGGAGGATCATCGACATGCAGATTCGTCCCGTAGGGATTGATCTAGGCAAGACGACCTTTCACCTGGTAGCTCCTGGCGATATCTCACGGCTCGAAGGTTGATTAGCGAAAGCCTCGCATGCATTTGATCTTTCGCTGCATCTCGATTCCTTCAAGTCGGAAACTCAGTCGTCAAACGATGCCTCGCCATAACGTGCGAGAGAACATCGTCAGATCGGCGCGCACCTAGGGCATCTCGCTCTTCGGATAGTCCCTTTGTCGGACCATGTTGCGCATGAGGTAAAAGGAAAAGAGCGCGTTGCCGATCATGTATCGATTGGCAAGGCGGACGGGCTCCTGAACCCAACGATAGAGCCACTCGAGCCCAGAATTCCGCACCCACACAGGGGCGCGGCGTGTCACGCCGCAGATCATTTCGAAGCTGCCGCCCACACCTATAGCAACCGGAATACCAAGAGGACGAATATGCTCCTGGATAAAGAATTCCTGACGAGGAGCTCCCAGCGCAACATAGATGATGGAAGGCTTTGCGGCCTTTATCGCATCAATTACTTCATCGAGGATCTCGGCATCGTGAATAAAACCGACGGGTGGGCAGCTTACGCCCGCGACCCGCAAGCCAGGATATTTCTTCATCATGATCGAAGCAGTCTTGGCGGCAGATCCAGGATTACCTCCAAGGAAGTAGATTGTGAGATCGAGCGGAACGGACTCTGCGCAGAGATATGAAATGAGATCAACGCCGGCGATGCGGGCAACCGATTTGCGGCCCAACCATTTGCATGCGACCGCGACAGAGATTCCATCGGCGCACACATATTCAGCGTGGCCTACACAACGGCGAAAGTCTTCTTGTTCCTCCGCCAGGACGTAAAACTGCGCATTGGCCGTGACGACGTGATTTGTCTTACCGGGCGCAAACGTATGACCTATAAGCCGACGTGTTAATTCATTAGCGGAGAGAGAATCAATTCGGAACGGGCCGATACCTATACGCTCTGGCAGCTTGTAGTAAGGGTCAATGGAGGAGTCGCAACTCTGCGGAGCCTTATGGGTACTTATTGACGGCGTACTCGGAGGCATCGAAATCTCCTGCATCTTGGATGTAGAAGTTCATGGCATTACTTGACGGCAGAATGGCAGGATAGTGAGACAACAAATGACAAACCGCATGGGTAGCAGCTGTGTAACTTAAAAATTTCAGTAGGCAGCGGTCCATACTACTCGTAACTAGCTCGAATCAGAGGACCGTCTGACCGACTGAGGACCCGAGGAGTTCTGGAGTATCATCCGTTCCATCTGTAAGACGCTTCCCAATCCGTTTTTGAAGAAACCCCGTAGAGGAGGAACAAACCTCAATCACGGTATGAACCTAGATAACATCACATATGGCTTGATTCTGCAAGGCTTTTTGTGAAAGTATCTACTCCCGAACGAGGTGCTCCTTTGCGATGAAAGGTTGCACAACGTCGAGTTTGCCGGACTCCCTGAGTCGTTGCCCGACAAGCCATGAGCCTTCTGTTGTGAGGTGCCCATAATCAAACTGTAGGGGTATGTCCTTGCCCGCGTACTGAACACAGATACCTTGGGGACAGAGGAGCTCGAAGTAGGAAATATATTGAACTTTCCAGCGGTCGTAGGCAAGCTTGGCCATCTTTTCGTCGAGTTGTCTATATTTGATTAACTCGTGACGGAAGGGCATGGTAGCATCTCCGCTCCTAAGCGAGACCGCCAGCAGGCGTGGTAGCGGTGAATCGTACTGCACGATCGGTCCAACAAGCACAACGCGGACTCCGCGCAGCTTAAGAAAATCGAGGGTCTTGCCAAGCGCGTCCATGTCGCCCGGCTCCCATCGAGCCGCAAGGATAAGCTGGTCGCAAGTATGCGTCTGAAGATAATCGTCGAAGACATAGTCCATTATCGCGTTACACCGACGTGTGTCGAATACTCTGTGGTGGACTGTCGGTTCGCACCCTGAGGATGTAGCTTCGAGGAAGTTGATGTTCGGATAGGCCTTGGTAAGTCCATACCACAGTTGTGCGGCGTGGCTGTCACCGAACAATAGGTCGTTGTGCATGGTCTTATCCTGTCGCATGCAGTTCTTAATGTCGAAGTCTCTGGGGTTGTTGCCCGAGGCTATGAAGCACGATCCCATTCGATAGCTCGTCGGATCCTTCGTATAGGAC
>Ga0187887_10002614_pt1 | contig 14335 bp, 8 predicted proteins | sample June2016WEW_7_10_FD_132977 | JGI IMG/M metagenome (GOLD analysis project Ga0187887, IMG submission 132977) | Peatland microbial communities from SPRUCE experiment site at the Marcell Experimental Forest, Minnesota, USA - June2016WEW_7_10 | ecosystem: Environmental > Terrestrial > Soil > Wetlands...
ATCTCCTTGTTTAAGGCTTTCACCTTCGACGCAATCCACTCTTCAGGTAAATTACCGTCGGCCGCTTCATCTCCAAAGAAATCATGAAAAAGTTTGCCTCCTTTATAGACCCGGAAGACACGGTTACGCTCAAAGAATAATGGGCTTTGAAAATTTGAATTCCGCATCACAAATAGCTCCAATCCCTTTCTTGTTCTCAATGCGTTGTGAAATGTTCTTCCAGCATCAGCGAGAGGCAGTGGTAAATCGGAAGATGAAATTCCTGAATATGCGGTGTCTGCGTGGCTGGCACGCAAATACAGACATCCGCCAGTTCTTTGAGTTTCCCGCCCGATGTTCCGGTCAATGCCAGAACAGGAAGACTTCTCGCACGAGCGACTTCAGCAGCACGGCACACATTGGAGGCGTTTCCGGAAGTGCTCAATGCCCCCAGCACATCGCCTGTCGTGCCGAGTGCAAGTACCAGCTGCGCGAATACATATTCGGGATCTACATCATTTCCGAATGCTGTTGCAAACGCAGGAAAGCCAGTGAGAGGTATGACTGGAAACGCCCATTGCAGTCTGGCAGCTAGCTCAGGCGGCAACCCCTCGCGCATCGAAGCGGCGAGCGATCTGGGGAGTGCGAAGCCCTTGAGCAGTTCGCCAGCCCAATGCTCCGAATCCGCCGCGCTACCACCATTTCCGCAGAGTAGGAGCTTTCGATCTTTCCTGAATGTTTCAGTCAGGAGATCAAATGCTTCTTGAATATCAGGCTGGCATTGTTTTAGCGCTGAGTAGCGTTCGATCAAGTCTCTGAGGTGTACTGACATGATTACCCTTGTAGTTCTTGCACTAGGGTGAGTAGGAAGTCACAGTTATCAGCACAGACATAACGCATCGTCCCACCCATCCGGCTGAATGTCTTGCAAAAGCGCAGGTAATAGGCAGGGTCGTCCGAAGGCGGTTCACCTTTTCCTTGCCAGTCCCAGAAACTCTCGGCCAAATCGACTATGACCATGTGGTGGTTCGTGATCTTACGACCTTCCTGCAATTCGAGATTTTGTGCCATGGAGAACGATTTTTCGAAGACCATCGGTGACATCACAGCCGAACCCACCGAAAGATACACCCCCCCCTCCAATTGATGTACTTGTTCCGCATAGGTGAGAAAATCCCTCAGCGCGACGCGTCCAATTGCTGCCCCGTGATTTACTGGGTGTGTGTAAATGATGTCATGCCCGAACATAGGATGAGCTGTAAAGGGGATGTTCAATCGAAAGGCAGCAGCTTGCGCGCTGTATCTTTTGAAGGGATGAGAGATCGACCGAAACCCGGGTTCAAGATTACAACTTTGAATGGTTGACAGAAGATCAAGGGCCGCAGCAGCAAGATTGGGATCCTTGTCTGCAACGCTTCTGGCGGTATTCAGAAGTTCCTCAGAAGCGGGAATGTCTAAGCCGTCTCGTAGAATCATTTTGCCTACGGCCTCGCCGTAGCCGACCCCCTCGTAGGCCCCGACGATCAGCGCTAAGTTCAAATTGAACCCAGTCTCCTCCCAGATGCCAAATTGACCAACATCGATATTAGCGCGCACATTCTCACTACTTAACCCTTGGAACGCAAACTCCCAGTCGTGAATGATACCCGCCCCGTTGGTGGCCAGAAGAGTAATCCAACCCTGCTCCATGAGTTGGATAAGCACCGGTGCGAGGCCATTTTTTATGGTATGCGCACCAAATGCCAGAATGACAGGTCGGCCCGTGCTTCGAGCAGTGCGGATTTTCGCCGCGCATTCTCTCAGTGCTTCTGTAGCAGCAGGGGGAATCGGCCCTGGTACCGCATCCGGTGAAACGGCGTCCCGCTCGATGTTGACCTTGTTCGTACGAGCATTGAGTCTGAGGATTTGCAAACGTGTACGGTCAAATTGGGGATGCGATGTGCTTTCTGGGCGGGGATGGGGAAGGTAGAGCAACTCCCAAAGCTTTTGCCATTGCGAGAAATCAGGAACAACTGCATCGGCTCCCGCACGAATGAGGCGAGCGCGCTTTTCAGGATTCATCCCGAAGCGCCGTAATTCGTCGCTGGCAACACCGATAGCGAGCGCACCACGCCGCGCGCTTTCGCGTATTTCAACAGGCCCATCTCCAAAAGTGACGATTTGCTCGGCTGCACCATTGATCTCGTCGAGTATTCGCTCGATGACGACTCGCTTTGCATCTTTTGCGACCTGACCAATCGAACCGTAGATTCTACCTTCAAAGAAATCTGCATAGCCCAATCGTTCAGCTTCCCTTCTCACGTCTTCCACATCCGTTCCACTCGCGAGATAGAGATGCACGCCTGAATGTCTCAGTGCCCGAAGAAATGGCACCACGCCTCTTAATACGAAGTCACTGGTGCTCAATTCTCCACAATCTAGCTTGGCTATACGTAGATCAACAACCTGGATGAGTTCCTTGTTGAATATTTCCTTATATTTCGCTGCTGAGAGAATCTGGTCCTCCGGCACAAATCCAAACTCTCTGACCAATTGCACTAGCCCATGCATTTGAACGATTGTCTGGATGCCCGTAGTGCGCTCGATAAACTCCCGCACACGGCCCCGGATTCGATCGAGAAGCGCTTTATCAGCCATCTGGTGTTGAGTTCCAAGAATGGACTTCATCATCATCGGTTCCATGATCTTCTCCCACCCTTCGCGGAGAGTGGAGATAGTGCCATCATGGTCGAATATGGCATGCCGGATATTGAGAGTCGGGACGGGCTCATTGATGATCTCAATTTCAGATCCCTTAAGATATCGTGCGCGATCGAGACATTCGGCGAGCTCTGAGTCGCGAACGTAATCCGCACGTGTCGCCAATTCCAAAATTTCCTGGCGAGTTGCTGTACCAGTCTGGAAAAGCTTCTGAACTGTAACTGCAGCCGCTATGTTAGCCATGAAGGTAGCAGAGGCCAAATCTGTGCCGGTCGAGATACACGCCATAAGTGTTGAGCAAAAGGTGTCGCCTGCTCCCACTGGATCTGTAGGGCCGGACAATTGTAGGCCGCACACCTGAGATATTTCACCACCAGAGACGACAATACATCCTCGCTCTCCACGAGTAACGATGAGCGGCGACTTCCAGCGTTCGAAAAGCTGCCGGGCCTCCTGAACAAGATCTTCAAGAGAAATGACCTCCTCTATATCGGTGGGCTTTCCACTCGCTCTCATGAGTTCTTGGTCGTTGAGCTTGTGAATCGCCCTCGGATAAGAGTCATGGTATCTGCGAGAATCGACGATGAAGGTCAGTTGGGGATGTCGCTCCATCACCTCCGCCAGCCGTTGCCGAAAGGTTATGGAGTCATGAATGCTCCCGGTGACTTGATGATTTATCAACACTGCGGAGACGCCCTGCAGAACTTCCTCAAGTCGTGAGAAGAGATCTGCCTCGGCTAAATCCGATAGGCGATTGAAATTCCCAAAGTCAATACGGCTCAATTCCTGACTTTCCACACACGGCTTGATGTAGGTTGGCGTCGCCCAATCCGTATCTTGAACTATCAAACCGATGCAGTTTACATGTGAGGCTTCAAATAGGCGCCGCAGTTCACGCCCAAAAGGATCGCACCCCAGCACGCCCAGGGGATAGACCGTTTCAACTCCAAGGGCAAGTAGATTCATAACGACGTTCCCCGCACCGCCTGGCGAGTAACGCTGCTGCGTGACTGGTTCAGTTGTCAGTCCGGTCTCAACTGAGAGTTCCGACGCCGATCGATCAAGTTCCCAGTAAATATCTAAACAAAAATCCCCTAATACGGCTACTGAGGCGCTGGAAAGTTTATCTAGACTCGAGGATATTTCTTGCCGACCGAGAGTGTAGTAGGTCTGGAAAATATCTGTTTGGCCTTGAGTCGTTCGGGTGCTCATTCTGTCTGCCCTTCCAGATCCTTCAGCCATACATTCGTTCCTGGGGAAAAGCTATTCAGCCATGACGAGCTAGACCAGCATCATGGGTGCAAAGAAATGCGAAGAGAATGTCTGCATCACGCTGCCCTTCTCAATAATCGGTCCCCGGTCGAATGTGGCGCTTGTCGACCTCGTTGCAGCAGTCACGTCGGTTTTTTCGTCGAATCCGTGGATGTCCCGTCTTGACTGTCGTGTGGAGGTGGACCACGTCTGTGAAACAGGTGGTTCTTGCAGTGATTGATTACGAAGAGGTCCGGCCGGCTGTCATTGTCGAAATTGAGGAGACAGACCTTTGAGCCGCTTGCCTCCAGAATGAGCCGCTTTGCCGGAGTTCTCGCAATGGGGTGCCTGTCCGCGAGGCTCGCTTCCTCTTCAGGGGGGCTCAGGAGGATCGTCAGCCCGCCCTTCACGAGGCCTCCAGCCGAAATGGAATAGTACCAGGCTCGCACAGCGCAAACCCTTCACTCGACGACAACGACATATATACATCCTGAGTTTACTAGTGTCAATATCAGATAGGCAGACACGTATATGATATGTTGAGCTCGTTGTGGTATTGACAGGGACAGCGTTCCTGGCTCGGCAGGCCATCGAAGGGAACATTATCCCTTTCCTGTTCTGGATATAGCGCCACTCGATCGTCGCATGGGAGCTGCAGGATGTCTAATATTCGCAAGGTACTCAATAAACACTTGTTAGCGACTTGTTTGATCGCTTCCCTCGGGGGCCTCCTTTTTGGATTCGATACTGCGGTCATCGCAGGAACAACGAGCTCCCTTACGAGTGCCTTTCATCTATCTCCCCTGGCCCTTGGTTTTACGGTTTCAAGTGCCCTTTGGGGCACCGTCTTGGGTGCCGCCTTCGCCGGCAAGATGGGAGATATTGCTGGTCGTCGCACCTGTCTACGCGACCTGGGCTTGCTCTACGTGCTCACGGCGCTGGGATGCGCATTGGCATGGGGATGGTATCCCCTCCTGTGCTTTCGTGTACTCGCAGGCCTAGCAGTAGGCGGCTCCTCCGTGATTAGCCCAACCTACATTGCAGAGATCGCTCCACCCAAGCTCCGTGGTCGCCTCGTGATGGCGTTTCAATTCAATGTTGTTCTTGGAATGTTGTTCGCGTACTTCTCTAACTTCTGCATAGGCCTATTGCACCTTGGAGCCACAGATTGGCGCTGGAAATTCAGCATTGCGGCCGTCCCGGCTTTGGGTTTCTACCTTGCATTGTTTCTCATTCCCGAGAGCCCACGATGGCTCGTGAGTAAAGGCAAGAGACAGGAGGCCTTGGAGGTGCTCCAGCGAAATGGCGATCCAGAGCCGGAACTTGAACTATGTGAAATTACGAAATCTTTGGAAGATGCAGCTGGATCGAAGGGTAGAAACGTTTTCCAGTGGCGCTATCGCTTCCCCATATTCCTAGCCATTTCCATTGGAATGTTCAACCAACTGTCGGGCATCAACGCCATCATGTACTACCTAAACGACATCTTTGAAAAGGCTGGCTTTGACAAGGGGTCGAGTGACTTTCAAGCTGTGCTGATCGGCATTACCAACCTAATCGGCGTGACCTTGGCAATGTTGGTCATCGATCGGATTGGCCGCAGGATGCTTCTACTTATAGGATCTGTAGGGACAACCCTGTGCCTTTTTGGGGTCGGTACAATATTTCGGCTGGAACAATATCAAGGAGCCCTTGTCTGGCTCCTGATGGGCTTCATCGGTTTCTTCACTTTTTCGCAGGGGGCTGTAATCTGGGTCTATATCAGTGAAATCTTCCCGAACCGGGTGCGGGCCAAGGGGCAGAGCATCGGCAGCTTCACACATTGGCTGATGAATGCCCTGGTATCGACCGTCTTTCCGATTGCCGCCGCCAAGTGGCATTCAGGACCGTTCTATTTCTTTTCGGGATTTATGGCGCTCCAATTCATCGTCGTAATCCTCTTCTTCCCGGAGACACGTGGGATCAGCCTTGAAGCAATGGAGGAGCAACTACATCGTTAACGCCATCCAAGTTCGCCGGATTTTTGTGATAGATATGTTCGGTAGCTAAGGCCAACGCCCCCCAAAGAACGCTCTCTCCGACGAGAGCAGCTGGAACCACCTCTACTTTCGCTCTCCACCAAGATGTCATCTGGCGATCGAGTTCCTTTCTCAAGGGAACGAAGAGCAGATCCGCCGCCTGGCTGATTCCTCCCCCGATGATTACGCGGGCGGGATTGAGGAACATAAGGCAGCTCTTGATCCCTTGGGCAAGGTGAATCACATAACGAGAAACAAACTCCGGTTCCATGAATAGTTCCCGTGCCGAGCGTCCGTAATCGCGTTCAAGCCACAGCCCGGAACACATCCGCTCTAGACAGCCATTCGATCCGCAGAGGCAGACAGGTCCATCCGGGACGATCGTATGGTGGCCTAGTTCACAGGCAAATGAGTCAGCCCCGCGATACAGACCGCGCGCGGTAAGCAGCCCACCACCGATCCCCGTCGACAGCGTGATATAAAAAAGCGGCCGGAAGCCTCGACCCGCCCCGAAATACCCTTCGCCGAGAACGCCCAGCATACTGTCGCGATCTATAACGACTGGGGTGCAGAATCTGGTTTCAACCTCCCTGACCAAGTCAAAACCCTCCCAACCTTCCACATGCGTAGATGCGACAACCTTCTGAGTGGCGAAGTCAACAGGCCCACCGAATCCAATTCCGCATCCGTCAATGGTCCCATCGCGCCATAAGGCTTTGATCATTTTTTCGATCTGATTCAGCATTCCAGTCGGGCCTGCCTTACGATCGGTTGGGTGCGTGAGCTTTCCGAATAACAATGCCCCCTCGAAGATGGCGATACTGAAGTTGGTCCCCCCAATATCGATTGCGAGAGTAATTTTCATGGCTAGACAATAGCACAAGAATTTGTCATATCTGCATACGTGTATAAGATTACTTTTGATGAGAGGAACTCGCTGGAGCCGAGATATCTAGTAGAAGATCGCTCGATAACCCGTCCGTAAGCGCCTGATTCTGTTGTGATCAAGATTTAGCAAGGGCGAACGGCACCCCCGGCACGTTTGGTGATCGCAACATCCAGCGGATCGCTGTTGAGGCCCGCCGCCCTCATTCATATTTCTTGCGTCGCAAGTCACCACAGCGAGCGGGTCATCCTTGCTGCGCGCGGCCATCAGGGCCTGAACCACCGTCTCCACCTCCCTGGGTCGCTCTCGCTGCCGATTTACTCGATGCGCAGTCTTGAGAATATATTCAGCGTTCCTTCCCATAGGCGAAGGCGCGACATCGCAATAGTGCTTGAAATCAATCACATAGTTCTTCACTATGGCTCCAGCATATCATATACGTGTATATATTTTTAACGTTGACAGGAGAGAATCAATTGTGTATATATGTTGGCGTCCTGAAGAAGGCAAGAAAAAAGGGTCCGAAGTCGTGCGAGAAACCTCGGGGACAACAACCGAGGATTCACAAGGCGCGCACAAAGCAGCTTAACCAGTGTCAATCGGAGGAACCGGCATGGAACATTCCAGGAGACAACACAGTGAACCAGGAGGCAGCACAATGAAGAATTTGAGCAGGACAATCACAGTACTGATTGGCATCTTCGCGATCCTGACGTTGGCAGGTACGCACTTTCCGCCTGGTGTAGCTGTTGCACAAACGACGCGCGGATCTCTTTCAGGAAATGTTCTGGACCAATCGGGCGCGGCCATTTCGGGAGCCAAGATCAGCGTCCGCGACCCCAATACAGGAGTGACGCGGACCACGGTTTCGAGCGCGGAAGGTTCCTATAACTTTCCGGAGTTGAATCTCGGTTCCTACGATGTCACGGCATTAGCCCCCGGCTTTTCGACGCTCGTCCAGCATGGGGTGCTGGTTACGGTCGGGAATGTGTCCGCTCTGAACCTGACGCTGAAAGCCGGCAGCGCCGAGACGACGATCAGTGTGGATGCTTCCGCCCCGACCGTGGAGACGCAATCATCTGACATTGGTGGAACAATTGAGAACCGGCAGGTCGAAGAGCTGCCGCTTGCACTTGGCGGTGTCGGCGCTCTTCGTTCACCGGAATCTTTTGAATTCTTGTTGCCCGGGACAACGGGCCCAGGCTCGGAGTCCAGCTTGACCGGCGACATTTATAACTTGAGAATCTCGGGCTCAGAGATGCAGGCCAATAGCGACATTCTCGACGGCGCGGACCAGATTAGAAGTGAAAACGGCTCCGAGTTCGATGAGGAGGCGCCATCCGTCGAGGCGCTTCAGGAATTCAAGATTACGACGGGGATTCCCGAGGCGGAGTACGGGCGGACAGAAGGTGGCACCGAGAGCTTTGTGACAAAAAGCGGCACGAACCGCTATCACGGCACAGCCTTCGACATCGTCAAGAATGCAGCGCTCGACGGAAACACCTGGTTCAATAATGGAGATCTAGCTACGATCTGTGTGGGCGCGAACAATACTCCTCTGTGCAGGAGTAATTATGTGAAACCCGCCGATACGCAGAACGATTTTGGAGTCACGCTGGGTGGGCCCGTAACGATTCCGCACGTTATCAACGGGGTCGATAAGCTCCAGTTTTTCTTTGCCTGGGAGCAAATCCGCCATCAGGTTGGCGGGACCATGATCAGCACTTTGCCGACCACTGCTGAGCGGGGCGGGGATTTTACGGATCTCTACGATCCGGCCGCGCCTCCGGCGACCCCCAGCACCGCCATCAATCCTTGCGATGGCCAGCCTGTTTATCCCGGTGAGGTATTCGATCCTTCAACGCAACAAGTTGTCAACGGAACACCATGCCGGTTGCCCTTTCCCGGCAACAAGATTACGACGCCTATCAGTACGGTGGCGACCAACCTTCTCGCTTACATTCCCACCCCGACGCAGGATGGCCTTATCAATAACTTCTATTATCCGTTTACTCAGCCAATCAACAACACCACCGAGACGATCCGGATTGATGCCAGTCCTTCGACGCGGCAGAAATTATTCGCATCTTACTCGTCACGCGACAATCTCCGCACCTGCTGCTCAACTCCAAATCTTCCATATCCTGAAGCTTCTATTGGCTGGAGCCAGAACTTCACGACGCATTTTGCCCGAGCCGGTTGGGACTCCATTATTACGCCAGCCATGTTGAACCACGTCAACTTCGGATATAACCGCACGAACAGCGCCTGTTTTGCCTTTCCGGCCTTAGGGAACATCGATTACGCGCAGAAGGTTGGAATCTCCAATGCACCTCCTTCCAAGAACTTCCCCAATATCGGGTTCGACAGCAGGGACCAGTACGTCGCCTTGGGCAGTGGGTTGAACAACGATTGGATCGACAACGGGTGGCGTCTTAATGACAGCATCAGCATAGAGAAGGGGCGCAACAGTTTCAAGTTCGGGGCGGACTACCGCATTCAGCAGTTTTCACCGATCTACCATCCAACACCTACCCTGGGCTTCGATCGCGCGCAGACGGCATCGGACCCAGCCAATTCGGAGCTCGACGGTAACAGCCTGGCAAGCCTTCTCCTCGGCCAGGTCTCAACCGGGGGCTTCTCAGGCTGCTGCGGGGCGGGGTTGACTGCATCACTGTCGCGATGGACGTCGTCCTACTATGCGTTGTTTGCCCAGGACGACCTGAAGGTGAGCGACAAGTTGACCCTCAACCTGGGTTTCCGCTGGGATGTGGATGTTCCCCGCACGGAAGCACACAACAACACGTCTAATTTCAGCCCTACCGCGAACGATCCCGAGTACAACATTCCCGGAGCTCTGGTCTTCGGTACGACCTACAAAGGTAATACGCGTTGGGCTAATACCTACTACAAAGATTTTCAACCGCGATTTGGATTCGCGTTCACTCCGTTCCCAAATGGAAAGACCGTGCTTCGCGGCGGCGCGGGCATGATCTCTGGTCCGCTACTCTATGCCGACGACGGCGGCGGAATGAATATTGGTTACAAGATTCAACCTGCGTTCACAAGCAGCGATGGCTTTTCGCCGTCGTTCTTGGCCGACAGCGGCTACCCCGCCTACGGTCAACCGCCAGATTTGGACCCAGGTATCTTCAACGGTCAGCCCCTGGGCGACTCCTGGATCCGCTCTTCGCAAGGCAAACCGGACATGCTCTTTGAGTGGGGCCTCCAGGTTCAGCAGCAGCTTGCTCAGGACCTTATCCTCGAAGTCGGCTATACGGGCAACAAGGCCCAGAATCTTCGTTCGTCTCTGGAGAACCCCAATAACATTCCCTTGAGTGCGCTCAGCCTGGGCAATGAACTGAATGCCAGCGTGGCTGGGAACACCGTGGGAGTGGTTGCCCCCTTCGCGGGGTTCTACTCTTTGTGGGGCGCGGGCGCGCCAATCAACCACGCTCTGCGGCCTTTCCCGCAGTACTCCCAAATCGATGCAGGCTGCTGTCTTCAGAACGACGGCATGTCGACGTACAACGCGCTCCTCGTGTCTCTGAATCGGCGCTACCGGAACGGATTATCTTTGCAGATCTCCTACACCTTTGAGAAGAATCTGACGAATGCCGAATCGGAGCAGCCGGAGCCTACTACCATACAGAATCCCACCGATCTTCACGAAGAAAAGGCCATCTCGATACAAGAGCTGCCGCATACTCTTGTGCTGGCGCCGCTGTATCAATTGCCCTTTGGGAGAGGAAAGAAGTATCTGAACAATGGAGTGTCGAGCTACGTTGCTGGGGGTTGGGAGGTCGGCACGGTTCTGCGCTACGAGTCAGGGATACCGATCGCATTCTGTTGCGCAACCGGGATTCCCGGCTGGGATAATCCCATCCGCTACAACCGGGTTCCGGGGCAGTCCCTAAAGAGCGCGAGCTATAGATCGGGCAAGATAGACCCCTTTGTCACTGGAGAGAGCACCTTCTTCAATGCTGCGGCCTTTAGTGATCCCAACAGCACTGCCAATCGGGGAACCGGAGCCTATACCTTTGGCGACACACCTCGCGTCACAGGAGAGGTGAGGATGCAGCCCTACGACGATGAAGACATCAGCGTAATGAAGACCACTCCGGTCCGCGAAGGGGTGAATGTTGTGATCAAGGCGGAAGCGCTGAATGTGTTCAACCGCCACATGTTCAATGTGCCGGACACGAATCCGACGGACTCCTCTTTTGGCATTCCAAACTCAACGATTACAAGCCCCAAAAACGTACAGTTCACAATTCGCGTAAGCTTCTGATCACTCCGGGGAGCCGTGCCCGGCAGTTTATGGCCGCCTGGCACGGCCCTTCGGGCCCCACAAGAGGCTGATGGCTCGGTGTTGCCCCGATGGAGCCGCATCGGTTCTCGCTTTCTCCATCCCATTCCCTTGTGCGAAAGAAGAAATCATTGAACATAAAGGCCCTCGACAGATTGGTACTCGAGCTCATTAAGCTTTTTGCCTTGCCCTGTTTAGCGATACTGGCGGTCCCGGTCGCTTGGTCTCAGATGTCGGAGTCTTCACCGGGGATACAGGACCGAGCCATTGAGATTCGAGTCAGTCGGCCCGACACACTGCAAGAGATGCCGTCAACTCTTTTTGGAAGTTTTCTCGAGCCAATCGGTCACTCCACTTACGGGGGGCTGTGGGCCAACGTGGTGGAGAACCCCTCCTTCGAAGAAGGACTCTGGTCTGCGGAGAATCTCGAGGCAGAATGGAATTCCCGTCCTGAACTTCGCGCCGCGTCATCGCTCGGTTTGCCAACTCCGTGGGAGCCGCTCTATCCGGTCGAAGGGAGCCGTTATGCTCCAGTGCGTGGAGACGCGGTGAATTCAGCACAATCAATGCTGCTGATGTCCCTTCCAGGCAAAGAGGTGGGCATACTGGAACAGGTCTACCTGCCTGTCCATCGCGAGCTTAAGTACACCGGCGACATTTGGTTGAAGCATGTCGATGGGAACGATATGGTAAAGCTCTCCCTGCGCCGCCGCGCCCACCCCGCGGAAGTGCTGGCATCGAGTGTCGTGCAAGCGCAATCTGACGCTTGGGCGAAGTACCCCTTTCATTTCGAGTTGAATCCCGGCCAAGTGGCGACGCTTGAACCGGTCGACTTTGCAATCTCTCTCGAAGGCGATGCTCGAGTGCTGGTGGACAACGTCGTCTTGAACCCTGACGACGCGGTGGATGGAATGGACCCGGAAGTCCTGTCGTTGGCAAGGGAACTCCACTCCCCAGTGGTTCGCTTTGGGGGAAACTTCACCTCTGCGTATAACTGGCATCACGGCGTGGGTCCGCTGGACACACGCGTTAGTGAACTAAACCTCGCGTGGGGCATACCGGAGTACAACACTTTCGGCACCCTTGAGTTCCTCCGCTTTTGCGAGCTCATCCAGGCAAAGCCGCAGATCGCCCTGAACCTTGGTACCGGGACCCCGCGCGAAGCGGCCGAGTGGGTTAGCTTCGTCAACGCGCACTGGGCGGATCATCGTGGGGGCCTCACCTGGGAACTGGGGAATGAACTTTGGGGAGACTACCAGGTAGGCTATCCTGCAGCGACGCTTGCCGCGGCTCTTACCCTGGCAAACAGTAACGCCGTCCGCAAAGTTGACCCGAGTGCACGCCTCATTGCGGCCGGAGGCGATGCGGGCCTGTTTCATGACTGGAACGCGCACCAGCTTGCCGACCCCGCCGATACCTTCGATTACCTCTCCAGTCACTTCATCTTCAATGAAGACGTGCTTCTTCCCGGGGCTACCAACGAATTTCGAACGATGGCGATGCTCGCTCTTCCGTGGGGCCTCTCGGAACGGATCCGTGCGATGAAGCAGCAGGCTGTGGAAGCCCACCGACCCAAGGTGCAATTTGCCTTTACCGAGTGGCTAATGGGCGCCAACAACCCACATACAGTGCCGAATTACAGCAATATGGGAGGCGCCATATTTGCCGGCGGCTTCCTGAATGCCATGATGCGCAACTCGGATGTAGTGTCGATCGCCAACATGACGGGGATCCTTGAGTTTGGCGGAATATGGAAGAAGCGGGAACAAGTGTATGCGTCACCTGCCTACTGGGTGTTGCGGACCTACTCAAATGCCAGGCCCCGCACTTTGCTCAAAGTGGAGTCCACTTCACCAACCTTCAGCATCTCGAATGGCGTCACCCAACTGCCAGAGATCGCGGACGTACCTTATCTCGATGTCGTCGCCGCGCAATCCGAAGACGGAAGAAAGCTGTTGCTGCTGTGTGTCAATCGCCATGCCACGCGTCCTGAGTCTGCTGTTATAGATCTTAGTTCCTTTGCGATAGACAGTGGACATGCTCAAGTGACGACGATCGCAGGCGATGGAGTGCTCGCCGCGAACGACGAATACGACCCGGACCGTGTGGTCGCTGTGACACATACCGAGACATTCACGGCCAAACAGTCCTACACCTTTCCGAACGCCAGCGTTACGGTGATAGAGATTCCACTAAGCAAGTAACACCACGCCGTGCCCGCGAAGAAGTGCGCACGGTAGGAAAAGCAAGAAGAAATGAAGATCTCAGTTCTTGCTGGCTTTGTGTTGATCTGTCTGCTACGGATCGTGCCCTTGCGCGCCACGACGCCGGCGGACGCGGAACGTTCATGAGCCCCCGCCGCTTTTCCGAAGGAAGTCCCGTGACTCTGTTCGGGATGAGATTTTGAACGACCTCACGCCGTGAGTTCTCGATCGATTCCCAATCAGCCCCGGAGTAACTTGCAGGACCTTTCTCACTTCGGAGTCTTTGAAAAGAAAGGCCAGTTTTGGTAGAGTTCAACAGCTATTCGAGGAGCCGCGATAGACGACGGAAACGTGCGAGGACAAATTGCAGCGCGAGGAGATGAATCACGGGACAATTTGATTCCCCAGCCAACTCCTCCACGCCTCACGTCGGCAAGTACGGCACCGCTCGAAGCGACGGCCGTTGCGGTTCTCGACGACCACGTTCTCCGGCGTGAGCGGGTGTCCCCTGCTTGCAGATGATGTCAGTCCCAGGTAGTTGTCTGCGCCCGTTATGTTGGATCTTTAATGGTCTCTCACTGGGCATCCTTCACGCAGCGGAAGCCAACCGTGCCGGAGCGATCGTAGCTCGGGGCCATGAGCAACAGTTTGCCGTGCTGCGTGTTTTTGTATGCCTCGGGGAAATACCAGATGGAGCCGGAAGGGCGATAGTGGCTGCCGCCGCGCAGAATAGCGGCGCGCGTGTGATCGTCAACATACTCGTCGGTCCATTGCCATACGTTCCCCACCATGTCCATCACGCCAAACGGGCTTGCACCATTGGGATGTGCGTTAACGTCACTGGCCGGACTCAGCACGCGGCCGTGGTCGGAGATCGGGGCGGGGGCATTTTGGGGATCCGATCCCCAATTGCATGGCGGAGCCGATGAGGGCGGGGCTGGGAGAAGACTCCTGGATGTATTGGGGCCGGGAGGCGGCGCAGGCTGCG
>Ga0187887_10002615_pt1 | contig 14319 bp, 12 predicted proteins | sample June2016WEW_7_10_FD_132977 | JGI IMG/M metagenome (GOLD analysis project Ga0187887, IMG submission 132977) | Peatland microbial communities from SPRUCE experiment site at the Marcell Experimental Forest, Minnesota, USA - June2016WEW_7_10 | ecosystem: Environmental > Terrestrial > Soil >...
CCCGGCGATTGCCCGATTTGCGGCATGAAACTCCAGCCGGTTTACGCGGACGAACTCAAAAAGAACGCGCCAGCCGCAACCCCGGCGGGCTGTTGTTCAACAGGCACAACTCAGTGACCGAGAGGAACATTATGAAGCGAGCCATCCTTTTTCTTGCCTTGATAGCCGGTCTGGCCGGTGGTGCGTTGTGGCTGGTTAAACACCATTCGCCGGCACCGCTTGCCACGTCGCCTGAGGGGCGAAAGATTCTTTATTACCAAAGTCCGATGCATCCGTGGATCAAATCGGACAAGCCGGGCAAATGCCCGATTTGCGGCATGGATCTGGTGCCGATTTATGCCAACGCGGAAAGCACCAACACCGGCTTCGGCCTCAAGCTCAACGCCGACAGCGTGAACGTCGTCAATGTTCAGACCGCGACGGTGGAGCTGCGGCGGATTGTCCACTCTTTGCAGGTTGCCGGTGCCATTGAAATGGACGGCCACCCGACTTATTTCGTCTTCAACGCGTACGAACGCGATTTCGTCTGGCTTGACGTCGGGCAGACGGTGGAAGTCACCATCCCCGCCCTGCCGGGGAAAATTTACACCGCCCGCATCACGCACGTTGACACGCGGTTTCTCGACCCGGACCGGAACGACCAGACGCACGGCATTCAAGTGCGCGCGACGTTGTCGGAAAATCTGGCCCACGTCGACGGCGTCAAACTCTGGCGGCCCTTCGATGGTTTTTACGCCGAAGGCCGCGTCATGGTGGACACGCCGGAAGTGCTCGCCTTGCCACGCAGCGCGGTGCTTCAACCCGGATTACTACCGGTGGTTTATGTGGATCTGGGGAACGGCAACTACGTACAGCGCCAGGTAAAATTGGGCCGCGTCGGCGATGAATTTGTCGAGGTCCTCGACGGTTTGAACGAAGGCGAAAAAATCGTCACCTCCGGCGGCCTGTTGATTGACGCCGAAGCGCAAATTTCCCAAAGCAGCGACCACTAATCTTTATAGCCATGATCAACCGCATCATCGAATGGTCGTTGCGCAACCGCTTCCTGGTCTTTTGTGGCGTGGCGCTGCTCATCGGCTTCGGCATCCGCGCCGTTTATCAAACCCCGGTGGACGCGATCCCTGACTTGAGTGAGAATCAAGTCGTTGTTTTCGCAGACTGGCCGGGGCGCAGTCCGCAGGAGGTTGAAGATCAGGTCACGTATCCGCTCTCGGTGAACTTGCAGGGGCTTGCTGGCGTAAAAACTGTCCGCGCCAACTCCATGTTCGGCTTTTCATTGGTCACGATCATTTTTGACGACAAGATTGACAATTACTTCGCGCGGTCACGCGTGCTGGAGCGGCTGAATTACCTCGGCGACGTCCTGCCTGCCGGCGTCGAACCCAAGCTCGGCCCGGATGCGACCGGCCTCGGCTGGGTTTATCAGTATTATCTTGAGGTGGACCCAAAGCTCGCGCCGGACGGCGGTTACGACCTCGGCCGGTTGCGCGCGATTCAGGACTGGTTTGTGCGTTATCAACTCAACGCCGTTCCCGGCGTCGCGGAAGTCGCGAGCATCGGCGGTTTTGTGCGGCAATATCAGATCGAGGTTTCGTCGCTGCGGATGCGTGCGATGAACGTGACGCTGCAAATGGTCATGGACGCCGTGAAGCAAAGCAATTTGAACGTCGGCGGCAAGGTGATTGAAGAAAACGGGATGGAATTCGTCGTGCGCGGCGTCGGTCTCATAAATTCCAACGCGGACCTGGAAAACATCGTGCTGACGCAAAGCGGCGGCGCACTGGTTTACCTCAAGGACGTGGCGACCGTGCAGGTCGGCGGCGATTTTCGGCGTGGGGCACTGGACATTGACGGACATGAAGCCGTCGGTGGCATCGTCGTCATGCGCACCGGCGAAAACGCGATGCAGGTCATCCGCGATGTGAAGGCCAAGATTGCGCAAATCTCACCAAGCCTGCCGCCGGGCGTCAGCATCAAATCCTTTTACGACCGCAGTGAGCTGATCGACCGTACGCTCGGCACGCTCAAGCACGCGCTCACGGAGGAGGCGGTGCTGGTCACGATCGTTATCATTCTTTTCCTGTTCCATTTCCGCAGCATTCTCATCGTCACCCTGCCGCTGCCGCTGTCGATTCTCGTTTCGTTCATCCTGATGAACCAGTTTGGCATTACGTCAAACATCATGTCGCTCTCCGGCATTGCCATCGCCATCGGCGTGCTGGTGGACGCGGGCATCGTCATGGCCGAAAATGCCATTCGCCACTGCGAACTGGCGGAAAAAAGGAAGGGGGCGCGACTGAACCAGGCCGAGTCGTTGCAAGTCACGCTTGAAGCGGCACAGCAGGTCGGCCGCCCGATTTTCTTCGCCATGGTCATCATCATCCTTGCGTTCATGCCGGTATTCGCGCTGACCGGGCAGGAAGGAAAACTGTTTCACCCGCTCGCATTCACAAAAACCTTTGCCATGGCCGGCTCGACCTTGCTGGCCATCACGCTGGTGCCGGCACTATGCGCGACGTTCATTCGCGGGCCATTCCACGCCGAGGACGCCAATCCGTTGATGAAAATCCTGCTGGCGATTTACAATCCGATTTTGGATTGGGCATTGCGCTTCCGCAAAACCGTGCTCGGCACGGCGTTGCTCCTGGTCATCGGCGCGCTGGTTCTGGCCTTTGGCATTCCGCGCCCGCTGGTTGAAAGACTCTCCGCCCGCCATCCGCAACTCGCGGCGAAGCTCCCGCGTGGCATGGGCAGCGAATTTATGCCGACGCTGAACGAAGGCAGTCTGCTGTTCATGCCGGTGCTGCTGCCCAGCACGTCGCTCACGGAAGTGAAACGCATCATGGCCTGGCAGGACCAGGTCATCCGTCAAACGCCCGAAGTCACGAGTGTCGGCGGCAAGCTCGGCCGTTCCGAAACCGCCACCGATCCCGCGCCCATCGAAATGATCGAGACGACGATCATGCTCAAGCCGGAATCGCAGTGGCGTCCGGGTATGACCAAGGAAAAACTCGTCGCCGAGCTGGAAGAAAAATTGTCGCAGATGCCGGGCTACGTGCCCGGATTCTTGCAGCCGATTGAAAACCGTATCTTGATGATCAGCACCGGCATCCGCGCACAGGTCGGCATCAAGATCCTTGGCGACAATCTCGACACGCTTCAGCAAAAGGCGTTTGAGGTCGAGCGCATCGTCCGGCAGATTCCCGGCGCGGTCGGCGTCGCCGCGTCGCGCACGGAAGGCAAACCGTATTTGGACATCGAAGTGGACCGCGCCGCGATGGCACGTTACGGCCTGCGTGCCCAGGATGTCCTCGATCTGGTCGAGGGCGGCATCGGCGGTAACAATGTTTCCACCGCGATTTCCGGACGCGAACGCATCCCCATTCAGGTCCGACTGCAACGCAGCGAACGCGACGACCTCGAGCGCCTCGGCGACATTCTTGTACCGACACCGGACGGCCAGAGGGTTCCGCTCGGACAAGTTGCGGCGATTCACCGGGAAATCGGGCCGAGCGAAATCAACAGTGAGAACGGGCGTCTGCGCGTCTTCGTGCAGGCGAACGTCGAGGGCCGCGACCTCGGCGGCTTCGTGAAGGAAACGCAGACACGCCTTGCGCGGGAGATTTCCCTGCCGCCGGGCATGACGATTGAATGGAGCGGCCAATACGAAAACCAGATTCGCGCACAACACACGTTACGGCTCATTGTGCCAGCGGCGTTATTCCTCATTTTCCTGCTGCTTTACATCGTTTATCACAGCGCGAAGGAGGCGGCCCACGTCATCCTCGCCGTGCCGTTCGCCTTGACCGGCGGCGTGTTGCTGCAATGGCTGCTCGGCTACAACTTCAGCGTGGCGGTATGGGTCGGCTACATCGCGCTGTTTGGAACGGCGATCCAGACCGGCGTCGTGATGGTCGTATATCTGGACGAGGCCGTGAAAAAGAAAATGGCCGAGCGCGGCGACCATTTTTCACGCGCGGATTTGATCCAGGCGGTGAAAGACGGCGCGCGATTACGGTTGCGCCCGAAAGTCATGACGGTGGCAACCATTATTGCCAGCCTGCTGCCGATTTTGTGGAGCCACCGCACCGGCGCAGAGGTGATGAAACCGCTGGCGACGCCGGTCATCGGCGGCATGGTGAGCAGCCTCGGATGCATCCTGATTGTTACGCCGGTGGTTTTCGCCTGGCTGCGGGAGCGGGAAATGAGAAAAACCTCCGGAAATTGAACTGATTTTGCCGTTGGGATTTTGAGTTCAGCAACGCCGTCACAGTGGCATCTATAGTATCGGCGGCAGTGGCAGCGGTTACAACAGCTCCAGCACCCGCTCCAGTTCGGCGTCGGTGTTGTAATAATGCGGCGAAAGCCGGAGGTAATTTTTCCCCGCGCGGTCCGTCCGCAATGACGTGACGACGCCGGCGTCCGTCAGTTTTTTATGCCGGGCCGTGAGGTCACTGCCCGACTGGCAGACCGAGACGATGCCACCGGCATTTTCAGGTTTAGCTTCCGCGTTCAAAACCGAGAAGCCTTTGGCCTGCAACACCGGCACCAGCCAGGCGCGCTTGCGCTGCAACTCGGCGGCGATATTTTCCACGCCGATTTCCAATGCCAGTTCCATCGCGGCAATCAAACCCGCCAGACCGACCAGATTCTGCGTGCCCGCCTCGTATTTCAACGCGCCGCCGCGAAAAACGATTCGTTCCTGCGCGACGAAATTCGGGTTGTGAACATTGTGCCAGCCGTAAACCGGCGGGTTCAACCGGTCCTGGATTTCGCGCCGGACGTAAAGCACCCCCGCGCCGCACGGCCCGAGCAGCCATTTATGGGCATCGGCGGCCAGAAAATCCACGGATTCAACGGTTGTCGGAAACGCCCCCAGCGTTTGAATGGCGTCGAGGCAAAACAGAATCCCGCGTTCACGGAGGGATTTTCCAATAACGGAATGTTCGAGGCGATGGCCGCTGATAAAATGGCAGGAAGCCAGGGCGACGAGCCGTGTGTTTTCGTCCACCTGCCCCAGGACGTCCCTCGGGCGGATCACGCCGAGGCCGCGGATGTTCAACAGGCGCACCTCGACGCCGCGTTCCGCCAACGCCATCCAGGGATAGACGTTGGACGGATAATCGTCGTGGTAAATGAGCACGTTGTCACCCCGGCGAAAATTCAACCCGGCGGCCACAAAACTCAACGCGAGCGATGTTGGCCCGACAAAGGCAATTTCGTCCGACCGGCAGTTCAGTAATTGCGCCGCCAGTTTGCGTCCGTCGTCCAGACGCCGGGGAATCGTCTGGGTTTCCTGATCGTCGGTCGTGCCGTGCTGCGCACAATCGGAAATCGCCTGCGCCACGCGCCGCGGCAGCGGGCAAACGCCGGCGTGCCCGAGAAATATTTTGTGCTGGGCGACGGGGAACTCGTGCCGGCGCAGTTCTTCGTTGGCGAGCAATTCGGTCAACGTCATGCGGCAAGGTTAATGGGAGGACGCGCGGCGCACAAAGTGGAATTAAAACCCGTTCAGGACCTTGGAAAGGTCGCTATGGGGACCATAAAGGCCCGCATAGAATTGGATGATCTCCCAGGCAATGATGAAGACCACGAGCAGGTAAATCGAGCGGGTCGTTAATTGGGCGAAGGCATGAAGCTTGCGCGTGCCATCATCACTGTAAAGCCGATGCAAATTCCGGAGTGACTCATCGAGTTTGCCGCTGATTTCGCCGCTCGCATAAAGATTGGCAAACGTTTCCGGGAACAGCCGGCAGGCATGGACCGCCTCGGATGGCAACTGCCCGTCGGTGACTTTCGATCTCCAGGCGGTGACGGCACGACGCAAGGCGGGTGAACCGCTGGCGGCGGCGGCCTGGTCCCAGGCCTCAAAAATGTTAACGCCGGCACTGATGAGCGCCTCGAGGGCGGCGGCGAGCCGGGACAGGGCAAGATAACGCCGCGCCGTGCCCAACAAGGGGACCACACGCAGAACGGATTCGATCCGCGCGCGCCAGTTTTCACCGTGCTTGCCTTGGGTGACGTAAACCAACAGGACCACCGCGCCATAAATCGGGAAGAGCACGAGCAACGCCCTGGCAAAAAGCAGCGGCAGGCTGGCGTTGAATTGCGAGTGGGCAAACGGCAGCACGATTAAAAAAATGAAGGCGGCGAAGTGAATCAGGACCGTCGGATAAATGAGCTGCGAGATCACCTGCCGGATGAGGCGCGCCCGATCGTTATAATAATCGGCGAGCATGCGAAAACAGGCATCGAGCCTCCCGCTTTTCTCGCCGGCCCCAATCAAGGCCAGGTCAAACGCGGGCAGCCAGTCGAACGCCTGCAGCGATTCGGTGATCGTCGCGCCCCGCGCCAGTCCGTCCAGCAGGCGTTGCAAGGGTTCGCGATAGGAACGGTGGGGCGGGCTGCGTTTGATCTGCTCCAGGGCACGGATGATGGGCATGCCGGCGGACGTGAGCTGGGCGAGTTGATGAAACAGCTCGGCGCGTTGGGTGAACTGCCGGGGCGTCGTGAGGAAGGGCATACGCCCTCAGACCGTGACGCGATCGAGGCTGGCCTTGAAGTCGCGCTTGCTGCGCGCGCCGACGATCTGGTCGGCCACCTGACCGTTGTGGAAAACGAGCAGTGTGGGGATGGCACGAATGCCATATTCGGCGGCCAGTGATTGCTGTTCGTCCACGTTGACCTTGCCAATTTTCACCTTGCCGTCGTACTCATCGGCCAGTTCATCCAGCAACGGCGCGATCATCTTGCACGGACCGCACCATTCGGCCCAGAAATCCACGAGCACGGGCGCGGGCGACTGCAAAACCTGTTGGGCAAAATTTTCCTGTGTGAGCGTGACAATAAGCGGAGAGGCCATACATCAAAAACGAATTCAGGGTTTGAACAACTTTTGAAAAACTTAATTGGTCGGGATCAGCATCATCCAGATTACCGTGCCGACGGCAAACAATCCGGCCGCACCGGCCGCGAGCGCGAGCATTTGATCCAACCCGCTCAGGGTCGGGGCCACCGGCATGGGCCGCGGGGCGGCCGAGGCGGGACGCGCCTGGGAAAGGGGTGCGGCCGAGGCAGCCACCGCGCGCGACGCCGGCTGTGGAGCCGGGGTCGGGGCCGGAATGGCGGAAGGCGCACCGGTAGGGCCACCGGGTGGCAGGGTCGGCAATTTGATGGTCGGTGCGGCCGAGGGCTTGGGCGGCAAATTGATGCGAACGGTCTCTTTCTTGGGCTGAACTTTGCCGGTCTCTTTTTTCGGCGGCAGCACAGCACCCGGAGGAATATTCGGAGGTGTCTCAGCCATAATCGTGTCTTTGTCCGCCAAAGATAAACGGCTTCCGGCGGGTGTCAAACCCTTATTCAAAAAACCGGCGAATGAAAGAATGTCACTTTCTCCTATCCATCGGTTACGAACAACCTGTCGGGTTGACAACGGCAACGTTCAGCTTCGAACGGGGCGGCGATTTTCCAACATAAATCCACCAGAAAGCCTACAAACAGTGGAAGACCCCTAGGCCTTCTCATCGATCAATTCCCGCCGCGCGCCGCCGAGCAACTGTTCGATAAAACTGGTCGAATAAACCCCGCGCCGGAAATTCGGGTCCTGCATGATGGCCTGTTGGAAGGAAACATTGTTCTTGATGCCCGTGATCATATATTCCGACAGCGCGCGATTCATGCGGTCCATCGCTTCCCGCCGGTCATTGCCGGTCGTGATCAGCTTGCCGATCATCGAATCATACATTGAAGGAATGGTGTAGCCGGCGTAAGCATGAGTGTCCACGCGCACGCCGCGACCGCCGGGTTGAAAATACATCTCAATGCGGCCGGGGCTGGGCCGAAAATCATTGAAGGGATCTTCGGCGTTGATGCGGCATTCGATGGCGTGGCCCCTGATTTGAATGTCACTCTGCGAGTGCTGCAACGGCTCTCCCATCGCCAGCAAGATTTGATAACGCACCAGATCTATGCCCGTCACTTCTTCGGTGACGGGATGCTCGACCTGGATGCGCTTGTTGAATTCGAGGAAGTAGTAATTGCCCAGGTTGTCGACGATGAATTCGACCGTGCCGGCACTGGTGTAACGTGCTGCCTCGGCGATTTTGACGGCCGCCTTGCCGATTTTGTCCCGTAACTTGCGAAACTTGTGTTCCAACAACGGCGAGGGCGCCTCTTCCACGACCTTCTGGTTCCGGCGTTGAATGGAACAATCCCGTTCGCCCAGATGAATGATATGTCCCTTGTTATCGCCGAGCACTTGAATCTCGATGTGGTGCGGATTCTCAATGTATTTCTCGATGTAAACACCGGAATTGCCAAAGGCCTTTTCCGCTTCAGAACGGGCTGTGTGATAACCTTTCACCAGGGAGATGTCATTGTGCGCCACCCGCATACCCCGTCCGCCGCCGCCCGCCACCGCCTTGATCATTACCGGATAGCCGATGCGCTTGGCCACCGCCAGCGCCTCCTGCTCCTGCTCGACGGTGCTTTCCGATCCCGGCGGCGTGGGAACCCCGACCTTTTTGGCCAGCACCCGGCTGATGGCCTTGTCCGCCAAGGATTGCATGGCGCGCGGGCTGGGACCAATGAAACGGATGTTGCAACTGTCGCAAACCTCCGCAAAGTGCGTGTTTTCGGAAAGAAAACCGTACCCGGGATGAATCGCATCCACGTCAGTGATTTCCGCCGCGCTGATGATCCGGTCGATCCGTAAATAACTTTCCGACGCGGGCGGTCCGCCAATGCAGATAGCCTCATCGGCCAGTTGCACGTGCATGGAGTTGGCATCCGCTTCGGAATAAACGGCCACCGTTCGGATATTCAACTCTTTGCAGGCACGAATAATCCGAACGGCAATTTCACCGCGATTGGCGACCAGAACTTTTTCGAACATGAACTTTTAGCGAAATGGAAACAGTTTCAAACGCGCGGCAATTTCAGGTTGGGCGAATCTTGAACAGCGGCTGGCCAAATTCCACCGGTTTGGCATTTTCCACCAAAACCTGGGTAATTATACCTTTGGCCTCCGCTTTGATTTCATTCATCACCTTCATTGCCTCGATAATGCAAACAACGCTTTCGGGGTTGACCTCGGTACCCATCTCGACATAACTGTGGGCTTCCGGGGATGGCGATCGATAAAAAGTTCCGATCATTGGAGATTTGATTTCAACTTCGCCCGTAGAAGCCGGAGGCGGGCTACCACCGGCAGAAGTTGTTGGAGAACCGGAAGCCGCTGGTTGAACTGCCGGGAGAGACCCTAAATCATCATACTGGATGGCCGGAGAGGCGGTCCCGTTGGTACCTCGCTTCAACCTGATCTTGGAATCCTGCCTTTCCAGCTCAAACTCCGTAATGGAGTTTTTCTTCATCAGGTCGATTATGGCCTTAATATCTTTTAGATCCACGTTTCGATTTCGTTAAAGTTCTTCCAAAACCACATTTTGAGCGATAATCAAAAAAGCAGAAGCCGGGTTACGACTCTGCTTATGCTGTTACGAATTTGAAACATCTTATCGTTCAATGCCACCAGCGTCAAGAAACAAAAACTCAAAATGATTCAGCCAACAATAAGCTTAATAATACTGTTTTACAAGTGTTTTTTTAGTTCGTTAACGTCAACGGAAGCTTCCAATGCCAATAAATAGGATTTTTGGCCAAAACCTGATATTTGCCCCCAACAAACTGGTGCTATTAGTGATTTATGCCTGAACTCTTCCCGGGCATGGATGTTTGAAAGATGAATTTCTATGGTTGGGATCCCCACCGCAGCAATGGCATCTCGAAGAGCGATGCTCGTGTGGGTATAAGCCGCCGCGTTGAGAACGATTACATCGAATTTCCCCTTTGCCTGTTGAATCCAATCCACCAATTCCCCTTCCACATTGGACTGCCGGAATTCGACCTCAACTCCCAATTTCCCGGCGAGTTTGCGAACCTTGGCCTCAATATCAGCCAACGTTGCGTGCCCGTACACGTCCGGTTCACGCTGCCCCAGCAAGTTCAAATTCGGTCCGTTTAGAAACAGGACTTTCATGATTTGAAAGGGAGACTAAACTGCGCCGCTACCAGTGTCTAACTGATTTCCAGCCATTACAATCGCCGAATTAGCAGGTTAAATGGCATCTCCCGCCACAATCCAACGTTTGGTGCCCGCGACAGGACTTGAAGGACTCGCGAAAGCGTCAGAATCGCTTAAATTCCGCAGCTTTCCTTTTCCGGTGCCTTTTCGCTGCCTTTCTTACAAGCGCAGAATACTTCATTTACTCCTTTGTTCAAGAAATTTCGGACGGCGACACATGAACCATACGATGGTGCTCCCGGCCACCAGCGCCAAGGCCGAAGGTTCAGGCACGGGCAGTGTTACGCCTTGGAAGGCCAGGCCTTCAGCCCCATTTATGCCGGAGGCGAAGGTGCTTTGCACCCCTCCCGGCGTGTACTCGTAGACATCGACGCCGGCCGTCACAAACAGATCCCCTGCGCTGTTAAAAGCCAAGTCATTGGGACCATTCAATATTGCTAATGCGAAGGTGCTTTGCACCCCTCCCGGCGTGAATTCGTAGATATTGCCGCTGCCCCCATCCGCTTCAAAAAGGTCGCCCGCGCTGTTAAAGGCCAATCCGGCGATATAACTCAACCCTGTGGCAAAGGTGCTTTGTGTTCCGTTTGGCGTGATTTCGGTGATGGATTCATTGCCACTGCCGTATCCAGTCCCCACAAACAGGTCGCCTGCGCTGTTGAAGGCCAGCGCCTGAGGGGCCGGGGTCACAGCGGCGAAGATGCTTAGCGCCCCACCCGGTGTGTATTCATAGATATTACCGCTGTGGTAATCCGTCTCAAACAAATCGCCCGAGCTGTTAAAGGCCAGTCCTTTAGGGTCCGGCCCGGAGGGAATCGTGCTTCGAACTCCACCCGGCGTGATTTCAGTGACGTAGCCTCCGGTCCCAGCATCATCAAGACTATTCGCCACAAACAGGTCGCCCGATCTGTCCAAGGCCAATCCATAGGGATAATTCAGCCCGGTGTAAGCGAAAGTGCTTCGCGTTCCACCCGGCGTGTATTCGAAGATGCTGCCCGGGTTGATGCAACTCGTCACAAACAGGTTTTGGGCCGGTGTGGTACAGCATGTCAACAGCAGAAATACGCCCGCACAAGCCGCCGCGCACGATAGATGGTTCATTGATTCAATTTTTGATTTCATAATGTTGAGGGTTGAAATTTAGAACTTTGAGGATCATTAACGATTCTTACATCTTATCGTTGTTTGTAAAGACTAATCTGAAGTGGCGAGTAGAAAGTATGCCCGCGACAGGATTTGCAGGACTGCAAAGAAATGGGGTGAACCTGAGTAATTCCGAGTAACTTCGGCGACCTTTTTGTGTAGTGGGCCGTGACTGGTCCCTTTTGGTGCCTTTTAGTGCCCTAAAAGCGGTTAAAGTTGACAGGAACTGGCCGAAGTAGCGAGCGATCAGGAATGCCTTTGAACACCGGCATTCTTTAGGGAAATCGTTATTCTGTGAGGGTTTCCAAATTGGTGCCCGCGACAGGACTTGAACCTGTACGATGTTACTCACTAGAACCTGAATCTAGCGCGTCTGCCAATTCCGCCACGCGGGCACAAAACCACTCTTTCAATACGCGCCAGCAAAGGCATGGGCAAGTCAAATTACTGCGGTCAGCTCAAGCCAGCTTTACCCACCTGCCCTTTTGCTGGGATTCCTCGACCGCCGCCAGAACCCGCTGATTTTTTACGCCGTCTTCAAAGGTCGGCTGCACCGGCTTGCCTTCCACGCACGCATTGACGAAATCCGCAATGGTGTGGATGAAGGTGTGTTCGTAGCCAATCAGGTGGCCCGGCGGCCACCAGTGGCCCACATAGGGATGGATTCCACCGCGCTCGGTGACCAGGATGTCCCGAAACCCCTGCCGGTCCTTCGGGTCGTCGCCGCTGAAATATTTCAGACGGTTCATGTCTTCAAAATCAAAATAAAGCGAACCCTTGCTGCCGTTGAGTTCGATTGCGATGTGATTTTTCCGCCCGGCCGCGAAGCGCGTGGCTTCCAGATTCGCCAGCACGCCATTGTCCATCCGCCCGATGAGCAGTGCCGCATCGTCCACCGTCACCCTGGCCATTTTGCGCATGCCCCGGCTCAAGGCCTCCGCGAGTGGCCGCTCCGCCACAAACGTGTGGAGCATGCCGCAAACCGCCTGAAATTCACCCACCAGATAACGCCCGAGATCAATGATGTGCGCGTTGATATCGCCGTTCGCGCCACTGCCGCTCGTCTCCTTTTGCAACCGCCAGTTGATGGGAGATTCCGGGTCCACCAGCCAGTCCTGCGCGTAACGCGCGTGAAAATGAAACAGTTTTCCCAGCGCACCCTCGCCAATCATTTTCCTGGCCAGCACCAGCGCGGGGATGCGCCGGTAATTGTGGCAGATCATATGAACCACCCTGGCCTTTTGCGCGGCGGCCAGCATCGCCTCGGCCTGCTTCACATTCAGCGCCAGTGGCTTCTCGCATAAAATGTGTTTTCCGTTGCGCGCCGCGGCGATGGCAATCTCCGCATGCAAATCATTCGGCGCACCGATGTCCACAATATCAATCAACGGTGACTCGACCACCTCGCGCCAGTCCGTCGCGGCGTGTTGCCAGCCGAGCTGCGACCGCGCCGCCTGCACCCCGGCGGGATTGCGTCCGCAAATCGTGTGCAGTTCAACGTTGGCCTTAAGATTGAAGAAGCGGGGTGCCTGCCGCCAGGCGTTCGAGTGCGCCCGGCCCATGAAGCGGTAGCCGATCAGCCCGACGCGAAAAGTTCTCGCCATAAAAGTTGGGGTTGAACTGGGTACGCGCGTCTTTATAGTGAGCCGTGACAGACAAGTCAACCAAATGGCCTTTACCACCGCAGAAATAGCAAAACATCTTGAAGGTGAAGTGGTTGGAGATTCATCAGCCACCCTCAGCGGCTTTGCCCCGGCCGATTCCGCCCGGCCCGGCGACCTCACTTTTGCCGAAAACGAGGATTTTTTCGAACGCGCCGAAAAAAGCGCCGCCACCGCCATCATCGTGGATCGGCGGTTTACCTCGACGAAAAAAATCCTGATTCGCGTATCAAATGCCCGTGTCGCCTTCGCCAAGGCGCTCGCCTTGTTTTTTCCGGAACGAACCTTCGCAGCGGGTATTCATCCCACAACCGTCGTCGCCGCCAACGCCACCATTGATCCGAGTGCACACATCGGTCCGCATTGCGTCATCGGCGAACGCGTACACCTCGGCGCGCGAACCGTTTTGCAGGGCGGTAATTTCATCGGCGACGACTCCAAACTGGGTGACGACGTCAATTTGTTTCCGAACGTGACGGTTTACCCACGCACGGAAATCGGCCGGCGCGTGCGCATTCATGCCAACACGGTGATCGGCGCGGACGGTTTTGGTTATGTGCAGGACGGCAACCTCCACCGCAAAGTGCCGCAGATTGGCAATGTCGTCATTGGTGACGACGTGGAAATCGGCGCGGGGGTGGCCATCGACCGCGCCGCGCTCGACTCAACGGTCATCGGCAAGGGCACGAAAATTGACAACCTCGTACAAGTTGCGCACAACGTCGAAATCGGCGAAGGCTGCCTGCTGATCGCCCAGTCCGGCATTGCCGGCAGTTCAAAACTGGGAAATTATGTCATCCTGGCTGGACAATCCGGCATTGCCGGGCATTTGAAGATTGGAAATCAGGTTGTCATCACCGGGAAGGCCGGCGTGATGCATGACATTCCTGACGGCGAAAAATGGCTGGGCATTCCCGCCCAACCGGACAAACAGGCCAAACGCCAGATGATCGCCTACCAGCATCTCCCCGAACTGCTCCGACGCGTGACCAAGCTGGAAAAACAAGCCGCCGTGAAATCAAAGAAACGGGCGAAGTAATTTTACTTCGGCTTCAACTGCGGGAACAAAATCACGTCGCGGATGCTTTCCTGGCCGAGCAGCATCATGCATAAACGGTCAATGCCCATGCCCATGCCACCCGAGGGCGGCATGCCGTGCTCGAGCGCGATCAGGAAATCCTCGTCCAGTTTCTGCTGCTCGCCACCGGCCTGATGTTCGAGGCGTTCGCGCTGCTCAATGGGATCGTTCTGCTCGGTGTAGGCCGGCGCGATTTCCTGGCCGTTGATGCAACACTCGAAAACTTCGACCGTCGTCGGGTCCTCGGGCGACAGTTTGGCGAGCGGCACGAGTTCCTTCGGCAGATGCGTGACGAAGGTCGGCTGAATCAGCGTCGGCTCGATCAATTTTTCAAACACCGCGCCGGTGACTTCAAAGTC
>Ga0187887_10002616_pt1 | contig 14318 bp, 8 predicted proteins | sample June2016WEW_7_10_FD_132977 | JGI IMG/M metagenome (GOLD analysis project Ga0187887, IMG submission 132977) | Peatland microbial communities from SPRUCE experiment site at the Marcell Experimental Forest, Minnesota, USA - June2016WEW_7_10 | ecosystem: Environmental > Terrestrial > Soil > Wetlands...
CTTGTTGCCAACCCCGGTTTGCTCCGCGCGAGGCCCCGGCCCGTATCCTTTACTGAGGCCCCGTCCCCAGATGCGCCCCGGCCCAAGAATGGCGAAGTTTTCGATGCCTTCACCCCAAATCAGGCTGTTGTGCCAATGGCTGTGGCCGAAGTCCTGATAATTCGTCCAATCGTTGGGCTCTGGCGGATCGTAACCGGTGTTTACTACCGCGGCGGGAAAGTCGGCCGCGATAATCGTGGAACCCTGGTCGAGATACAGGTCGACGTTGCTTTTGAGATGGATCGAGTAGCTCAGATAACTGCCCGCAGGAAGGAGGATGGTGCCACCGCCAGCGGCCGCGGCATTTGCAATCGCTTTGTTAATAGCTTCGGTGTCGAGCGACTTGCCGTCGCCCGCCGCTCCAAAGGACCGAACATCGAACGTCGCCGCCCTTCGCCCAGGTGCAGCAGACGCGGCGGGTCCGTCGACGTCCTGAGCGGCAAGGCCGGCGCCCGCCAGTCCGCCTCCGGCAATGGTCAGGAAGTCTCTGCGCAGTCTGTTTTCTGTGGACATATTAGTGAGAGGAATTCGACTGACCGGTCTGCTCTTGTTCCGCCTCGGCTTTACCTTGATGGGCTTCCGGATCATCAGGACGCAGATTGGCGGCTTCCTCGAAATAGCGCAGCGAATCGGCGTACTGGTGCTGCGCCAGGCTCTTTTGCCCCAGCGTCAGCGCGGTTGTGAACAGAAGATCCCCAACCTGGGGATCCTCACGATTGAGGTCGTGAGCACGGATTAGCACAGGATATGCGGCGGTATCGTCGCCCAGTTTCACAAGAACAGCACCATAAAGCGCACTCAGCAGGAACTGGTCTGGCCATCGCTGTACGGCGTCGGCCACAACCTTTCGAGCGTCCTCAAAACGGTTGAGCTGATAGTACGTGAAAGCCAGATTGTATTGCGTTCGCGGTTGTTGCGGAGTTAATTCGGCGGCGCGCTGAAACGGCTTGAGAGCCGCCTCATAATCTCCGTGCTCGCCGAATGCCAACCCCAGCGACGTGAGCTTCTCCGCATCATCGGGATCGTAGAAGTGCTGGCAAACCGTCCGCGCCTCATCGCGGAGGCCCTGGTCAAGGCTCTGTCTGCATTGATACCTCGCCCGGTCATCCTCCACTTCGCGTCTCACCAATTCGGACGAAAGCGCGAATGCCTTCTTCGCGTCTTCCTCGCGCCCCAGCTGCCGATATACGAACCCGAGCTGGTACGGGGCGGAACGATCGCGCGGATTGGCGGCGATGGCGGCGTTCAGCCATTTCTCTGCCGCCGCGAGGTCTCCGTGTTTCAAGTACGCGTACCCGAGGTAATACGCTGTATCCGGGAACGGAGGCTTGACGACGGCCTTACTCAGGTTTTCGATCGCACCCGCGAACTTCCTGTCCTCCAGGTCGAGTCTTCCCAGGTAATACAAAACATTCGGATGGTCGCCGATCTCACGATGGACCGATTCAAATTCTTTCCGCGCCTCGTCGTACTGTTTCGTTTGGAAAAGGGCGAGCGCCAAGGGGTAACGCGCCCGCAAAGCCAGTTTCGGATCCATCTGCAAAGCCGCCCGGAATTCATTCGCGGCCTCGTCATACTTGCTCTGTATCAGAGCGGCGTGGCCCTTGGCAAGGTGCGCCTCAAGTGATTCGCCGTTTCCGTCATCCGTGGGCGGCGCCTGTTGTCCAACGCCGCTGGTGCTCGCGACGGTCACGAGAATCGCGAGCACCACCATGAGCAACGAGCGGCCGGTCACTTCTGATTCGCCCCGTTCGCAACTTGCAGTTCCGCTCTGAATACCATCCAAATTCGATAATAATGCCACTCTGGCGGAGCCCCTGCCTCTTCAATGTGGTCAGGCAGCAAAGTGAGGTTCCCGGTGGCCATGAGAATCTCCCACACTTTCGGATTCTGTTCCAGCTTCGCACGCATCGCGTCTACAATCAGGTCGTAGTGGCCGTCCTTCATCGGCGATCTGTACTCGATTCTTCTTCCTTCAAACGTCACCCAGTTAATCCCCATCTTCTGCATGTTCGCTTCGGCGGCGGCGCCGGCGGCCTTCGCCTCAAAGGCGACCATTTGGGCGACCTCATCGCGGGTGTGTATCCATGTCACGCCCTCGGCCCTTGCGCGAGGATCTTCGGGACCCTCCGGATACAGCATCATCTGCCAGAAGCCCTCGACACTGGCATAGCGCTTGCCCCGGAAGGTAAAGGGAGTGGCGGCGAAGTTGGAGAGGATTCCCAATTCATTACGCTTGGATAGGATCACCTGACCGGGGCCGGCCGCTTGCGGCAGAATCTCCCATGAGGCCTTCTGATCTTCGGGAATCGGGGACCACCAGCGCGCGGGAAATGACCCGGGTTGTTGCGCGACACAGTTGGTTGAGGCGAACAAACCGAACAGCGCCGCCGTGAAAGTCAACCGGTGGCTCATGGTGTGGAATCGATCATAGCACCGCGGCACGCGGGAACGGTGTGCGATTCTGGGTTTTTCGAGGCTCAACGTGCGGCCGGTCCATCCTCACAGACGCGACTTTATTTTCCAATGGTGCCGTGCAACCTCGGCTGCGCTGGTGGGATCGGGAGTAAGCGGGCTCACCTTGCCTGGCGCGCCTCTTGCCGCCGAGGACAAAGCCGGGTTCGAGACGAAGCCGGGCTCGGATGAGTTCATCACGGAAAAGCATCACGATGAGATCGCTGCAATCCTGACGCAATGGAGCGTTCGATTGTTGGATTCCCCCGGCAACACGGAAGAGATCGGGAAGGCCATCGCGTCGGATTTTCTGGGCACCTCTCCAAAACCGATTGAATCGCGCATTGTGCGTCCGGGACATGCTGTCGATGTTCGGCGCGTGGTGTTCTCATCTGGGCCCACGCTGGTCGCGTCGGCGTTTCTCGAAGCATTTCGTTTTGCGCTCGGCGATTTCTCGAACCTTGTGACGGCGGAGTTCCAGGTAACCCGAATCGAGGCTTCTCAGGACAGTCTCAGGACCCGGGTGCGCTACGAGTTGGTGGGCTCGGGTGCGGGCTTCCATCGCGAACAGCGTGTTGGTTTCTGGGACCTCGATTGGGCCGGATCCGCTGCGGGCGATTATCGCATCCGCGCCTGGCGGATGAACGAAGAAACCCGCAGCAGGTCTACGACGCCGTGTTTCGCCGATGTTACTCGGGCCGCTCTGGGAAGTAACTCATCTTATGCCGGACAGTTACTTCACGGAGTAGATTACTGGCGTACCATTCTGGATGGCGCGTGCGGCATGGATATTTACGGCCATAACGGAGTCTCAGTCGGAGACATCGACAACGACGGTTTCGACGACTTTTATGTATGTCAGCCGGCTGGCCTGCCAAACCGCCTTTATCGCAATCGCGGCGATGGAACATTCGAGGACATCACCGAATCGGCCGGCGTCGGCATACTCGACAACACCGCATGTGCACTGTTTATCGATGTCGACAACGACGGCCTGCAGGATCTGGTGGTGGTGAGGGCGAGCGGGCCGCTTCTGTTCCTCAATCAGGGTGGTGGCAAGTTCCGATTGACTCCAGACGCGTTTCAGTTCGCGAATCCGCCACAGGGGACATTCACCGGAGCGGCTGCGGCAGATTACGATCGCGATGGCTGGCTGGACATTTATTTCTGCCTCTACGCCTTCTATCAGGGAACAGATCAATACAGGTACCCGGTTCCTTACTATGCCGCCGAAAACGGGCCGCCGAATTTCCTGCTGCGCAACAACCGCGACGGAAGCTTTCGCGATGTGACCGCGCAGACTGGTCTGAACAAGAACAATACGCGCTACAGCTTCTGCTGCGGATGGAGCGATTATAATCGCGACGGCTGGCCCGACTTGTACGTCGTGAACGATTTTGGCCGCAAGAATCTGTATCGTAATAACGGCGATGGAACGTTCTCCGATGTTGCCGCGGAGGCGGGCGTGGAAGACGTTGGCGCAGGCATGAGCGTGGGCTGGTTCGATTACGACAACGACGGTCTCGATGACGTGTATTCCGCCGATATGTGGACTGCGGCGGGCGAACGCGTCTCCATGCAGGCGGCTTTCAGGCAGAGCTCGCCCCCCGCCGTTCGCGAATTGTATCAACGGCACGCCATGGGCAATTCCCTGTTCCGGAACCGTGGCGACGGGAGATTTCAGGACGTCACGGCGCTGAGCGGCGCCGGCTTGGGGCGCTGGGCGTGGTCGAGCGATGCCTGGGATTTCGATCATGACGGCTACCCGGATATATACATCGCCAACGGGTTTTTGTCCGGCCCGATACGCGAAGATCTGAACAGTTATTTCTGGCGCGAGGTGGTGGCGAATTCACCCGATGAGCCGCGAACGTCTCACGACTACGAACAAGGATGGAACACCGTTAATGAGCTGATCCGCGCCGACCACACATGGAGCGGCTACGAGCGCAATGTTTTCTACGCGAACAATCGCGATGGAACGTTTTCGGATGTCTCAGGCGCAATAGGTCTCGACTTTATTGAGGATAGCCGGGCCTTCGCGCTGTCCGATTTCGACCACGACGGGCGTCAGGAGGTGTTTCTGAAGAGCCGGAATGCGCCGCAATTGCGGCTGCTGCGAAATGAGATGGAAGGTCTGCCGCCCGCGATTGCCGTCCGGCTTCGTGGACACAAAAGTAATCGCGATGCTGTCGGCGCGGCGATCACCGTGGAGGCCGGACCTGTTCGGCAGACCCGGATGTTACAGGCAGGGTCGGGTTTTCTTTCGCAGCACAGCAAGGAGGTTTTCTTTGGCCTGGGTAACGCGAAAGCTCCGATGAAGATATCGATCCGGTGGCCGAGCGGGCTCATACAGGAGATTAATGACGTGCCGCCGAACCATCGGATCCTGGTGGAGGAAGGGTTTGAATCACATCGCCTCGAAGCGTTCAGGCCGCATGTGCCCGCCGCCGGTGCCACACGCGAGGAAAGCGAACATTTGCCTGATACAGCAGAAACCTGGTTGCTGGCCCCTGTCGCCGCACCGAGTTTTCCCGCTTTATCGAATCTGCGCGGCAAACCGGTGTTACTGAGCTTCGTGGCGAAGCAAATGACCGGAGAGAACCCAGCCAGTGTCGAAACGCTCCGTGTGAATGCCGACGAGGATAAAGGCACGGCCGGCATTTATAACATCGTTCATAGCCACCTTTTTGACCGGCATCGAGACATGGCTCCGCCAACATCGTTCCTGATTGATGCAAATGGCGATATCGTGAAGGTCTATCGGGGATCGGTGGATTCGCGACGTGTGGAGCAAGACGTTCGGCACATTCCTCGAACTGCATCAGATCGACTCGCAAAGGGACTGCCGTTTCCAGGCATTTCGGAGACGTATCAGTTTGGCCGCAATTATCTTTCCTTCGGAACGGTATTCTTTCAGCGAGGATACTTCGATCAGGCGGCAGAGTCGTTTCGTCTCGCCCTCCGCGACGACCCATCCAGCGCGGAGGCATTATACGGAATAGGCAGCGTGTATCTGAAGCAGGACAAAACCAGCGCAGCACGCGATTGCTTTGAGCGCGCGGCGAAGCTGGCTCCTGGTTATCCGGAAACGCGCCCGAACTCTTTCAACAATCTCGGCCTGCTGGCGACCAGCGAAGGGCGCATCGATGAAGCAATTGTGTATTTTCAGGAAGCGCTGCGCGCCAGCCCCGATCATCTGGTCGCTCTCGAAAACCTCGGCAACGCGTACCGCCAGCAAAAACGATGGGACGAAGCGCGCACGACACTAGAGCGGGCGCTAGCGGTCGAGCCCCGCGATGCCGCGGTGAATTACAGCCTGGCGATGGTGTACGCGCAGACCGGCGACACCGATCACGCCTACCAATACCTGCATCAGGCGCTGCAGCTTCGGCCCGATTACCCGGAAGCGTTGAACAATCTGGGAGTGCTCTATCTGCGGACAAGCCGGCGCGACGAAGCGGTTGCGTCATTCGAACGATGCATCCGCGTGGCGCCCGGCTTTAGTCAGCCGTACCTGAACCTGGCTCGCGTGTACAGTGTCGAAGGCCACCCTGAGAAGGCTCGTGCGATCCTGCTCGATTTTTTAAAGCAGTATCCTGGTGACGTTCAGGCTGAGAAAGCGCTGGAGCAACTGCCATGACCAACGGCCACGCCCTGCCAGCGCTTGTCATCGCGTTTCTGCTCGCTCTCGCCTTCGCGCAAACACAGAACACCGTCATCCTAATGGGATCGGTGCGCGATTCAGACGGCCATCCCCTTGCCGCCTCCGTCTCATTGACTGACGCTCACGGGCAGACGTTGACCACGCACGCCGACGCGGAAGGGACGTATCAATTCAGGGCGCTTCGCGACGGCACTTACACGCTGCACGCGGAAATGGCCGGGTTCGCCACGGCGGCCTCTGGTCCGTTCGTTCTTGAGAACGGGACGAAGCGCTTTGATCTCACTCTGGCGGCAGCCCCCGCGGCGCAGTTTTATGACGAGCCCAATTTCGTAGTTGCGGGCATCACCGACACGAACGCGCGCGGAGGCCACGGCTCCGATACCGTTGTTCGTTCCACCGAGAGCCTGGCACGGGCCACCGCCTCGCTGAGTGAACAGCCGACTGCTGGCGGGAACGAAGGAGCGTTGCGCGAAGCCATTGCGCGCGAACCAACGAACGCGGGCCTGCACCACTCCCTCGGCGATCTCGAGGAGAAAAAAGGAAACGCACTCGACGCCGCTCGTGAGTATCAGCGCGCGGTAGAGTTGAACCCTACCGAGAACAATTTGTTCGACTGGGGAACCGAACTCCTCATCCATCGAGCAGCCGAGCAGGCCGTCGAAGTCTTCGCGAAAGGCAACCGGCTGTTCCCCCAATCCAGCCGAATGTTGCTCGGCCTGGGTGCCGCCCTCTACGCCCGAGGTTCCTACGAGGAGGCGTCCCGGCGACTCTTCGAAGCCACCGATCTCAACCCCGTCGATTACGGCCCCTATCTGTTCCTCGGCAGGGTTCTGCAAGGGCCCGAGGTCGCGCGGTTGGATGGCTTTGTGGAGAGGCTGAAGCGTTTCGCCAATCTCCAACCCGAAGATGCTCTGGCCAACTACTATTACGCGGTCGCGATCCGGAGGGGCTGGCGTGGTCCCCAGGACCGGCAAACGGCGGCGCAGGCGCAGTCCCTGTTAATGAAAGCGGTACGAGTCGATCCAAATCTGGCCGATGCCTGGTACGAGCTCGGTATCGTCTATTCGAATCTGTCCGATCTCCCCGATGCCATCGCCGCATATCAAAGAGCGATCGAGACGGGGACGCAACATCAGGAAGCGCACTATCGTCTCGGCCAGGCGTATCAGCGAAGCGGCGACGCCGCGAAGGCGCGCAGCGAGTTCGCACTTTACGATCAACTGCGTAAAAGCGCGGCAGCGGACGAAGAACGGGAGCGGAGCCAGATTCAGAATTTCATTTTCACGTTGCGTCAGTGAGCAGCGGGCGTGGGCGCGCTTAGCAGACCGACGAACATATCGTAGAATCTCGCGGCATCAAGATCGAGTTGAATTTCCACGGGCGGACCCGCCAGCTTGGGCTTCTCCTGCTCGGTCCACGTAAGAGTGTTCCCGTAGCTTGCGCCACGGCTGGTGTCCACGCTCATGTAGCGGGTTTCCGTCTTCGTGATCAGCGAAGGATCGATCCACGCCGCCGCCGCCAGTTCGTCCCACATGTAATCGTTGCCCATGCCTGGCTGGAAGAAGCGTGCGATGTAATGCCCCAACGGCGTGCCACCGGCCTCGATACGATTGACCATTTCCCTGGTAAGACGAGTCTTGATCGAAATGTCCGTGGGCGTGCAGACAATCTTTTTCCACGGCGCGCGCAGGACGATTTCCGCAGCTTCCGGGTCAAACCAGAAATTGAATTCGTGGCGGGGATTATTGGCGAACTCGGGATCGCTGGTCTGAGGATTAAGACTCCCGCCCATGAATACCAACTCCTGGGCCAATGAGGCGAATTCCGGATCGATGGTGATGGCGGCCGCGAGATTGGTCATCGGAGCGCCTTCGTAGATGGTGACCTCATGCGGATACTTGTGCACCATGCGAATCAGGAAGTGAGCCGCGTCTTCGTCGGTGGGATGGATGGTCGGCGGGCCCTCGGGAAGAGGCGGCACCACATAAGGACCATGCCACCACCGGTCATCCCACGCGCCCTGATAGGAGACTTTACCGTAGCGTTCCTCCCAGAGCCGGGCTTCCTCGCGTGTGCGCAAAAGAGGAAAGGCCGCTCCGCTGGCCACGGGAATATCGGTGCGGCCGATAATCTCGAGCAGCCGAAGCGCGTGCGCCAATTCCTCATCGCGCCACTGATCGCCGCTGACCACCGTGATGCCCAGCACGTCGACCTGCCGGGATTGGATCATCACCGCCAGCGTCTGCATGTTGCTGCCAGCGGGGCCCGAGCAATCTTCGTCTATGATCACCTTGCGGCGCTGCTGCGTCCACGCGGTCGGACTGGCCAACAGCAGAAACAGAATAAATGTCAGGCAACGGCTACGTGGTTGCGTCATTCACCTCGCGCGTCAGAAAGCCAGTTTCAGAGCGAACTGGAACAGGCGAGGGTTATTCACGGTGGAGTTTACCACGCCGAACGTTGCCGGCGAATTGAAGTCCGAGTTCGGCAAACCGAGCTGCGGATGGTTGAAGAGATTGAAGACTTCCGTCCGGAAATCCAGTCTCATCCCTTCGCGGAACGGCAGCTCGAAATGCTTGATCAACGAGAAATCGGTATTGGCGAAACCGGGGCCGGAAACCGGAGTACGCGATGCGGTGCCAAGTTCGCCAAGCATAGGGGCCGCAAAGCAGCTCGTGTCAAACCACTGGGTCATTGTAGGATTGCTCAGCGTGGGATTGCAGATCTGATTCGGACGGTTCAGGCTGTTCCCGTTGTTTTCGAAGTTTACGCCGGACTCGTTGTCGCTGTCGATTATGAAGACCGGGAACCCCGAAGTGATCTTCTCAATCACCGTCGTCTCCCACCCGCCCACGATCGTGTCGGCCGCGTGAGACATGTTGCTCCCGAAGCGCTTGCCTTTCCCGAACGGAAGTTGATAGACGACACTACCCGTGAAGCTGTTGTTGAGGTTCATCTGAGACAGAGCCCAGTCGAGCTGTTGCCAGCCGGGCAGCGGATAATAAGTGGCCCCCAGCGGCGTTCCCAGACCGTCCGTGAACCCATCGTCGTGATTGCGCGAGTATGTGTAGCCGATCAGCGCGTAAAGCCCATGCGAACTCCGCGTCTCCGCCTTAACCTCGAGAGAATCGTAGTGCGCGACGCCTTGATCCGAAATGTTGTCGATGGTCGAATAGGGGAACGCGGTGTAGGGAACACCGAAGGATGCGCCGCCTGGACCGCAGCCCAGCGTGTAACCCGAAATCGAACCGCAAGCCCCCGGGGAGCCGACGTTGATATTATTTCCGTCGATCAGAACATGCGACGCGCGAGAGCCGGCATATCCGACCGTCAGCAAAATGGAGCCGGGAAGCTGGTGTTCCACATCGACATTAAACTGCTGGACCCGTCCCTGCTGGAAATTGGTGTTCTGCGCCTGCAGCGTGCCCGAGAAATCCGCGGGGTTCGGGGGCGTGGTGAAAATTTGAAATCCCTGAGACACGCTCTGAGCCCCGGGCGTTCCGCCATACTGCGTTGCGCAAGCGGCCGTCGCGAACGTGCACCCGCCTCCAAAACCGAAGTAGTCGGATTCGGCAAAATATGGCGGATTTTCCCACAGACCCTGCGCTCCCTGGTTCCAGGACGAGTCATGGAAAATCGCGTACCCGCCGCGGACGACGGTGTTCTGACTGCCGAATACCTTCCACGCAGCGCCTATACGCGGCTCAAGCGCTCCCCAGTACATCTTGATTCCCGCCGCGGGGCCGGCATTCTCTCCGGCGATCAGGAACGCGGCGGTCGCGGGATCGAAGTCAGCCTGCCGATTGTGTGCCTCGGTCTCCGGCGTCAACATTGCCCAGGCCAGTCCGAGATTCAGCGTGAGGTCTTTGGTGAGACGCCAGGTGTCTTCCACATAGGGACGGTACAGCTTCCATCGCCGGCCGGTAACGTCGCCGTCGAAGGTCTGATCGTGAATGGCCAGACTGGGAAAACCCATAATCAGATCGGCTTCCGGCTCCCCGGTCCACGCGCCGGTGAAGATCCAATATCCATCCTGGAAACCCTCCGCGAGCACGTTCATCTGGTTCGCGCGGATGCCGAACCCGATGTTGATGTCGTGGCTGCCACGAATCATGTCGAGAGAATCGGAAACGCTGAACACGTTGGTACCGCCCTGGAACGGAGTAAAGCCGCGATCGCCCAGCGACCAGTACCCGCCGTCGAGTTGCGTCGAGGTAAGACCGCAGCTCTCTCCTCCCAGATTCGCGCCGGGAATGCCCAGAGCCTCCGAATAGCAGCTATAGCTGCCCTGCGACGTGATGTAGTCGAAGATCCGGTTGTAGCCTGCGTTGAACTGATTCACGGTGGTGGGAGAAAAGATGTGCGTCTCCGAGACCGCCGCATTGCGGGCATGGTTGAGGATCCCCTGGTTGCTGGCAAAAGGAGCCTCCTCCGCGAAGCCCGGCGCGCCGCCAGGCACGTACGACGTAGCCTGATCATAGCTGAAGCGGGCAAAAAGAGAATCCTTGTCGGATATGTTCTGGTCCAGCCGGAGGTCGAATTTACCCTCGTCGAGGGATCTCACGGGTTCGTTTGTGTAGTTATAGCCGAGCGCGGGGTTGTCCGCGTTTGGCAGAGGATACAGGTTGATCAACTGCTGCGCTATTGGGTTAATCAAACCCTGGGGAATCTTGTTGCAGTTGATGCCGGCGGCCTGGCTGCCATTGGGAGCAACCGGAAGCGGGTTGCCAGCCGGATCGCACTGAAAGTCGGTGTTCGTTGCGCCGGTTACGTTCGGATTGGTTAGAAAGCCCTGCCGCGGATTACCGAAGGCATCGTCGGTGAAATCGCCGCTTCGCATGGCCACGGACGGGACCAGACCCACGAACGCAATCCCGTGCCGCTGATACTTCTCCTCATAGTCGCCAAAGAAGAATGTCTTGTCCTTTTTGATGGGGCCGCCCACCGACGCACCGAACTGGTTTAGGTTGAATTTTTCGGTTGAGGTGGCGAACAAGCTGCGCGCATCGAGATCGGTATTGCGGAAGAACTCGAACAGGGTGCCGTGAACTTCATTGGAGCCCGATTTTGTCGTCACCAACACTGTGGGGCCGGCGCGCGTTCCCCATTCAGCCGAGTAATTATACGTGAGAACCTTGAACTCCTGGATCGCGTCGATCGACGGCAATACCGCGATGCCGCCAGCGGTCAGCTCGTTGTTATCGTTACCATCCAGCAGCCAGTCGGTACTGTTGGCGCGCGAACCTCCAACCGAGAGGGAGTAGGATCCGCGTGCGGATACCTCGCTGCTCGGCCCGCCATTGAAAAAGCTGTTGGGGTTGGTCTCCTGCGACACGCCGGGCGTCAGGGTAGCCAACTGCACGAAATCGCGCCCGTTCAAAGGCAGATCGGCCACCTGCTGTGAATTGATCACCTGACCAAGAGTCGCATCGCTGGTCTGTACAGCCACCGCTGTCGCGCTTACTTCGACGCTGGTGTTCACCGACGCGGGAACCAGCTTGAAATCAAGTTCGCGGTGTTCGTCCACCTGAAGCCGGATGCCGGTGGATTCGGCGGCCTGAAAGCCATTCATCGTAACGTGCACGGTGAAAGTGGCGACGCCAAGGAGAGGAAAAAGATAGTGGCCGTTATCGTCGGTGGTGGCGCTGCGGGTGATTCCAACGTCCGGAGCCGTCACTGTAACTGCGGCGCCTGCTACCGCCCCGCCCGAGCTGTCCGTTATGGTGCCGGAAATGGTTCCGGTGGCCTGCCCGTACAGCCAGGAACCGGAGAGAAGGACCAGTGAACAAGCGACTGCCGTGACCAGCGTATTTCGAAAAGGCATCCACGCTCCCTTCACCGCCACTTATGCTGGTGACAACCCGGGAAGCCGCCAAAGGGCCTTCGGCACGGCACCTTGAACCCGCCCATCGCGGCACTCCATGTCTCTTCCGGGCGGAAGCACGTGGCGTGCTGGGCGGCTCGACGTTGATTCTCAAACAGTGCGCTGGTTGGTACTTCCCCCTTTGAAGACTGAAAGTGCAGCGGTATTGGGAGCTAGTATGCCCCTTCGGTTACGTTTGTGTCAAGCGTCTCGATCAGATCGTTCGATCCGCATCGGACCTGTCTGAAAGCGAGTCATTCGCACCCCGTAAATTCAGGCCGTTTGCAGTGTATAATCATTTGATTGTCACAATGAAAGACGCTGTGCTGCGGTGCGCCCGGCTGGGCTTGACTTACCCGGACAACGGTCGAAGTGTACGCGCACTGACGGATGTCAGCTTCGAAGTGCGGCATGGCGAATTCGTTTCGGTGATCGGACCCAGCGGCTGCGGCAAGACAACGCTGTTGCACGTTCTGGCGGGATTGCTGCCACCAACCACTGGGAACGTCCAGTTACCCGAAAGTGCACCGGGACTGCCGCCGGCCGCATCCATGGTCTTCCAGGAAAACAGCCTTTTCCCATGGATGACGGTCCTGGAGAACGCGGCGTTCGGGCTGGAGATGCGCAAGGTGAGGAAAGCCGAGCGGGAGAGCCGGACATCGCGCATGCTGGAGCGCCTGGGACTAGCCGGCCGCGAGCGCGATTATCCCCGGCAACTCTCCGCCGGCATGAAACAGCGAGTAGCAGTAATCCGCGCATTCGTGGGTGGAGGTCCGGTGCTGTTGATGGACGAGCCGTTCGCGGCCCTCGACCGCCAGACAAGGTTGCGTGCGCAAGAGGAGCTGATGGACCTCTGGGACGCGGAGCGGAAAACCGTTGTGTTTGTCACTCACGACGTTGACGAAGCCTTGCTGTTGAGCGATCGAATTGTGGTGCTCAGTGCTTCGCCTGGCACTGTTGTCGCCGAGTATTGTATCGGCGTTGAGCGGCCACGCGATCTTCTCTGGGAACCTGACGAAGAGGTCATTGGACTGAAGCGGAGAATCTTCGCTTCGTTGGGCCTCGCCGTTGGCCTGGCACAGCACTCGTGCGCCACATGAAGACTGTCAGGTCGTTGTTCCAGGGCGCCTGGCTGATAGTGCTATTGCTGGCGTGCTGGCAGGCGCTGTCGAAATTCCGCGTGCTCGATCCGTTGTTTTTTCCTCCGCCATCGGTTCTCCTCGGCACGCTCGGATCGCTGATCATGAGCGGTGAGCTGGGCCATCAGATTTTGCGCACTCTGGAGCGAACTATGGTGGGTTTCGTTGGGGGGGTGGCGGCCGGAGTTGTCGTATCCGTCATTCTTGCGGTGTCCATCACGCTCCGGCGCGCTACCCAGCCCCTGATCTCCGCACTCTACTCAATGCCTCACCTGACCCTGCTTCCGATGTTGATGCTGATTCTGGGCATGAACGACGTTTCCCGCGTCCTGCTGGTTGCTCTGGCCACAGCTTTGGTGATGGTGATTCAGACTTCCGACGCGATTCGCGGGATCAACAGGGATTACGTGGATATGGCGGTTAATTACGGCGCCGGATCGTTCACGGTGATCCGCAAGATCTATTTCCCGGCTTGCCTGCCGCAGATCTTCACTGCACTTCGTCTTGCTTTCGGCCGCGCGCTGGTTCTCACCATTTCGCTGGAGTTGCTGAACAGCGACGACGGTCTTGGCAGCATGATTTGGAATGCCTGGCAGACGTTCGCTATCGAGAAGCTCTATGTGAGCGTCGCTCTGGCGGGTGTTCTGGGCGTCATGTTTCAGGGTTTGTTTCAAGTTCTGGAAAAGCGCCTTGTGCCGTGGACGGAGCCGGCCCGGTGATTCAGGAAGCCGCGTATTACGCGAACATGACCCTCGGTGTGTACCGGCTGCTGCGAACTCCTTACCAAGGCGGCACCGACCGGTTGCGCGAGCAGATGGCCCACCGCGAGGAACGATTCTTGGAAATTGCCTCGCGTAGAGTATTCGCAAATCCGCGCAATCCTTATTACGAGCTGTTTCGTCTTGCCGGCTGCGAAATGGGCGACCTGGCCGGGTCAGTCAAGCGTTGCGGTCTGGAAACGACGTTGTCGCGGCTGGCCTCAGGAGGCGTCTATCTCAGCCATGACGAGTTCAAAGGGAAGACGCCGCTGGTGCGTGCGGGGCGGCAAATACAATTCACTCACGATGTGCTGCTGAACGCGACGGGCCGTGGATATATCGAATCGATAAGCAGCGGCAGCAGAAGCCGGGGAACGCCGACGCGCAGGAACCTCGAA
>Ga0187887_10002620_pt1 | contig 14308 bp, 14 predicted proteins | sample June2016WEW_7_10_FD_132977 | JGI IMG/M metagenome (GOLD analysis project Ga0187887, IMG submission 132977) | Peatland microbial communities from SPRUCE experiment site at the Marcell Experimental Forest, Minnesota, USA - June2016WEW_7_10 | ecosystem: Environmental > Terrestrial > Soil >...
TTGAAGCACTCCCAACGGTACTGATTGCGCTGAAATGGTTTGAAGAATTTCAGCACCACCTGTCTCCGAGTTTGCCTGTCATCGGCCGTCACCATCAATGAAAAATTCCCGCTTCCGCCAGAAGGACCAAGGCGACGAAGATTCTCAAATCGCCCCCCCACCAAGGACTGAGCTTCTAATGTCTGGAGCAGTGTTTCATCGCTTGCCGGCATGCGCTTTTCCGAATCGCTCTCGAAGAAAGTGAAGAGCCTCGTCGGGGTTCTCGCGTAGTATCTGCAGTATTTCTTCAGGGACTTTACCAGCAGCAAGAAGAAGCCTGTCAGAGTCGTATTTGAAGTATGCGGCGACGCGGTGAACCATGTCGGCCGACGGTGCGATGGAGTCAGTTTCGAGCTTGCTAAGGTACGAGTAATCTACGCCCAGCTCGGGCGCTAATTTCTTGATACCCACGCCAGAGTCTTTCCGAAGTTGCCTTAGGATGTCTCCAAATCGCACGATACCAGATTACGCTAGGGTTGATAGTTTTGTCAACCCTCTCTCGCATCAGGAGGTAACCCGAGGTTGCTAACGCGGCGGGCCGTCGATCTCCAATCGACTAGGCGCCCGTCGAGAGCCTGCGGCCATTCCCTCCAGGTATCCTACAACCAACGCGCCTTCGCGAAAACATTCGGCGGAAAACACCCCAAGCCTGCGAGCCGAACAGGGTTTGATCTGAACTTTCACGCGAGCCGCAAACAGGCCGTGGCCATCGCGCTGAACGAAGCGCGCAAGGCGGGAGCGAAGATCCCGAAGAAGAAAGCGAGTTCAAAGAAGAAGAGCTGAGTTGAGGCGGGGATCTGTCACAATGCGTGAGTGCGCGAGGAGGAGAGAAAGCACGCCGGGTTGTGCGCCGATTGCCGCTGGGCGCGGGTGATTCGAACCGACCGTGACGCGGCGTTCTATCAGTGCCGCAAGTCGTTTTCCGACGTCAGGTTCTCAAAGTATCCTCGGCTGCCGGTAAGGGAGTGCATCGGCTATGAACAGGGCCATGCGGGGGCCTCAGAGGAACGGATGTCAAGCTGAAATACTGAGTAAGCTCGCTTGAATTCGTTCAAGCCGGGGGCCGGAATGAGGTTGGGCCGGCTCGGATGGCGCCTCCTTCAGCGCTAGTACGATGGAAGGAATGTGCGTGCGCTTATGGTGGATGGCCATCGCGCTGGTTGCGGCACCTGTTGTGGCCTTTGCGCAAACGGACGAGATCCAGGTTTATGACGCCTCTATCGCCGAGACTGGCAAGTTCAATCTCATGCTGCACAATAATTTCACCCCAGACGGCAGGACCACTCCGGCATTCGCCGGTGGCGTCGAGTCCGACGGAGCGCTGGTTGGCGTTGCCGAATGGGCGTATGGTGTGACCGATTGGTTCGAGCAGGGGCTCTACCTGCCTCTGTACAGTTTCTCCAGGAACGATGGCGCTACGTTCAACGGCTTCAAGGTGCGCGAACTGTTCGTAAAACCGCATGCTGCCGACAGCAGGTTTTTCTACGGTGTGAACTTCGAATTCAGCGTTAACCAAAAACAGTGGGATCCGAGGCGCTTTACTTCCGAAGTCCGACCGATCGTCGGATGGCACTTGCATCCCGTCGACATCATTGTGAATCCGATTGTGGACACCTCCTACACCGGCGGTCTTAAGAACCTCGACTTCGCGCCAGCGGTACGGGCTGCCTACAATTTCTCGAAGGCGTGGGCCGCAGCCGTTGAGGAGTACGCCGACTACGGACCGCTACGCCAAATCTATTCGGCACATGAGCAGTCACATCAGGTGTGGGCAGTGATGGATCATGCCAGTAAAGTACTGAACATCGAAGCGGGCGTAGGGCTTGGCCTGACCAGCGCATCCGATAAGGTAACTCTGAAGCTGATGCTGTCGCGCGACCTCAACTGAATCGCCGTCCGACGGCCTATATGCCCGCACTGTACATCACGTGAGTCGTAACCGGATCCGCGCGGAATCCGTCGCAATCAAAGAAACCGTGATTCCAAGTCAGCCGGAAGCGGGCGTTCGCCGGTGAACCAATGACATCTGCCACATCTTTGATGAGGGACCGGACTGTGTCCGGAGAGACCGGGCATGACCAGGCCCGATACAAGGCGCATGTGAACCCGCAGTGGGTGCGGATGCTGGACCTGCTGCAAATGAATGCGCGGTACGAATCGTGCGCGGGCGCGGAACTGCACACGGCCGACGGACGGTGCATCCTCGATTTCCTGTCCGGCTACTGCGTGCACAATGCCGGCCACAACCACCCTACGATTGTCGCCGCAGTTAAGGACGAACTCCTCCGCGGCGGCCCGGCGATGCTGCAGAGCCATGTGCCGGATCTGGCGGGCACGCTGGCCTGGCGATTGTGCAGGCTGGCGGGCGGCGATATCAACAAGGCGTTCTTCTGCAGTTCCGGAAGCGAAGGCGTGGAAGCGGCCATCAAGTTCGCTCGCGTGCATACCGGGCGCACCGGACTCCTCTACGCGAACGGCGCGTTTCACGGCCTCACCTGCGGCGCGCTGTCCCTGATGGGCGATTCGTTCTGGCGCGACCGTTTCGGCCCGATGTTGGCCGACACCGCGGCGATTCCCTTCGGCGATACCGTGGCTCTTGAGGCGCAACTGGCGACGAAACGGTTCGCGGCATTCATCGTGGAGCCGGTGCAATCGGAGGCAGGCATTCGCATTCCGCAGCCCGATTATCTTCACCGCGCGCGGGAACTCTGCCATCGCTTCGGAACATTGTTGGTACTCGATGAAGTGCAGACTGGCATGTATCGCACCGGGCCGTTTCTGGCGGCTCACCAGTTCGACACTGCCGCGGACATGGTGATTCTGGCGAAGGCTCTCAGCGGCGGTCTGATCCCCGTTGGCGCGGTGCTCATGACCGACGCCGTGTATGAATCCGTCTACGATTCGTTGCGGCGGGCCATCGTGCATACGTCCACATTCAGCGAAAACGCCCTGGCTATGCGGGCTGGCCTGGCGACGCTCGATGTGCTGGAACACGAGGAGCTGGGAGCGCGTGCCGTGCGACTCGGCGAACAGGTGCGCACCCGGTTGCGCGAGGAGCTGTCGGCTTACGAAATGGTGAAGGAAGTTCGCGGAGTAGGCCTCCTTTCCGGAATCGAGTTCACCGCACCCAGGAACCTTCGTTTGCGAATACCCTTTGAAGCTTTTAGGCACATTCATGCCGGCATGTTCGGGCAGGTTATGGTGATGCGGCTGTTCCGCGACAAAGGGATTCTCACGCAGATCTGCGGCAACAATTTCATGGTGCTGAAGGTGGCGCCGCCACTGGTTGTTTCCGAATCGCAGTTGGAACGCTTCGTTGAAGCGATTCACGATGTGGTGGAGCTGGCGCATTCCTCGCATACTTTCTGGACCGAGGCGCTCGGGCTTGCGCGCAGAGCGGTCAACGTCTAACAACCGATGATCACGACCGACATTGTGATTGTGGGGGGCGGACCCGCCGGCCTTGCTACGGCCATTGCGGCGAGCCGCCGGGGCTTCCGCGTTTCGGTGGTCGACGGCCGCAAGCCTCCCCTTGACAAGGCCTGTGGGGAAGGACTGATGCCCGACGCACTGGCCGCCGCCGGCCGGCTGGGGATCTCTATCCCGGTTGAGGAATCCTTCCTTTTTCGCGGGATCCGCTTTGCCGGTTCCGGAGGGACATCCGCGGCCGCGAGTTTCCCGACAGGTTTCGGAATCGGCGTGCGGCGCACCGCGCTGCATCGCGTCCTGGTCGATCAGGCCGAACTCGCAGGAGTGGACTTGCATTGGAGCGATCCCGCTACCGGCGTCGACGGCGACGTCGTTCGCACTCGTGCGGCGGTGTTTCGTCCTCGCTGGATTGTCGGCGCCGACGGCGGGGGATCGCGGATAGGCTCGTGGACGGGTCTGGATACCTGCTCGCGAGAAGTGCGGCGCTTCGGTTTCCGGCGGCATCATCGCATTACGCCCTGGACAAACTATATGGAGATCTACTGGGGCCCGGCGTTCCAGATCTATGTGACGCCGGTGGCTCCCGAGGAGATCTGCCTCGCTCTGATTTCGCGCGATCCGCATCTGCGCATGGACGACGCCCTGGTGTCCTTTCCGCAATTGCGCGAGCGGCTCGCTCGAGCCCCGCAGTTGAGCAACGAACGCGGCGCGATAACCGCCACCCGCCGTCTTCGCACAGTCTTTCGTGGACGCGTGGCTTTGGTTGGCGACGCCTCCGGATCGGTGGATGCGATCACCGGAGAGGGCCTGTGCGTCGCCTTTCAGCAGGCGCTCGCTTTAGTGGACGCGCTGCAGCGGGATGACCTTCGCGAGTATGCGGCGGCGCATCGGCGCATCGCGCGACGGCCCACATTCATGGCCGACTTCATGCTCCTGATGGATCGCTGGCCCCTGTTGCAAACGCGTGCCCTGCGCGTGTTCGCAGACCGGCCGGACATATTCGCCCGCTTGCTGGCGATGCATGTCGGGCAACTGCCCGTGGTCGATTTCGCCGCGGCGAGCCTCGGCCTGGCCTGGCGCATGCTTCTGTAATGAGACCCATAATGACCCGATTCGCACCGGCACTGAGCCTTGTTTTTGTCTGCAACGCACTCCCGGCGCTCGCCCAGCAGATGGTGCTGGAACTGGATCCGGGACAGACCCGCGTGGAGTTCACCCTGGGCGACGTGTTGCACACCGTGCATGGCACATTCAAAATGAAGCGCGGTGAGATGCGCATCGATCCCGCTACCGGCAAGGCTACCGGCGAGTTGATCATCGATGCCACCAGCGGCGACAGCGGGAGCGGTGCGCGAGACAGCCGCATGCACAAAAACATCCTGGAGAGCGGCAAATACCCCGCGATCGCCCTCACACCCGATCGCTTCGACGGAAAGTTGAACCTGCAGGGCGATTCCGAAGTGCAGTTGCATGGTCAGTTCGGCATTCACGGAAGCCAGCATGAGATCACGTTGCCGGTGAAGGTGCACATTCGGGAGCAACAACTCGAAGCGGATACACAGTTTCCGGTGCCCTACCAGAAATGGGGCATGAAGAATCCCAGCACGTTCATTCTGCGGGTGGACGACACCGTGCAGATTCAGATTCACGCGGTGGGACGGCTGTCGCCGCCACCGTAGTCAGCGTCCCGGCCGGTGAAGCTCAGCGAAGTCGTGACGTCCCCGTTGCGGGCTTGACAATCTGAAATGGGGCGGCTGGTGGGATTTGAACCCACGACATCCAGAACCACAATCTGGCGCTACTACCAACTGAGCTACAGCCGCCGCGCGTGCAAACCCATTCTAACAAATCACTTGCACGGGCTCACAGTTACAGGTCAGACAGCCCTAAAGTCGCGCCCGGAGCGACCGATACACAAGTGAGGCTCGTAATGCCATCTTCGGAGCAGCGCCAGCAGAATCGCACCAGCCGGAATGGCGCCAGCGCACTCAAAGTCACACTGTCGCGCCCGGCGGGAGGCTCGGACGAGATTCCTGCCCGCCTGGTGGACTCCTCGTCCACGGGGATTGGCATTGAAACCGGCCTTCCCCTGGGCGTGGGCAGCTCGGTCTTCGTCACCTCCAACGAGAGCCTGGATGGACGGATTGGAGCGCACAAAGCGTACGTACGCTGGTGCACGCCGGCTCGCGGCGGCTCGTTTCAAAGCGGGCTCGAGTTTGACGATACAACGGAGCCCCGGTCCAATGGAAAAGTGCATGAGGAGACGAAACAGCCAGACGGCGAGACCACCCCGGACTACTACGAAATCCTGCAGCTCAGCTCGAAAGCCGACATGGACACAATCCATCGCGTTTTTCGCGTGCTGGCGCAACGATATCATCCCGACAACCTGGAAAGCGGCGATGAAGGTGTGTTCCGCCAGGTGATGAGCGCTTATGAAGTGCTGAGCAACCCGGAACGGCGCGCGGCCTTCGACGCCCGGCGAGTGGACAACACTAAAGCCCGATGGCGCATCTTCAACAAATCCCAGGCGGTGGTCGGGATGGAGGCGGAGAAAAGCAAGCGCCATGGCATTCTCTCGCTGTTGTACGCGAAGAGGCTGGCTGAACCGCGCCAACCCCTGATGAGCATACTCGAATTCGAGGAATTACTGGATTGTCCGCGTGAACACCTCGAGTTCACGCTGTGGTATTTGCGGGAAAACGGGCTGATCTCACGGTCGGACAATGCACGCTTTGGTATCACCGTGAAGGGTGTCGACTACGCCGAAGAAATGGATGCACCCGCCCCGGTCGGCGCGAAGCTGCTGCCATCGGCGGAAGCGATCAGACTGTAGCCGGACGCCCGGAACAGTATTTCTCCTCGAGTTTCACGATCTTGGCAAGACGCCGGACGTGCCGTTCCTCGTTGGTAAACCGCGCGGCCAGGTTAATTCTGACCAGATCCTTTGCCAGTTCCACACCGATGCTGCGCTCGCCCAGCACCATCACGTTGATGTTGTCGTGCTCCACGCCCTGGTGAGCCGAGTAAGACTCCGCGCAAAGTCCCGCGCGAATGCCAGGGATCTTGTTCGCGGCCACACCCACGCCGATGCCGCTGCCGCAGATCAGAATGCCACGCTCGCCCTTGCCGGCCAGCAGCTCCAGGCATAACTTCTCGGCGATGTCCGGATAATCGGAGGGCGTTTTGTCGTACACGCCAACGTCGTACACGATGTGGCCGAGGCTCTCGACGAAGGGAATGAGAATCTGTTTCAGATCGAAACCGGCGTGGTCGGAGGCGATGAGAATGTTCACGGAATCAACATAACATGCTGGTATGGGGCGGGCTGCGAATCGCGGTCAGCTTGCCAGCACGTAGTCCGCAAGAGCCGGCATGCTGTCGAATAACAGATCGGGCGGGTCGGTCTCAAAGGACTCGGGCGCGAAGCCATAGGTGACGCCGTACACGGGCACGCGAGCATTACGAGCCGTACGGACATCCACGCTGCTATCGCCCACCACCACCGTCTGCGCGCGTTCGGCGCCACTTTCCTCGATGAGCGTATCGATACCAACGGCGCTCGGCTTCTTCTCGGGAAAGCTGTTGCCCCCATACACGCGAAAAAAGTGACCGCCCACGCCAAGCCCTTCAACGATGGCCCGGCTGATCCGCACGGGTTTGTTCGTCAGCACGGCCATCGCAACACCCGCGGTCCGCAGGCGATCGAGCGCTTCGCGAACGCCGGGATACAGGCAGGTGTTGTCCAATTTGTGATCGCTGTACCAGGCAAGGAAATACTCCAGGGCGCGCTGAACTTCCTCCTCGCTGGCCTCGGTTCCCATGGCCCGGCGAACCAGCACCGGCGCGCCGTTGCCGACGTAGGAGTAGATTACGTCGAACTCGAGTGCGCCAAGGCCCATATGCCCGCGCATCGCATTCACCGCGTGTGCGAGGTCGGCCTTGGAGTCGATAAGTGTGCCGTCGAGGTCGAAGATGACCAATTGCTGGCGCCCCATCTACTTCTTCTTATCGTCGGAATGGGGCTGCGGCCACACCTTGCGGACCTGCGCGGTGGCGTCGTGGAAGGAGTCGTGAAGTTCGCGCGGAATCATCGCCGCCATGACGCGCGAAGGTCCCAGCAGATAAGGCACTACGTTGGACCGCGCCACTACGTCCGGTGGCGGCTCGGGTGAACAGGCCAGAACGACGGTGACGAGCGCCACTGCCACCACGACTCCCTGCACCAGCCCGAATGCGGCGCCGCCAACCCGGTCGAGCCAGGACAAGCCCGCCCAGCGGAAAAGACTTGCCAGAATGTTCCCAACAATACTTCCGGCGATACCGAACAGGATCAGGATCACCAGAAAACCGAGCAGGTTGGCCACCGGCCGCGAGTTCACGTAGGGCATGATCCACGCCGCCGGCGTCCCATAGGACCAGAACGCGCAAAAGACGCCAACCACGGTGGCAATAAACCCCACACCGACGCGCGCGAAGCCGCCGCCCAGACCCTTGATGAGGCATCCGAGGATCACGGCAAGCAGAATGAAATCGAGAAAGGTCACAGCTCTTTTCCCGCCAGGATGCGGTACGCCTCGCGGTACTTCTCCGACGTCCGCTCAATCACTTCCTCCGGGAGTACGGGAGCGGGCGGCTGCTTGTTCCAATGAATCGCTTCAAGGTAGTCGCGTACGTACTGTTTGTCGAAAGAGGGCTGCGCTCCTCCAGGCTGCCACGATTGGCGGGGCCAGAAGCGCGACGAATCGGGAGTAAGCACCTCATCGGCGAGCACCAGCTCTCCTCCGGCGAAACCGAATTCGAACTTCGTGTCGGCGATGATGATGCCGTGAGTTTCGGCGTAATCGGCCGCACGTTTGTAGATCGCCAGTGATAGTGCACGGACGCGTTCAGCCACTTCCAGGCCGGCTTCCTTCGCGGCGGCCTCAAAGGCGATATTCTCGTCGTGCCCGGTCTGTGCTTTGGTGGACGGAGTGAATATGGCCTCCGGCAACTTATCGCTTTCCCGCAGCCCGGCCGGGAGTGCAATGCCGCACACGGCGCCGGTGCGCTGATATTCTTTCCAGCCCGAGCCGGAAAGATAGCCGCGGACCACGCATTCGATGTTTACCATTTCGGCGCGGCGCACCAGCATGGAGCGGCCTTCCAACTGATCGCGGAAAGGCCGGAACGGCGCGGGATAGTCGCTCACGTCGGCCGAGACAAAATGGTTGGGTACGACGTCGCGCAGAAGATCCAGCCAGAAGATGGTGAGCTGGGTCAGCACCCGGCCTTTATCGGGGATCGGCGAAGGCAGGACGTAATCGAAGGCGGAGAGGCGGTCACTGGCGACGATCACCAGAAATTCTCCAGCGGCGTACACGTCGCGCACTTTTCCCCGCGCGTGCAACTCGAGCCCGGGCAGGTCGGTCTGAAACAAAGCTTCGGTTGTCATTTACTCGGTTGTATCACGGCGCGGCGTCCGGATCACGACACGCCTGGATCACGGCGTGAGGCCGGGCGCCCCGGAAACCTGCGCCGCGACGGCAGCCTTCCCCTGGTAAGCGGCAATCACGTCGCGCACCGATCCGTCCAGCATGAGCCGGCCATGGTCCAGCCAGATTGCCCGGGTGCATACCTGGCTCACCGAGGCCACGGCATGCGATACAAACAGGACCGACCCGCCTTTACCACGGAAATCCGCCAGAGCGGCGCGGCACTTTTCCTGGAACGCGGTGTCGCCCACGGCCAGCACTTCATCGATGAGAAACAAGTCGGCGCGCGCATGAATCGCCACCGCGAACGCCAGCCTCGCCACCATTCCCGAGGACCACGTCCGCTGGGGCTCGTTCATAAAATCCGGAATGCCGGCGAAATCGGTAATACTCTCGTATGCCTCGCGAGTCTGCTTACGGTTTAGTCCGATCAATGCCGCGTTCAGCATCAGATTCTCATTACCGGTGAGATCCGGGTGAAAGCCCGAACCAAGTTCGAGCATGGTCGCGATGCGGCCTTTTCGCTCCACCGTGCCGCTGTCGGGAGCTACCAGACCCGCCGCCAGGCCGAGAAGCGTGCTCTTGCCCGCGCCGTTGCTGCCCACCACGGCGACGCTTTCGCCCGGCTCCACACGGAACGAAACATTGGTTAGCGCGTAGAACTTTTCGCGATGCTTCCGGGTCACCCAGCGCACAAGGTGATTGCGCAGGAGGGTCCGCCCGCCAGAGTGGGGGAACCATTTGCTCACACTATCGAATTCAATCAACGCCACGTGGCATCGCCTAGAGGTAGGTATAGAATCGCCGCTGCAACCTGCGGAAAATCAGGATTCCCGCCGCCAAAGTAAAGCAGGACACCGCCGCCAGCCGCCAAAGCAGCGAAAATGCCGGGGCGTGGTGCTCGAGCAGAATGTTTCGCAGGGCCATCACCAGCGCGGCGATCGGATTCAACTGGTAGATTTCCCGGAAACGCACCGGTATCGCCGAAAATGAATAGAAAATTGGCACCAGCCAAAACAAAACCGTGTTCGCCGACTCCACCACATAGCGCGTATCGCGCACATAAACGTTTACCGACGAGCCTATCAGAGCCAACCCGCACACAAACAGAATCTCAAACCCCCACACCACCGGAAGCCACAGCCACGAAACAGAGACGCCCTTTCCCCAAATCAATACGATCGCCAGCAACAGCCCAATCTGAATCACCAAATGAAGACAATTGGCAAGCACCGTGGTGATGGGGATGATCTCGCGCGGAACCGGCACGCGTTTCACCAGGTGACTGTTATCCACCAGCGAAGTGGTCCCACTGAGAAAGGCTGTGGCGTAGAAATTGAAAGGAACCAAACCGCAAAGGATAGTGACGGGAAAATCCTTCGCGTTGGGGTTCGGAAAGATGCGCGTGAAGATGAAAGTCATCACGCCCATCATTACGAGGGGATTCAGGAGCGACCAGAACAAACCCAGAGACATGTTCCGGTAGCGGACTTTAAAGTCCTTTTCCACCAGGCAAGCGGCGGCGAAGCGATAATCTCCCGGCCACATAAATGAATCCGAATTTCGATTCTAGCAGGTGGTCTTCGTGGAGGCTGCACGCAGAAACAAAAAGGGCGGGCCATTCACAGCCCGCCCCTATGTTGGCAACTTCTACTTTGGACAGCCTTTGGCCTTGATCTCGGCCGCAGGCGCATCCTTCAGCCCGGTCAGATCGGCCGGAGTCGCCGCGCCGCCCGGTATGAACCAGACCTCCACACGGCGGTACTCAGCCCGCTTGTCGGAGGCGCTGATGCCCTGGCCGCTCTTCTCCTTCACGTTGGTCGATTCGCCACAGAGCGAAGGCCGCGGGGTCGAGGTCTGGTCAGTCCCCACCCAGTTCACCTTTACCCGGCTCAGATCCAGTTGCGGGCAGATGCCCGTTCCGGCGCTCAGCACGGCGGCAGTGTCGATGACGCGAGCTTCATCCAGCTTTGCTGCGCCCTTGCCATGCTCGCTGGTGTCGCGATGCCCGATGAGAATCACCGTGGCATTCGGGTCGTCACGCAGCATCGCAGTCAGCTCTTCCAGCAACAGCCGCTTGCCGCAGTTATTCACGCGGGCGCTGTTGGCCGGGAAAACGATGTCATCCAGACGTCTTGCTTCAGGGTTCAGGGTAACGTTCAGGTCGGCCGTCGCGCTGCCCGTTCCGCTCTTCTGGTCGGTAGCGGTGGCGGTCAGGTGAACCACCTTGGTTTGCGCCTTCGAACGGTTGCTCATGTCGAACTGGACGCCGGTGGAATCGTAGGTGTCGCCGCTGATAGTTCCCTCACTGGCGGCGTACTGAATGGTGGTTGTACCGCCGCATGGGGAGCCATTCGCCGTGGCGCTCAGTTGCGCCTTGCCGCCCAACGCGACGGTAGTCGGCGAAACGCTGAACTGCACTGTGGGAGCATGGTAGTCCTTAATCACCACACTCACCGGAGCGGAGGTTCCGGAGGCATCTCCGGCAGTCACCTTCACGGTGACCGATTTCGTCCCGGATGCACCGGCAGTCGGCAAACTGAAGCCGGTGCCCGTAGCTCCGTCAACAGCCTGTCCGTCCACCATCCACTGATAGGAAGGCGTCGCGTTGGCCGGGAAACCGCTGGCGGAAACCGTCAGACGCTCGTCCTCACCCGGACAGACGTCGTGCGCGCCTTCGATGCCGCCAACCTGAATAGCAGCCGGTGGCGGTGGTGGAGGCGGCGGCGGAGCGGGTGCGACCGCGGCGACTGCGGCGTGATGACGGAACCCGAAGTCGAACCCGGCGGTGAACTGCAGACCCTTCTCCAGCCCTCCCTTCGGCATATACAAAGCGTCCGGCTCGGTCGGATAAGTCGGCAAACCAAAGTGCGGCGTTTGCGTGATCAATGCGCGGGCGTCCATGCGGAAAGCGATGTTGTCGGTGATCCGCGTCTTGAAGCCCACACCAAAGATGACGCCCGGTCCGTTCTTCTCATGGACTGGCGCGGGTCCGTTCGGGAACCACCAGGTAAAGTTGGGACCGGCCGTAATGAAGGGCCGTGTCCTGGCGGAGGGCTTGTTGAAATAAAGCATGGGATTGATAGCCGCCTGGTAGTTGCGTTCGCTGATCGCCGTGTAGGTGGGCGATTCCCAGGGCTGCAGATTGAGCTGATTGAATCCGGCCGAGAAGCTTTCCTCAAGGCCGAAGTAATCCACGAAGTTCTCGTCGAAGCTGAACGCGACAAACGGGGAGTCCTGGAATCGATGCACTCCCTGTTCACGGAACAACTGGGCACCCGCTTCGACCCCGACTTCAAAGGACGGCCATGTGTCCGAGCCGGATGAACTGGCCGCCGGGGTGGCACTCTGGGACATCGCCGGCATTGCCAACGCAAGCGCCAGCAGAAATACCAGCAGGCCGCTACCTGTCGTAAACCATGCGACAAACGATCTTGTTTTCATTTGAACTCTCTCTCCTCCAATAACAACGTTGCCTTTCAGGCGTGTTACCGGCCGCTGGAACCGTGAACCGAATCCACATCCGGGCCGATGCTGCATGTTAGAACCCCGCGGCGGGGAAGGAGCGCAAACAAGTGCTCCGGAGCCGCGGGAAGAATCAACAACCTCGAAGGCCAAAAGCGATGACGCCCGCCGACATCGACAGGTTGCCAATGTGCACCGCCGTCCGCCGAACGAATAAGGCCACCGTACTGGCTGGCGAACACTATGCCCGGCTCAGTAGGGTGAAATAGAATCTGGCTTACAGTTCCCCCATCCAATCCCGCACGAACCGGTGTCCAGGACGCACAATGATCGGTTGAACGAAAAAGCCCCATGGAAGTGGCGGCCAGCGCCGTGTTGTCCGCATGGGGATCCACGGCCAGCCCATACCAGGATGCGCCGCCCGGTAAAGGTCCGCAGGTCTTCCAGCTTTGTACTGCATCCTCGCTTACGAACGCACCCGCCGAGGTGATCACGGCTACGTCCTTCTCACCGGACCGTTGCAGCGATTCCACCCGGCTCGCGCCGCCTGCCAGCAGAACCGGCTTCCATGGCGCCTTGCCCGATTGACGATACAAACCCGTGTCGGTGCCCGCCAGAACTTCACCGGAAGGAAGGTCCAGCAACCCGGCAATTCGTCCCACCCCATGAGGGCCGGGAACCTCAATCCATTTTCGTCCGCCATCGATCGATTTCCAGATCGCCCGATAACCCGCCGCAAAGAGCGTTCCCGCATGGTTCGGCGATGCCGTGAGCACCAGAATGCTTCCCTTGATTCCCGCTCCCGCCACCGGCTGCCACGTCACCCCGGAGTCTTCGCTGCGCCACAACCCTCCGCTTCCCGATTCGTATGCGCTGGCGGCGTAGAGCACTCCTCCCGCTCCAGCCAGCGTGGTGAAGGTGCGATTGCTGAAACCCGAATCCGATTCGCGAACCGTGCGCCCTTCGTCCGCGCTCACCAGGATGCCGCCATTGGTGGACGCAAACAGCATGCGGCCATCGTGCACGGGGTCGAATGCGATCGATTTCACCGGATGCGGCGAGATCCGCGACCACGTGGCCCCATCGTTGTCGGACCGCACTAACCCCGCGCTGGTTCCGGCAAAGACAACGCCGGCATGACGTGGATCGAGCGTCACCAGATAAGTTCGATACGCGCCCAGCGGCGTGGGCAATCGCGTCCACAAAACGCCGGCGTTGGTGCTTTTGTAGACGCCGCTGCAGGCGCTGGCGAAAACGCGATCGGTATTGGCCGGATCGACGCGGATGCTAAAAACGTCGGAGTCATCGTGCATGCCGCCGTGAATGGATTCCCAGTTTTGCCCGCCGTCGGTGGTACGCCATGGCAGGTGCGTGGTGCCCGCATACAATATCGCGCTGTTCGTTGGATGAAACGCCAAAGAGACGACGGTTTGCAATTCCGTGTTGCTCTCCGGCGAAATGCGCGCCCAGGTCACGCCGGCGTCGCGGCTGAGATAAATGCCGTCCCCCGCTCCGGCGGCGATCACGTCGGGATTCGCGGGAAAGATCGCCAGCGACCAGATGGCCTTCCCTTTCATGCCGCCCAGCAGCGTCCAGGACCGGCCGGCATCGGTGGTCTTATAGACGCCCGACGTCCAGGCCGCTTCCCCTTCCATGCCTGCATACCAAGCGCCGCCGGGCCGTGGGTCCAGCTCAAAGGTGTGCAGAACGCCGGTGAGCTCGCCAGGAAACGCGAGGGGCTTCCACTGCGCGCCGCCATCTTCGGAAAGGTAGAGCAATCCGTTGCGCGTCGCCGCGATGGCTGTATCCGGATTCCGTTGGGAGATGCGGACCACTTCAGCAGCGCCGCCCCATGGCCCGGTGTCATGCCACTCGGCGGAAACGGTCAGCGCAAAGAGCAA
>Ga0187887_10002623_pt1 | contig 14290 bp, 16 predicted proteins | sample June2016WEW_7_10_FD_132977 | JGI IMG/M metagenome (GOLD analysis project Ga0187887, IMG submission 132977) | Peatland microbial communities from SPRUCE experiment site at the Marcell Experimental Forest, Minnesota, USA - June2016WEW_7_10 | ecosystem: Environmental > Terrestrial > Soil >...
ACGAGACGCACAACAACCTCATGTATTTTATTGACCCCGCCGGCCAATTGCGGATCCAAATCGACCCGTTCGCCCATGCGAACGCATTTGGCGTCGTGAGTCTCGACCCCGCGCAAATCCAACGTTTTGCCCGGGGCATTTCGAACGAGGCCACTAGTCTCATAAAGTGACTGACGACAATCAAAACTCGCCCTACAGTCCTTACGACCCCGAATCCTCGACAGGCTCCTCCCCCGAGGCGAACGCCCTCGTTTGGTACAAGCGACCACGTTTTCTCATCGCTCTAGCCGTCGTCGTCGTGCTCGGGGTGTCGGTGATCACTGACCTTCCCCAGCACATCACCAAGGCACAGGACGCGGCGGAGCAGAACGACTCGATCCATCAGATCAACACCGACACCGCCCCGTGCGTCTTCGCCGTCCAACAGAGCTTCAGCTTCTACCAGGAGCACGTCACGGGCCAAATGTCGGCCGCCCACTTGAAGCAGGTCCCGGCCCTCCTGGTGGGCGACCAGACCGCCTGTTCGTTCGCGAGCGGTGGCATTTACGACCTGACCAACAACATCCAAGTCAACGACACCGCCGCAGGCAAACATATAGACCGCATGCTGAGCGTCATCGTCACGTGGGCGACTTCCGACGCTCTAGCCGCTATCGAGGACATCCAATACCTCTTCGTGCACCCCGGCAATGCGACAAAAATTGCGCGGCTCTCTAAGCGTGAAGCCTTCCTCGCCGAGGAAAAGGTGAAGATTGACGGGGATTTCAGGGCCGCCGAGAAAGTACTAGGCCTCACCCTAAAAGTGCCGAAAATCCCCTCCCTGCCTGTCCTGAGTGGCACCTAGTCACCCGAACGCGGTCAAAACCCAGGGCCTCGCTACTCCTTGTTCGCGATGGTGCCGAGCACCTTCTCTCGGCGCATCATCCTCGTCAGCTCATCGTCAGGGTTCTCTTCCGATTGCAGCCAGTGGATCAAATTCCAAAAGATGACCGGCAAGAACGATGACGCGGAAAGCAGCCACATGAAGCCCGTGCTCAGTTGCTGGTCGGCGGCGAGTGACACGCCGCGACCGGTGACGTGGGCGAAGGCCGGGTACCACGATCGCCCCGACATGGCGCCCAAGTACGCGAGCACCCATACCACCCACATCGAGACCGCCGCCATACCGATGCGGAAGGGCCGGGGGGCGCCGGGCTTCATCGGCGGTGATTCAACGAGATCCAACCAGAGCAGTAGACCCACGATCACGAGACCTATTGATTCAACGGGAGCCAACCAGGCGTGCGTCACGCCGAAGTCGACAACGGGGGCGATTCGCCAAAAGATGGTGGTGAGCACGAAGAGGGTGCCCAGCGCATACGTCACATGATCCCCTGAGCGCCGCAGTCGAGAGACAGCCAGTCGATCCATCAACCGGGGCTTCGAGGCGGGTGTGGGGAAACCGTCCGCAGTGAACTCAACGGGTGCCCGCGAAGCCAGGCCGAGCCAACGCCAAGGAGCCCCGATGATCAGTAGGGCCGGAATGCAGACGGCAAAAAGGCAGAACTGAATCGACTCAACGAATTGATATTGACGCGACCAGTGCGCAAAAGGCGGCACGAGGCAGAAAATCCAAAGGAGCACTGCCAGCACCGCCAGAACACTTCGAAATAATCTGCCTTCAGCTCGAGTTTGCTCTACCGGTACTAGCGGGATCACTTGAAATGATGACGCTGGAAAAAGCCCCAGACCATAATGCCGATGAACACGCCAAGCAGCACCACCAACGTCTGGACCTGAGCACCAATGTAACTGTCAACTGCCTGCATCATCACCAGCCCTTCAACCATTGAGAAGCGAAACGTGGTACTTCAAAACCTCACACCATACTGCCACGGTGTCCTACAACAGATAGAACATCGCAAAGAATAGGAAACCGCTGAGCGCGACGAATCCCCAGAAGTAGGTCATCGACGCCACATTCGCTCGGAACATCTGCGCGGAGGGCTCCATGGTGAGCTCCGCGAATTTGCTGCCCGACTCCTTGTGCATCCGAAGTGATCGAGCAAGCACGGTCTCAATCCAATAGGCGCCGAGAAGGAGGGTCATGATATTGATGACGGCCCAACCAATGAACGTCGAGGCGTATCCGCTTGATCCGGGATTGAAGGGTACCGCCGTGAACTCCCAGATTTGAAGGAAGAGCGCGAGCAGAACCGCACCCAACGCGGTCCATCCTGCGACCTGCCAGTCCAGGACCTCGCCTTTGCGAAGTCGCATTTGAGCGAAAATGACGAGCAGGGCAGTCAAGAGCTCCAGCGAGTAGATGGCCCATCCAAAGGCCGTCGGCGCCGTGACGTGGTCCGGTCGCCACAGCTGGCCGTTGTTGCTGGATCGCAGATAGAAATAGGCGAACGCTTCGGACGCGAGTAGGAACACGTACATCCCGATGGCGAGACGTCCTCCCGTCCACATCGATCCGATCTGAGCTCGTAACTCGAACTCCTGCTCTTCGGGAGTCTCGCTGTAGCCCTGCATGTTCTTGGAGGTGTCCGTCATGTGTCGCCCTCTACTGTTCGTTTGCCGAAGCCGGTGCACCGGCAGATGCTGTACTGCTCGCAGTTACTCGCTGGTTTTCGCCGAAGTCAGCCAACGGCGGAGCACCCTCTTCGCTGTAGTGATACGGGTCGGACATAATCACCGGAATGCGATCGAAGTTGTGCGGGGGTATCGGCGACGCCGTCTGCCACTCCAAGCCCAGGGAGTCCCACGGATTCGAAGACGCCTTCACAGGATTGATCCAAAGCGAATACAACAAGTTAAACAGGAAGAGCAAGAAGGAAAGCCCGAGCAAGAAAGCGCTGATCGAGGAGAAATCGTTCAATCCCTGCAGGTTCTTGGCGTACGTGAAGACTCGCCGCGGCTGACCGAGCAAACCGATAATGAACATCGGGAAGAAGGTCAGGTTGAAGAAGATGAACATCGTCCAGAAGTGAGCGAGTCCAAGTTTCTTATTCATCATCTTGCCCGACATCTTGGGCATCCAGTAGTAGACGCCGGCCATGAACGCAAACACCAGTCCGCCCATGATCGTGTAGTGGAAGTGCGAAAGCACGAAGAACCCACCGTGGACCGTCACGTCAACCGGTACATCCGACAAGAACACTCCGGTGAGGCCTCCGATAAGGAAGTTAAAGAAGACGGCCATGACGAAGAGCATCGGGACTTCGAATCTGATCTTCGCTTTATAGAGCGTCCCCATCCCAACCAGGAAGAGAAACCCCGTCGGTATCGATATCAGCTCGGTGGTCAACATGAACAGCGGACGCATGTCGGGGTCGATGCCACTCTGGAAGAGATGGTGCTGCCACACGAAGAACGAGAGCAGAGCCACGCCAATCATTCCCGCCGCCGATACCTTATAAGCGAAGAGCGGTTTACGCGTGAAGACGGGCATGAGTTCGCCCACTATGCCGAATCCCGGAAGGGCCATTATGTAGACCTCTGGATGGCCGAAAAACCAGAACAGGTTCTGCCACAGATACGAACTGCCCCCGTGTTCACTCACGTAGAAGGCGGTCTGCACAGTCTTGTCGAGGACCCCGTACATTCCCGCGGCGAAGAGCACGGGTGTCGCCAACGTCAACAAGGCCGCGGTCGAGAGGATGGACCACACGAAGATCGGAATTCGACTCCACGTCATCCCGGGTGCTCGATAATGGATAATCGTTACGAGAATATTGAAGCCGGCCGCCATCATTCCTACCCCGATGACAGCGAATCCGAACAGGTACGAGATCATTCCGACCCCCGCTTGGGTCTGCAGCGGTGCGTAGCCCGTCCAGCCGGTAGGAAATCCGCCGTACGGCAACGCCGAGACGATCACGCCGTAGCCGGCCATGAAGACCCAGAAACTGAACGCCTCGATGCGCGGGAACGCCGTGCGCCGCGCCCCAATCATGAGCGGGACGAAGTAGTTCCCCAGCGGTCCCACCACCAACGATGACGCCATCATCATCATGATCGTGCCGTGTTCGCTCACAATTTCTATGTACGTGCCGGGACCGAACACGTGCGTCGTCGGGTTGAGCAGCTCAGTACGAATCGCCATCGCGAGCAGGCCGCCAGTAAAGAGGAAGAGAAGAACTCCCACGATGTACTGCAGTCCAACCACCTTGTGATCCATGCTGAAACGGACGTACTTGCTCCAGTGATCAACCGTTTCCTGGGGCTTGGCTTCCTTGCCGGCCAACTTGGCCGCCGGATAGTTCAGGGCGCCAATGCCCGCCAACCACCCGACCACTCCAAACGCCAGCGCGAGGAAGTCCGCTACCGAATTCGAACCGCTGTTGGCGATGTAGATGTAGTCAGAGGAGAGCCAGTTCCCGAACCAGTGCCCGATCGCGTAGCCAATGGCGGCGCAAATGAGTGCGGTACCGATGTGCTGGCCCATCCATCGCGGGCGAACGCCTGCCTGCTGTCCTCCCCCCGAGGCGGGTGGAGCTTCGCTCGAACTTGAGCCCTCGTCTGTTTCCGGTCGGTCGGCGGTGATCGTCATCGGACCCACTCCGTTTCTATCGTCGTAAACCGCGATACCTGGCTACTCATGAGAATCTTGTTCATTGCTTGGCTCCGTACAACTCGGACTTGCTGTACGGCGTCACGTTGGCGTCGATGTAGTAACCACCAGCGGCGCCATTGGCGTCGGGCACGTACGTCCATGCGAAGGGTGCCAAGTACTTGGTGTTCTTGGCGTTGGCCGCCTCGGTATTGGTGGCCCAGGTTTGGAAATCTGATCCCGATACGACCTTGCCGAAGTCGTACATCGCACCGTGCCACAGACCGCAGAGTTCGCTGCAACGAACCGTAAAGCTCCCGGGGTTCTTGGTGTCGGTGAACGCCACATTGTTCTCCTGGGGATTGGCGTCCGCTTTTACCCCGAGCTGGTAGGCCCAAAAACTGTGAATAACGTCAAGTGACGTCACGTTAAAGGCAATTGACGTGTCTGCCGGCAACATCAGCTGCGTCGTTTCGAAGCCACCGAACTGGGGATACCGGTAGGTGAACTTCCACTGCTGGGCTATCACCTGGACCACGAGCACCTTGCTGGGCGACCACGAATCGCTCTTGGTCAACGCTGCGGTTTCGGCCGCCGTCGCGCCAGCGGGGGCCCAGATCGGATTCGGACCTTCACCGCCGCCCGAACCATGGTCTTCAATCAAGGCGACGGTTCCGAATCCGGCGAGGAACAGGACGATGACCGTCGTGGTGACGATCCACGCCGTCACGGCTTTCTTGTTCCCGGCGGCCGCTTCGCCTCCGATGGGATCAGGGCCGTTCCTCTTCGAGCTCCACGTGCGGATCGAATAACCCATGAAGACCCATACCGCTAGCAAGACCGGTAGCGCAATCACCATCAGGACGTTGATGTCCGTCTGGTCAGCGGCGGCAGTCGAGGTAAGCCGTCCCGGCGCCATGTGGGGACCAACCAGGGTCCAGAACAGCACGTCCACCGCGAGCGACACGATGACCCAAATCGTGGTCATGCGACGGAAGTGACGAGGTTCGCTTGTCATAGAGTCCTCATTCGCCATTATGAATTCACCACGTCTAGGAAGCCGCCCATGTAGTTCTGCGTCGACATCGGGCCGCCGTTACCGTAGAGCCAACCAAGGCCGCACGGAACGAAACACTGCCACGGATACTCGCCCGCCGCGCCGGTCATGAAACTGAACTTGATCAACTCGTGCGGCAATTTGAGGCTGCACGGAGCTTCGCCACAGACGTTGGAGGCCGTCGGGCTCACGCCAACCAGCGGCACGCTGATGCCCATCAGCGGCACCGCGAAAGTGTGGCCGATGCCGTTGCCCGAGTAGGAGTTGTAGGCGCTCACGGTCTTGCCGTTGAGCGACATCGAGTGGCCGATCGTCCCCTGCACCTGCCCCCATTCCTGATTACGAATGGGACTGCCACTGTCAAACTGCTCGATGGTCATGTCGATCTTGGTGTGCGCCGGCAACTGCCAGGTGGTGTCATGCACCCACTTGTGCGTGGTCGGATTCATAACCATGTACGTCACCCACGTCGGGTGCTGCCCGTAACCAATGGAACCCACCGTTTGCGCCAACACATGCACCGGCTGACCAGCAGGTTGGCTCTTTGTGAAATCGGTCACACCGCCTGGGGTGCCCGGCCTAATGAACGCTGCCACACACACCACCACAAGACCGACCGCCACCAAAAAGAGCACGAGAACCGTTGTCAGTCTCCCCCTCATTGACATAGTTCACTCCTCGCGACTAGCGCTTCGTATGAGACTTAGCAATGAGAGTATCGCTTGGCGGCAGTAAAGTTAAGGTTAATGAACGAAAAGGGTAAGAAAACTCTTGGAATTTATTTGGGTTTCCTCCTGGGCGAGGCCATCTGTGCTTTGGCCTTCTACGTCGAGGTTCGGCGAGCTCTGGGGGGCAACACCCTCTCGTGGGCCTACGTCGTTGAATGGCCACTGTTCGCCGCGTACATCGTCTACATGTGGCGTCGCCTTTTGAGGGAAGAAAGGGCGTCTCGAGAGCCATTAGACGGGCATTTGGAGATCCCGGACGACGCTGTCGACCCAGCCTTGAGTGCGCTAAACGAGTATTACTTGGCAGTACACGGTTTGAAGGACGCCAGCGAAATCCCACCGCCAACGTCGAAAATCAAGAATTCATAGCGATCGATTGGATTGATCGTCGCGGACCGTACCGCGAGCGCTTAGATTTCACTCCTACCACGAGGCCTTAGGCGCCCCTTTGGGCACCCGACGACGCGCGTCGGGTGGCTCAGGGGCTCTTCTCTTCGTTCACTCCCGGCTCGATGCCCCTGCGCGAGGACGCGAGGGATTCGGCCCTGCCTTGACGGAACTCCTCGACGCTCATCGTTCGGTGACCCCGAATGAGCCGGTCGATCACCTGAGGGCCGTCGCCATCCTTCATCAGTCGACGTAGGGCACTGGTCAGGGCGGGGAAACACCAAAAATCACCGCAGACCCAAAGGATGGCCGCACCGATCTGCTGGTCGGCCAGTCGATTCAACGTGATCACGGGCATCGACATGGACCCCATGTTCACCATCATGGCCCCGAAGTCGTAAGAAGGCACCGACACCAGGAAGCTGATAACGATGGCGATGATCGTCATAATCAGGTTGGTGGCCAGCAGCGATCCCACCTGGGCGGCCGGGGAGAGCTTGGGGCGCAGCGGCGCAGAGGGAATGAATTGGATCCAAAAGAGCAGCCCCGACACGAAGAACGTCGAGAGCATCAAACCGACGTGGAGGTCGGGTCGGGTCATGATCGGATTGAAGAACACCGGCAGCATCCAGAACACCATCACGATGTTGAAGAAGATCACCCCGGTCCACGGCGCCACCAGGAAGGCGAACAGCCGACGGAGGGGATGGCTCGTCTCACGGACGAAGATCTTCCGTAGGAGCCTCCGGCGTGGTCCCACGGGCACGGCGTGCACCAGGGGCAGCCACGGCGCGCCAGCCACGTAGAGGGCCGGCGCCGCGAGCATGACCGTCACGTGCTGGAGCATGTGGACCCAGAAATACTCCATGGCCCAGAACTGGAGCGGCGATGACACGCTGAGGGCCAGTACCGCCAAACCGGCGTAACTAAACCAGAGCCGCCGTCGGCGACGTAACGCGTGGGCCTTGGTGGAACGTCGGTTGAGCGAACGCAGCCCCCGCTCGTGCACGCCGATGAACAGCACCATCAGGACGGCGAACCACGGGTAACCCCAGTTGGCCGTCAAATAGTTCATCATCCATCCTCATTGCTCTTGGTAGGCGCAATCATAAGATTCGTCGGCTTCACGCCGCACCGCTGACGATCGATCGCGGATCCGTTTCTCCCCGGACGCTACTGCACTTGCCTCGGAGAGTAGGCACTTAGGTGGAAAAACGGCCCGTGCTGTAATCCGCGCATGGCCCCGCGCTTTCACCTCATCACCGCAACCTAGCCACCGCTCACCGCGGCCGTGGGACGTCCGGTGAGCATCAGCTCAGTGACCCTGCGACGCATCCGACGTGCTCGGGGAACGAAGACCAGACTCCGTGCAAGGTCCCGGCTCCGCGTTGACGCACACGGTGAACTTATTGGTCTGCACGCCCCGCGTCGTGGCGCCCTTCAGTTTGGCTCCCTGGATATTGGCGTTGTCGAGGTTCACGTTGGTCAGATTCGCGTCACGTAGGTTGTCCGACTGCAGATCGACGCCACTGAGGTCCCGGCCAGAAAGATCGCAACCGGCGAGGTTCGGGTTGGTGGCGCGCACTTTGCAGTCCGAAGAGTGCAGTAACGACGACGCATTGGAGGGTCCCCCGCACGCGCCGAGCGCCAGTCCACCGGTCACTAGCAGAGCGACCACAATTGATCTTCCTCGCGCTGACGCCGTCGTTCGGCTAACCACGTCTCTCACCGACGTCATCAACGGACGCCTTGCGTGGCGAGGAGGTCCTTCAGTTCCGAGACTGCGGACGCGGTGAGCGAAACCGACGCCAGCGGGTCGTCCGGGATGATCCACTTGATTAGTCCTTTGGGCGACACGATGAACATGAAGTCCGAGTGGATGCTCATCACGTCGCTTGGCGTCGCCGACACGCCGATGCCGTAGTCCGACCAGATGGGACTCGTCTTCGCTCGAGTGCCGGTGACAAAGTAAAAGTTCTTCACGTGCTGCATACCATGGATGGCGATGAAGTGCCGGATGTTGGCCAGGGACTCGTGGTAGGGATTAGCCGCCACGGCAACGATATCGAGCTTGGCGTTGCTCGAAAGTTCGGAACGAAGCACGGCCAATTGTCGACCGAGCAAGGGACAGTCGGTCCAGCAGACCGGGTCGAGGAATGTCAGCAGGGTGACCCGTCCTTGATGTTCGCCCAGCGAATAGGGCTGGTCGAACTGATCGGTGAGGTGAAACCCGACCGCGGGAGAGTTGGCCGCCGACGCGGGTCCGTTCTGCGCGAGAAACAGCGTCGTCTCCGCGCCGGCGAGCGGAGCCCAGCCCATAGCGACAGCGCCGATGAGAATCATCGCCGAGGCGAACGTCGCCACCACCGCACCGGCGCTGTTGAGCATCTCTCTCGGAAGGCGGCGAGTCCGGGGCGCCAATGACTGAAGACGGGGTGCCGCGCAGCCAATTAGCACGGCCATCGGAATGAGAGAATTAAAGTCCGTCGCGAGCCCGCCGAAGAAGGCACCGTCCTCCGCGATCACCCAGAACGCCACGCAACCGACCATCGTGGTGTACGCGGGCCAGTTCCAACGGGTCGTCACCGACATCCAGAGGCCGACCGCGCACACCGCCAACCACAGGATCACGATGATGTTGAATCCCCCACCCAGTTGGCCGGCGATGGTGCCCGAATGGCGTACCACCCACGCCAGGGCGTGGGGCTGGGCGACGCCGGTCATGGACGTGGTCATCGTCGTGAGCGCGTTCGAATTGCCCCCGTGCCAGAAGCCCGCCGCGGGCAGCGACTGGAACACGATGGCCACCACGAACAGGATCGAGAAAAACCGAAGGGTGAAGTTTGAGAACGAATCGTGGAACCTCGACGGTTTCACGAAGAGCCAGCCACCCACGATGACGTAGAACAGCGTCGCTCCCGGCCAGCCGAAGAGGATCGTCGCACCGTGCACGAATATGCCGCCTGCACCGTTGCCGACGAACCATATGAAAGCCGCCCATAGCGCTGAGATTCCGGCCACCCATCGACCGGTGCGTCCGTTCGACACCAGGATGACCAGACCGAGGCCGACTTGGAACCAGGCCACGCCGGCGGCCAACGACACCGGATGGGAGTTCCAGGTGTTGATGAAGTGGATCATCAGCGAATGGAGCCACGACGGGGTGCCGACGGTCATCGGCCGCACCACGTTGTCGGCCAAACCGAGCGGCATGGCTGGCTGAAACTGCAAGATCCCATCGATCAGCCAGATCAACCCAAACGCCCAGCGCAGGTACGTGCGCGCCCGGGGCTCTTCGTCCCCTCCCGAAGGCAGATTGAAGGTAAAGATCCGTCGGCTGAAGAGCAGGGCGATCAGGAACACACTGGCCACCCCCGCGATCCACAGCACGCTGGTCACGAACAACGTGTGCTTGAACAGCGTCACGACGATGAAGTTGGTCAGATCGAGCGTCCGCCCGTACATGCCATTCATTGAGTAAATCCCTCTAGTGAGTCGCTATAAGTTCAGATGTTCTGCGCACGCAGCAAGTACCCCATTTACGAAGGATGCGGAACCTTCAGTAGAGTACACCTTCGCAAGTTCGACGGCCTCGTCCAGAATGACCGGCGCGGGAGGAGGATCGTCCATCAGCATCTCGCCGATGGCCAAGGTCATCACCAGCCGGTCGACCATCGCGAGTCGTTCGAGCGGCCAGTCGATCGAGAAGCGCGAGATCAACTCGTTCGCGCGCTCCTGATGGGCCGCGGCCGAGGTGAGCAGCGCGATGGTGTACGCGTCGGGCTGCACGGGCAGCTGGTTGAGCACCGTCGCCACCGATCGCTCCTTGATCGTCGCTTCGTAGAAGATCTCCAACGCCCGCTCGCGCGAGTGGTGGCGCTTGGTGCCGAGTTCGCTCAAGCTACGCCCGCGTCATGTATTCGCCGGTGCGGGTGTCGACCTTGATCGCCTCGCCGGGGCCCACGAACAGCGGCACCTGCACCACGAAGCCCGTCTCCAAGGTCGCGGGCTTGCGGGCGCCCGACACGCGGTCCCCCTGGATGCCCGGCTCGGTCTCGGCGATCACCAGCTCGACCGACGCGGGAAGTTCGACACCGATGGTCTCGTCGTTGAATTGGATCAGCATCGCCTTGCCCGTCTCCTTGAGGAAGTGCGACGCCTCGCCCAAGCTCTTGGACGACACGGGAACCTGATCGAAGGTCACCTGGTCCATGAAGATGTAATCGTCGCCGTCACGGTAGAGGTACTGGGTGTCGCGCTTGTCGATGATGGCCTGCTCGAGGCGCTCGTTGGAGTTGTAGGTGCGTTCGATCACCGCGCCGGAGCGGGCGTTGCGCAACTTGGTCCGCACGAAGGCGCCGCCCTTGCCGGGCTTGACGTGCTGGAATTCGATGACCGTGAAGAGGCCGTCGTCGATCTTGATGGTGATGCCGTTCTTGATGTCACTAGTGGAAATTGCGGCCATGCGCTTTTGATACCTTTCGAGAAAGTTGCGTCACCCATTCTACGTAACGGCGCCGAAGCGCCGGAATCAGGTGAGGTCGAGCAGTCGGCGCACGGCTTCGAGCGCCAGGTCGTAACTGGTCGCCCCGAAACCGGCGATCGTGCCGTCCACCGTCGAGGCGAGCGTGCTGACGTGTCGAAAGGGCTCGCGGGCGGCGGGATTGGAGAGGTGCACCTCGACCTTCACGCCGTGATAGCTGCGTAACGCGTCGGCCAAGGCCCAGGACGAGTGCGTCAGCGCCCCGGCGTTGAGCACGATGGCCACGGCCGTCCCGCGAGCCGCGTGCACCGCCTCGATGAGGTCTCCCTCGAAGTTCGACTGGACGTGCAGCACACGAAGACCGAGCGCCTGGGCCTGCTCGCTGAAGCGGTCCACGTGCTCCTGCAGGGTGGCTCGGCCGTAGACCTCGGGGTCGCGCGTGCCCAACTGGTCCAGGTTGGGGCCCGACAGCAGCAGGATCTCGTCGCTCATTGCTCTCCTCGGAAACTCGTAAGAACGTCAGCGACCAGCGACGGATCGACGTGGGGCACGACGTCGAATCCCTCTGCGCTCGCTAGGACGAAGGTTAGGTCATGGTGCGCCTTTTTGTCGTGGCCCATCGCAGCGATGAGCTCGGCCACGTCGAAGCGCTGCGGCAGACGACCCGACAAACCCAGCGCTTCGAGCACGTCGTCGTGCCGCTGCACTTCCCGGGCGTCGACTCGCCCGAGTTCGACAGCCAGGCGAGCGGCGAAGGCGAGACCGATCGCCACGGCCTCGCCGTGGCGCAGCTCATCGACGTCGCGCGCCAACGCCAGGGACTCGAGAGCGTGCGCCAGCGTGTGCCCGTAATTGAGCAACGCGCGCCGACCACCCTCCTTCTCGTCATCCGACACGACGCCGGCCTTGAGTCGCACCGACAGCGTGATGAGGTCGGCCAGCGGCGTGTCCACCAGTCCCGCGGCGCCCCGGCGTTCGAGCAGCCAGCACTTGGCCACTTCACCGAGGCCGCTCAGGCGTTCGCGTTCGGGCAAGGTGTCGAGCACGTCGAAGTCGCACAACACGGCCTGAGGCTGGTAGAACGCGCCGACGAGGTTCTTGCCGGCCTGGAGATTCACACCGGTCTTGCCGCCGATCGCGGCGTCGACCTGCCCCACCAGCGAGGTCGGCACCTGGACCAACGCGAGGCCGCGCAGGTAGACCGCGGCTGCGAAGCCGGCGAGGTCGGTGATCGCGCCGCCCCCCACGCCCACCACGACGTCGTCGCGCGAGAGTCGCAGATCCGCGAGCTGCTCGCACACGTGCCCCACCGCGTCCAAGGTCTTCGCCGCCTCGCCCTCGGGCACCTCGATGACGTGTTGGCTGATGCCGCTGTCCAGGTCGAACCACGACTGCGCCCGCAGCGACGCCGACGTCACGATGGCGCAGGCTTGAGCCTGGGGCACTCGTTCGATGAGGACCGATTCCAGTTGACGTCGAGCACCGGCGCCCAGCACCACGTCGTAGGAGCGGTCTTGGAGTTCGACCCGAACGTTCACCTCGTAACCTCCGCCAGCGCGTCGGCGACTCGCGCCGTCACGTCGCCCAGGTCACCCGACGCGTCCACACGCGCCCGCGCGACTTCCTGGTAAAAAACCTCCCGTTCGCTCCGCAGCTGACGCAACGATGCCACCGGGTCCTCGCCGAGCAAGGGGCGCTCGACGCCGCCCAATCGAGGGACCAGTGTCGCGTCGTCACAGTCCAGCCACAACGTGACTTCTTCGAGGAGGATCATCCGTGCCTCGGGCGTGGTCACGACGCCTCCCCCCGTCGCCACCACGACGTCACCCTGGAGGGCTTCGCGAAGGGCGTGGAGTTCCGCCTGGCGAAAAGCCACGACGCCCTCACGGCGCAAGAACTGCGGCGCCGGGCAACCGACCGCGACACTCAGCAGGTCGTCGGTGTCGACCGCTTCGCACTGCCACGTCGCCGCGAGCAGTCGCGCGACCGTGGTCTTGCCCACTCCCGGCAGCCCCACGAGGACGAGCCGGGCCACGTCTATTCGCCACGGGCGGCCGAGGCCGTAGAACCCAGATTCGCCACGTACGACGTGAAGTTGCGCACGAACTCCTCGACCGTGTCGCCGCCGAACTTGCGCAGGGCCTCGTTGGCCAACACCAGCGCGACCATTGATTCGGCCACCACGCCCAGAGCCGGGACGGCGGTGACGTCGGTGCGCTCCTTGAACGAGACGGTCGACTCGCCGGTCGCCACGTCCACGGTCTCGAGGACGGGTCGGTTGAGCGTAGCCAGGGGCTTCATCGCCACCTTGACGATGATGGGTGCGCCCGAGGAAATGCCGCCCTCGAGGCCGCCGGCGTGGTCGCTGCGACGCACGTAGCCGCCTCCCAGCTCGAAATCGTCGTCGACGGCGATCGCGTCGTGCGCGACGCTGCCGCGCTGGGACGCCTGGATCATGCCGTCGCCGATCTCCACCGCCTTCACCGCGTGGATGCTCATGAGCGCCCCCGCGAGCAGGCCATCGAGTTTGCGGTCCCAGTGCACGTAACTGCCCAGTCCCACCGGCACCCCGTACGCCACCACCTCGACGATGCCACCGAGGGAGTCACCTTCCTTGGCGGCCGCCTTGATCTCCTTGATCATCGCGGCCGCGGCCGCCGAGTCGAAGCAGCGCACCTCGTTCTCATCGACCTGAGGGAGCTCCGCGGGCAAGGGCCGCGGGCCGCTCGAAGCGGCGGCCCCGATGCGCACGACGTGACTGACAATCTGTATGCCGATGGTTGCCAAGAGCGCTTTGGCCAACGACCCCGCGGTGACGCGGGCCGCGGTCTCCCGGGCGCTCGCGCGTTCGAGCACGTCACGTGCATCGTCGAAGGCGTACTTCTGCATGCCCGCGAGGTCGGCGTGTCCGGGCCGCGGCTTGGTCAGCTTCGTGCTCGGCACGCCCGGCTCCGGCGACATCTCCTGCTCCCACTTGACCCACTCCGAGTTCAGTATCTCCACACCAACGGGCGAGCCGAGGGTGCGACCGTGGCGCACGCCGGCATCGAGGTGGAGTTCATCCCGCTCGAAACGCATCCTCGGACCCCGGCCGTAAC
>Ga0187887_10002628_pt1 | contig 14270 bp, 15 predicted proteins | sample June2016WEW_7_10_FD_132977 | JGI IMG/M metagenome (GOLD analysis project Ga0187887, IMG submission 132977) | Peatland microbial communities from SPRUCE experiment site at the Marcell Experimental Forest, Minnesota, USA - June2016WEW_7_10 | ecosystem: Environmental > Terrestrial > Soil >...
GCTCCGGAATTGATCGCTGTTCCTGCGCGCCTGACGCCGAGCTTGCGGCAACAGACGAAGTTGTTCGACTTCGCGGTATACTATCTGACGGCGCGCCGGGGGCAACTGGCGGAGTTCGCTCAGCCGCTCGCGGACAGTTTGTTGTTTGTCCGGCGGAAGCTGGCTGAAAGATTGGTATCGCCGGCGGAGCGCCTGCTGTTCTTCCGGCCGCATGTGGTTGTACCGCCAGATGCGCTGGCGGATCAGCCGCGCGCGGGCAGGCGGCAGCATGGCGAGCTCTCGTTCGCGCTCCGCGGGGGACATCCGGTTCCAGCGGTCGATGGGATTCGCCGGTGGCGGTTGGGATCTGGCCGGCGCGGCGGCCGACACTGCCATCAGGATGGCTAATCCAAACCCGAGAAGTAGGGAGCGTCCAAAATCACATGGCATCGGGATGCCCGCTTTCCGCGGAGTCCGCCGTGCTCAACTGGCGCAATAAATCCAGATCGTCCAGCGTGCTTTCCACCTGATTCGCACCCACGACTTCATGCTGCGGCGCAACCGGCGTGGCGGGGCCGGGACGATGCAGCAGCAAGCCGGCTATGAGCAGCAGGCCGGCCGCAGCCGTCAGGGGCAACACCTGGCGGAGGGGCATGGGGCGAAATGGGCGCGTGAGGCGCTCCCACCAGGAGAGCTGCACTCCCTCGTCGATCCGGCGATAGAGGCGCCGGTCGAAATCGGGCGAGACCGGGGGCGCCTCCCAGGCGTCCAGAGCCTTCCACACCGAGGTCTGGCCGGCGGCCACAGGCCGGCAGGTGGCACAACCGGCCAAGTGTCGTTCGAGCGCGCTGGCGGTTTCTCGATCGAGTTCGCCAGCGGCATAGGCCACCAGGATTTCAGGGCGGCGGTCTTCGATTGGGCAATTCATGTTGCTTCCATGTGCGCCAAACGGGCGCGCAGCGCTTCATAGGCCCGGAACAGCAATGACTTCACGGCCGAATCCGAGCAGCCCAGGACTTTCGCGATCTGCGTGTACTCCATCTCTTCATACTTGTGCATCAGCACGGCCGCCCGCTGCTTTTCCGGCAATGCCGCTACCGCCTGCCGGATCTCCTCCCGTTTGACTTCATGCACCATTTCCTGTTCCACGGAAGGCCGCCGATCGGAAATCTGCCGGGCAGGGAGATCCGCCGGCCCATCATCCAGACGCTCCTGCCCCCGCGCGTGCCTTTCGTCGCGCAGCCAGTTCAATGCCAGATGCGTGGCGATGCGGAACAGCCATGTCTTGAACTTGGCCGTGGGTGCGTAGCTGGACCGGGAACGATACACGCGCAGGAAAACCTCCTGCGCCAACTCCTCGGCGATGGCCTGTTCCTGCACTAACCGGTAGACGAAATGAATCACTGAGGCGCGATGCTTTTCGAGTAGGACGCCAAAGCTGGCGCCGTCTCCTTCCTTGACGCGGAGCATGAGCTCGGCATCGTAGTCCAGGGTGGCTGCAGCGGCTACCCCCATATCAGTTGTAACCCCAGGTGGCGTGTAAGGTTGCGCGTTCCTGTGCAAAAGTTACTCCCCCTTGAGCGTACGTTCCATCAATCTCCGGATGGCTTCTCGCGGAGGTAGCCCGAAGTTCAACATTTCAAACATCTGGGCCGAGATGGGCATTTCGACTGCGTGCCGGCGCGCCAGGTCGACTGTGGCATGGGTGGTCTTGATGCCTTCCGCCACCATCTTCATGGAGCTGACGATCTCCTCCAGTTTACGGCCGCGTGCAAGTTCCAGGCCGACCGTGCGGTTGCGGCTCAGCTCTCCCGTGCATGTCAGAACCAAATCGCCCAAGCCTGCCAGGCCCGCGAGCGTTTGGGGTCGTGCGCCTAGGGCTATGGCGAGGCGGGTCATCTCGGCCAACCCGCGCGTGATCAAGGCGGCCTGCGTATTGCTACCCAGCCCCAAGCCGTGGCACACGCCCGCGCCAATAGCCACCACGTTCTTCACGGCGCCGCCGATTTCGACTCCCGCCGGGTCGGGGCTGGTGTAGAGACGAAAGGTGGGTCCGGAGAAGCTGGCTTGCACAGTGGCGGCCAAGGACTGGTCGGTGGAGGCCACTACCAGGGCCGTGGGATCGCCACGGGCGACCTCGCGCGCGAAGGTGGGTCCGGAGATGACTGCCACGCGCGGCTCGAAGCTGCCGGACACACATTCGCGGATCGTCTCGGAAGCGCGCAGCAGCGTCCCGTTCTCGAGACCCTTGGTGGCGCTGACAAAAACCATGGAAGGGTCCAGGCACGTTAGCATCCGGCCGTAAATCGGACGCACCAGGTGCGAGGGCATGACGCTGAGTACGATGGCGGCGCCGGCGAGCGCGGCGGGGAACTCAGTTTCCACCGTCACGTTGGCGGGGAGACTGAACCCGGGCAGGTATAGATCGTTGACGCGCGTGGTGCGCATCCGTTCGGCGAGGTCTTTCTCGTAGACCCAAAGCCGAATGCTCGGGAAGCGGGCCGCCAGCACGATGGCTAGCGCGGTGCCCCAACTTCCTGCGCCCACGATGGCGAGGTCGTTCACTTGGGGCCTCCCGCTCACTTGCGGCTCCCGAATGAGAAGACCGACTCGGTTCCGGCGCGCAGCCGCGCGATGTTGTCACGGTGCCGATAGACGATCAGCGCCCCGCTCAGGATGGCGGCCGCGACGACGATGGCCGGTGGATGCGCGATCAGCCACACGGCCAGTGGAAAAGTCCCCGCGCCGACGATGGAGCCGAGCGAGATGTGCCGGGTCCAGGCGACCATAACCACGAAGACCACCAGCACGGCGGCCAGCGGTAGGGGCGCGGCGCAGAGCCAGGCGCCGACGAATGCGGCCATAGCTTTGCCGCCGCGGAAGCGTAGGAACACCGGGTAAGAATGTCCAACCATGACGGCCAGCGCGGCGGCGCTCATCCACTCGGCATTCCCGCCGGTGAGCCGGCCTTCCAGCCACACGGCCAGGTAGCCTTTGCCCATATCCAGCAGCAGCGTGGCCACGCCCGCGGCGCGGCCGGTGGTGCGCAGGACGTTGGTGGCCCCGATGTTGCCGCTGCCGGAGGCGCGCACGTCGCGCCCGGTGGTGAACTTCACCAGCAGATATCCGAAGGGGATGTCACCCAGCAGGTAGGCGATTACGAGTCCTAGAGCGGCGGTCATGATGGAGTCGGAGGTTAATCGCCGGTGGGAACGATGCTCGCGTTTTCGACCATCAGGATCACGGTGCGCTCCCGAGCACGCGTCCGATGGACGATTCCTTTCGGAACGACAAATCCCTGGCGCGGGGATAGATCGACCGTGCGGTCTTCCAGATCAATCGACAGACAGCCTTCCACTACGTAAAAGAACTCGTCGTCCTGGTCGTGCTTGTGCCAATGATATTCTCCCTCAATGACACCCATACGCACCACCGAGCCGTTCACCCGGCACAGAGTCTGGTTGTACCACTTATGCGGGGCGGCATCGGCAATCGCCTTTGTGTCGATCACTTCCAGGGGCGGGCAAAGAATGTCGAGTCGCGTATCGTAGGGGAACGAAGGGGCTGCCATCAGGCTCTCCTTGCCCCATGATACCGCTGCCACCGCAGCTTTAAAGCGGAAACTCCGCGAGTTTCGTGTAGACGGAGCCGGCCGGACCCAGGCGGCTCTCGTAAAGAAAGAAACGGTCCGCGTTGAAGCCGCCGAAATCGAGCGATGGCAGCGCGGCGATGGCCTCGCGCAGTTCTTGCAGGGGCACCGGTTGCTTGATGCGCGCCAGCGTCAGGTGCGGACTAAAGGGGCGGCCTTCCGGCACAAGACCCAGCGGTTCGAGGGCGCGATCGGTTTCCGAGGCCAGGGTCACCAGATCCGGCGCGGCCTCAACGCCCGCCCAGAAGACGCGCGGGGAGTGCGGGTTGGGAAAGAAACCCAGGTTGCGGATGCGAATCGGAATGGGCGGATGGCTGGGGATTCCACCGAGAGCGGCGCGCAGATCCGGCAGGCGCTCGGCGGGCCATTCGCCGATGAAGCGGGTAGTGATGTGCAGATTCGCGGGCGGGCTCCACTTGAGGCGCGCCGCCGGGCGGAGCCGATCCAGCAGCGCGTCGAGGGCGCGGACCACTTCGGAGGAAAGGTCCAAACCGGTGAACAATCGCAGCCGCGCTCCTATTTTGCAGCCCGGCTGGCGCGCGATCGCGAGGCCCGGCGCGCCCCCGGCACCTTCCCGATCCGGGGGTCGCTGGCGACGATCAGCTCGCAGGCGCGCAGGGCCGCCTCCTCGAAATCCGGCGCTTCGGACGGGAGGACTTGCCAGCCGGTTACCTTGTTGCCGAATACCTGAATGGATCGCATGTTCGGGAACTCGCGTCGCAGACTTTCGTGGTGCTCTTTTGTGGTGCACAGCCACACTCCGTTATCGGTATCGCCGGGTTTGTCGCGCAAGATGAGGACAATCTGCGGCCCAACGTAGACCGCGAGACAGCCGAACATAGAGCGGGTCGCGGGCGACAGCGGCGCGAGCGCATCGAGCACGAACGCGTGCTGGACCGGCTTGCGCGGCCTCACGGCGAAGGGATTGTCGTCCACCGGGAGCGCGGACGTCTTACGACGGCGTGGTGCTACGCTTGCCACGTGAAGCATTATACCGGAAAATAAAAGGTCGCCAGATTATGGCAAGAGAATACAGCATGGTCCCCCGGGCCGTCCCCCGCGTGGAGACGCCCTACCGCAGAATCGTAACGGATCTGCCGGTCCCCGAGTCGCTGCCCATCCTGGAGCGCCTGCACGCCTGCGAGCCCATCGCCATGCGCGGGCAGCCGCCCATTGTATGGCACCGCGCCGAAGGCTTCCAGGTTTCCGACGCCTGGGGCAACCAGTGGGTGGACTGGTCCTCCGGCGTCCTGATCGCCAACGCCGGCCACGGCCGGCAGGAGGTCGTGGACGCCATCGTCGCGCAAGCTTCCGCGCACCTGCTGACGAACTATTGCTTCCCCAGCGAGATTCGCACGCGGCTGGTCGAGAAGCTGGTCTCCATTCTTCCCGAGCCGCTGAAGAAGGTCTTCCTGCTCACCACCGGCTCGGAGGCTGTGGAGTGCGCCATCAAGCTGTGCCGCACGCACGGCGTGAAATCGGGCGGCCGCTCCAAGAACGTGATCGTGTCCTTCGGCGAGGCTTTCCACGGCCGCACGCTCGGCGCGCAGCAGGCGGGCGGCATTCCCGCCTTGAAGGAGTGGATTGTGAACCTGGATGCGGGCTTCGTGCAGGCGCCCTTTCCCGATGGCTACCGCACACCCGATACGTCCTTCGGTCTGTTCGAGCGCAGCGTGCGCGAAAATTCCATCGAGCCGCAGAACGTCGCGGGCGTGATCCTGGAGACTTACCAGGGCGGCAGCGCGGCTTTCGGGCCCGCGGCCTACATGCGCGATCTGCGGTCGTGGTGCAACGGCCACAAAGCCTTGCTGGTGTGCGACGAAGTGCAGGCCGGCTTCGGCCGCACCGGCACGCTGTGGGGCTTCGAGCACTACGGCATCGTGCCGGATCTGGCGCTGTTTGGAAAGGGCATCTCCAGCTCGCTGCCGCTGGCCGCGGTCGCCGGCAGCCCAAGCATCATGGACCTGCAACCCGCCGGCAGCATGACCTCCACTCACACCGGAAATCCCGTGTGTTGTGCGGCGGCCCTCGCCTCCATCGATTTGATCCTGCGTGAGGATCTCGCCGGGAACTCCCGCCGCATGGGCGGCCTGCTGCACCAGAAGCTCTGCGCGCTGGCCTCGCGGACTCCCCAGATCGGGCGGGTGGAGGGCAAAGGCCTGGTCGTCGGCGTTGCCTGTGTCGTCCCCGGCACGAAAGAGCCGGACGCCGGCCTGGCGGGGGACGTGGTCCGTCGCGCAGTCGAAAAGGGGGTGCTGATGTTCAGCCCGGTGGGCCACGGCGGCGCCACCATCAAGATCTGCCCGCCGCTGACGATCACCGGAGCCGCCATCCTCGATAGTTTCGCCGCGTTCGAAGAGGCCTTCGCCGAAGCCGTGGGCGCGCAGGCTGGGGCGGCCTGATGTCCGGCCCGCAAATCCTGATCGTGGGCGGCGGCATGATCACGCACGATCAGCTTTTGCCTTCGCTCTACCACATCCAGCGCCAGGGCCGCCTCGGCCCGATCGCCGTGTGCGCGTCGCGCTTCGGTACCGTGCGGGATTTGGCGCGCGCGGAAACGCTGCTGCGCGCGTTCCCCGGCCAGTCCTTCCGCGCCTGGCCGGATCGCGACGGCCCTCCTCAACCGGAGCTCTACCGCGAAGCCATCGCCGCGCTTGCGCCGCGCCAGATCGTCGTAGTGGCCGTGCCCGACCAGCTTCATTACGGAGTGGCGATGGCCGCGCTCGCGCGCGATCAGCACGTGCTGTGCGTTAAGCCGCTGGTGCTCGAATACCGCCACGCCGCCGCCATCGAGCGCGAGGCCCGCGCCCGCGCCCTGTTGGTCGCCGTCGAATATCACAAGCGCTTCGACGACCGCAGCCTGATGGCGCGCCGCGAATATCGCGCGGGCAGGTTCGGCGAGTTCCGCCTGGGCGCCGCACGGCTGTTCGAGAAATGGTATTACCGCCACTCCAATTTCCAGAACTGGATGACCACCGCGCACTCGGACGCCTTCACCTACATCGGCTGTCACTATGTGGACCTGGTCCACTTCATCACCGGACTGCTGCCGGTCGCGGTGAGCGTGTACGGCGTGCGCGACCGCTTCCCCAACGGCAACGAAGGCTTCCTGTGGACCGACGCGCGCGTTGTCTGGAGCAATGGCGCATGCCTGAACGTGCAGAATGGCCTCGGCTTTCCCGACGATGCGCCCGGCACGAACACGCAGGGCCTGACGCTCTACTGCGGCGGAGAGGACCAGGGCGCGCTGCTGGAACACTCGGATCAGTACCGCGGCCTGAAGCACAGTTACACGCGCAGGCCGGATTCGCCCGGCGCGACCGTCTACGCCGAGCCCAGTCCCGATTACTTCCAGTATGTGGACTTAGGCGTTGAAGGACTGACGCCGGTAGGTTACGGGTATCGCTCGGTCGATTACATCGTGTCGAGCATGATTCGGCTGGAGTCCGCGCCGGACGAGCGCCGCTGCGAGTTGCTCGACGAGTTCGATCGCGCCGGTATCATGGCGACGCCGCGCAACAGCAGCTTCAACGAGCGAGTGATCGAAGCCGGCCGGCGGTCGATTTTGGAGGGCGGCGTGCCGGTTGATATCAAGGCCGTCGGGGCGGCCTGAGAGGCCGGGCCCAGAGGGCACCCCGGCTGACAGCCTGCCCCACGTAGGACAATCGAAGTATGGCACGCATCGAGGGAATCGCAGATAAGCAGGCTGACGTGTTCACGCGCTCGTTTTATGCAGCCGTGCGGCGGAAGATCGGGCACGTGCCGGATCCGCTGCGGATCACCGCGCATCAGCCGCGGTTGCTGGCGGCCCTGGGCGGCATGGAGTTGGCACAGGAGGCCATGCGGACGGTCGATCCGGTGGTGAAGGCGCTAGTGGGGATCAAGGCGGCTATGCTGATCGGGTGCCCGTTTTGAATCGACATCGGCTCTGCGGTCGGCAGAAAAGCGGGCGTTTCCGAGGCCAAGCTGATGGGGCTTGTGGATTTTGAAGGCAGCGCCGAGTTTACCGAAGTCGAGAAGCTGGCGTTGCGTTACGCAGTGGCCATGACGGCTACACCGGTGGAACTGGCGGACGATTTATTCGACGCGATGCGGGCGCGCTTCAACGAGCGGCAGTTAGTGGAGCTGACCTCGGCGATCGCGTGGGAGAATTACCGGGCGCGCTTCGATCACGCTTTCGGGTGTGGGGCGGAAGGGTTTTCGGAAGGGGCGTTTTGTCCGCTGCCAAAGTGACCTTTACTTCACCGCGAAATAGACGAGGGCCACGATGATGAGGGTGAACGCCAGCCCAACACCGACCAGCATGAGGAGTTCGCGAGGCAGGGATTTGGCCGCGTTCGGGTCGGGCTGGCGCAGCCTGGCCAGTAAAGCCACCGGCATTTCGGGCTCTTGGCTGGTGGGCTCGGGAGCCTGCCGTAGATCCTCCAGCGTGCCGCCGTCAGGGTCTCCGTAGCACTGGATGCGGCGTTCCACGATTTGACGCCACCGGGCGACGTCGAAGCGGAGGCGCTTGGAAAGCAGCGGCGGAAGAGACTGATGGATCTCCTCGGGGGAGAAGGCTTGCAGCGGCTCGACCACCCAGAAGCCCAGGCTATCAGCCAGTCGGCACCCGAGATGCACCAAGGTGAGCAGGTCCACCGCGGCGTTGCTCTGCGGATCGTGATGGCGGGCGGCGACGATTTGGAAATCCGGCGGCAGGTTCCAATGCTCGGCCAATACGCGGCCGGCCTCGCAATGATTCATGCCCAGTTCCTGGTGCTCGAGATCCAGCAGCTCCAGCGCATTCCGTTCGGCGTGACGCAGCAGTTCGGCGTACTCTTTCGGATAGGCGAGCAACAAGCCCAGACGGCCGACATCGTGCAGCAAGCCAGCGGTATAGGCGCGGTCTTCGAAGGCGGAGCAGGAGTGCGCGAGTTCCTCGGTGAGCAGGGCGCAGGCCAACATGTGCCGCCAGCAGCGCGCTAGTTCCTCGATATGCAGCACGCCCTTCATGTGATTGGACGTGGCGACGGTCATGCAAAGCGAACGGATGCGGCGCAGGCCCAGCACGACCATGGCCGACTGGAGGCTGTCGATTTTAGAGCGGAAACCGAATAGCGGGGAGTTGGCGACCTGCAGGATTTGGACGGAGAAAGCGGGATCGCTGGAAATGAGCGCGACGAGTTCCCGGATCTCGACATCTTCGCGCGCAAGCAGATCCAGCAATCGCAGCACGATTGGCGGAAAGGCTGGAATCCTGGCCAGCAGCCCTTTCCGGTCTTGCTGCTTCAGTTCCCCGGAACTTTGGCTCACGTAGTGCTTATCGGCCGGTTTGGAGAACATTAGCCACCGCGATCAAGGTTGTGGTTACGTTTAGATATGCCGGAGTTTACCGATCTGCTGCGCCGCAACCGGAACTATCGCTTCACCTGGCTGGGCCAGGTGGTGAGCGAGACGGGCGACTACTTCAACAACATCGCGGTGTTCAGCCTGGCGATGGCGGCGACCAGGTCGGGCCTGGTAGTGAGCGGGGTGATGCTGGCGCGCGCGATCCCGGCGGTGCTGGCCGGACCGGTGGCGGGGGTGGCGCTCGACCGCTTCGACCGGCGGCGGATCATGCTGGCCAGCGATTTGATCCGGGCGGTGGTGGCGCTGGCCTTCATCGCCGCCGTGCGGCATCCTTCCGCATGGCTGCTTTATACGCTGAGCGGGCTGCTGATGTTCGTTTCGCCGTTCTTCACCAGCGGGCGCGCGGCGATTTTGCCGGCGATCGCCAGCCCGGCCGAGCTGCACACGGCCAACTCGCTCACGCAGACCACCCAGTGGGCCACACTTACGGCGGGCACCATGCTGGCCGGGTTCGCGGTGGCGCGGCTGGGGTTTGCCTGGGCGTTCGCGCTCAACTCGCTGTCGTTCGTCTTCTCGGCATTTGCGGTGTGGCAGTTGCGTGCGCCGGGCGGCTTCGTGGCGGAGCGCGGGCGGAACAGCGCGGGGGGGCTGGTGCGGCCTTGGCGCGAATACGTCGAGGGGCTGGAATACATCCGCGCCACGCCGCTGGTGTTCTGGATCGGCATGGTGTCGGTGGGTTGGGCGACGGGAGGAGGCGCGGCGCAGATCCTGTTTACGCTGTTCGGCGAGCAGGTGTTCAGGCGCGGCGCGGCGGGCATCGGGACGATCTGGGGGTTTGCCGGCGTGGGCCTGCTGATCGGCGGTGGGATCGGGCACTTGGTGGGCCGGCGCATGGGCTTCGCCGGGTATAAGCGCACGATTTCGATTTCGTACATCGTGCATGGCGCGGCGTACGTGGCGTTCAGCCAGATGCGGAATTACGGGCTGGCGCTCGGCTGCATCTGTTTCTCGCGGGTGGGCATGGCGGTCAGTTCTGTGCTGAACTACTCGCAACTGCTGCGGCACACGCCGGACCGCTTCCGCGGGCGCGTGTTTTCCACCATGGAATCGCTGCGTTGGGCGGTGATGATCGTGTCGATGGCGGCGGCGGGGATTTGCTCGCAATACTTCAGCCCGCGGACCATTGGCGCGGCGGCCGGGATCCTGAGTTCGTTTACCGCGGTGGCATGGGCCTGGGCGGATGGGAGCGGGCGCATACCGGAGCCCGCGGACGAGGGCGGCGTTGAGCAAGGCGAGTTGCCGGCGGAATCGGGGGTTTGAGGACCGACGGGACCGAGGGACCGAGGCTGGCTATTTGCATTGGTCCCGTTTTGCGGTATGCTGGAATCCGGGGCCAGTCGTGGCAACTGACCCCGGGCTTCGCGCTGGTTTACCGGCGTCTAAGCCAGATCACCAGCGTCTTGAACCGGCCCACAAATGGCAGCCGGAAATCAAGCAGCAGAAGAAACATAGAACGTTTCCTCCTTTCTAGCTCCAGGTGGAGGGCCGGGGCACTAACCCGGCTCTCCCGAATGAAGCTCCACGGTTTCACCCGGCAGCCTGCCCACTCCACCTTCGACCAGAACCCAAAAGCAAACTCTACCAGCAAGGCCCGCGCTGGCGATATAGCCCATTGGTGATATTTCCTGCTGGACGGGCCAAACGCCTTGACCTTCTACACGTCAAAGTCTAATGTGTAGAAGAAGGAGGCATACGCGGTGACCGCAAAATCCGATCTCCCCCAAGGCACCCTGGACCTGTTGATCTTGAAAGTAGTCGCGCTGGGCCCGGTTCATGGGTACGCCATCGCGCAGCGCCTGCAACAGGTGTCGCGCGATGTGGTCCAGGTTCCTCAAGGTTCGCTCTACCCGGCCTTGCACCGGCTGGAGAATCGCGGCCTCCTGGCGGCGGACTGGAAGGACTCCGAAACCGGGCGGGAAGCCAAGTTCTATCGCCTGACGCGGAAGGGGCGGGCGCAGCTGGAAACCGAAGCGGCGAGCTGGCAGCGATTGACGGAAGCCGTCGGCCTGATCCTTAAGCTGTCTGCAGGAGGCGCGCAATGACCTGGTGGCATCGCTTGTGGCGCCGGAGCCGTTTGGAAGAGCAGCTCGAAAAGGAAATGCGCTTCCATCTCGACCAGCACACCGCGGACCTGATCGCGCAGGGGCACGATCCCGCGGAAGCCCGGCGGCAGGCCCGGCTTGCGCTGGGAGGCGAGGAGCAGGTGAAAGAAAACTGTCGCGATGCCCGCGGCACACGCTGGTTGGAGGATCTGTGGCAGGACTTCCGCTATGCCGTTCGCACACTGCGTCAGAGGCCGGGATTCACGGCTGTCGGCGCGCTCACGCTGGCCCTGGGCATCGGCGCCAGCACGGCCATCTTCAGTGTGGTGAACCCCATTCTGTTCGAGCCATTGCCGTATCCGCATGCGGGCCGGATCATGATGATCTGGGATACCTACGAGGGCGTGCGCTGCGACGTAACATTTCACACCTATCGCGAGTTGGCCGCGCGCAGCCGCTCCTTCGAGGCGATGGCTGTGATGGAGGCGTGGCGCCCGGCCATGACCAGCGCGACGAAGCCGGAACGATTCGATGGGCAGAGCGTGAGCGCGAGCTACTTCCGCGCGCTGGGCGTCTCGCCGGCGCTAGGCAGGGACTTTCAGGAAGCCGACGACCGGTTCAAAGGCTCCCATGTGACGATCCTCAGCGACGCATTGTGGCGGCGTCGCTTTGGCGGCGACAACGCCATCGTGGGGCGCCAGATTACGCTCGACGGCGACCTCTACATCGTCATCGGCGTAATGCCGAGGGGTTTCGACAACGTCCTGGCTCCTTCGGCGGAGCTTTGGGCGCCCTTGCAATACAACGCGGGGAATGTCACCAATTACGAAAGCGGGGAGTGGGGCCATCACTTGCACATGGTGGGGCGGCTACGGCCAGGACTCGGAGTCGATCAGGCAAGGCGGGAGTTGAACGCTATCGCCCGCGCCAAGGTGGGCGAGTTTCCCCGGCCGCCGTTTGCTTCGCTCGAGCATGGACTAATAGTGAATTCGATGCAGGGCGAAATCACGCGCTTCGTCAAGCCGGTGCTGCTCTCGGTCCTGGGCGCGGTGATGCTGGTCCTCCTGATCGCGTCCGTAAACGTGACGAATCTATTGCTCGCGCGCGGCGCGCAGCGTCGCGGCGAATTCGCCATGCGCGCGGCGCTGGGCGCCGGGCGGCCGCGACTGATCCGGCAATTGCTTACGGAAAGCCTGCTGCTGGCCGCGCTCGGCGGCGCTCTGGGGATGGTAGTGGCGGCATTCGGCGTTGAGGCGTTGGTGGCGCTCAGTCCTGCCGGACTGCCGCGGTTAGGCGCCATCGCCGTCGACAGCGCCGCATTCGCCTTCGCATTTGGCATCACCACGATCGCCGGGCTGCTGATCGGGCTGGTCCCGGCGCTGCACGTGTCGCGCGGTTATCTGGTCGCCGGAATCCAGCAAGGTTCGCGGCGTACCGCAGGCGGGCGCCAATTCATGCGCCGGACGCTGGTCGTCGCGGAGGTGGCGCTCACCATCGTGCTGCTGGTGAGCGCGGGATTGCTGTTCCGCAGCCTCGCGCGTCTGTTCGCGGTCGCCCCGGGATTCGATGCCGCACACCTGCTCACCATGCAAGTGCAATATAACGGTCACCGGTACGACGACGATAGCGCCAGGCGCCGGTTCCTCGCGCAGGCGCTGGACGCGGTACGCCGCGTTCCGGGCGTCGCCGCGCCGGCGTTCACCAGCCTGTTGCCGCTGAGCGGCGATCAGTACGGCGTGTATGGCGCGCAGTTCGAGGACGGGAACGGTTACGACGTATTTCGATACGCGATGACGCCGGGCTACTGCGAGACGATGGGGATCGCGCTCCGTCGCGGCCGCCTGCTCGACGAGCGCGACACAGCCGGAGCGCCACCCGCCGTGATGATTAGCGAATCTTTGGCCAAGCGCCAGTTTCCCGGCCAGGACCCCATCGGGCGGCGTGTTCACGTCGGCCCCACGAACAGGCCGTGGTACACCATCGTTGGGGTGGTCGGCGACGTGAAGCAGGGGTCCCTGGCGGACAGGCAGACGGATGCAGCGTACATCGCGGCCACCCAGTCGTGGTTCGCGGACGACGCGATGTCGCTGGTGGTTCGCGTGCGCGACGATGTGACGGCGATTGCTCCCGCCGTCAAGAACGCAATCTGGTCGGTGGACCAGGATCAGCCGATCGTCCGGGTTACCGCTATGGACGGCCTGCTCGCCGCATCCGAGTCGCGCCGGCGTTTCGCTATGGTCGTGTTCGAGGCCTTTGCTCTCGTCGCACTGGTGCTCGCGGCGACGGGCATCTACGGTGTTCTCTCGGGCAGCGTCACCGAGCGCATGCGCGAGATTGGGGTGCGGGCAGCGCTGGGCGCGTCGCGCCGCGACATCCTGGCGCTGGTGGTTCGCCAGGGGATGAGGCTGACCGGGCTCGGTGTGGCGATCGGGCTGGGTGGAGCGGCGGCCGCCAGCCGTGCGCTGATCACCTTGCTGTTCGGCGTCTCGCCGCTGGACCCGGTCACCTATCTCGGCGTGATCGCGCTGGCGGCGGGCGTGGCGGCGATCGCCTGCTGGGTGCCCGCCTGGCGCGCGGCACGCGTAGATCCGTCCATCACGCTCAGGGCGGAGTAGCCGCGGCGCCCGCCAAAAATTAACGGAGAGAAAATCGCCTCGGTGTTTACCACCTCTATTCAGCTTGCTTTTTGGCTAGTCCAAAATGGGACTCAGACGGCGATAGCTTTATCCGTTTTGGTGCCGGAGGAGGGGGTCGAACCCTCATACCCAGTGAAGGATGCGGGATTTTGAGTCCCGTGCGTCTGCCAGTTCCGCCACTCCGGCCGATTGCGCGAAAACCTTTACCAGTATAACCCGGTTGGAACGCGCTTGAAGAGAGGCTCATCCGATGGCATTATTCAAAACCCGCAGCGCCGCCGTTTATGGCATCGACGCGCACTTGATCGACGTAGAGGTCGACATGTACGCGTCCGGCTCGGCGCGCAACTTCGTCATGGTCGGCATGCCGGACACCGCGGTGCGCGAAAGCCGCGAGCGCATCAAGAGCGCGCTCATCAGTTCCGGCTTCGGCTATCCAAACAAGGCCGTCACCATCAATCTCGCGCCGGCCAACGTGCGCAAGGAGGGCGCCGGGTTCGATCTGCCGATGGCCATGGGCGTTCTGGGGGCGATGGGCACGGTGCCGGCGCTCGATCATCACATTCTGCTCGGCGA
>Ga0187887_10002629_pt1 | contig 14266 bp, 12 predicted proteins | sample June2016WEW_7_10_FD_132977 | JGI IMG/M metagenome (GOLD analysis project Ga0187887, IMG submission 132977) | Peatland microbial communities from SPRUCE experiment site at the Marcell Experimental Forest, Minnesota, USA - June2016WEW_7_10 | ecosystem: Environmental > Terrestrial > Soil >...
CCCTCCGCCTATGCTAGACTTTCGCGTTGGTCCGGGGCAGCGCCCTGCAAGCGCTCTGCATCCGAACGGTGTCATGATGAAAGATACGCTCGGAGTCCTACTTGCCGGAGGCGCAGGCGAGCGCCTTTATCCCCTCACCCGCGATCGCGCCAAGCCGGCCGTCACCTTCGGCGGCATCTACCGCATCATCGATATCACGCTTTCCAATTGCGTGAACTCCGGGCTGCGCCGCATTTACATTCTCACGCAATACAAGGCGCTCTCGCTCAACCGCCAGATCCGCGAAGGCTGGAATATTTTCGGTCGCGAAATAGGAGAGTTCATCGAAATCCTTCCGCCCATGAAGCGCGTCAGCGACAACTGGTACATGGGCACCGCCGACGCCGTCTACCAGAACATCTATTCGATTGGCTCCGAGCAGCCCAAATACGTCCTCATACTCTCCGGCGACCACATCTACAAAATGAACTACGAGCGCATGCTTCGTCAGCACCAGGATTGCGGTGCCGATGTCACAGTGGCGACTCTGCTCACCGAACCTTCCGAATCGCGCCACTTCGGCGTGGTCGACATCGATCGCGAAAGCCGCATCATCGCTTTCAAGGAAAAGCCCAAGGAGACCAACCTCCGCTCGCCCTACGATCCCACCAAAATTTCAGCCTCCATGGGGATCTACATCTTCAACACCGATGTCCTGATTCCGGTTCTGCTCAAGGACGCTGAAAATTCCCAGTCCAGCCATGACTTCGGCAAAGACATTCTGCCCCGCATGCTCGACGACTATCGCGTCTACGCCTTCAATTTTCTCGACGAAAACAAGAAAGAGGCGCTCTACTGGCGCGACGTGGGAACGCTCGAAGCCTACTACGAAGCCAACATGGACCTCGTCTCGGTCTCTCCGGTCTTCAATCTGTACGATGAACACTGGCCGATCCGCACTCATCAGCGCCAGTACCCGCCCGCCAAATTCGTGTTTGCCGAATCTCCGCGCATGGGACACGCGCTTGACTCCTTGGTCTCCGGAGGCTGCATCATTTCCGGCGGCTCCGTAAAGAATTCCGTGCTCTCTCCCGACGTGCGGGTCAACTCGTTCTCCGAAATCGAGGACAGCATTCTCTTCTCGCACGTGAACGTAGGCCGCAACTGCCGCATCCGCAAAGCCATCATCGACCGCGACGTCCACGTGCCCGAAGGAACGACAATCGGCTACGAACCCGAAGCCGACCGCGAACGTTACTTCGTCACCGACAGCGGAATCACGGTAGTCACGCGCGATTACTCCCTGTTTGAAAATCCGGTCGCGGTGGATTACTTCACCAGCGAGTAGGAGGACGGCTCCCAGCTCCCAGCATAGGAAATTGAACATATTTTGGGTGACCAGTGTCACGGCTGATTCCATTCATTCCACGCACACTTGATTTGGGAGATTCGAATGGCCGACTCATATCGGGATTTGATTGCATGGCGCAAAGCCACACAGCTCGCGCTTCACATTTATCGATGCACTCAAAAGTTCCCAAAGGATGAGCTCTATGGCCTGACCACACAGATGCGGCGAGCAGGAGTATCGGTAGCCAGCAACATTGCCGAAGGCAAGGGCCGATATTCCCGGAAAGAACTCATGCAATTTCTGTTTTACGCCCGCGGCTCTTTGTCTGAGCTGGAAACACAACTATTCATAGCCAGGGAGCTGGGGTACCTCGATCTTGCAGAGGTGCGCAAAATAGAAGATCAGTCAATCGAACTAGGTCGAATCCTGAACGGACTAACGGCCAGCATCCAAAAGAGCTGCAACGCATCCCGTTAAGAAAATTCGCGGAGCGTTCAGAAGAAGCTTGGAGCTGAGAGCTTGGAGCTTTTCCCGGCTTTTCCGCTAAACTCGTACTTTATGCCCCTCCGCCTCTTCAGAAAGAAACAGAAACAGGAACACAAAATCCTCCGCCAGATCACGCGCACCGGAGATCGTCTCCAGCCCGAATATCACCGCGCAACCCCTGAGTGCCCGAACCCCGAGCGCTGGAGCATGTACGACTCCATGACGGCCGAGGCCGAAGTCCTGGAATTTCTGCGTACCATTGTCACCACCATCAAGCCGGATCTGGTAGTCGAAACCGGCACCTTCAGCGGCATCAGCACGCTCTGGATCGCCGAAGGCCTGAAAGCCAACGGCCGCGGACGCGTCATCACCTGCGAGTTCGATCCGCAAGTCTACGAAAATGCCAAGGCACGCATCGCATCCTCCGGTCTCGCCGAGTGGATCGAACTGCGCCACGCGTCAAGTCTCGAGATGGCGGTGGAAGGCACCATCGACCTGTTCTTCAGCGATAGCGATATGCCCATCCGCGAGCAGGAGATCCGCCGCTTCCTCCCGCAAATCAATCCCTACGGCCTGATCCTGATGCATGACGCCAGTTCGCACCTGAAGATCGTCCGCGACTCAGCCCTGAAGCTGGAGCGGGAAGGCTTGATTTCGGTGGTCTTGCTAAGAACTCCACGAGGCCTGGTAGTAGCGCAAAAACGAGAAGGCAGAAAGTGATGGAAGATACAACTTTTTTCGGAACGAAAAGATAAGAGCCGAGCGCCCAGAGCCGAGCGCCGATTCACTTCACCGCCAACATCCGCACGCCAACAATCTTTGCGTAGCGCGAAAAATCCTTGTCGTTCGTAAAAATCTGCCAGCCGCGCCGGTGCGCAACCGCGCAAATCAGAAAATCGAACGCCGATCCCGCGACGCCTCGGGCGCGGCACTGATTGTGAAAGTTCGCGGCCTGTTCGTAATCGTCGGCGCTGAGCTGCGGATCTTCGAATGCACGCAGCAAATCCCTCAGCTTGCGAAATTGCGGCTCGTCGCGAATCCCCGACAATAATTCCTGTCGTACCACTCCCAGCAATTGCGCCTGTCCTGCTCCGATTAATTCCGCCAGCGTTTGCGCCAGTCGATACTCGACCGGATTCAAGTTGCCGGACCGGCGTCTGAAAGCGAGCGACCACACCGGAGTATCCACTAACACCGTCATACGCGGCGTTTGCGGCGCTCGGCCTTGTAGTCATAGCCCGGATCGAATTCCACAGTGCCAAACGCTGACAGCACTCCAATTTGCATGTGGCGGCGTACATACTCCGCCAGTGCAGCGGTAACGGCTTCCTTCTTGGTTTTGTGTTTTCCGACCAGGCGGGCGGATTCAATCAACTCATCATCCAGTGCAAGATTGGTAGCCATGTGTGGATTATTACACATCCTGATGTGTGTAGAGCTAGCCACGCGTACGGCGGATCAAGTCACGGCGTAGGCTTGGAATAGCAGGGAAAAAACTACCGCCGCGCCAGGTCCTGCGCCAGCAGGCTGGCTTTCACCGCCAGCGTGTGTCCCCGAGCAAGATCGCCTTCCTGCAGCGCGGAATGCGCCCCTCGGATGTAATTACGGATCTGCGACACCGTCTCCTCCCGTGGTGCGTCCATAGGCCCCGGGGCAACGCGCTTCACGGTCAGGTCGGTTGACGCCAGCAACTGCTCCGCCTCCCAGCGCCGCCGGTTGGCCTCCTCTGGAGTCATGTCCGTTACAATTCGCGCGGTCGGTTCGTCCACGCCGCCCTGGCGCACCACTACCTTGCGCGGTCCATCCGAAGCTGATCTGGCGCGCGCAGCCTTTCGCGCCGGACGACGATTAACCGGTACCCCGACATGATCGTGAGTTGCTTTTGTCGACCCGGTTTCTGTCGCAGTTGCCTGAGAGCCTTCCTGCTGCGCGAAAACCATCCCCCAGGGCGCAAGCCCCAGGCATCCCGCCATCGCAATCTCCCAAAGAACACGCATACTCAACTCAAAGCCTCTTCAAATACGGCGTGGCCGCGAATCAGGCAATCGCCTCCGCCGGGCTATCCTGTCTTGCAACCAGCGCCGGCAGCCGCAACCGGAACGTGGTGCCCTCCCCGACAATCGAATCGAACTCCACCGAACCGTAGTGCCACTGCATAATCTGATACGTCTGCGCGAGCCCGATCCCGCTCCCCCCCTGCTCACCTTTAGTCGTGAAGTAAAGCTCGAAAATCTTCTCGCGCGCATCCGCGGGAATTCCATTGCCCTGGTCGCGTACTTCCCCAACAATCATTTCCTCGTCGCGCGCAGCGGACACCGTGAGCGTGCCCCCTTTGGACATCGCCTGCACGCCATTGATCACCAGGTTCAGAATCGCCTGCTTCATCAGGTCACAATCCACCCGCACCATCAGCGGTTCATCGGGCAGGTTCTTCGTCAAGGTGACGCCATGCCGCGCCGCCTCGGGAGCAGCCAGCACAGCGACGTCCTCAAATATCTTTCGCAGGTCGGCATCCTCCAGGCGCAAGTCGCGCGGACGCGTGAAGTCCACCAGTATCTGCACCACCCGGTCCAGACGCCTTATTTCGTTCCCGATAATGTCCACGTGCCGCCGCGACTCCGGATCGTCCTGCTGCATTTTGTTCTGCAGCAACTGCAAATGAAGGACGATGGCATTGATCGGATTCTTGACCTCGTGCGCCACCCCTCGCGTCAGCCGCCCGCTCGCCGAAAGGCGACGCGAAATCTCGATCTCATCCTCCAGCCGCCGCACCGACTCCGCATCCCGCATCGTGAGCAACGCGCCAATCGGAGTTCCCTTCTCGTGGATGAAATCGAGCGAAACCTGCACCCGCCGCCCGTCCGCCGCATCGAACTCGTACTGCACCAGCGGACGCTGCTTCTGAAAGGCCGGAAGCACGACGGCTCCGAGCACGGTTCCGTCGGAGAAAATCTCCTCCGCCTTGCGGCCGAGAATTTCGCGCCGCGGACGCCCCAGAAATTTCTCCGCCGACGCGCTTACCAGTACCACGCGCGAATCGCTCGTGAACAGCATCAGGCCATCCTGCAACTTCGACATGACCTGTTCCACGTTGTCCTTGAGCGCGGTAAAGATCTGGTTCGTGTCGCGGATCTGCCGCCCCAGGTGCGCAATCTTCAGCGACACTAGGCCAACTTCGTCCGAACTGGCTTCTTCATCCGCCGGAACCACATCGCCTGCGCTCGCGCTATCCAGATTTCGGCTGATGGCTTTCAATGGACCGAGCGCCACATTCGATACCACCGCCGCCAGCACCAGCGAACAGAAAATCGCCACTACCGAAAAGAACACCGCCTGTTGCAGTCGCGGCGTAAGTTCGTTGCGCAAAAAAACCGTCGACACCCCAACATGGATGCTGCCAAACACCTGCTTATCCATTTCGAGCCCGATGCTCACGTCATAAACTTTCCCCGGACTGTAGAGCAGGCGCAACTGGGCCAGGAAGCCGGCATCGCGCAGCACGCTTAAATTGGGGCGAGCTGTCACCGGCTTGCCATTCAAAACCGGGTTGGTATCGAGAATCGCGATCCCGTCGGGATCGATAATCGCCGCATCGTAAATGATCCGCGAATTGCCCACTACCGACTCCAGCATCTCGTTCAGATTGGTGTCGGTTTGCAGGTAGTTCGTGATGGCCGTGCGCATCTCTTTGGGATTCGCTGTGTCAACACGGGTGCTGGTCAGGTCGGGAACCGCTTTGGAAGCCGCATACTCTAGTTGATTCGTGAGCTGCGAAGCCGTCTCATCGGCCCACAGCAACCGCTGCCGCAACAACTGCGAAAGATAAAACCACGAGAAGCCGACCACCAGCGCCGTAAACAGCGTAGTGATCACAAACACGATGATGAATTTGCGAGTCATGAAAAAACAGCTTTAGGATCTAAGCGCGTAGCTCTCAGCTCCAGGCTCTCAGCTCCAGGCAAACCCCGTGTCACCCAGAGCGGAGTCTCGGCCGTGCGAAGCGCGGCCGAAACGCAGTCGACGGGCCCCTACTCGTTCCCAGCCGTCAGCGTCCATTTCCCAGCCAGTCCCTGCTGGGAGCTTGGAGCTGAGAGCTGCCTTCTACTCCTCCGCCAGCACCGCATCCTGTGGCCGCCCGTACTCCTTCAGCTTGTTATGAAGCGTCTTCAAACTGATGCCGAGAATCTCCGCCGCCCGCGTCTTGTTGTTGCTCGTAGCCTGCAGCGTTTTCAGGATCAGCAGCTTCTCCGCCTCTTCCACCGTCGTGCCCACACCCAGATGCACGGCGTCGGGATCGTTCACCACCACGCGGACACTTTGCCCAAAACCCGGCGGCAGATGCTTGGATTCGATCAGCCCCCCATCGCAGACGATGACCGCGCGTTCCAGCGTGTTGCGCAGTTCACGCACATTGCCCGGCCACGAGTAACTCTGAAAAATATTCAGCACCGCCTCGCTCACATCCGCCACTTTGCGATCGTGTTTCTGGTTCATATCGGCGATCAGACTCTTTACCAGTTCGCGAATATCTTCTTTGTGTTCGCGCAGCGCCGGCATCTGAATATTGAAAACGTTGAGCCGGTAGTAGAGGTCCTCGCGCAACTCGCCCGCCGCCACCGCATCATCGGGAACCTTGTTCGTCGCCGCCAGCACGCGCACGTCCACCGACGTTTCCACCTTGCTGCCCAGCCGCCGCAGTTTGTGGTCTTCCAGCACGCGCAGAAGTTTGGCCTGCGTGCCGACCGGCATCTCGCCAATTTCATCGAGCAGCAGGGTTCCGCCTTCGGCCAGCTCGAAACAGCCGGTGCGCCGTTCCATTGCACCGGTGAATGCGCCTTTCTCGTGCCCAAAAATCTCGCTCTCGATCAGCGTCTCCGGAATCGCCGCGCAATTAATGGGAACAAATGGCTTGCTGCGCCGGGGGCTCAAATCATGAATCGTCCGCGCCACCAGCTCTTTCCCCGTTCCGCTCGCGCCCGTGATCAGAACCGACGCCGTGCTCGGCGCCACCAGTTCGATCAGCCGGAAGATTTCCTGCATCGGCGCCGACGATCCCACCAGCAAGCCCAGCGCTCCCTTGTCGCGGAGCCGCCGCCGCAGCGCCTCGTTCTCCACCCGCGTATCCAGGATTTCCCCGATATTACTAAGAATGGTTCGCAGCCGCCGGAAATCGATGGGCTTCTCGATGTAGTCCTGCACCCCGAGCCGGCCCGCATGGAACGCATTTTCCGTCGTCTTCTGCGCCGTGACCATCACCACCGCAATTGACTGCGATAGCTCGGAGAGCTTCTCCACCAGTTCCATTCCCCCCATTCGCGGCATCTTTACGTCGGTAATGACAATCGACGGAGCGAAGGCTGTCACCCTCTCCAGCGCTTCCAGGCCATCCGCCGCCGTATCGGTTCGATATCCCCAACTGGAAACGAGCTCGGCTAATCCCGTTCGCTCGTTCTCTTCGTCTTCTACGATCAGTACGCGCTCTTGTGCCATAGGAACCCACTCAGCATTATTCAGCGAAGCGCCACACTCCGCAACCTGAGTGACCCTCAGCGCCGCCCCAACTTTCGCGCGAGTGCGCAATATCAATTTGAGATTAATGCGCCCCGATGGTGTCCCTTACTTGACCCTCCATGAACATAGTTGCCATCCTGATACCCATCTCAGGTGCTTCCCGGTTTGAAAAACTTTTCATTTGCTGTATGATCCTTTGTTTCCAGTGCAATCCTGTCTGTACGTTGCATCGGGTTAATCATCTTTCCGTGTGCTGTTCTTGTTTGTGTTGCAGATTCGATTCGGAGGAACTATGTCACGCTCTCGCCAAACTTACGGGAAATGCGCGTCCCTCGCGCTCATCCTGGCACTTGTTCTGCTCGCGTTGCCGGCTGTGCTCAATGCACAAGACGAAACACCGCCAAAAATGGACGTCTTCGTTGGCTACCAGTGGCTCAACCCTGGTGGCACCGTTCCGGAGGGTACCCCGTACGTCGCTCAAAAGTTGCCGAGCCTTCCCGCTGGCGCCGCCGGAACTGTGACCTATAACTTTGACAAGTGGTGGGGACTGTCCGCCGACGTAGGCACCAGCTTCAATAAACACGAAACCAGTGAACATATGATCTCGGTCGGTCCCCGCCTGATGTGGCGCGGTGACGGCGTCAATTTTTTTGCTCACACCATGCTCGGAGTCAACATCCTTCGTCCCGACGGCGCTCCCACCAGCAACGGCATAGGCGCAGTCCTCGGCGGCGGCATGGACCTCAAGATCGTCAGAGGTTTCGACCTTCGCCTGTTTGAAGCCGACTACGTTCTCGGACGCCACAACTATTCCAGCGTAGCGTCTCCGGCGGACGAATCGCTTCGTCATCCCGTCCTGAACGGTGCCGCACTCCGCACTGGCGTCGTCTTCAATTGGGGTGGCGGCGAGCCTGAAGCTCCACCGGCCGCAGCCTGCTCCATCGACCACTCCGAAGTCATGGTAGGTGAGCCGCTCCACGCCACTGTCGCGGCCACGAATTTCAATCCCAAGCACACTCTGGCTTATGCCTGGACCAGCACCGGCGGCAAGATCGAAGGCAAGGACACCGGCGCTTCCATCGACACCAACGGCGCCGCCCCCGGCAGCTACACAGTGACCGCTCGCGTCACCGATGCCAAAATGAAAAAGGGCGGCGAAGCGAGCTGCACCGCTTCGTTTACCGTGAAGCCCTTGAATCCGCCTCAGGTCTCCTGCTCGGCCAGTCCCTCGAGCGTGGATGCCGGCGGAACCTCCACCATCACCTGCAGTTGCACCAGCCCGGATAACGTGCCGGTCACGGTCGGGGGATGGAGCGCCAGTAGTGGCAGCATCTCCGGCAGCGGCAATTCCGCTACCCTCACCACCACGGGAGCATCCCCTGGTCCTATCACCATCAATGCCACTTGTACCGACTCGCGCGGTCTGAACGCGTCGTCTTCGGCCACGGTCACGGTGAATAATCCGCCGCCTCCGCCGCCCCCGCCGCCGCAAGCCAGCAAGCTGAACGAGTGCGAGTATCCCAACGCCAAGAAGCCGTGGCGCGTCGACAACACCTGCAAGGCCATGCTCGACGACGTCGCCGCCAAGCTGCAACAGGATCCTGACGCCAAGCTCGTCGTGGTCGGCAACTCCGGCCCGAAAGAGAGGCGCAAGAACCTGGCAGGCGAACGTGCTGCCGACGTCAAAGCCTATCTCACCGGGGGCGAGGCCAAGCAGAACATCGATGCCAGCCGCATCGAAATTCGTACCGGCGGCGCCGGCACGGCTACTTCGGAGCAATGGATCATTCCCGGCGGTTCCACCTTCCCCAACGCCTCTTCGACCACACCCGTCGACGAGAAAAAGGTGAAGGCGATCCCGGATCATCCGAAACCAGCCGCCAAGGCGAAGAAGAAAATGTAACAAAACCGTGGAGATGGCCTTTCGCCGTCTCCACCCTTAAACCAAAGGCCGGTAGGGTTCGCCCTACTGGCCTTTCTATTTGCCCGTTCTTAAGTAACCTTGTCCCGGCCGTGGTAGGCTGTCAGTCTGGGGCGAAAGCGAATACTGTTCGCAGGGGTCATTGTCAATCTATGAAGTTCCGCGTCGATCGGCCCGTTTTCCGTACTTTCCTCCACAATTCCTGGCACCGAAACGCTTTTCTGCTTCTGGCAGTCACCCTTATTACTACCGCCCTGATGGCCTCCGGACCATGGCAGGTCCTGGGTCCCGACGGCGGCGATGCCCGCAGCCTCGCCTACGACGCCCAGAACCCCGACCACATTCTCCTTGGCACCAGCACCGGCCAGATGTTCACTTCGACCGATGGCGGACGCAACTGGTCCCGCCTCGCTCGCCTCGGCGGCGACGATTACGTCCTCGACCACATCTCCATCGATCCCCAGAACTCCAGTCGCATCTACGTTTCCGCCTGGAGCACCTCCAGCCAGCAGATCGGCGAAATCTTCCGTTCCCGCGATGGCGGGCGCACCTGGCAGACTCTGCCCGCCATGCACGGCAAATCGATCCGCGCCCTGGCCATGTACAAGGGCAATTCCGACGTGCTCGTTGCCGGATGCCTGGACGGCGTCTACCGCACCCGTGATGGGGGCGATACCTGGCAGCACCTCAACTCCAATTTTTCCGACCTGAAGAATGTCGAATCCCTCGCCATCGATCCCAAGGATCCCAACACCATCTACGCCGGAACCTGGCACCTGGCCTGGAAGACTCCCGACGCCGGCGCCACCTGGCAGCACATTAATAAGGGTATGATCGACGACTCCGATGTCTTTTCCGTCATCGTCGACCACGACAATCCTTCCGTCGTCTTCGCCAGCGCATGCTCCGGAATCTACAAGAGCGAGACGGCCGGCAACCTGTTCTCCAAGATTCAGGGCATCCCGTTCACCGCGCGCCGTACGCGCGTCCTCAAGCAGGATCCGACCAACGAAAACATCGTCTATGCCGGAACCACCGAAGGCCTCTGGAAGACGCTTGATCTCGGCAAGTCGTGGAAGCGCGTCAGTAGTGAAGAAGTGGTAGTAAACGATGTTTTCGTCGATCCCCGCGATTCCGATCACGTGCTCATCGCCACCGATCGCAGCGGCGTCATGGCTTCCACCAACGGCGCCGCCACCTGGACCACCTCCAACCACGGTTACGCGCACCGCTATGTCTCAGCCTTGTTGGCCGACAACCAGATCGCAGGCACGCTCTATGTAGGCGTAGTCAACGACCGCGAATACGGCGGGGTCTTCTACTCCCACGACAATGGCCAGCACTGGCTCCAGAAAGCCACTGGTCTGGGTGGACGCGACGTATTCTCTCTTAAGCAGACTGCCAGCGGCACGCTCGTCGCCGGCACCAATCGCGGAGTCTTCGCCCTCGAACGCGACGGCGCCGAGTGGCGTCCCTTGAACCAGGTCGCCATCGAGCACACCGTCACCACGCACCGCAAGGGCTCAAAGAAGCCTCTCGTGACCACCACCTGGAAAAAGGGAGAGCTTGAGGCCCGCGTCAACGATCTCGAACTCGATCCCCACCGCTGGCTGGCAGCCACCTCCGCCGGCGTCTATGTCAGCAAGGACGAAGGCAAGATCTGGAAGATTGACCCGTCAGTCGGTCTGCTGGATTTCGTAACCGTGCGCGCTCAGGGCGATTCGGTCGTGGCGGCCACTCGTTCCAGCGTCATGGTTTCCAGTGACGCCGGCGCGACCTGGAAGCTGGCGAGCCTGCCTTCCTACGTGGTTGGCATACGCGGTGCCGCCCTGGCCTCCGAGAACCAGTTCGTCATCGCCTCCCGCGAAGGCGCGTTCCGCAGCGACGACGGAGGCGCCACCTGGCAGCACGTCCTCAACGGGCTTCCCGACAAAGACATCACTTCGGTCAGCTTCGACTCCACACGCAAGCGCCTGCTCGCCACCAGCGACTCCACCGGAGTGATCTTCGAAAGCCACGACGGCGGCCGCTCCTGGCAACGCGGTCCCGACAGCGGATTCCCCTTGCGCAGGGTCAGCGTAGTCGGCGGACGCTTCATCGGCGCCACCCCCTTCGATGGCGTCATCCTCCAACCCGAAACCGATCCCATAAGCGCCACCGCTTCGGCAGGCAGCAGCGAGTAAATCGCAGCTTGTAGTGAGTGCGGTCCACGGCAACCACAGATCGACCGGCGGGGGAACCGAAAGGTTCCCCCCGTCGTCGTTTGGCGCAAAGAATTCCACATCGCATGCCCGCGCCCACAACTGCCATCGAAAGTCGGTACTGCATCGAACCATCCCCACCAAGCGTCCGTAATGGCCAAACGCCAATCACTCATTGAAGCCAATTTCAGCCGCCTGTTAGTTTTGCTTATCGGTCCAATTCTGACCTTGGGGAACTCGAGCAAAATGGCGAAACAGAAAGGCTTCTCACTGATCGAACTGCTGATTGTGGTTGCGATTATCCTTATCATCGCCGCCATCGCCATTCCAAACCTGCTGCGCGCCCGGATCGCAGCCAACGAGTCATCCGCTGTCGGTTCCGTCCGCACCGTGAACACCGCGCAGATCACCTACAGTTCCACCTACTCCACCGTCGGATTTGCCTCTTCCCTCTCGAACCTCGCGGGAACCAGTTGTTCCCCGCCTGCTTCGACCAGTTCCTGCCTGATCGATTCTCAACTCGGCTCTGGCAGCAAGAGCGGCTATTCGTTCGGCATCGCCAATACCAGCGGCACGCCGGTCTCCGCCTATAACATCATTGCCGCGCCCCTCCAGCCCAACCAGAGCGGAGTCCGCTACTTCTGCTCCTTCGCGGACGCCGTGGTACGCGCCAACGCCACCACCGCCATCTCGACCTGCAGCTATAGCCAGGCCCCTCTAAATTAGAAAAGCCGCCCGGATATTACGGGCGGCTCAGGATTAAGTTCGATCCGTCTATGGCGTCCGCACAAAACCGTGGGCCGCTCTTTTGGTTTCATAATATCCGGTGATGACCCCGCTGCCATTGATGGCGTAGGGGTAGGTGCCGTAGGTGTCGCTCGGGCCATCGAACGTGGTGAACGTGCCGTCCGCGCCGCGCACGAAACCGTGGCTCTTGGTGGGATCCCCGTAATATCCTGTAGCCACTCCGCCGTCGTTAATGCTGTACGCGTAGGTGCCGTAAATGTCGTCCGGGCCATCGAACGTGGTGAACGTGCCGTCGGCGGCGCGCACGAAGCCGTGGTATCCGTTACCTTCTCCATAAGTTCCCGCGACTTCCCCCTCGTCGTTGATGCTGTAAGCGTAGGTGCCATTGCCCCCGGGAACCTCGAACGTGGTGAACTTGCCGTCGGCGGCGCGCACGAAGCCGTGACCCATGTCACTCGCGTCATAGTAGTATCCCGTGATCATCCCCTCATTGTTGATGGACGTGGGGAAAATGTCGGTGTCGCCCGGAACGTCGAACTTGGTAATGAGCCCTTTCGGATTCCGCACGAAGCCGTGGTAGGCATTCTCCTCGTAGTAGTATCCCGTGATCGTACCCGCGTTGTTGAGGCTGATGGCGATGGTGTAGGCGATGGTGTCGTATCCAGCGCCCGGGACATCAAAGGTGGTGATTTCTCCGCTGCTGGAACGCACGAAGCTGCCGTAACCGTTATAGTCCTCGTAGTATCCCGTGATCACACCGAGATCATTGATGCTGTCAGCGAAGCTGCCATAGTAGGCGGACGGGACAAAGAACGTGGTGATGGCGCCTCCCGGGGCACGCACGAAGCTACGGGCTGGCGTGTTCGATTCATAGTAGAAACCCGTGATTGTTCCCGAACTGTTAATGCCATAAGGGTAGGTGTAGACCGAACCGTCGGGATCGAACGTGGTGAATGTTTGGGCGCTTGCTGGTATCGACGATGCGGCAAACGCCGCACCGAGGGCGCACATGACTAGGAACCGAAAGAATTTGTGTCGCATGGGGGATTCTCCTTTTTCAGTTTGAGGCCGGCTTACTAGGATGGTCCAGGCCGATTCGTTTCCACTCGGACCGTGAAATGGCGCCCCCACAGGCGGCTTCCATGCTACTACTTAATTCTGCGCTGTCAATGGGAGGAGCAGTCATTTCAAGATTGCGAAACATCCCATTGCACCGGTACCCGCCGTCGGCAGGTGGTGAAAATCGCCCCTTTTTCGCGAGCTCTGTGTGTTCGTGTTTCGTCAAACATAAATCACACAAACAGAAACGCACCCGGCTCAGCTGCCGATTTGCCCGGAACTGATCCCCGGTATTATGCTGGCGCTTGGATATCCAGGTTCCAACTCTGAATGAATCGAGGGGAAATTATGTTCAAAGCCAGTTTGTTTGCTTTCGCAGTTCTCGTCGCGTGCCTTGTATGCTCTTCACCCGTGGCGCAATCCCAGGTTGAAGTTGGCGTAAACATCGGACCCGCTCCCATCTGTCCTTACGGCTATTTCGACTACGCTCCCTATGACTGTGCTCCCTACGGCTACTACGGGCCTGATTGGTTCCTGGGCGGAGTGTTTATCGGCGCCGGCCCCTGGTTCCACGGCCCCCACGGCTTCTTCGGACACGTCGACAACCGCTTCGATCCTCGTCACGGTTACGCGGGACCCCTGCCGGATCGTGGGGCGGAGCGCTTCAACCACTTCCATGGAAACGAAGCACGCGATGGACGAGGGAATGTGGGCAATGCTGGCCATGAAGCAAGCCGCGAGCATGCCCTGCCCGGATATCGCGGCGGCGGTGGGCATGCCGGCGGACATGGCGGCGGCCGCCACTAGAGCAACCGGATGAATTCTACTCTTGTCATCTTGAGCGAGGGCGAAGGAGCGCAGCGACCGAGCGCGAGTCGAAGGATCCCTGCTCCCTTGACACCTGCCGGGTGCCCCATTCAAGCCATCCTTTGGCTTGAGTGGGGAACTCAAGCAGTGCGAACGTCCGTAAGACTGGGAGTGGAGCAGCTTTCGCCACTACGCAACGGGAAC
>Ga0187887_10002635_pt1 | contig 14257 bp, 10 predicted proteins | sample June2016WEW_7_10_FD_132977 | JGI IMG/M metagenome (GOLD analysis project Ga0187887, IMG submission 132977) | Peatland microbial communities from SPRUCE experiment site at the Marcell Experimental Forest, Minnesota, USA - June2016WEW_7_10 | ecosystem: Environmental > Terrestrial > Soil >...
CTCAGGGCAAGGCGCTCGACCTCAATCAGGCACAACCCATCGAGCGCTCGGACGTTCACATTCAGGGCTCGAACACCTACGAGATCTCGGCCAACTCCGACGTCGTCATCATCACGGCCGGCTTGCCCCGCAAGCCTGGCATGAGCCGCGACGATTTGCTGCATACCAACTACAAGATCATGTCGGATGTGATCTCCAAGGTGGTCGCGTACTCGCCCGAGAGCGTTTTGATCGTCGTCTCGAACCCGCTGGACGCCATGGCCCAGGCAGCCTATAAACTGTCGGGCTTCAACCGCCAACGCGTCATCGGCATGGCCGGTGTGCTGGACTCCGGCCGCTTCAAGGCCTTCCTTGCCCAGGAGCTTAATGTCAGCGTGCACAACATGAGCTGCATGGTGCTGGGCGGCCATGGCGACACCATGGTGCCGCTAATCAGCTACACCACCGTGGCCGGGATTCCCATCACCGAGCTGCTGCCCAAGGAGCGCATCGACGCCATCGTGCAGCGCACGCGCGACGGCGGCGCCGAGATCGTGAAGTATCTCAAGACCGGCAGCGCCTATTACGCTCCCTCGGCCGCCGCTGTCGAGATGGCAGAAGCGATTCTCAAGGACAAGAAGAAGATTCTGCCCTGCGCAGCGTATCTCGACGGCGAGTACGGCATCTCGGGCTATTTCATCGGTGTGCCCTGCAAGCTGGGCGCGGCCGGCCTTGAGCAGATCGTCGAGGTCGAGCTCACTCCCGAGGAAGACGCCGCTCTCAAGAAGAGCGCTGCGGCGGTTAAGGAGCTCTGCGACGTCATCGGCGTGTGATCTTAAGCTTTTGGCTCTTCTTCGGGAGAACCGGAAGCCCTCGTTCTCGCAGCCAGAAGCAAATGGCTGAAAGCTAACAGCTGATGGCTGTTTTTCACTCCACCGCCATGCTCAACTGGTGGCGCACATCGGCACCGCGAACCCAGAAGATCACGTCAGTGGAGATGTTCGATGCGTGATCGGCGATCCGCTCCAGATTTTTGGCTACCAAAATGCCGTTCATGGCCTGCTGCGTAGACTGCGGCCTCTGTTCGATCAGTTTGAGAAGATCGTTGTGGGCCCGCCGGTTCATGCGGTCGATCTCGTCGTCCATCCCACGAACCGAATCGGCCAGGCTTGCGTCGCCTTCCATTAGCGCCTGAAGCGCAGTCCGGATCATCTGCGCGACAAACTCGCCCATAGCGGCGAAATCCACCGGCAATTCGACTTCTTCGAGCTGCAGAATCTCCTTGGTCCGGCGCGAGATGCTCATCGACTGGTCGCCAATGCGCTCGAGGTCGCCATTAATCTTGATGACCGCCAGAATGAAGCGCAGGTCGATGGCCATGGGCTGCTCCTTGGCCAGTAACTCGTAGGCCATCTCATCCAGCTCCCGCTGCGCGGTGTCAATCGCTCTCTCGGTCTGCTTGACAAACTTGCAGAGGCCTTTGTCGCGACGCAGATATGCATCGACCGCCGACTCAACCGCCTGCTGCGCCAGGGCGGCCATCGCCAGCAGCTTATCCTTGAGCTCTGCGAGTTGTTGCTGAAAATGAATACGCGGCACGGTCTTCTCTTTCTCAATCAAACTATTCTGCACGAAGTCATATTACAAAGGAACAAAAATCATCCGGCGCATCATAAGAGTCAAAATCACACAAAAGTACCACACCGGTGTTGTTCCGATATGAAATAGACGTTGGGCAAAACCAAATGATGCATTTTCAGAGAACTTATCTGCAGGAAGCGTTCGGCAGATGTGTCGCGACGCAGGAACTGGGGCCGGTCAGTGAGCTGGAACCCGCTCGATGCGGCCCAGCAGAAAGATGTAGGCAGCAATGCCGAAGACCAGGAAGATGGTGGCCAAGCCGAACGCCCAGGCATAGGAGTGCCGGATCGAGACCACGTATCCGGTGAGAATCGGCGCCGCGATTCCGGCGATTTGGTTGGCGAGATTCAGAATGCCTCCCACCTTGCCCACGTCGCCACGTGCCGCGATCAGGGATGGAGCGGACCATCCAACCGGAGCCGCCACTGACAGGCCGCCGATCGAGAGGCTGATCCAGAAAAGTGCCTGCGCGGGCCCATGCGCGTATGCCGCCCCGAGAATGCCCAGCCCGCACGCCGTTCCGCCAATGAGCACGGTTTGCCGAACGCGGCTCGCATCCCAGCCACGCCGGATCAACGCGTCCACCAGCCAGCCGCCGATCACCACGTCGGTCAAGGTGGCTATGATCCACGGCACGCTGGTATAGAGAAACGAGCGCGAAAGATCGACGTGCAACGCGAACGACAGATAACTCGGCAGCCAGTAGAGCAACAGATAAAAAACGTAATTGTACGAAGCAAAGCCGATGGCGAGCCCGATCACCTTGCGCTCACCCAGCAAATGCAGGAGCGACGACGGCTCCTCCGGACCCGATTCCACTTCGGGTGTTGCCTCAATGTAGGCTCGTTCTTCGCCGGTAAGCCCCGGATCTTCGTCCGGATCGCGATACACGCGCCAGAACAGGGCCAGATATGCGAGGCTCAGTGTGCCGGTCAGGACGAAGCTCCAGCGCCACCCGGCGGCCAGCAGGACGGCGCCGAGCAGCGGCACCCCGACGGCAGGAGCGAACTTGGCAGCGGCATCGAAGAGTGACGTCGCCAGTCCTCGCTGGTGCGCAGGAAACCATAAGCCGATTGCCTTGGCGTTGGCGGGAAAAATCGGCGCTTCGCCGACACCTAGCAACAACCGTGCGCCAAATAATCCGCTCAGATTCGGGGTTGCTGCGGAGGCGAAAGCCGCTATGCTCCATAGAAAAGCGCCAATCCGGCCAACCCGCTTTACGCCAAACTTGTCGAGGATGACACCCACCGGCAATTGGCAAATCGCGTAGGACCAGTTGAAACACCCCGAGAGATAACCGAACGCGACGTCGGAGAGCCCAAACGCGACAAAAAGCGAAGTGTGCGAAACGGAAACACAGACGCGGTCGATGTAGTTGATCAGGACGCCGAGACCGAGCAGCAACGCGATGCGCCACCGGCGATGGCGCCGGCCTGGCGGCCGGGGCCCACTCGTTGCCGATTGAATTTCCTGAGATGCCAACCGTTTCTCCCTGAATGTAGTGCACGCTGTCATGCGGCGCACACGCCGCCGGCGCAGCCTTTTTCACTTCGATCAGCCCGCCGGCGTTACACTTCCCTGCACCACGGTGTTCTCCAGAATGCCAATCGGATCGATGGTGATTCGAACTGTGTCGCCTGGCGCCAGCGTAAATGAATCCGGCGGCACGATGCCGGTGCCCGTCATCAGGTATGTGCCGGCGGGAAAGCAGTTTTCCCGGAAGAGATACGAGACTAGCACCTCGGGCGCGCGCTTGAGCTCCGCCAAAGAAGTCGTGCCGGAAAATTCGACTTTGCCGCCACGCGAGATTTCCAGCCGGATTGGCGTCGTTGCCGGCAACGGCTCACTGCTCACCAGGATGCACGGACCGAGCGCGCAACTGCGGTCATACACCTTGGCCTGCGGCAGGTAGAGAGGGTTCTCACCCTCGATGTCGCGCGAACTCATATCGTTGCCCACGGTGTAGCCGATGATCCGGCCACGCGGATCGACGACCAGCGTCAGCTCCGGCTCGGGCACCGACCATTTGGAATCGCTGCGAATGCGCACAGGGCCGCCTGGCCCGGCCACCCGGCTTGCCGTCGCTTTGAAGAACAGCTCCGGCCGCTCAGCGGAATAAACACGATCGTAGAAGTCGCCACCCCCGGCGTCCTTCGACTCAGCCATGCGAGCGCTGCGGCTCCGATAGTAGGTCACGCCTGCTGCCCACACCTCCTGGCCGCCAATCGGCGCTTCAATCAGCGCCCCCGGAAAATCCGGAGTGCTCTTTCCAGCCTCAACCACTGACCGCAAATACGACGCGAGATCGGGGTGAGTGATGAGAGCGTCCCAATTCGGCTCCGCGATGGGGAAATACCTGCCGTCCTTCTCCGCGAAGTTTCCACTGCTTGTCTTGTAGAGTTTCAAGAATCTCTCTCCAATCGGCTGATGATTCGATCCGTATCGTAGACGCACCCGGCCCACACGCCGCCGCTTGCCGTCACCAGCGCGGCCCAGAGCCGCGTATCGTCAGGCAGATCGGGATGCGGCGCGAGATCCCCGCGAGGCTTGCGCCGCGCGAGCCGTCGTGAGCCTTCTTCGGCATCAAAGCGCTCGCCGCCCTCGCCCGCCAGATGCAGCGAACCCGCCAGCGCCGCGCGGTCAATGACAATTTCGATGGTGTCCCCATCGCCGATCTTGCCGATTGGTCCCCCCGCGAGCGCCTCCGGAGAGATATGCCCTATGCACGCCCCGGTCGAAACTCCGCTAAAGCGCGCGTCGGTGAGCACGGCCACGTGCTTGCAGCAGGCCAGCTGCTTCAACGCCCCTGTGATCTGGTAGATCTCCTGCATGCCCGCACCCGCGGGGCCGCCGCAAATGAGCACGATCACGTCGCCCTGTGCGATTTTTCCCTTCTTGATGGCGTCAATGGCCGCCTCTTCGGTTACGAAAACCCTTGCGGGGCCGATGTGCCGATAGACGTTGTCCTGGCCAACCAGCGACGGGTCGATCGCAGTGCACTTGATCACAGCGCCCTCCGGTGCAAGGTTACCCGTGGGGAAGCACACCGTCGACGTCAGTCCGCGGGATCGCGCGCGGTCGGGCGTCATGATTACGTCATCCGGGTCGATCCCGTCCTGCTTCTGCAACGCGTTGCGCAGCGCCGATCGCCGGGTGCTTTCGCGCCACCAGTCGAGACAGGCGCCCAGCGTCTCGCCGCTGACGGTTCGCACGCTCTCGTCCAAAAGCCCTGCCGCGCGCAGCGAGAGCATCACCTCGGGCACGCCGCCGGCAAGGAAGACCTGCACTGTTGCGAAGTTCCGGGGTCCGTTTGGCAGTGCATCTACCAGGCGCGGAACGCTGCGATTGATCTCGGTCCAATCGGCGACCGTCGGCCGCGGCAAGCCCGCCGCATGCGCAATCGCCGGCACATGCAGCAGAAGGTTCGTCGATCCGCCAAAGGCTGCGTGCAGAACCATCGCATTGCGCAGCGCCGCGGGGGTGAGAATGTCGCGCACTCCCAGCTCAAGCTGACGCAGTCGCATCACCGCGCGAGCCGAGCGGCGAGCCGCGTCGAGCCAGACCGGATGGCCCGATGGCGCAAGAGCCGTGTGCGGCAGAGAGAGCCCCAGCGCTTCGCCGACCACCTGCGATGTGGCAGCCGTGCCGAGAAACTGGCATCCGCCCCCGGGCGAAGCGCAGGTGCGGCAGCCGACTTCGGCCGCGTATTCCAGCGTGATCTGCTTTTGCGCAAAGCGTGCGCCAATGGTCTGCACCTTCGCTGCGTCCTCGCCCGACTCGGGCAGCAGCGTGACGCCCCCGGGGACCAGCACCGCCGGCTTGCTGCCAAGCGATGCCAGCGCCATCATCATCGCCGGCAGACCTTTATCGCAGGTTGCCACGCCGATGAAGCCTTCTGCGGTTGGCAGCGAACGCATTAACCGGCGCAAAACCATGGCTGCATCGTTGCGAAAGGGCAGCGAGTCCATCATGCCGGTCGTGCCTTGCGTGCGCCCATCGCAGGGATCGGTGACCGCTCCGGCGAAAGGTTTGGCGTGCAGCGATTTCAATTCGCGCGCCGCCTCGGCCACCAGCAGGCCCACTTCCCAGTGCCCGGTGTGGAATCCCAGCGCGACGGCCTCGCCATTTTCCGCGCGCAGGCCGCCGTGCGTACTCAGGATCAGAAACTCGGGATCGAGAGCGCGCGCCGGGTCCCATCCCATACCCACGTTCTGCGACAGGCCGAAGAGGTTACCGGAGGGCTGGGTGAGCAGCATTTCGGCGGAGAGAGGCAACGTTCCCGCGGGGCCGGGTGCATGTGTGGCCACGCGAAACAAACCGCGATCGCCGATAGCACGATCTGTGGCCTGCTCGTCGCCGAGCACTGAACTGAGCGAGATGGGTTCGATGGGAAAGCCCTGCCCGCAGTCAAGTATAGAGGGCCAAGGTCTCTTCAGCGCCGGGCGATGCGTTGAAACGAGCGGGCAAAGTCCGCACGTGGGATTGATGCTATAAAGCTTGTGTGCCGGCAGAAGATCCGCCAACCCAAGCCGAGAGCGCTGCAGATTTGCGGCGTCGTTGGCTTTATTTGGTGCCGGCCGTCTTTGTCACCTACAGTCTCGCTTACCTTGGACGCTCAAACTTCGGCTTCGGTGCAGCGGCTGGATTGGCAAAATCCCTCCACATCACCGAGACGCGCGCCGCCTTTCTTGGTTCGGTGTTTTTTCTCAGCTATTTCCTATTCCAGGTGCCGGCAGCATCTTATGCGATCCGGCGAAGCGCCACCAGGCTGGTCTTCTTCGCGCTCATCAGTTGGGGTGTGTTTTCGGGATTGACCGGAATGATCCACCAGTACTGGCTGCTCGTCGTTGATCGCCTGCTGCTGGGAGTTGCGGAGAGCCTGATCCTGCCGTCGATGCTCATCTTGCTCACCCATTGGTTCACCCAGGCCGAGCGTTCCCGCGCCAACGCACTGCTCATTCTTGGCAACCCGGTCACCGTTATGTGGATGGCAGCCGTGACCGGGTATCTCATTCGCGCAGCAGGCTGGCAGATGACGTTTGTTCTCGAGGGCATCCCCTCGGTGTTGTGGGCCGGGATCTGGATTCTGGTGGCGCGCGACTCGCCAAGTGAGGTTCGCTGGCTTTCATCGGAAAGCAAGCTTTATTTGGCAAATTTGCTCAAGCAAGAACAGGCTTCTTTACCGGAATATTCGAACCTCATCGATGCGTTGCGCGTTAAGGGCGTGGTCTTGCTCTGCTTTCAATTCTTTTTCTGGAGCTTTGGCGTCTACGGCCTGGTCATTTGGATCCCGGAGATGCTCCGTTCCGGCTCAGCTCGGGGCATCGAGCAGATCGGCATGCTCAGCGCAGCCCCGTTTCTTCTGGCCGTGGTCCTGATGCTGGCAGTCGCACACTTTTCCGACCGGAGCTTGAATCGCAAGCCGTTCGTGTGGCCCTTTCTGATTTTTTCGGGAGTCGCACTATTTGGTTCGTTCGCAACCGTGGGCCGGCACTTCTGGCTGTCTTATCTCTTGCTGATCGTTGCCGGCGGCGCGATGTACGCGCCACTGGGCCCCTTCTTCTCAATCATGCCCGAGATGCTGCCTGACAACGTTGTGGGTGAAGTCATGGCGATCGTCAACAGCTGTGGCGCGCTGGGCGGTTTTGCAGGCACATGGCTGGTTGGGCTGCTTCAGGCGGAAACGGGAAACGCCCGGGCAGGGTTTCTCTCCATGTCAATCGCGCTGATCGTCGCGGGCGGGATCACTTTGCGCCTGTCTGCGCCTACACGCGCTTTCACAGCGGATTCCGCGTAAATTGCCCATCAACCATTCGCAAGATGCCCAGCGGATTCGAGTCCTTGAGCTCATCGGGCAGGGCCGATTGCGGAAAATCCTGATAGCAGACTGGCCGCACAAAGCGATAGATGGAGTACGTGCCCACCGAAGTGGCGCGGCTGTCGCTGGTGGCCGGATATGGGCCCCCATGCACCATGGCGTGGCAGACCTCAACGCCCGTTGGAAAACCATTGACGATCAGCCTTCCTGCCTTGCGCTCGAGAATCTCGATCAGATCTGCGAACGCGGACAAATCGGCTTCTGATCCGTGCAAGGTCGCCGTCAACTGCCCTTCGAGGCCGCGCGCCAGCGACATCAACTCTTCGCGGCTTTCGTATCGAATGGCAAGGGTTGTGGGCCCGAAGATCTCTCCAGCGAGTTCCGGATCGCGGACAAGATCGGCGCCTTCGATTTCAAAGACTACCGGCACGGCGTGGTTACTCGCGGCCCCGTTCTTGGGCGCCTGCGCCAGCGTCTCCACACCGGCTTGCTTTTGCCGCTCCTCGACGCCCCTGCGATAGCTTTTCGCGATTCCTTCGGTAAGCATGGGCGAATTCGCTGCCTGCCGGACTTGTTTTTCCAGCTCGGCGAGCAACGCGTCGGCCTCCGCGTCGCGCGGCAGAAAGACTAGTCCCGGCTTGGTGCAGAACTGGCCGACTCCGAGCGTAAACGATGCGAAGAGGCCGCCGGCAATCTGCGCAGCGCGCGTGCGCAAGGCCTCAGGCAGCACGAAGAGGGGATTCACGCTGCTCATCTCCATGAAGCACGGGATGGGCTCCGGGCGAGCTGCCGCCCGCTCAATCAGCGCCTTGCCGCCGGCGAGCGAGCCAGTGAATCCCACCGCTTTCACCTTGGGGTGCTCGACCAGCGCCGCTCCGATCTCCGCGCCCGGCCCGAAGAGTAGCGCAAAGACTCCCGCGGGCAAACCGCATTCGCTCATAGCGCGGGCAATCACCTGCCCCACCATCTCGCTGGTCCCCGGATGCGCGTGGTGCGCCTTGACGATGACAGGATTGCCAGCGGCAAATGCTGCCGCCGTGTCGCCGCCTGCGACCGAAAAAGCCAGAGGAAAGTTGCTGGCTCCAAAAACCGCGACCGGACCCAACGGGCGCATCATCGAGCGAATATCGGAACGCGGCAGAGGTTTGCGCTCAGGCTGCGCGGGATCGATGCGCGCGTTGACCCACGAGCCCTCCTCGACAACCTGCGCGAAGAGCCGAAGCTGGTTGATGGTTCGCGCCGCTTCGCCTTTCAGGCGCCCTTCGGGCAAGGCCGTTTCGCGATGGGCCCGCTCGACGATCTCCGACGTGTTAGCTGCGATACCGTCGGCAATCGACCGCAAAAAGTGGCCTCTTTCGCGCCCAGTGGTCTTCCTGTAAGCCGCAAATGCCTCGTCGGCCAGATTCGCTGCCAGATCCAAATCCTCGAGCGAAGCGCAACGATAAGCCGGATCGAAGCGCGCGCCTGTCGCGGGATCGACGCCGTAGAACGCCTCGCCCTTCCCTTCGCGCGATACGCCGTTCACAATCGAGCAGCCGTGTAGTGCAATCGTCGTCAACATGAATCACCCCTGAAAGCAGCTTTCAGCCGTCAGCTCTCAGCTTTCTGCCTGAATTTCGCGGATACTGACCTCTTCCGATTCTGCGAGATTTGTTGTTTCAGCACGATGAAGCTGAACGCCGACAGCGAATAGCTGATCGCAGCCCGTCTCATTCTTCGCCAATGTCTTCGTGCCAAACTTCAGGATGCGCTGCAATGTAGCCGGCGAGCAGTTCGCGGCACTCGCGGTTGTCGAGGTCGATCACGCGAACGCCGTTTTCGCGCAGCCAGTCGAGCCCTCCGGCGAAGTTGCGGCTCTCGCCTACAACCAGCGTTCCGATGCCGAACTGCCGCACCAGACCGCTGCAATACCAGCACGGCGCCAGCGTGGTCACCATCACCATCTTGCGGTAGCTGCGCTGCCGGCCGGCACGGCGAAAAGCATCGGTCTCGCCGTGAACGCTCGGATCGCCCTGCTGCACGCGGCGATTGTGGCCGCGGCTCACCAATTCTCCCGTTTCCTTGAACATCGCCGCACCGATGGGAATGCCTCCTTCGGTCAGTCCATGTCGTGCCTCTTCGAGAGCCACGGCCAGCATCCTTTCGTATTGTTCCACGGGACCATCTTAGCGAAGTTGGCTTGGAAAGCGAGGTTGGCGGGGATTGCGGTGTTTGGCGGAGCGTGCGGTCAAGCGAGAAAAGAAGTGAAAAGGTGAACGGAGGCGTTGTGCCCGGCCGAAACTCGTTCGAGAAGGAAGCACGCCACGGAATCCGGGCTACGCGAGCCTCACTTGCGCCGCTAACTCCGCTTCAATTCACTGTGAGCACCAGCTTGCCGAAGTGGCTAGCATCGTTCATGCGTTCCAGCACTTCGCGCGCCTGGCTCCAGTGGAACTCCTCACCAACAGGCCGCATTTCGGTCAGCTTGATGGCGCGGTTCATCTCGAGAAAGTCCTTGCGCGAACCGACGTAGATGCCCTGAATGCGCGCTACCTTGTGCAAGACGAGTGGAATCGGGAAGGGATCCGCGCTGCCGGTCAACACGCCCACTTGTGCGATCGTTCCACCGGGCCGGATGGCTTTGAGCGACCGCACCAGCGTGCCCTGCCCGCCCACTTCCACCACCAGGTCGACACCTTCGCCATGCGTCTGATCCATTGCCCAGCGGTCCCACTCGGGATTGTCGCGATAGTTCAGGCCTGAATCCAGACCGATCGAGGCCGCCCGGTCGAGCTTTTCGTAGCTTGAAGAGATGCCCAGGACCCGTGCGCCTTTGAGGCGCGCAAACTGAAGGGCAAAGATGGAAACCCCTCCAGTGCCCTGGATGAGGACCGTGGCGCCCGGCTTCAAGTCCGCGGCGGCCAGCGCGTTCCAGGCAGTGACGGCGGCGCAAGGCAGGGTGGCGGCTTCCTGGAAGCTCAAGTGCTCGGGGACCGCTACCAAACCCTCCTGTTTGAGCACGATGTAGTCGGACAACACACCGTCTATATCGCCGCCGAGAGCACCGCGGGCCTTGGCCGCCGTCAGCGGACCGTCCAGCCAGTTCTGCATAAAGATGGCCATCACGCGATCGCCGGGTTTCCAGGCCGTTACTCCAGCACCAACAGCCACGATCTCGCCCGCGCCGTCTGAGAATGGAATGCGCGGCAGTTTCATCTTGGGGTTGTACTGGCCCTTGACGATCATCAGATCGCGGAAATTGAGGGAAACGGCACGAATCCCAACCAAAACCTCGCCGGGACCCGGCGCCGGGGTGGGACGCTCCACAAACTCCAAAGAATCAATACCAAACGACGATACTTGCCACGCACGCATGGGAAACCATTCTCCTTCCTTGGTTCCATCCGCGTCAATCTTTGGTACGCACTCAAACAAGAGACTCATACAATGGACTCACGGCAGGTTTGAGGGGAGAGTAACAACGGTAACCCATCGAGGTGGAAATGGCAAATCCCTTTGGAGACTCAAAGGCCGCCCCCGAAAGTAACCTCGTAAGTGACGAGGTCCGGAGGGCGGCCGAGCAAGAGCGCACCGCGCGCGAACGGCAAAGACAAACACTCCAGTTGCAACGCGAGAGCATTCTCTCGCAAAGAACATCGAATCCAGGGCGCCGCGCCGCGCTGGAAGCGGCTTTGGCTCAGGTAGAAGCGCAGCTTCAGTCGATCTGCTAGATCAGGGCTCTCGCGGGGGGATCTCCTCGCCGCCCGTCGCCGGCCCGCGATTCTCGGCGGGCGAGAATTTCTATTGCCAGACGCCCTCTTATCCGCCCGAACTACGGCTCCCTGTGGGGCTGATTCGCCGCCTTACTGCTCGCGATGAATGAGCAGGGTGTTCGCCTGATCCACTGAGGAAAGCGAGACGCGCGCGATGTTCACATGATCGGGGCGCGTAACCGCCCACAGGATCACATCGGCGATATCTTCGGCGGTCAACGGCCTGATGCCCTTGTAGACCTTGGCCGCCCTGCTGGCATCGCCATGGAATCGCACCAGGCTGAAATCGGTCTCCACCAGGCCAGGATCGACACTCGTCACGCGCACTGGCGTTCCTAGCAAGTCCTCGCGCAAACCGTCGTTGATGGCGCGTGCTGCGGCCTTGGTGCCGCAGTAAACAGCGCCGTTGGGATACACGATTTCGCCGGCCATCGAGCCGAGCGTGATTACGTGGCCGCGGCCCCTGACCACCATCCCGGGAACCACCGCCCGCGCCACATACAGCAGTCCCTTGATGTTGGTGTCGATCATCTCTTCCCAGTCTTCAATTTTCCCCGTATATAGCTTGTCCATGCCGCGGCTCAGACCCGCATTGTTCACCAGCACGTCGATCGCCGCCCATTCGTCGGGCAATTCGTCAATCACACGCTGCACGGCATGATGGTGGCGCACGTCCAGGTCGACGGAGTGCACGGCTGCGGCACCCTCGGCCAGTGCGCGCGAGGCAACTTCGGCCAGTTTTCCGGCACGGCGCGACGCCAGCAGCAGCCGCGCCCCTTCGCCGGCAAACGCGAGGGCCGTGGCCGCGCCAATTCCCGCGCTGGCCCCGGTGACCAAGACAATTTTTCCCTTCAGCTTCATGGGCCCCTCGATCCCTGGGTTTGTCTTCCATGTTAGATTCGGGCCGAATTGCGGATTTGTGACACGCGATACTGACCAACCGCCCAGTCTTCCTGAGCCAGGCCCGCTGCACGCGCTTCGACAAACACTTGGGAGAGCGCATCGGCCAGGCTCAGATGCGTATCGCGCTCCGCGGCCGCCTCGCGCAAGAGCCGCGTGTCTTTTTCCCCCATCTCAATAGTTGCGCCCGGCGTCTCCGGCGGATGCAGGATCACCTTGCTGTAAGCCGCGTAGAACGGCGACTGGAAGAGGGCGCTGTTGATCGCCTCGAAGAATGTCTCCGGTGGAATTCCCTGCTTCTCAGAATAGACAAACCCTTCGCTAAGAGCATAGGTCATGGCGCTGATAAGAAAGTTGCCGCCGAGCTTGACGGCGTGCGCCTGCCGCGGCTCGGTGCCGACAACCGAAATCCCCCGCGACATCGGCTCCAGCACCGGACGCGCTCGCTCCACCGCGGACTCTTTGCCGGCCACGACGATCCACAGCCTTCCCTGTTCGGCGATATTCGGCCGCCCGAACACTGGCGCGGCCACAAAATCGACGCCGCGCCGCGCGTGTTCCTTGGTTAGCCGCTCGCTCAGAGCCACGCCGATCGTGCTGCATGAAATGTGCAGCGAGCCGGGCTCAAGCGCATCCATCAACCCGTTAGGGCCAAAGATCGCTGCTTCGTTTGCCACATCGTCGAAGAGCATGGTGATGACCGCGTCGGCGCCCAGCTCGGCCTCCGCCGGCGTGGCCGCGGCAATCGCGCCCTCGCGCAGCAGCGGCTCGGTCTTGCCTTCCGTCCGGTTCCACACGCGCAATTCGTGGCCGGCGGCGATCAACCGCTGCGCCATCGGCGTGCCCATCTTTCCCAGGCCGAGAAATCCAATCTTCATTCCGACCGCCCTCCTGATCTTGTTCGTCCGGCAGCGCTCACATCTTGCGCAGCAGAATCGTTCCGCGCTCTGCGCCTTCCACTTTGCCGCTGACGATCACCGTCTGGCCGACCTCGGTCATGGTCAGAATCAATGCATTGTTAGCCGACGGATCGTGCCGCACCAGATGAGGAGCCGGCGCTCCACCGATCAGCAGCCGCATTTCGGCGATGCCGCTCACCTTTGCGCCGTCTCCAATCAGCCGCAACCGGTACTGCCTTGCCTCGTGAATGTGCTCTGTAAGATCCACTTCGAATTTGGAGTCTTTCCATGCACCAACCGCATTATCGGCCCATAACTGCGCTTGCGCATCCCACGTGGCCGGGGGCGCGGCACCGGTATCGAACGCCGCAAGCCGGCGTATGCGCGGGCCGCCGGCGGTTTCGGTGACGACCAGCCGCAGCGCCGCATACGCGCCCGCCACAAACGGCGCGATCCGTTTGTGGCCAACCGAGCTGCCTGTGTAAAGCGTCGTCCACTCGCCGCCTGCGAGTCCCTCCAGCTTAAACGCGTGCACGCGTTGGCCGAATCGGCAATCCTCCTCGAGAATCACGTGGTCGGCATGTGCACCCGCTGGAAGCCGGAGCTCGACTCGGTCACCGGTCCCGGCGGTTTCCGCCGCGCTTTTCTGAAACCGGCGGCGGATCTCCTCGCCAAACTCGCGCGCCCGCGCAAAGTCCTCCGCCGGCATGTGCCCGCGCCGGTCGGCCGGGATATTGAGCAACAACTGCGCGCCGCGTCCCACCGACCTGTAGTACACCTCCATCAATTGATCCATGGTCATCAGGTTGCGCACGTTGGTCGTGCTCCAGAACCAGTTCGGGCGCCGGATCGACACGTCGCACTCCACCGGTATCCACGCATCTCCGTCCGGATCGCCGAGCAACGCAGTCGAGGTTCCGCTCCTCGCGTCCTCTCTCGTCTCCGCATTCCACAGAGGATACGGCGCAAAGCCGTTCTCGTTGCCCACCCAGCGAATGGTCGCGTCCGGCCCCTGAAAGATGGCCGCGTGGGGGGCATACTTGCGCACCAGGTCCGATGTTGGCACCACGCTCGATCCGTCGAACCACACCTCGACCATTGGCCCATAGCGCGTGAGCAGTTCCGTCAGCTGTTCGCGATACATTGCGTTGTACGCCTGCTGTTTGGCCGCGTCGCTGCACTGGCCGCCGATGCCTGCGCCAAAGTAATCGTCGCGCGGCGAGAGATACACGCCCAATCGCAGTCCGTGTTTCCTGCACGACGCGGAC
>Ga0187887_10002639_pt1 | contig 14237 bp, 10 predicted proteins | sample June2016WEW_7_10_FD_132977 | JGI IMG/M metagenome (GOLD analysis project Ga0187887, IMG submission 132977) | Peatland microbial communities from SPRUCE experiment site at the Marcell Experimental Forest, Minnesota, USA - June2016WEW_7_10 | ecosystem: Environmental > Terrestrial > Soil >...
CATCCTCATGTGTGGCGGCACCGAGGTCACCGACAAACCTCTGGTTCGTAGCTTCGCTTATGCTGTGCGCGCCGCCCTGCCGAAATATACCAGCGACGTCGCTTTCGTTTCCGCCGGCGATTTGCTCGGATCTTCTCTCGCTTCCACTCTTGGATGGGTGGATTGCACGCTCGTGCGCCTCAATGGGTCCGCCGGGGAATTGATCGGGGTTCTTTGCCTGGCCGACCGGGGCGCCGCGCCCAACGCCGACGAGCAACAACTGTTGCGCGCGGTCGCCGGACATGCCAGCATTGCGCTGGAGAATGCGTGCCTGTTCACGCGCGCCCAGCAGGCCAACCGTCACTGGCTGGAAATCTTCGACGCCATCAGCGACTTCATCGTGGTGCATGACGAGCAGCACAATATCCTGCGCGTGAACAGGTCGCTCGCCGACCTGGTCGGGATTGCTCCCGATCAGTTGATTGGCGTCAATATGCGCGCTCTCGATGCCCTTTCTACAGCTGGTTCTCCCCATTCCTGTCCCTTTTGCCGCTCCGGTGAAGGGCTCGACGAGTATGTACATCCGGGGCTGGAGCGCACCTATCTCATCTCGACTTCGCGTATTCACGCCGACAGCAGCGGCGAGCTACAAACCGTGCACGTGCTCAAGGACATCAGCGACCGGCGCGAGGCGGAGCGCCGTTACCGCGAGCTTTTCGACAATATTCAGGAAGGGATTTACGTCTCCACTCCGCAGGGCCGCTTCGTCGAGGTCAACGATGCCCTGGTGCGCATCCTTGGGTATGACAACCGGGACGAAGTTCTACGCCTGGACATCCCCACCGAGATTTATTTCTCTCCGCAGCGGCGGGAAGAATTGATTGAGAAGCTCAAGCATGCCGGCGAGATGCACAACCACGAAGAAATGCTGCGCCGCAAGGATGGTTCGCCCGTCCACGTGTTCATGAACTGTTATGCGGTGCGCGATATTGGGGGCACTGTGGTGCAACATCGCGGGCTCATGCTCGATATCTCCAGCCTTCGCCAGTCGCAGACCGAGTTACAAAAAGAGCGCGACTTTTCGGGCAAGATTCTCAGCCACACCCAGAGTCTGATTCTGGTCACCGACACCGAGGGCGAGATCAGCTACGCCAATCGCCGCTGGGGCGGCCTCGGTTTTCAGCAGAGCCAGATTGTCGGACATTCGCTCGCCGACCTGTGTGCGCAACCACGGCGCGAAGCTCTCCGGCAAGCAATCGCCTCCGTCTCGCGCGGCCAGCAGGTCGATAATTTTGATCTTCCCCTTATCCGGGGCGATGGCGCGAGTGGACAGTTCTCCGTCAATCTGAGCCCTATCAGCAGCGAAGATGGCAAGGTGACCAGCATTGTCGTCGTCATGACCGATGTGACCGACTCCGCCCTGCTCCGCTCCAAACTGGTGCATGCCGAGAAAATGGCGGCGGTTGGACAGTTGGTGTCTGGAGTCGCGCATGAAGTCAACAATCCGCTGACAGCAATTCTTGGATTTACCGACCTGCTCATGGAAAATCCCGAACTGCCGGAAAGCGCACGGCACGATTTGCGGGTCATTTTGCAGGAGGCCCAGCGCACCAAGCAGATCGTGCAGAACCTGCTGAGCTTTGCGCGTCAGATGCCGCCGCGCCGCCAGGCCGTGCAGTTGAACTCTATCCTCCACCGCACGGTGCAGCTGCGCTCGTATGACTTCATCAGCCACGGCATTCAGGTACTCGAGCGGCTCGACGAATCTCTGCCGGAAATCGTCGGCGATTCCCATCAACTCCAGCAGGTCTTCCTTAACATCATCAACAACGCCTACGATGCCGTCCGCGAATGCGGCCATCCTGCCCGCATCGAGATCATGAGTGCGCGCAGCAGCGGCTATGTGGAAGTCTCATTCCGGGATAACGGCACCGGCATCTCCGATCCTGACCGCATCTTCGATCCCTTTTTTACGACCAAAGACATCGGCAAGGGAACCGGCCTCGGCCTGAGCATCTGCTACGGCATCGTGCGCGAACATGGGGGCGAAATTATCTGTCACAACAATCTTGATTCCGAGGGAGCTACCTTCATCGTCCGCCTGCCTCTGGCGACCGATGGGGCCTCCTTCGGCGCGGCAGCAGGAGTGTACCCACAATGACGCAAACTGGAACCCAACCCGCATGTGCGCCCGTGCTTCTGATTGAAGACGAACCGGCAGTCATGGAATTTGTCCGTTCCGCACTCGAACGTAACGGCTATTCGGTCGTGTGCACCGAGTCGGGCGCTCAGGCTCTTCAAATACTGGCCACCGGCGATTTCCATGGCGTGGTGTCCGATATGCGGACGCCAGGCGGCGTCGATGGCGCCCAGGTCTATGCCTGGATCGCCAGCAACCGTCCTGGTCTTGCCCCCAAGGTGGTGTTTATTACCGGCGACATTGCCAACGAGGAGACGGCGGCGACCTTGCGCCGCACCGGCGCGCCCTGCGTCGAAAAACCTTTTCGCGTCCATGACTTCATTTCCGTTGTCGAGCAAACCATGGGTAAGGCGGCATCATGACTCAAGACCTCAATATCCGTTTGTTGATCGTGGACGATGAGCAGCCCATTCGACGGCTCTGCATGACGGTGGGCGAATCACTCGGCTTTTCCTGTCTCGAAGCCGAGAACGGTGACGCTGCTCTCTCCCTGCTGGAGGAGCAGCCGGTTCACATGATCCTCACCGATCTGGTTATGCCTCGCATGTCAGGACTCGAATTCCTCGAACAGGTCAAGCGCATCTACCCGCGCATCGAAGTGGCCGTTATGACCGGTCACGGATCGGTCGAAACGGCCGTGCAGGCGATGAAACTCGGCGCCTACGATTACATCTCCAAGCCGTTTTCTCCGCTCGATGAACTGCGTCTCTTCCTGCGCCGGATGGCCGAAAAGGTCCGCCTGGAAGAAGAAAATATTTTCTTGCGCGAGCGTTCCGAGACCGAAACCGCCATCCACGGCATCATTGGCAACTCCGCCAGCATTCAGCACGTGCTGCGCCTCATCTCCCGTCTCAAGGACACGCGCACTCCTGTGTTGATCTCGGGAGAGAGTGGCACCGGCAAGGAATTGGTTGCGCGCGCCCTGCACTTCCGCGGCAACCTCGCCAGCCGTCCGTTCGTCGCGGTCGACTGCGGATCGCTCGTGCCCACGCTCATCGAAAGCGAACTGTTCGGATATGAGCGCGGAGCCTTCACCGGCGCTCTCCGCTCCAAGCAGGGACTGCTGCAATCGGCGGATACGGGAACCATCTTTCTCGATGAAGTCGGCGAACTCCCGCTCGAGATGCAAGCCAAGATCCTGCGCTTTCTTCAGGAAAAAGAAGTTCGCCCCGTGGGCAGCAATCAGAAAGTAAAGGTTGACGTCCGTATCATGGCTGCTACCAACCGCGATCTTGAGACGGATTACAAAAAGGGAACGTTCCGCAAGGATCTTTTCTTCCGGCTGAACGTCGTGACCATTACCTTGCCTCCTCTGCGCGACCGCCGGTCTGACATTCCGATCCTTGCCAACTGGTTCCTCGAGCGGCTAGCCCCCGGCCGCGGAGTTCAGATTTCCGGCAATGCCATGAAAACCCTTCTCGCCTATGACTGGCCGGGTAATGTTCGCGAGCTTGAGAACTGTCTGGAACGCGCCGTCGCGCTCACCGACCGGCGCGTGCTCGATGTGGACGATCTGCCGCCATCGATCGCCCAGGCCGATCTCCATGAAGCTTCCCAAACCTTCGATGCCCAGCAGTTTGGAGCAGCCACGGCGACTGACCTGGAAGATATCGAGCGCGCTACCATCGCCCGCGTCTTTTCCCAGGTCAAGGGCGACAAAGTCCGCGCCGGCAAGATGCTCGGCATCAGCCGCGCCACTCTTTATCGCAAGCTCAAGCGTTACAACATCGGCATGCGCGAACACAACACGGGTCCGACGACGCTCCAGTAGGAATTCCCGTAACGAGGCACCATTTCTTGGAGCTCACCTCGGCTTGCGAGATTGAGACGATTTCCTGCTGCCGTATCAGTCTGAGACGCCATCCTCCACGCTTCTCGTCAGAATTACGCCTGGACGCCCTCCTGAATTGCCGAACTCCCATTGCTTTGTTCGACTTGTTCATGAGTTCATGTCCTTCAAGAGTTCGGAGGCGGTCGTGCATCGGTAAACCTAGACAACGCACAGCCTAAGTCTGCTTTGGACTTTTTCTAACTGGAAAACGACGGGACGAGGCTTGCTGTTCACATTAGGGATCCGAGGTTTACCGTGCCCAACCAGGCCAGTGCCGCCGCCCGCGCGCTCGAGTCCGATTTCGCAAGCCGGCTCGCCCGGTTTTTTCCGGACGCTACTCCCCTACGAATTCCCATTCACCTCAGCCGCGCCAGCGAAAATGGCGCTTCGGACAACGGTCATGGGCAGGCGGATGGCAACGGCGATGGCCATGCCGGTAACACATGGGAAGGCTTGCAGGACACTACCATCGAGTTCGGCACACCCAGCGAAGTGTTATTTGTGGTCGCGAAACCGCTCGAGTTTGCGGATCGCATTCTCATCGAAACCCGGGATGGCTCCCTTCGTGCGGAAGCCTCGGTGGTTGCCGTCCAGTATTATGCAGAGAGGACGGTCGTCGGAGCCCGCTTCCTGACTCCTGTTCCCAATTGGATCATCAAATCATGACTGCATTCGATCATTCCTCCAAACATTCGCAGGAAGTTCCATGGCCCGTGTTCCATGCCCTCCAGCCCATCTACAAGGAGTTAGTCTGTGAATTTGTCATTGACGTGCCTCTTTGCCCGTTTGGGCCCAACACCCCGCCCAGCGGAGTCGAAGGCGATGGCCGCGAAGCCGAGAAATGGCTGAAGCAGGTGGACAACGAAATTCAGGTTCACCAACTGCGCCAGTTTCTCCAGACCACGCCTCTAGCCAACGAAAGCGTGCTCCGCAACCTCCTCGTCCATCACTTGCGCAAGCCCGTAAAATTGCCCACCGACCGCGATAAGATCGACTTCCTGCTGGTGCAGTATTTTTCCTTCTGCGCCCCTTCGGGCCTCGACGAGGCCGATGTCGACCTCGATTCCGTAGCGCGTGCGCTCGCGCCCGTACTCGGGCAGCAGAAGTCGCCGCTCCAGGTTCCTGCGTGGCTCGCTCCCCTTGACGTGGTGTGTCAATCGGCTGCCCGCTGCCGCCGGCTCAGTGAACTCCTGCACAGCGGCACGCTGGAACAAGGCCGCAAATTCAAAACACAGTCCGGAGAACGCTACTTCGATCCGGCCGCGATGACGGCCTTTGTTCGTTTTAGCTTCACCATCCGCCGCGTCTTCTTTCGCCTGATGCATGACGACCTCAATGCCATTCAGGATGGACTGCGCGAGTTGGAAAATCGCGGAACCCACACGATCGATTGCCGGCGCGCGCAATTTTCCGCCGAAGAGCCGACCTCCCGTCTGCGCATGATCTGCCACTCGTGGAAGGTTATGTTCCACGCCGAGTACTCTTCCGGGCAGCCTTTGCGCATGCTGGTCGATCTCCGCGCTGCCGTCGATGACGCGCTCCAGGCCAGCGCTCCGCAAGGCCCGCTGGCGGCTCGCGCGGCCACTGCGCCTTCCGATACGGGCAGCCGCACCAGGCATTAGCTAGCGCGACCCACCGCGACTCCGGAACATCCCGGCGCACACCTTCGTCCCTCGGCGCCCCCCAGAGAAAGCCCACAGGTGTTTCGACTGCCACGTTTGCGGTAGACTCGACCACAAAGGTCGCAGATGTCGCAAACCAAGACGAGATTCGTGATTCGATGCCTGGTTTGCGCAACAGTGCTTTGTTCCGGTTTTCTTCAGGGCCAGTCCACCTCCGACCAACAGAAACGCCCCCTGCCCACCACTTCCCTGGCGCAGGAGTTTCCCGTCACCATGCAGCAGAAGGTGATTGCCGGCAAGACCCCGGTCGGCACCAAGGTCGCGGCGAAATTGACCATCGCCACGCTGGTAAAGGGCAAGGTGATTCCGACGGGCGCCATTTTTTCGGGAGAAGTAGTTGAATCTGAGGCAAAATCCGCAAACGGTCCATCCCGCCTCGCAATCCGCATGAACGACGTGCGCTGGAAGACCGGTTCGCTTGCCATCCAGGTTTACCTGACCAATTGGTATTACCCCCTCCGGATGTCGACGGCCGACGACCCCGCGAATGATCCTCGTTATTCGAGGTCAACCCAGATTGCCACTTATCCTCCAAACTCCCCGCACGGGACCTTCCCTGGCCCGCCCGTCCCTGAGGACCCCGGCACCGCCGTTTCAGACACTCGCGTCGTGATGAAGGATGTCGAGTCCGCGCGCCAGAGCAATGGGGATATGCTCCTCACCTCCACCCGGCTCAATCTCAAGTTGGACAAGACGATGACCTACGTTCTGGCCACGGGCGACCTCACGCCGGCGAAGTAGGGTCAATCTCGCACTTTCCCGGAAGTGGCAGCCGTCGTTCATTACTTAGGTAAGTTTCGCCGTATCCCAAATTGGCTCAGAATTTAATAGTGGAGAACTGCACTCGTTCGCGCACCGCCGGACATGGGAATTCCACTCAGGGCAATTCATGAGCAAACTGGCTAGAGAACTCGGGCTGCTGCTGTCGCTGTTTGTGATTGCCGGACTGCTGCAGTTTTTTGCTCAGTCGCTGCCGATGGCGCTCTGCTTCTATTTCCTGCCGACCTTATACTCCGCTTATTTCTTTGGACGACGTCACGCCACTCTAACCGCATTCGCTTGTGTATTCCTGGTGGTTCTGCTGGATTTTCTGAATGGCCTGATGCCCACCCACCGGTTGGTCGTCCTGCCGCAGGAACGCATTTTTAATTTCGCCACCTGGGCGGGCGTTCTGACAGTCACGGGATATGCCATGGGCACCCTCTACGAGCGCGCGCAGGGCATGACCGCCGATATGCGTGAGAGCTTCAGCAGCCTCTTGCTCGTCCTGCAACACGTAATCGCCAACGAAAAACAAAGCAACAAGGAAACCCAGCGCATCGTGGATGCGGCCGTCAAGATCGCCGAGGCGATGGGATTAAGCTCCGACAGGATCGAGTTACTGCGCTCGGCAGTTCTGTTGCGTGATCTTAGTGAGCTCGGCATCAGCAACGACACGCTTTACAAGGCGGCGGACGTGACTCACGCCGAGGTGGTGGCAAGCCTCCGGAAGAACCGCAAGCCGAATCCTCGCGCCAACGCGGTGGGAAACGCGGTCCGCCAGGTGCTTCCGATCATTGTGGCTGAGCAGATTCTGCAGGATCAGGGAGCCCGGTCCGTGAATGTGCCGATTGAGTCGCACATTCTGGCAGTCGCGGACGCGTATCAGAAACTCACCAGCAACGCGTACGGGAAGGCGCTTTCTCCGAAGCAGGCAGAAGAACAGATCATCGCCGGAGCCGGCGACAAGTTTCACAAAGGCGTCGTCGACGCATTTGTGCAGGCGTTCGGCGACCGCGCCCTGGGCGCCGGGGCTTACTAGCACAGCATCAGGCGCGTTCGCCCTCTGTCGAAGATTCTTCTCCCCTCAACTCCTCCCACATCGTCGCAACTCTGCCTTTCAAATCCGCGGTGAAACGCTCGTAGGTCGCTTCGCTGGCTTTTTCCACCGGCGGAGGCGTCATTGGTTTGCCAATGAGCATCTTCAGATTTCCAAACTTTGGAAATTTCTTGTGCCGAGGCCAGACCTCATAAAAACCTTCGATGGCCACCGGGACAATCGGCGCCTGCGTATGAATCGAGAGAATTGCCGCCCCTTTGCGGAATACCCGCAGGCTGCCATCGTTGGTGCGCTCGCCCTCGGGATACAAAACCAGAATGCGCCCCTGACTGAGGCCGAATGCCCCCGCGCGCATCGCCGGAACGAGGTTCGCATCCGGGTCGAGTACCACGGTGCGCAGCCAGCGCGCCAGGCGCCGCATGAAACCCCTACCAAAAATATCGCTCGTGCCCACCGCAAAAGTCTCGCGGAACATGCTCCACGGCAGCAGCGACGCCAGCACCAGCGGATCGATATAGCTATGGTGATTCGAACACAGCAGGAAAGGTCCGTGCTCAGGCAAATTTTCCAGGCCGCGCACCTTGAGGTCAAAGCGGTCGAGCGCGAACAGGCAAATCAGCCGTCCCAGAACAAAAAAGAAAATTTCCGCAAAAATATTATGCGTTGCCAGCGCCAGAACCTCGGGGTCGGTGACGGGCTCGCTGAAAATTGTAGACCACGCGGGCGCGGCCGATCTAAGCCGTCCCCCGCCATTCCCACTGCTCAGCAGAATGGCATCCACCAGGTCGCGCACCGTGTAAATCTCCGCCAGTTGCGACTCCGGAACATCTCCTCCCATCTGTCCTTCGAGCGCCGTCAGCAACTCCACCCGTTGCATGGAATCCAGCCCGAGATCGAGTTCCAGATTGTGCCCCGGACGAATCTCCGCCAGATCATTCCGCGCGGAATCTTTCACGATCGCCAGTGCGCGCTGCACATCCTCACGCTCCAGCCACGCGCGCTCGTCCTCAGTCAGCGGACGGTCGATCCCGCCTTCGGACTCGCGCCCCGTATCTAGCAGTTCGCGAACCCGCTTTTCGATCTGGAACCGCTTCAACTTCCGCGTCGTCGTCCGAGGCAGGTCTTCCTGCCATATGTCATAACTTCCCAACCGCTTGGTCGATGCAATCTTGTGCGAGAGCGCCTCGACATCCAAGCGAATCACCTCTTTCGCATTGACAATCTTGCGCTCCCGCAGCAGATCGAAGTTTGGAACAATAACCCCGTGCAGCCGCTCCGAGGTGGGATCCCCGGCGCGCGCCTCCAGCGCCATCACGCAGATTTCCTTCACATATGGAGATTGCAAATAGTGCATCTCGATTTCTTCCGGATAAACATTCTTTCCGTTGGCAAGGACGATCACCTCTTTACTGCGCCCTGTGATAAATAAATTCCCCGCCGCATCGAAATAGCCGAGATCGCCCGTGTACAGCCACCCGTCGCGCAACACCTCGCGGGTAGCCTCCGGCCGGTTCCAGTAGCCCTTCATCACGAGCGCGCCGCGAATCGCGATCTCGCCCGCTTTCGGTTTACCTTCCTCCACCTCGTGTTCATCGACAATCCGAGCCTCCACGCTGGGGAGCGGCGGCCCTACGGAACCAAACACAATCTTCCCGGGGCGGTTGAGAAACGCTCCCCCAGTAGTTTCCGTCAGGCCGTAAGCATTGAGGACGTCGATGCCGAACGAGTAGAAATCACGCGCAATCGCCGGATCGAACCGCGATCCTCCCGTCACCAGATAGCGCATGTGCGCGCCAAAGGTCGCATGGATCTTGCCGAAGAACACTCTTCCGGCGTTAATGCCAATTCGCCGTAGGCCCCGGTTCAACGCCATCAACGTCCGCACCAGCCGCAGCGTGATCTTTCCGCGCTTGCCCAGTTCCTTGAAAATGCGCTCGTGAATGAGATAGAAAAATTGCGGCACCACGCAGAAGGCCGTGATATTCCGATCATGCAGGGCGCGCAGCAACTCAGTAGTGTTGAGCGTTTCGAGATACACCACTCGTGCGCCGTTGAAGAGCGGCAGAAAAAGATTCGCCATCTGCGCCAGCACGTGAAACATCGGAAGAATTCCCAGCAGCGCGTCGGTGGGGCCGATCGAGACCACCCCGAAGACCGCATTCGCCTCCCCGACCAGGTTGGCATGAGTCAACATGACTCCCTTTGGATCGGCGGTCGTGCCCGACGTGTAGAGCAGAGCTGCCAAGTCGTCCTCGTCCGGAACGACGGGCACGAAGTTACCGGGACCCGCTGCGAAAATCGAGTCGAGATCCCCGCTAGATTCCGGCTGGGGATGTTCGAGCAGCTTTTCCGGTGGCCCCGGCTCCGCTGCCTGCGACGTCATCACCAGCGGAATTCCTGTTTCCTCGGTCGCTTCGACCGCCGTCGCAAGATTTTTTCTGTCGCAGAACAAAAGGCTGGTTCCGCTGTCCAGCAATAGTTTCTTCACCTGGTCGGCATGGAGAGCCGTATCGAGCGGCACCGCCGTTCTGCCGCAAGCGATAATTCCCAGATACGCCGCCACCCACCGCGGATGATTGGCCGCCAGAATCGCCACTCGGGCATCCCGCGGCACACTGGTCGAGAGCCGGTTCGCAACGCTTTCCGCCATGCGCGCCAGTTCCCCAAAAGTGACGCGCTCCACTGTTTCCGCGCGCTGAATCTCGAGAGCTACATTTTCTGGGAACTTGCGGGCCGACTCCTGAAAGCGCTGGTAAAACGTGGGCATAGGTCGGAGGTGAATATACTAAAGTGGTCAGGGGAAAACCAGGATGGCCAGGCTTCCATCGACGCGCCCGGCGAAAGTCTGAACCTTCGCGTCGCGCCAAACACTCCGTGCCCCTTCTATCGCATTCTGCTCAGGAAACACAGGCCCTATGGGCCGGCAATCATGAACACCGGGTTCTGTGGCGGATTCAGCGTACTGCCCGAGATCGGGGGACGCACACTATACGGAGCGGGAACATTTAGAAGGTAGGTATCCGTAGCAGTGTTGATGATGTTGACGTTGCCTCCGTCGCAACTTGCCAGGTAGACGCGAGTGCTGTCCCCTCCGGCAGCCATGCTCATGCGGAAGCGGACCTGCGCCGGATCGGCGCAAAACGCGTAGGCTGGAAATCCCGGCAACGCAATGTTGGTCTTGATCGTGTTGTTTGAAGTCGTGATCACCGTCACCTGCGGGCAGACATTTCCCGCATTGTCCAGATAATACGACCCGACATAGGCGCGGCTGCCATCGGGCAAAGCGGCGGCGGCCACCACCGAAAGCGGACCCGCAGTCGTTCCCGCGCACGGATCGCCTGTGCCCCTGGAAGTTAGGGCCGATAGCGTAAACGTCGCAAGCGTGCTGGGCAGGGATTGCGATGTATCGAGAATCGCTATCTGGTTCCCGCCCGGCACATACAGCCGGTTCAGTATCGTGTCATAGACCATGTAGGCGGCGCTCGGCACACCGAGCGTGCCGATCACGGGGTCCGGGCCGGCAGTCGTCGTGGTATCGATCGTGCTGACCGTGCTGTTGCCATTCAGTACATAGATTCTCTGACTGTCGTACCGTGCCGACAACCAAAGCGGAGAATTGAAACTACCGGTGACTCCTCTCGTCGAATCGTCGCTGGTATTGAAGGCGCTCAGCGTGTTGTCTGCCTGATTCGCCACGTACAGTTTGGAACCGTCTGGCGTCTCGCCAATCGCATCCGGATTATTCCCGACCGGAAGCGTTGTCACAACGCCATTTTGCTGGGTATTAATTACGGCAACGGATGGCACCACGGTGCCGGCTGGATTCTGATACTGCGGCATCGATACGTAAGCCTTATTGGCCTCTGTAGTCGCCACAAAATTGGGGGCTGAACCCGCGGGCAAGGTGATGGTGCTCGTGCTCCCGATCGATATGCCGGAGAAATTCAACCTGGTAACGGATTCCTGGGCAACGCCCGCAACCGACTGGTTCACCACCAGCACGGTGCTCGCACTCTGCTGCACCGCATGCACCGGGCGCAACCCGACGTTCTTCTGGCTGATGTCCGCATCGCCAGCGACATCCACAGTCATGGCGCTGCCATCCACGACTGTCCCATTGTCATTGATGGTCACCACGGAATGCGCCGCCTGCGGGTTCGGAAACTGCGCAGGGTTGGGGATAATAATGGGCCGGAACACTTCGCCGCAGCCCGTGCCAATCGCAAAGATCGCCAGTACTGTTCCCAGCAACAAAATCCGATTCATTCCTGCTCCATCTAAGGGTTAGCTTTGCACGGAATCGCTATTGTAGCGGGAATGGCCTCAGGAGGGGAAATGAGAGGGGCGAATTCGCTGGGGGGATTCGCCCTTCACAGCCAGATATCCGCCAGCGAGACTGCCGGATTTAGACTCGCAATTAACAACTTGGAAATCACGCCGTCACGCTCTTTTGCGCCGCGGCTTCGGACGTTCCTCTACGACCTGCGATTCATTGGCCCGCTCGATTCGCTTTTCCGAGGCAGCCGGCTTCTTCGCGTTTTCGAGGCTCTCCTTGAGCGCGGCCATCAGATCAACCACCGGCGCCAGCTTCTTGGGTTGCTCGACCGCCTGAATCGTGCCGCCTTCGAGTTTCGTCTCAATCAGCTTTTTGAGATTTTCCTGAAACGTGTCGTGATATTTTTCCGGATCCCACTCGTCGGCCAGTGCTTCGATCAGTTGATGCGCGACTTTGATCTCCGCCTCTTTGATCTCAACATCCGGAGCCCCGAAGGATTCCACTTCGCGGACTTCCTCCGCATAGTACATCGTATGCAGCATCATCCCGCCTTTGTGCGGCCGCAGGAAAACCGTGTACTCCCGGTTGTGCATGGTGAGTTTGGCGATCGCGACATACTCGCTTTCCTCGAGCGCCTTTGTGAGCAAGGCGTAAGGTCGCCGGCCTGCCTCCTCGGGCACCATGTAATACGAAGACTCAAAGTAGACGGGATCGACCTCCGCCGACTTCACAAATTCCAGAATCTCCATGGTCTTGGCGGTCTTCGGCTCAATCTTCTTGATCTCTTCTGGATCGATGATCACGTATTCGTCTTTGCGGAATTCAAACCCCTTCACGATGTCGCTGCGCTCAAGGACCTGGTTGTCCACCGGACAAATAAGCTGTTGCTTGACCCGATGGTGGTCGGTGCGGTGAAGCTGGTTAAAAGAAATTCCGCTGCTGCGCGCGCCCGAGAACAGGCGCACCGGCATTGAGATCAACCCGAACGTTAGATAGCCGGACCAGACAGAGGCTGCCATGTTTCCCCCTGAGATTCACCCGCGACCCGGTTCACCCCCTCCGGGTCCGCGATTGGCTTGGGCAAACTGAGATGCGGAAATCGCGCCAAGCGTACAGCAGTGTAGCCTAATCGAGGGTAATTGGCGCCGCCAGATTACGGGGCGAATCCAAAGGCCAAGCACTACCTGGCGGGGCCGAGATCCAAGCGGCACAGGCTATAGTGTTGTCGTGCTCGATTCAACGCGAACACCTCCGGCGGGCGACCTCCATCCCTGCCCTGGAATAAAGCCGTGGTTAGCTTGAATGCAGCTTAGGTGCGTTGTTTGACGCGGTCGAGCAGCGCGTACACGAAGATTCCCAGGGCCGCGTTCGCGGCGCCCGATCCGATTTCGTGCGGCCAGCTCCACAGCATGTGCATGCCAATCAGGCCGCGAGCAATCATGAAATAGACAACCTCATGTACCACGTAGAACAGGATTGTGAGCAAGAAACGAGCGCTGGCATTCTCGACGTCGAGCTTGATGCCGAGCGACGAAGCGCCGAATCCCACCACCGTTTTTGAGATACCGTATAACCCGATCGGCTGGTGCGTGAGCGCGTCCTGCAAAATTCCGATCAGGCCCCCGGTAACGAGTCCCGCCAAAGGATTGCGGCGCGCCGTAGCAAAACCAATGGTGACCAGCAAAGGGAGATCGAAGATCGAGAAAAAAGGCAGCCGCAGCGGCAACCAGGCTTGCAGGAATACCGCGGTCAACGGAATCAGAATCGTCGCGGGAACGCTGAAGCGGTAGACTTCAACCTGCTCGCCCGAGGTGTAGGTAATCGCCACGTTATTGCGGAGTATCCTGCGGCTGGGGTTGAGGTTTCGAACTGGCGGCGGTTCCTTCGTTTGGCGCGACGCGCTTGGCAGGGGGCTTCTTCACGGCTCCGGAACCCATAGGATTGGCTGTCGAGGAGGACACCGCTGAGACGTTTTTCTTGGCCACCGGAGTACCTGGAGTGGTCGATCCAGCCTTGGTCGCATCGGAACTCGTCAAGGCGGATCCAAGACTCGGCTTCGTGGGATTGCTTGCGCCGCCCACACCGGCACCGGTTCGCAATGTGCCCGTTCCCGGCGCTGCCAGAGCGACGGCCTGTCCCGTACCGGGTAACGATTTCGATTTGGCCGCGCCGGCAGGTTGCGTCGTCGATGGCGGCTTAGCAGTTTGCGACGCGGGCGATCCTGTGGGTACAACGGCCGAGGCCGGCTTCACGCTGTTGTTCGCTGCCGATGCACTCTTGTCCCCGCCTGGGGAAACAGTCTCCGGCTTCGGAGGAACGCTGGGCAGGCGCTCCGCCAGAATATCCACGGCGCGTGCGTTGTTGGCTTTGTCGGACTCTGGCTCTCTGGTGTCGACTTGCGTGACAACCAGCACCTCTTCGAGCCGGCTGAGATCGGCCGCGGGCCGCAC
>Ga0187887_10002640_pt1 | contig 14228 bp, 16 predicted proteins | sample June2016WEW_7_10_FD_132977 | JGI IMG/M metagenome (GOLD analysis project Ga0187887, IMG submission 132977) | Peatland microbial communities from SPRUCE experiment site at the Marcell Experimental Forest, Minnesota, USA - June2016WEW_7_10 | ecosystem: Environmental > Terrestrial > Soil >...
ATGGTTGCGTATTTCCTGACGATGGAATCCCAACGCTCAACGGTATCTATCGCTCCAACAGTATCGTCCATAAGGCCTCCACGCCCGAGAGTACGTCACACGATTGTCGGAGTCAACGGCGCCAGTGTTGGTCGAGCAGACCGTACTCCGGGCGCTCAGTCTTCGACAAACGACTTTAGCCTGGCCAGCGCTTGGTCCCACTGCTCGGAAACGAGATCGAGGTATGTCTGAATCGCTTCTATCGGCTGCGGATCGAATTCGAATAGCCTCTCGCGGCCCGCGCGAACGGCGTGCACGATTCCGGCGCGCTCCAGCACGCGCAGATGCTTGGTGATGGCCTGCCGGGTCAGTTTGGAGCCCCCGGTCAGGCGGGAAATCGAACAGGGACGCCCCACGGAGAGCTTCGCAACCAGCGATAGCCGCGTCTCGTCGCCGAGCGCGGCAAAGACAGGCGCCTGAGCCCTCCGTTTGCCGGCAATGCCACTACGGCCTTTGTGCGACATGGCTTTCAATGTTCTTCATTTGCTCCGTCCAACCGCCGTCATTCCTGCGGAACGCTTCCAGGCGGCGCTCGCTGGGGATCTTATCGAAGCCGGATTCGGTGAGCAGAACGAGCGTGCCGCCGGCGGTCTTCTCCAGCTTGAATTCGACGAGCGTGGGCGTCTCCTTCGAATAGTCTGTCTTGGCGTCGACGGAATAAGGGTGCCAGGTGAAGGAAAAGAGCCGCTCCGGCTCCATCCTCTGTATGACGGCCTCCCATATTACATGCTCGTAGCCAGGGTGGGTTATGGGGCCACGGGAAACCTGACCGGGCACGAACGGGCCGTCGAGTTTCACACGAAACCACTCGCCAAATTCACGGTAGTCCGTCAGTGCGCGCCAGACCCGCGAAACCGGCGCCGCCAGCTCGATATGCTTCTCGATGCGGTCAGTCATCTTAGGCAACCTCTAGGTTGCATATTAGCATGGCTGAGCAGAACAAGCAACCTGCTGGTTGCGCTTGGAGGGCTGGTCGCCGTCCAGGCGTGTAAATTATCGCGGCATTTGCGAATCGCTAACCAAAGACATGGCACGGGCCGGCAGGCACGAAAGATATGATGCTATTGGACGGCTCCGAGCCGGCCGCAGGAACCCACACTTGGATCAACTCGCGAAGCAGGCTGCCGAGATCGCTTTACGGCTCGCCGCGCTCCCCGCCGATGGATTGCGCAACAATATCGAAGCTCTGGACTCCATCGAGCAACTGGCGGTGCAGATTCTGAAGGAAGTCTCGGCGGTTCGCGCCGGCAATACTCGTATGCCCGGCGAATCGAGCGGGATGTGGCGCGCCAGACAACTCGTGCCGCGGTAGTGGGCGCGGCGACACGGCCGGAGACCTTATGCGATCGGACGACGGGCGTCACAGCTCATGCGGCGTGACCGCTCCCTCTGGTCGCGGCTCCGATAGATGGTGCGGCTCCGATCGCCTAGTGCTGGTGCTCCTCGTGTGCTTCGGCGGAAACCGGGATGGCGCAGCCGTTTTCGGAAATGGCACAGCCCAGATGCTCGAACTGCACCGTGCTGTGGAAGATGTGGAACCGCTCGGCCAGCACGTGGTTCAGCCGGCGCAGCATCACATCGCTGGCCGACGCCGGGATATCGGCAATTGTCACGTGGCAGCTCAGCGCGCGCGTGCTTGATCCCAGGCTCCAGATGTGCAGGTCGTGGACGTCGAGCACGCCCTCCACGTCCCGCATGGTCGAGATGACGTCGTTCAGGCTGAGACCGCGCGGCAGGCCCTCCAGCAGAATGTTCAACGACTCGCGGATAATGTCCCAGGCGGTCCAGACGATCAGCAGCGCGATCACGATGGAAAGCCAGGCATCGATCTGCCGCCAGCCGGTGAAACGGATGGCCACGGCGCCGATGACGATGGCGAAAGAGCCAAGCGCATCGCCCAGCATATGGACGAACGCGCTGCGCACGTTGAGATCGTTTCGCGAGGATGCCCGCAGCGCCAGCATGATGCCGCCGTTGACCAGCAGGCCCAGCGCCGCCACCGCCATCATGATGGCCTCGCTCACTGGCGCGGGATGGCGCAACCGCTCCGCGCTTTCCCACAGGATCCAGACCGAAAGCGCCACCAGCGTGGCCGCGTTGACGAATGCCGCCAGCACGCCGGCGCGGTGGTAGCCGTAAGTCTTGATCTCATCGGCCGGCTTGGATTGGAAGAAAACGCCGAACCAGGCCAGCAGCAGCGCCAGTGCGTCGGTGAAATTGTGACCCGCGTCGGAGAGCAAGGCCAGCGAGTGGGCGCGCATGCCGGCCGCGACTTCCACCGCGGCGAAGACCAGCGTGGCAGCCAGCGACCAGCGCAAAACGCCGCTCGCGTCCATGGGATGGGAGTTGGTGTGCGAGTGCAAAGATTCCTCGGCCTGAGCCGGAAGCGCGGGCAAGTGCTCCGCCCGCGAACCTGCTTCCTTTATCTTAACCGGGTGGGCGGGGATGTTGGTGATTCGAGCCCTCTCCGATACATCTCCTGATACGCGTTGGGGCTCCACGTGCTCGCGGCAATCGGTGGCGTGTGCTAGTGTGGGTTCACGTCTAACAAGCAGACCCCGGGGAGTCAAGGGAGAAGGAAGAGCAAGCAATTGCCCCAGGCCACGCCGCCTGACCTTCGACCAAAGACAGCAGTCCCATCTGCGTACCAGGGTGCGCACCGCGAACTCACACTCGAAGTTCTCGCGACGATACTGCTTGGGCTCGGTCCCTTTGGCTATCAAGAGATAGACATGCCGTTTGCTGCAACGGTCGGCGTCGTCTCTTGGGGCATATGCCTAATCGTGATTGGCCGCATCGTCTGGATAATCACACCTTGGCGGCATTGGGTCCGAGGACTCGCGAGCGTGCTGGTCCCCATATTGATAGGTTGGGCGATATGGTCTCCGGTTCAGGCGCGGCTCACCGAAATTCGTTACGGGCTGCCTGTCCTCAACAGTCTGCAAAAACGTGAATTTACCCAGGTCCTAAAATCAGCAGCGGCGGTGCCAACTTACACAAAACTCGCCTGCCCTGCCGCTAATGAAGAGGCATGTGCTTACGCTTCCACGTTTATACCGTTGTTTCAGAGGGCTGGATGGAGAATAGGGGGTCCAGAAGGACCCGTCGTCGAGAGGGTGGTGCTGGCGGTTCCTACATCTGAAATCGTTATCGTGCGGCGCGGGTTGGTGCCAAGAGACAGACAGAATCCGGATCTTGGTGTGTACCAGGAGTTCACAGCGTGGGATCAGATCATGAAGACGGCGTTCAACATGGTCGGCATAAATCCGCTGCAATGGAAAGACCCTAACCTCCCAGACGGCGTTTACCTGATTTACTTCGGTTCTGCCCCGCAGAAGCGCTAGCTCCAGGTAACCCGCCGCACCGGGTGACATCGAGTGGAAGGAATTTCAAATTGGCGCATTGCCCGGAGATGGGACGGGCCATCCTTCAGGCAGCCCTTAGCGGCAGCGTGATTCGACCGAGTCGCGGAATTGGGTCCCGGTCACGGATCTTCAGAATGAGCCACTCTTCGAGGACCTCTTGCAGCACCTTACGGCGCTCTTCCATCGTGCCCTCGTTGGCCCACACCCCGGTCAGACCGGGGATCTGTCCGAACGATGTCCCGTTCTTCAGAGTCCGATAGCGCGCCCTCTTCATCGCTTCGTGGATGTAGCGAGTGAGCATCGATCCTATGATACCGAGCCCGGCGAGAGACAGTCGCTCGTGGTGCGCCAAGTGCGTGTTGAGGCCAAGACGCCCCGTGGTAAAGCCGCTCCTGATACGGGGCCTACGGGAGCGGGTTTCTCTGACCTGGTCTTCACGGGTTCGGGTGGCAGCGCAGCCGGCAGTTTTCCAGGCGGCACGGGAAATCACCTCCTTTCTCATTCACGGGGCGCCTTCCGGTACCCCGGTTCTGGTCACTTCTCGGACCATCGAATCAGTGTTCCGATAGAGACCGCTATTCCCAACCACAGGCCAATGTCCTGGGACAACTGCCGCCAGTCGATCGGCTGTGATTGGTACGGTTGGGGTTCAGGTCCAAGACACGCGGGACCGCGGAAGAGGTACGCCATAAACACGTCTCCTTTTTGTTGTCTTCTGCGCGAACTGTCGGCTTCGAGTCGGCCGCTCTGCGCAGCTGAGCTACAGGGCCACATAATCACTCCTTCACACGCTTCTGAGCGGCCCGCTGCGGTACGCCGAGTGGCGGCTTCATAAACCTGCGGCGCTCAACCGAACCCAAGCTTCGGTATCTCTTGCCGTCTGGGAATGTCTGCTCGTCCGCCTCTCCACGAATCTTCAGGCGCTTAAGTGTGTTATGGATCTCAGACAGGAAGTTCGAGCGGCCCTCTGTGTTGAAACCCGAAGATATCAGCACCGTTCGCACTTCCAACGGACTCAGGTACTTTGGAGAATTCGTGCGCAGGATCTCTCGTATCCGGGTAGTCAGACCGACATCGACACCGACCAAAGACTCGAGACCGTCCCACATGCTGACAAGCGCATTCCCGCCATACACCGGTTCCAAAATGCCAATGCTTTGCTGGACCGCCGCGACGCGCCGTTCGATCTCAATTTTTTGGCGGAGCAGCAACTCCAGTTCGGCTTTAGCGTTGAGCAACGGATTTGCATTAGCCATGTCATCCATGATGATAACAAGATACACAAGCCAATTGCAATCCTACTTGTTAAAATATACAAGGTGACCGAGGTTTGCCCCCCTACCTGACTTCGATCCACTCGGGCATCATGCGCAGCATGCCGCCGCGCATCCAGGCGCGGAACGGAACGCGGCCGAACACGGCGCGCAGCCTGGCTTCGAGCGCGTCGTCCTGCGAGCGCTTCAGCCAGAGATCGAGCAGGTTGCGGCGCCCCGGATAGAGCAGCAGGCCGACGTCCTCGCTGGCGGCAATCCCCGCCTTCTTCTTGAGCAGCGTCACGGCGGTGTCCAGGCCGCCCAACTCGTCCACCAGCCCGCGCGGCTTGGCCTGCGATCCCAGCCAGACGCGCCCCTCGGCCACCGGCTCGATGTCGGCGATGGCGCGATGGCGCGCGGTGGCAACTTTCGCGACGAACTCGTGATAGCTCTGGTCGATGCCGCGCTGCATGAGCGCGCGCTGGTCAGCGTCGAGCGAATTGTAATCGGAATCGATGCCGGCGTTGCGCCCGCGCTGCAACGAATCCTTAGTGATACCCAGTTTGTCGTACAGACCGTGCAGATTCGGCTTGCCGAAGACCACCCCGATGGAGCCGGTCTCGGTTTCCGGATAAGCCACGATGGGGTCACCGGTCAACGCCATGTAATAACCACCCGAAGCTGCCACGTCGGACATGGAAATCACCACCGGCTTTTTCCGGTTGGCCAGGCTCATCTCGCGCCACATCTCATCCGACGCGGAGACTTCTCCGCCGGGCGAATCGATGCGCACCAGGATGCCTTTCACGAGAGGGTCGGCCGCCGCCTCGCGGAGCAGCTTGTCGAACCCGTAGGAAGTCAGCCCTTCGCCGCCATCGTCGCTGGGATCGCCGCGAACAATGTCGCCCTCCGCCACCACCAGCGCGAAATGGTTGCGCGGGACAGTGCGCGGCGAGGCCTTCAGGTAACGGGACAGGGCGACTTTGTTGGGCTCCCCGACTTGCAGGCGTTGGCGGAGTTCGCCCCACATCTGGTCTTCGAACCGCAGTTCATCCACCAGCCCCGCCTGCAGCGCGTCGGGAGCGCTGAACGGTCCCTGGTCGATGAGGGTCCGCACCTCGTCGGGCTGTTTCCGGCGCGCGGTGGCGATGCAGCGAACCAGGTTGCCGTAGAGCTCGTCGAGCAGCGAGTTGAGGACCTCTTTGGTTTCCGCGCTCATATCGGCGCGCGTGAACATGTCGCCGAAATCCTTGTATTTGCCATCGTGCTCCACGTCCACGGAGACGCCGATTTTGGCCAGCGTGTTCCGGAAATAGAGGATTTCCGCGCGCATGCCTTTCAGCATGAGCGGGTCCTCCGGTCCCAGGCAGATGCGGTCGGCGGCCAGCGCCAGGTAATACTCGCGCGCCGAGGGATTGCGCAGGTAGGCGAACACCGGCTTGCCCGACTTGCGAAACTGCTCGACGTCGCCGCGGATCTCTTCGAGCTTGGCCCAGCCGATCGACAGGCCCTCCGGTTCCAACACGACGGCCCGTATGCGGCTATCCTGCGCGGCGCGCCGCAGCGCCATCCACAAGCTGGCGACGGTGACGGCGGCGCGCGGGTTCTCGACGAACGGCACCTCCATCGCGGGCTTTTCCGGGATCTCGCCTTCCAGGCGCACCACCAGCACGGAGTTGGAGGGGATTTCCGGCGGCCGGTCGCGAAATTGAAACAGGATCACCAGCAGCAGAATGCCTCCTAGGAAAACCAGGAGCACGCCGGTAAACAGCCCCAACAGAAACTTCAACATGGTACTTCGAAAGTAGCACAGGGGCCGTGCGCGAGGCGCTTGCCTAAAAACGCCAAAACAAGATGAGCCACGGATGAACACAGATGAACACCGATAAAAACAACAAGACCGATGTCCTCTTCGGTTCTTCTGTGTTTATCTGTGTTCATCTGTGGCTAGCCTTCTTTCACTGCCTCGATTTACCCCTCTTTCGGACAAAGTTGCTGCCGATAAGTAGAATAGGAAGAAGATCAGAATGCCGGCCAGCGTGGTTTCCATCACGGGCAATCGCCCGGGCACCTACGTGCTCCTGGAGGCGGTTTTGCCCGGCGAGGCGCCGCGCCAGATTGGGGTCATTCTGATCGACCCGGCCACCGATCGCGGCTGGGTGAAGCTGCGCGGGCGCTATGACGATTTCGCCGCTCCCGAGGACATCGAAGTATTGGATGCGCTGGAAAGCGATCTGCGCAACAAGCTGGCCGAAATGGGCGCCGAGCGATGCCTCGCGTCGCTCGAGGATTCGCTTTCGAACGTGCTGCGCGTGGGCGAGCGGCAGGCGGTCGCGGTGGATGCGTTTTCGCGCGTGATTGAGCGGCTGTACGGCGAACACGTCGAGCCGGTCTCCATCGATCGGTTCTCCACCCACTTGCCTCTCTACAGCCTGCGCGCGGCGGCCGGGCGGCTGGGCGAGGAAATGGAGTCGGTGGAAGAAGACTGGGTTCCTGCGCCGGCCGATGTGCGGCCCACGCCGGATCTGTTCGTGGCCCATGTGGTCGGCCGGTCGATGGAGCCGCGCATTCCCGACGGCAGCCTCAACCTGTTCCGACTGAATCCGGTTGGTTCGCGGCAGAACAAGATTCTTCTCATTCAGCGCTTCGGCGCGCTCGACGATACGGCTCGCTACACGGTGAAAAAATACACCAGCCGAAAGGTCGAGACCGGAGAGGACCAATGGCGGCACGAAAGGATCCGGCTGGAACCGCTCAATCCCGATTTTGAAGCCTGGGACGCCGGCCCCGAGGATTTCGCCGTGGTTGCCGAGTGGCTACGCGTCATCGAGTGAAACGCCGCGTCTCGGGCCTGCTCGCGCGGTGGTACGCCCAGGGGCATCGCGATCTGCCCTGGCGGCGCACCGCGGATCCGTACTCGATCTGGGTTTCCGAAATCATGCTGCAGCAAACCCGCGCCGCGGCGGTGGTTCCTTATTACGATCGTTTCCTCGATCGCTTCCCCACTGTGGAGGCGTTGGCCAGCGCGAGCGAGCCGGAAGTGCTGGCGCTGTGGAGCGGTCTGGGCTACTATTCGCGCGCTCGCAACCTGTTGCGCGCTGCACGCCAGATTGCCGGCGGCGCATTCCAGCGCCAGTATGACGAGTTGCGCCAGTTGGCGGGCGTCGGCGACTACACGGCTGCGGCGGTGGCGAGCATCGCCTTCGGCTCGCCCCGCGCCGTGCTGGATGGCAACGTGCTGCGCGTGGTCGCCCGCATGGAAAACGATGCCGGAGATGTCCGGTCAGCCAAGACCCGCGAGCGTTTTCGCGCCGTGGCCGAAAGCTGGCTCGACCGTCGGCAGCCGGGAGCGTTCAACCAGGCGCTGATGGAACTGGGGGCTACGGTTTGCCTGCCGCGGCGCCCGCTGTGCATCGAGTGCCCGCTGCGCGCCCAGTGCCAGGCGCTTCAACAGGGAACCGTGGACCAGTTGCCCGTGAAGCTCGGGGCTGTGCGGCCGGAGCGAATCGAAGCCGTGCTGCTGCTGGTGCGCCGCGGCCGCCGCATTCTGTTGCGCCAGCGTCCGGCTACCGAGCGCCGCATGCCGGGCTTCTGGGACTTGCCCGCGCCGGAGAACCTGCCTGGCGCCCGCACTGGCGCGGCCGCCGGCAAGTTTCGCCACACCATCACGCATCATCACTACACCTTCACCGTGAAGACCGCACACGCGCCCAAGCGGCTTCCCGCCGGTTCCCGCTTCCGCTGGCTGGAGCCCTCACAGGCTGGTGGCATTCCGCTGAGCACAACTGCCAGGAAGGCGTTACGGCTGGCGGGGTGGTTGTGATCGGGACGGACGAACGCCGAGCTTCGCCCGGTTGGCAGGTCGGGGACTCGGGGACCTGCCTCACACGCTACACTCAATCTTGAAACCATGGCTTACAAAGATCTGCGCGAGTTCATTGCGGCGCTCGATCGCAATGGCGAGCTGAAGCGCATTCCCTTCGAAGTGGACCCGGTGCTCGAGATCACCGAGTTCGCCGACCGCGCGGTGAAGCGGGGCGGGCCGGCGCTGCTGTTCGAGAAGCCCACCGGCTCGGATGTGCCGGTGCTCATCAACGCGTACGCTTCGCTGCGCAAGATGGAAATCGCGCTGGAAGTGGACTCGGTGGAAGAGATCGCGACGCGCATCGTCGAGTTCCTCGAGATGCGCATGCCGGAAGGCTTGATCGGCAAGCTCAAAATGCTGCCCAAGCTGGCCGAGGTGGGCGGGTTTTTTCCCAAGATCGTTTCCAAGGGCCCGTGCCAGGAAGTGGTGCGCACCTCCGGCATGTCGCTGGCCCAGTTCCCGATTCTCAAATGCTGGCCCGAAGACGGCGGCCGCTTCATCACGCTGCCGATGGTGTTTTCGCGCAACCCCGATACCGGCAAGCGCAACTGCGGCATGTACCGAATGCAGGTCTACGACGACGTCACGGCCGGCATGCACTGGCAGACCCACAAGCAGGGCGCGGAGCATTACCGCCGCCTGCGCGCTCACGGGCAGACGCGTATGGATGTCGCGGTGGCGATCGGCGCCGATCCGGCCAGCACGTACTCCGCGATCCTGCCGCTGCCGCCGGACCTGGACGAGATGATGATCGCCGGCTTCCTGCGCCAAAGCCCGGTCGAGATGGTGAAGTGCCAGACCTGCGATCTCGAGGTTCCCGCGCAGGCCGAAATCGTGCTCGAAGGATACGTCGAGCTTGGCGAGCTGCGCACGGAAGGGCCGTTCGGCGATCACACCGGTTTTTATTCGCTGGAAGATCAGTACCCGGTCTTTCATTTGACTGCCATCACGCACCGCGAAAAACCGATTTACGCGACCACCATCGTGGGGCCGCCGCCCATGGAGGACTATTACATGGGCAAGGCCATCGAACGCATTTTCCTGCCGCTGATGCGGCTGCAACTGCCGGAAGTGCGCGACATCGCCATGCCGGCCGAAGGCATCTTCCACAACCTGATCCTGGTGTCCATCCGCAAGTCATACCCCGGCCACGCGCGCAAAGTGATGCACTCCATCTGGGGCACGGGCCAAGCCATGTTTTCGAAAGTCATCGTGGTGGTGGATGAGGACGTCGACGTGCAGAATTCGAGCGAGGTCGCCTGGAAAGCGCTCAACAACATCGATCCCGAGCGCGACATCGAATTCGCGATGGGGCCCGTGGATTCGCTCGATCATGCGAGCCGCTTGCCGGATTACGGTTCGAAGATGGGAATCGACGCGACCCGCAAATGGCCCACAGAAGGATTTGCGCGACCTTGGCCGGGGTTGATCGAAATGTCCGCCGGCGTGAAGAAAAAGGTGGACGAGTTGTGGAAGCGGGCGGGGCTGTAGGGCGTTCCCTGACCGGAAGCCTCATCATAGTCCGGTCGCCGCGAAAGACTGTGCGACGGCGCCACACCGGGCAGCCCAGGTTGCCTGGTCCTACTGCTTGGGCAGCCTTGGCAGGAACAACTGCAACAAATAGTCCTGAGCCGCATCCTGCATCCTGATCGCCCTCCACGCGGTAATGGCATCCGTTGCCAGCGCCAGCACGTTCAGGACATCGGTGCGGGACCACTGTCTTGAATTGTCGTAGTCCGCCGCATGGCGGTGCTGTTGCAACTGAATGAAATTGTGCGCGACCGTGTTCAGCTCAGGCAGAACGCTGCCGCCACTCTTGACGGTTTTCAGCACGTCGTCGCAAATTGCCTTCATTTTGCCGTGTTCAAAAGTCCTGGCGAGGATGCTCCGCTGCCGTTCCACTGCCCATTTGCTGACTGCTTCATCTATCAAAAGGTGGAATAGAGCGTAGTATGCCGTGGAGACGGCGCGTCGAAGGCTGGCTTGCTTTGGGTCTGTCGGTTCCTTGTGTGCGAGATCGTATGCCTGGTCGAGCAGGTCATCTGGAAATGGCACCGGTTACGCCCACGCCTCTTCCCGGAGAACATCCTGTTCGGACACGTTACGAAAATTGTGGTAGGGAAAGAGGCCCATTGACGGGAAATCTAAGCGCTCGGCCAGGCGCCATACGACCTGCGTTGTCACGTCGCGAAGCCGCGTCCTGCTGGCTTCATCCGATAGCAGGACGCGGAAGAAAATAGCTTGATCGCCACTCCAATCCCGCCCGATGTCGTACCGAATGTGCACTACATCCGGGTCCAACAGTCTAACAACTTCCGAAACCGCAGCATTGATTTCCTGCTTGGCGGCCGCTGAGGGCAGATACATAAGGGTCCTCACTTTGAGGATAGCGCACCGCTCCTTCCACTACAAAAAAAGCCCCGTCCGGTGGATGGGACCGGCGCGGGGCCTGAAAAAACCTCCGTCAGGAGGCAACGCACCAAAGCGAAGAACCGCGGATCAATTGCAATTTGTTATGCAAATGGGTTGCCACGCATAAGCTCTTGATCCTACAGAACGGCGACCCGCACTCCTACCGGAATCGGGAGCGGCCGGCTATGGATTCCCACAACCGCGGCAATTTCCCAGGCCGCGGCGGACGCGCGGTACAATCAGACGCGTGAGCGCTAACCCAGTGAAAACGAGGGAGGAAACAGCGCTATCCGAAACCCACAGCGGCCGCGCGCTGGCGGGTTTCTTCCTCAGCGGTTTTCTACTGGCTTTACTGGGCGCCATTCTGCCGGCGTGGGGCTATCACCGAGACCCGGCGGACTTCAACGCAGTAGGAAACTGTTTTCTGAGCGTGGCGGTCGGGGTGATGATCGCCTCCCGGCTGGGCCGCCGGTTGATTGCACGGCGCGGTCTGCGCGTGGTGATGATCAACGCCTGTGCGGCGTCGTCCGTGACGCTGATCTATCTGGCGACCGTTTCGCCGCCGATTTCGAATTGGTGCCGCTTCGCCGGGCTGCTCTTCCTGGGCGCGTGCGCCGGCGCGCTGAACCGCGCGTTGTTTCAGGCCATTTCGGCGAGCTATCGCCGGGATGCCGCGTCCACCGTGATTCGCGGCGGCATCTGGTATGGTCTGGGCTGCCTGGCGGCAACCCTGCTGGTCTTCGGCGCCTTCTATGCGTACTCGGTCGAGACCATCCTGCTGTTGATGGCGGCGGTGCCGGCCCTGTTTGCGGTTCTTTACGCCAGGGCCAGCTTTCCCAGCGCGGAGGAGCGCGCGCATCCCAGCCTGCGCCAGGCGATCGCCGACTTCCGCAGCCCCGGCGCGGTGCTATTCGCCCTGTTGCTTTTTTTTCAGTTCGGCAACGAATACTCGATCGCCGGCTGGCTGCCGCTGTTCCTCATCCGGCGGCTTGGCGTGAGCCCTCCCGGCGCGCTGCTGTTGCTGGCCCTCTATTGGCTGTTCCTGATGGCGGGCCGGCTGCTGGCGGTGCCGATTCTGCCGCGCGTGCGCCATGCCAAGCTGGCGCTCATCAGCGGGGCGCTGGCGCTGTTCGGGTGCGTGGTGCTGTTCTTCACCGATAATCCGTTTGGCGCCGGCTGCGGCGTCTTTTTCATCGGCGCGGGTTACGCGAGTGTTTATCCCCTGGTGCTCGAATTGATTGGCCGCCGCTTTCCTTATTACCATCCCGGTTTCTTCAACGGCATTTTCTCCATCGCTTTGTTCGGCGGGTTGCTGGCGCCGGCCACGCTGGGCTACGCGGCCGAATCCTGGGGCGTGGGAGTGCTGGTGGGCATTCCGCTGCTCGGCACGTTCATGGTGATCGCGCTACTGGTGCTGATCTGGCTCGAATCGAAGGTCACCGGCCGATGAAGGCCGCGCGATTGGTTTTGGCGCTGTGCCTGGCGGTTCCCATCCAGGCCGCCAGCCCGGCTGTCAGCCCGCTGCGCTCCATCGACCGGCTGCTCGAATCGTCTCCCGCCGCGCGCGGGGCTTTTTGGGGAATCCAGGTCACCGATCTCGAAACTGGCCGCACGCTCTATCAGCTCAATGCCGACCGGCTGTTCGTCCCGGCGTCCAACACCAAGCTGTTTACGACCGCGCTGGCTTTGCTGCGCCTCGGTCCGCAATTTACGTTTGAGACGCGGGTGACGGCCGACCGGCCGCCGGATGCGGACGGGTGCATTCGCGGCGCGCTGCATCTGGTGGGCGGCGGCGATCCCAACCTTTCGGCGCGCGCGGTTCCTTACCAGCCTGAGCCGGCCCGGGCAGCGCCGGCGCCGGGTTATGCCTTGGCAGCGCTGGCGGAGCTGGCGGACCAAGTCGCCGCCAAAGGCGCGAAGTGCATCGATGGCGACATCGTCGGCGACGACACCTGGTATGTCTGGGAGCCTTACGCCGAGGATTGGAGCCTCGACGATCCGACCTACGAATACGGCGCCGCGGTTTCCGCGATCGCGGTCAACGACAACGCGCTCACCGTGAGCGTCTCGCCCGGCGCGCGCGAGGGCGATCCGGCGGCGCTAACGCTGGAGCCCGCGGTGGAATACTACGCCATCGACAACCGCATTCGGACCGTGGCCGCGGGCGGGGCGGCTGGAGGAAGCCCTATCCATGTGCACCGCGCGCCCGGCAGCCTGGAGCTGGAACTATCCGGGACGATTCCGCTCGGCGCGCCGGACCAGCTTCTGGCGCTGGGAATTGAAGAGCCAGCGGAGTATGCGGCGCTGGCGCTGCGGCAATTGCTGGAAGAGCGCGGCATCGCGGTGAACGGCGGAGCGGTGGCGCGGCATCGGCTGCCCGGTAACGAACGAGCGGCCGGCGGCGAAGGCGTGGTGCTGGCGCGGCATGTTTCCGCCCCGCTGGTCGAAGATCTGCGCATCATCGACAAAGCCAGCCAGAATTTGCATGCCGAAATGGCGCTGCGCGCCGTGGGGCGGGCGCGCCGCAACGAGGGCAGCCGCTCCGCCGGTCTCGACGAGCTGCGCGCGTTCCTGAGCGAAGCCGGCATCGCCGACGACTCCTATAACATCGAAGACGGCTCGGGTCTCTCACGCCCCAACCTGGTGACCCCAGCGGCGGTGGTGAAGCTGCTGCGGTACATGTACAACTCACCGGAACGCGACGCCTGGATTTCCTTTCTGCCGGTGGCCGGCAGGGACGGCACGTTGGCCGACCGTTTCGAAGGCACACCGGCGGCCGGGCGGATCCACGCCAAGACCGGCACCATGGCCCACGTGGATGCGCTTTCCGGCTATGCTCAGCGGCGCGATGGCAGTTGGGTGGCGTTTTCCATTCTGGTGAACAACTCGAACCAGAGCGCCGCCGCCGTGCGCGCCGTGATGGATGAGATTTGTATTCTATTATGGAAGTAGACTCATGCCTATCTACGAATACAAATGCGAGGATTGCGGAACCAGGTTCGAGAAGTTGGTTCGGAGTTCCGGAATAGCCGAACTCGAATGCCCGTCCTGCGGGCAGAAACATCTCGAGCAGCAGCTTTCCACCTTTGCCGCCCACTCCGGGAGCGCGTCGCGCGCGTCCGAGGCGCCGGTATGCCCTTCTAGCGGCGGCCCTTGCTCCAACCCCGGCATGTGCGGGATGAACTTCAACTGAGAGAATTTCGCGCAGCGATCTTAAGGAGGACTCACAGTGAAGCAATTCGTCTGGGTTTCGTATGATCTGGGTATAAAGGGTGACTACGAAGGTATGTACGC
>Ga0187887_10002647_pt1 | contig 14203 bp, 10 predicted proteins | sample June2016WEW_7_10_FD_132977 | JGI IMG/M metagenome (GOLD analysis project Ga0187887, IMG submission 132977) | Peatland microbial communities from SPRUCE experiment site at the Marcell Experimental Forest, Minnesota, USA - June2016WEW_7_10 | ecosystem: Environmental > Terrestrial > Soil >...
CGGATTGTTCTTCGACAGCACCTTCGTAATCGCCGCCGTCGAAGTCGTCTTGCCATGGTCAATGTGACCAATCGTCCCGATATTTACGTGCGGCTTATTCCGTTCGAATTTCTCTTTCGCCATGCTGGTATCACCCTCGTACTAGAGCTTCGCGGCGAGAGGCGCGCGATAAGATGTCACTGCGGTGCTAGCTGCTGCAAAAAACTCAGACCCTTCGCGATCGGCCGCGCATTGGAGCGGGGGACGGGACTCGAACCCGCGACCATCTGCTTGGAAGGCAGAGACTCTACCACTGAGTTACCCCCGCTCATGCCTCACTGACGACTTCGTGGAGCCTGGGACCGGGATTGAACCGGTGACCTCGTCCTTACCAAGGACGCGCTCTACCAACTGAGCTACCCAGGCTCGTACCGGTCGCCCCAAATCCCTCCGCGCCGTCATCAGAATCGCCGCTGGGGCCGCCGCGCTTCTGAATTTCTTAAAACCTGCGAAAAAACTTCGCTAGACTGTCCGACCATTGGCTCGGGTAACGCGGGTTAGTGGTGGACGGGGAAGGATTCGAACCTTCGTAGCCCGCAAGGAGCGGCAGATTTACAGTCTGCTGGTTTTAGCCACTCACCCACCCGTCCCGCAAAACCATTCGGAACACCTACACTGCGTTCCGTGAAATCCTCCGGGACACAACTGCATCCCGCATCTCGCACGCATCCTGATTGAACAGCAACGTTGTACGGGGCACTCCGCAATGCAGAAAGGGCTCGTGTCCAAAGACACCAGCCCTAGCGCTTTTGTCGCGAGGAGTTTCGTCCGCAACCCTTGCCAAAATATTCCCGGTAATTCGAACTCAGCTGGCGGAGGGAGTTGAACCCCCGACCCTCTGATTACAAATCAGATGCTCTACCAACTGAGCTACGCCAGCACTGGCAAACCGAGCAAAATTATCACACAGGCAATCAAATTGCAAGCGACTTTCTGTTAGCCGCAAAACCATTGCCAGATCGCCACTTACCTGCTCTCTCCAAGTACTAGCCGTGCCCTATTATACAGCTAATCCCATTTTTCGTCGAATCCAGTTTCCTTACTCGGGCTGTTTTTCTGTCGGCGCGGCAGGCGCTTCCGCAGGAGGCTCTGCGGGCGGTTTCGCAAACTGGGCATCGGTCAGCTGCAAATTATGATGTACTTCCGTGAAATGTATGATGAACGTCGCGCTCGCACCGGTCTGCCGCACGGTGAATGGTAATTTCACGCCGTCTACTTCGGTGTAGTCATCTACATCTGCCGTAAATTCCGCGACGCCGTCCGAAGTGTACCGCTGGTTCACGCTTCGCACCAACAACCCGGTCTGCATGTCGAAATACATTTTGTCCGGCGCACCTTGCGCGCGCACGGCCTCCATCGCGTAGGTGTCGTGCTCGTCCACTCGCTCGATTCCCGTGACAGTCATCTTGGTATAGAGCTTGCGCAGCTCGATCGCGTGATAAAAATTCGCTTCGCGCCGCGCATCGTCGAGTTCCCCGCCGGAAAGCTCCCGCAAACCATTCTGCGGATTGCTGGACCACCCGATATTGCCATCGAAGCCTTGCTCAAACGCGGCGCCGCCCAGATTGATCACCGCCAGCATGAAATTCGGCGCCTTCTCGTGAATTTCCACCGTGCCGGTGAGGTTATTCATCGCCGGGATTTCAATGGTGCCTTTGGAAACGCGCGAATTCAGCTTCAGCCACGCGGCGCGCCCGCCGATGGCTTGCGCGTAGTGGTCGAGTACCTGATCGGCCGTGGGCATCGCCGCTGCCGCGGGCGTTGCGGATGGCGTCGCTGTACCTGCTGCGGGCTTTACCACATCCTGCGCTCGCGCGGTCAAGACGCAAAGCGACGCGAGGGTGCCGATCCGCAGCGCTTTCTTCCAGGTAGATTTCATATGCCACACCTCGCGGCGCCAAAAACCGACACACGCGCCGCTCTGAATATTCTACGCAGCCGGGAATAAAAACATTACACTAAGTTCGTAACGCCGAACATTCATTTAACGTGCCGCTCTCTTCCGCCAAACGCGCCCTGCTCGTAATCGCCGTAGTGCTGCTTTGCCTCGTCGGCGCGGGCATCGGTTACTATTTATGGCAGGCTCGTCCGCTCCCGCCCATCGTTTCCACTGTTCCAGGTGTACCGGCAGCAGGGCCGCCGCCGGACATTCTCAGCCAGCTTCCGGCCGATGCGCCGGTCGTCGCATATATAGACGCCGCAAGCTTGCGCAAGTTGCAGAATTCACCGCTCGCCGCCGCGCTGGGCCTTGCCACGCCCGGCCCGCAAGCCGATCGCGATTACGCGAACTTCGTCCGCGATACAGGCTTCGACTACACGCGCGACCTTGATCACGCCGCGATCGCCATCTGGCCCGCCAGTTTCGGCAACTCGCCCAAAGATATCGATGCTAATCGTGCGCTCGCCATAGCTGATGGCCGCTTCGATCAAGAAAAGATCAAGGCCTACGCACTGCGCACCGGAAAACGCGGCGTTTGGTTTACGCAGGAGTATTACGCAGTTCCGGGCGATCCGCCGGTTTCGTTCAGCTTTGTTTCTCCGACGCGCATCGAGATGACTGATACTCCGAGTTTCCCGTTTGTCACGCCGCCGGCCGGTGCCGTCGAAAGGAGTGAGATGCAGGCGCGAATCAAACGCGTCGCTGGCGCACCGATATTCGCCGTCGCGCGCACCGATCGTCTGCCACAAAGCCTCTACGCTCCGCTACACAACTCGCCCCAACTCGAACAGATCGCGCGCAGCGTGCAGGCCATCACGCTCGCTGGCCAGCCCGACCGCGACAACTTGAAAATCACGATTGACGTCGAATGCGACGCGTTGAAGAACGCCGTGCAACTTGCCTTCCTGCTCGAAACCGGCAAAATGGCCGGCTCCATGGCGCTCTCCGATCCCCACACGCGCCAACAGATGACCAAGGAGCAGTACCTATTCGCCCAAGCGTTGCTCAGCCACGCCGTCGTCAACCACCAGAACAAAATAGTGCGCCTCACCCTGGAAATCACGCCGGACATGTTGACCGCCGCGCCGGCATCACCAAAACCAGCCGCAAACCACGCTCCCGCCACGCCGCACGTAGCCGCACCCCCACCTGCACGTCCCGCCGCGTATCCGCACACTTCTCAGTAACGTTTCATTTCGAAGAAAAAACTCCTGGACGTGAACAAGGGCACCCTGGCTTGAAGAATGATCGCAGCGCCTCGCCGTCTCTCTCTCTGCTCGCAGCAAGCCTCGGCCAAGCGCCGGAGGCGCGGCATAAGTGAGCCCAGGCCGGAAGGCGTTGGAAAAATCGATGAGATAATTCGGAGCGCCGTAGGTGCGACACAGCTGTGGACCCTATGCACGGGTGAACGATTGCAGGCGAACTAATTTACGAGGGACATCGAGAAGGGAACCACTAGAAGCCGGGGCTTAATCCGCTGCGGAAGCCGCCGTAGCAGCCGTGCTGAGGTAACGCCAGGGATTTACAGGCGTATTGTATATGCGCACTTCGTAATGCAGGTGTGGCCCAGTCGAACGCCCGCTGGCGCCTTCCAGCCCAATAATGTCTCCGCGCTTCACGTGCGTGCCCACGTGCGTCGAGAACGCCGAAAGATGCCCGTACCACGTGCTGACGCCAAATCCATGGTCAATCACTACCAGCTTGCCGTATCCGGCGCGCTGCTCGACCACCGCCACAATCCCATCTGCCGTCGCATGCACCGAATCTCCGTAGTGTGAAGCAATGTCCATCCCGGCATGGAACGCGCCCTCACCACTGAACGGGTCCAGCCGCTCGCCAAAGTGCCCGGTAATCTCACCCACCACCGGCCACAGGGTCGGCACAATTCCCAGGCTGCTCAGTTGCGACGCAGGCAGCAGCCGCAACCCACCGTCGGACATCGTCACCGCCGAGGCGTTCCGCTGCAGGTAACTGAATTCGTCCACCGATTCCTGGTACTCGACGTCCGCCGCGCCGCCAACGGCATCATCGCCAAACGCAAATGGCGTCTGTTTGAAGCGCGTGATTCCGTAGGCGATAGCCACTTCGCTCGCCAGCGATTGCAACGAATCCAGGCGCTGGTTCGTATCCTTCACTTCCGTCTGCAGCACCTTATATTGTTGCTTCAGGGTGTCTTGCTCGCGGCGCAGTGAATTGTAGCTGGTAGCCTTCCACAACATCCGCGAGTACGAACCCATCCCCGCCAGCACCGTGACGCCACCCACAGCCGCCAGAATCGTCAGCGCGTGCAATATGTAGAAAGGCACACGAACGCGCCGCATCCCACCGGAAGCGCTCGAAGCAATAAAAAACGTGTAATACTTTCCCTTCATAATATTAATTTTTCCCGCTGTAATTTCGAATCGATTGATCGCACTCCGCGATTCCCCAATCGCGGCACTGCAGTGCGTCACTAAGTCCAATCCCGCAAGACGGATACAAAACCCGGTGAATTGTAGTCAGCGCATCCATCGTGGTCAACCTCAAACTTAAGTTTTCCACAGCTGCCCCATCTCTGCAAAGGACTTATCGGCACGCCCCCTAATTTTGATTAGGGAATCGCGACTAGAAACCTTACCTTATTCTTGAAGCGCGGTACAACTGTACGAAAGTTCAGGATGCTACAAGAACGCCAACTCGTCGAAAAAATCGCTCGCGCGCTATCCTCGCGCAAACGCGGGACTTCGCGCCTGCGCCTGGGCATCGGCGATGATGCGGCCGTGATTTCGCCAACCGGCCGCTTCGAATGGGTGCTCAGCTGCGATACATTTCTCGAAGATGTGCATTTCCGGATGAAGACCCACCCGCCGGATTCCGTCGGCTACAAAGCTCTCGCACGCGCCTCCAGCGACCTCGCCGCCATGGGCGCCACCCCGCGCTACGCTCTGCTGACTCTGGCGCTCCCCGCCGCGCGGACCGGCTCGTGGCTCGATGCCTTCCTGCGCGGAATGGCCCGTGCCTCCCAGGAACTCGGCATTCATGTTATCGGCGGCGACACCACCAAGAGCCGCACCGTGTTCGTCAGCATCACAGTGCTCGGTGAGATCGCTCCCGGCCGCGCACTCACTCGCTCCGGCGCGCGCTCCGGCGATATCATCTATGTAAGCGGCACCCTAGGCCGCGCCCAACTCGGCCTGGAGCTAGTCCTGCGCGGCCACGTCCGCGATCGCCAGCTGCGCGCCCTGGTGCAGCCTCATCTCTATCCGAAGATTCGCCTCAAACTCGGCTCCTGGCTGGCCCGCCACCATATCGCCACATCCGCAATGGATCTTTCCGACGGCCTCTCGACCGACCTCGCTCGCCTCTGCACCGCCAGCCAAGTCGGCGCAAAAATCTACGCCAGCAAAATCCCCAGCGCCGTGATTCCCGCACCGGCCGTGCGCATCCTAGGCAAGCACATTCCCGATCCTCTTCAGCTAGCTCTTCACGCCGGTGAAGATTACGAACTCCTGTTCACCATCTCACCCCGCCAAGCAAAAAAACTAAACCGCGCCCCCGGCGCCGCAGCCCTAACTCCCATCGGCGAAATCACCCGCACGCGCCAACTCCTCCTCGCCGATACCAACGGGCGCACCTTACCGCTAAAACCCCAGGGCTGGGATCCATTTCGGTAACCTTACAAACGTACGGGGAAAAAAATCACTGCCGTAGCTGCTCGCAAGTCTGAAAATTAAATCATATATCCACCGTGCCACGATTTATGTCGCGATGCACTTCGACACCCTCAAACGAAATATCCGCGGGCAGCGACGACTTGTTCTCGGCGAGGAACCTCTTAATAAGCTGGCTGCTGAAGACGTCGCCCGGCTTAAATTTTGCATTCACGAGCGCAACCATATTTGGATCTGTGCCAAGCATTTCGATTTCCGCCAAACGAAAACGCTTTTCCTGATCCAGCTCCATGATAATCGAGGTGCGTCCGGTTTCGTCGTCAATGTCCGTCAGCGGTGTCGCCACAAAATCGATATATCCGCGGGATCCGTACAAATCCTTCAACGCATCGAGCGCTTCCTGGATTTTTTGAGCGCGAAGAATATCTCCCCCGTGCAGCTGGAAGAGCTTCCGCAATTCCGCGGTCGAAAAGATCAGTGGAAAAGTGGGATCAGAAGAGCGAAACTCAATGCCCCCTAACTCGTACCAATGGCCTTCATCTGCGTGAATCGTCAGTACAACATGTTCAACTGTCGAGTCTGTGTTGATGACGGACGCAGTCGCTTTCACGTGCGCCTTGAAGAATCCGTCATCTTGCCACGCGCCCTCAATCGGCCACTCTTGCATCGCTTCCAACCACCCCGAGTCGGCTTTATAGGTGCCCTGCTTCCGCTCGGCGACAAGTCGCTCTCGAGCGGAGGTCGGCAGATGAGCCGGCCCATCAAATCTTACGTCGTCAATCGCAACAGTTTGCGGCAGTGCAGGCGCGCTTGCCGTCGCAGCGATCTTTGCGCACACTTCATTGCGCATGTCGTCGATCTCGTCGGCAAGCGTAGGGTACGGGAGACAGCGTCCCAGGCGGCGTGAGATCTGAGCGGAAATCGGCGAACCACAAAGCAGCACACACGTAAGGCACGTCAAGGCAAACAGGAGGTATCCCCGACGCCACCTGATGAAAATATAGCCTTCTGAAAAGACAAGCGCAACAATTCGCCCAAAATGTGCCTTGCAATCGGGGTTTACTTCTGGCTCAAAAGATAAATATCAGCATGCCCGCCCGCGCGCGCATACACGACCGTGGAAAGATCACTCGAAAAATCGTAAGCATTCCCGCCGCTCACCAACGGAAAAGCAAACGGCAGCTTCAGCGCCACCTGCGGCTTGCCCACAACTTTCCCATCCTGCCAGCCCTGCCGATAAATCGTAACGTCCTGCTGCGAAGGGATCGCATACAGAAACGACTTGCCATCCTTGCCATTCACAACACCAAACGTCACCACGCCCTGCACCAAAGGCGTACACACCGCGTCTGCAAGCGATAGCTGGTAAATTCCGATCTTTCCCGCACCGCCCAGCAACGTGAACAGATACTTCCCACCCGGCGCAACGCCAAAAGCAAACCCGCAATTGTCGCTGACCTTCTCCGGAGTCGAACCCTCTGCGCTCTCGCGCGAGATAGTGGCCGCGTTGACCGCCTTTTCAAAACTATTCATATACACGGTTTTTTGGTCCGGGCTCATTAATATGTTCTGCACGGTCCCGCCCGTCCAGGTATACGGCTGCATACCGCTCCCGCTGGTCTGCACGAAATACGGCTTGTCCGGCGCGCCGGTTTTTTCCGCAATGAAACCAACGCGAGCGCTGTCCGCGGACCACATCCCCGTAGCCAGCGATTCCCCCATGGCGATTTTTGTTTTGTTGCCGCCGTCAATATCCGCCACCCAAACTTCATTGCGGTCCCGCGACGGAATCGTGATGTAAGCTACCTTTTTGCCGTCGGGTGAAATCGCGGGCTGCGTGGCGTTTTCCGAAGCGATGTCCGTGACTTGCTTGGTCCGCGTATTGTAAGCCGTCAAAAATCCGGAAGACTTTCCGTTCACGAAGTACAGGCCTTTTCCCGCAGGATCGGGCATCGGCCAGGTATCCGGGCCAGTTCCCAGCGTAACCTGTTCCAATTTTTTGTCGGCCAATCCGTACTTCCAAATGTTGGTCAGGCCGTTTAGCGTGCGGCTGAAAAGGATCGTGTTCCCCGGATCGGCCCACACCACGCTTGCCGCGATGCCCGGGATCTCGTCCAAATCGGTCGCGGTCTTCTTGGCGACGTCAAGTTCGTGCGCGCGGAAACCCTCACGCGAAGAAACCGGGTCCGCCGTGATTACCAGCAGACGGGCGCCATCGGCGTAGGGCAAGATGCGAGTGACGGGCAGCGTGGCGGCGCCGATACTGTATATTTTTTCCTCATCCAACCCGGATTTTCCCGCACGCGAAATCACTCGATCTTCCGGGTCAGTGTAGAAAAGGTACGCGCCATCCGGCGACGGAGCCAAATGGGCGCCGGACACCACGCGGCTCGGCTTTCCTCCAAGCGTTGGCACCGCCCACTCCTCGGCGCGATCCTCGGATTTGCCGTAGTAAATCTCCGATCCATCCGGCGAGAAGCTATCCACAATCTTCGCTCCACCGTCATTGGTCAGCTGCAACGGCTGGCCGCCCGAGGCGAGCATCACGAATACCTGATCAACGCCGGTAACCGGCGAGCTGAATGCAACCGTGTGCCCGTCCGGTGAAAGCCTGGCAAATTCAATCGGCTTGTCCCACTGGCTAATTTGCGCGATTTTCGCAGGACCGCTGGACGCGCGCGAACTACCCCAGAAGTGATACGCCGCAAACGCAGCCGCTGCGACCAGCGCCACAGCGCATACAGCGACCAGCAGAAAGTTGCTGCGCGCAGGAGGCGCTGTAGCCTGAGCCGGAATTGCCACGCTCGAACTGCTGGCCGCTGCCGGCGTCGGCGTAACATCTTGCGCCACGCGGCCGCTCGTGGAAGAAATGCGGCCCGAGTCCGTATCGCGGCGCAAGCGCTTCAGGTCGGTGCGAACGTCCGACGCCGCCTGATAGCGCAGGTCGCGATCCTTCTCCAGCGCCTTGTTAATGATGTCTTCCAGCTTCGCAGGCAGTTCCGGATTCAAACGCACCGGCGCTACCGGCGCGCGATTCAAAATCGCCTCGGTGATCACGCCCGAAGTTTCCCCGCGAAATGGCACCGCCCCGGTAGACATCTCGTAAAGCACCACGCCAAACGAAAACAAATCCGTGCGCGCGTCGAGTTCCTTGCCGCGCACCTGCTCCGGCGACATATACGCCACCGTACCGACCGCGACGCCGGGACTCGTGAGATCTTCCGGACGCACGCCCACGGTCAGCTGTGCCGCCTGGGTCGCGTCCTGCGTCATGGAATGCACGGCGGTGCGCTGCAGCTGCTTGGCCAGACCGAAATCGAGAATCTTGGCGTGACCGCGATCGGTGACGAAAATATTCGCGGGCTTGATGTCGCGGTGTACGATGCCCTTGCTGTGCGCCGCGTCCAGCGCGTCCGCAATCTCGATGCTCAGATCCAGAAGCAACTCCAGATCCAGCGGCCGGCCTGAGATGGAATGTTTCAGCGTCTTGCCGTCCAGGCATTCCATCGCCAGGAACGTGTGCCCGTTTTCCTCGCCGATCTCGTGAATCGTGCAGATATTCGGGTGATTCAGCGCCGAAGCCGCCCGCGCTTCCCGCCGAAAGCGTTCCAGCGCCTGCGGGTCCGCCGCAAATTCATCCGGCAAAAATTTCAGCGCCACGAACCGCCCCAGGTTCGTATCCTCAGCCTTGTACACCACGCCCATCCCGCCGCCGCCCAGCCGCTCGACGACGCGGTAGTGCGAAAATGTTTTCCCTATGAGCGAATCGGTAGGCTCCATGTGCCGCACATCTTAGGTCGCGCAGCAATCCAAGTCAACGCACGCAGCTGCGGTCGAATTCCTCACCGACGGGAGGGACCTGTGGGTGGCTTCAACTGTGTGGATGACCGAGTGGCGGGCGATGCTGCGGGCGCGGTGGATTTCGGCGCCGGCGCGGGTTTCGGCTGCGCGGGCGCTGAACGTGGCACCGCCGTCTCCGTCAACCCCTGCTCCGCCGCATCGGCCGGCGGCGCCGTATCCGGCACATCCACCTGAACCGGCCGGCTCGGCGCAAGCTTTTCCAGCGGCACCACGTTCGGGAAATTTTCCACCGGCAAACTCTGCATACCCTGCTGCATGAACTCCAGCCAAATCGGCAACGCCGCCCGCGCTCCCGTTTCCTTCTTCCCCAGCGAGATGCGCTTGTCGTCGTTCCCCACCCACACGCCCGCGGTGATTTGCGGCGTGAACCCGATGTACCACGCATCCGTAAAATCGTTCGTCGTGCCGGTCTTTCCTGCCGACGGCCTGCCCAATTCCTTCGCGCGCACTCCGGTGCCGAACTGCACCACTTCCTCCAGCATCGCCACCATCGTGCGCGCCACGTCCGGCGGAATCACATCGTTTACTTTCGGACGCGGTTCTTCCAAAACCGCTCCATCGTAAGAAGTCACGCGCCGGATGTAGTGCGGCTCGATGTGAATGCCGTCGTCGGGAAATACGGTGAACGCGGAAGTGTGCTCCATCAAACTCAAATCCGCCGCGCCCAGCGCCAGCGGCAGATACGGCGGCAAAGGACTGGTGATCCCGAATTTGCGCGCCAGCTCAATCACATTCTGCACGCCCACATGATCCAACAGTCGCACTGCTGGTACGTTGCGCGAATCCGCCAGCGCGCGCCGCAGCGTGATGCGCCCTTCGAATTTCTCGTCGTAATTCTTCGGCGAATAATTTTGCCCGCCGCTGCGGAACGTCACTGGCTCGTCCACCACCGTGTCAAAAGGATTCATGCCCATTTGCAGCGCTTCGGCGTACACATACACCTTGAACGAGCTGCCTGTCTGCCGCACCGCTTGCGTGGCACGATCGAATTTCGATTCTTCGAAATTGTAGCCCCCCACCATCGCCTTGATTTCCCCGGTGGCGTTGTCAATCGCCAGCAACGCGGCCTGTGCCGCCGGCACTTGTTCCAGTTGGGCGCGCACCGTCAGTCCCGATACTTCCTTCACCGACACGCAAACCAGATCGCCTACCTTCAGCAGCTGTTTGGGTGATTTGCTGCCGGTCCAGGCGAAATCCGCGGGCGTCAGCATCGCGTGATACGTCCCGATTTTGATCGACGCGAAAGTGGGCTCGACGGCCGTCACCAGACCGTTGACGTAATCACCCTTACGCGGCGTGTTGCGCCAATCTTCATCCTGGTATTTTTCCAGCGGCCCCAGATTCTGCTCCAGGATGTTCGGCAGCTTTCCGCGCCAGCCGTGCCGCCGATCGTACGCATGCAATCCGTCGCGCACCGCCTGGTCCGCGGCGTTCTGCATCGCTACATTCAACGACGTGTACACGCGCAATCCCTGCTCGTGCACCGCCGCCGTGCCGTAGGTGTGCTCCAGATACTGCCGCACTTCTTCCACAAAATACGGCGCCAGATCGTTGCGCAAAGATTCCACGTGCAGGCCCAGCGGCTCCTTCGTCGCGGCTTCAGCTTGCGCCTCGGTGATTTTGCGTTCGTGCGCCATCAACTGCAGCACCAGATTGCGCCGCGCCAGCGCACGGTCCGGATGATTGATCGGCGCATAAATCGGCCCGCGAATGATGGCCGCCAGCGTCGCCGCTTCCGCCAGCGTCAATTGCGCCACCGGCTTGCTGAAGTAATATTCCGACGCCGCTTCGAACCCGTAATTCCCCGAACCCAGATAAATCTGGTTGCAGTACATCGTGAAAATTTGTTCTTTCGTGTAGTGGCGCTCGATCTGGATCGCCAGAATCGTTTCCTCGATTTTGCGCCGCGCGCTGCGATCCGAACGATTCAGGAAGAGTCCGCCGGCCAGTTGCATCGTCAGCGTGCTGGCGCCCTCCGCCAGCCGATGCTTGGCGATATCGTGCCACGCCGCCTGCAGCACGCGTGGAATGTCCACGCCCCAGTGCTCTTCGAAGTGCTGATCTTCGGTCGTGAGGATCGCGTCCTTCAGAACTTTGGGGATCTGGCCGTAGGTAAGCAGAATCCGCCGCTGCAGCGCGAACGTCCCGACGGATTGCCCATCGTCCGCATACAACTCGGTCACCACGTTGGGCCGGTAATCCTGCAGCGCGTGAATTTCCGGCAAATCGCTCGAGTACACAAACAGCAGCCCCACCGCCGCGCCAAACCCGATCGCGCACAGCACCAGAAATGTAAACGCCAGCCGGCCGAAAACCGTATCGCCGGTGATCTTCATAGTCGCGCGGTAAAATCGTTCCATCGCCCCAATATTCTATCGCATACTCAAGCGCTCAGCCGGACCCTACCTTGCCCCCTGTTCCCAATGTGATGTCGACTCTTTGTGGCCGAGCCACTCCTGGCTGTGCGGCCGTTGCCTTTGGTAGCGCCGGCTCTTTTGCCTTTGTATTTGTAGCGGCCGGTCCCGCGAAGCGGGACCGGGCGCGCCTTTGCCATCGGTTCTGCCTGCGACCTCTGGGTCTCCAACGATGCCACCAGCATCGTCATCCTGAGCGTAGCGAAGGATCTCTCCCGCTTTCTCGGTGTTCTCCGGCTTTCCTCTGTGCCCTCCGTGTTGAATCTCTTGCCTTTCTCTGCGCCCTCTGCGTCTTTGCGGTAATTTTTGCCGTTGCCAGCCTCAATCCCACACAGTAAATTGTTGCCGCTGCGCCACACAGCGAGGCCCCATGGAAGCCAGTCCAGTTCTCTTTCGCGATCTAACCTATATCTTCCTCGCCGCCGTTCTCGGTGGCCTCGTCGCCTGGCGCCTGAAACTCCCCCTGATCCTCGGCTTCGTACTCGGCGGTATCGTCATCAGCCCCTTCACTCCCGGCGTGCAGATCTCCGACCTCCACGCCTTCGAAGTCTTCGCCGAAGTAGGCGTCGTGCTGCTCATGTTCTCCATCGGCGTGGAATTTTCCGTCCCGGATCTGATGCGCGTGAAATGGATCGCCCTGGGCGGCGGCACGCTCGGCATTCTGCTCTCACTGTGCTTCGCGCTCGGCGCCGCGTGGCTCATCGGATGGACCATGATCCAGGGCTTCGTGGTCGGCGCGACGATCTCGGTCGCTAGCACCATGGTCCTGGCGCGCCTCCTCGCCGACCGCAACGCCATGGGCACCACCTACGGCCGCGTGATGATCGGCATCACCCTCGTCGAAGACGTGGCCGTCGTCTTCATGACCATCATCATCCCCATCTTCAACGGTCCCGCCGAAGGTCGCTTCGCGAAAGCTGCGTGGACGCTTGGCAAAGCTACGCTGCTGCTGATCCCACTCGCTTTGCTCGCGATGACGCTCGTCCCCCGCCTCTTCCGCCTGGTCGCGCGCACCAAAGATCCGGAACTTTTTCTGCTTGTCGCCATCGCCATCTGCCTGGTTTCCGCCGCTGCCGCGCAAGCCGCCGGTTTTTCCGTCGCGCTCGGCGCCTTTCTCGCAGGCCTCTCCATCAGCGGCGCCGAGGACTTGCATCAAGCGCACAATTCGCTCATCCCGCTACGTGACGCCTTCGTCGCGCTATTCTTCGTATCGCTCGGCACGCTGGTCGTTCCCTCGGTCGTGTTGCACAATCTCGGCCTGCTGGGCGTGATGCTGGTCCTGATCATCTTCGGGAAATTCATCGTGTGGTTCACGGTAATGAAGCTATTCCGTTATTCCATCTGGACAGCCATCGCCGTCGCCGCTGGCTTGACGCAAATCGGCGAGCTATCCTTCATCCTCGTCGAAGTCGCCAGAAAATCCGGTCTGGTAGGCGAGGAAATTTTTTCCGCCACCCTGGCTGCATCCCTAATCTCAATTTTCCTCAACGTCCTAATCGTCCGCGCCGTCTTCCACTGGATCCAGCCAAAACTCGACGCCGAACAAGTCGCCGCAGCCGCAAAAGCGTAGCGCCCGGTGTGACTCGGTAGGGGCGCTGCTTGCTGCGCCCCAACTAGCCACGCTGTCAGCACCGGGGCTGTCGAACTTGTAGCGGCCGCCTGCTGTTGCTTTTTAGGCGGGCGTTGTCGACCTTGACTTGGGGATTTTCAAAGCGGATGGACCAAAGAAGGCAACAAATCCCAGAAGACTAAAATACGCGCCTACGCTTTTCTATTTTCACTTTTCCAATTTCAATTTTCCAAATCTACCCCAGCGCTTCTTCCGCCTCCAGCACGCTCGCGTAAGACTTGATCAGCGTCCCCACGTGCGTCATATCAATCAACGTCTTCACCTGCGTATTCGTCCCCGCCACCGCCAATTTCCGCTGCGTGCGCTGCGCCGCCACGTATGCTCCCACCAACGCGCCCAACCCCGCTGAATCCATATACGGCACGCCGCTAAAATCCAGAATCAGCTTCGGCGAGGTTTCTTCGCGCGTCGCCTTCTGAAAATCGAAAATCGTCTGAATATTCAACGAGCCTTTCAGCGTCAAAATTTTCTGCCCGTCCTTGCTGCCCGCCGTTACCACAATCTGCAAAGTGTCTCTGGCCATGGCTCGCGATTCTAGCGAATCGCCGCCCCGCCCATTGTGAATATTGTGTTACAACCCCAGCGCCTGCTTCCTGCGTCGGCACTGCGTCAGGGCACGGCAAAAGAGTCCACGTCGAAACTCGGGAATCCTTGTGGGTCGTGGCTTTAG
>Ga0187887_10002650_pt1 | contig 14199 bp, 18 predicted proteins | sample June2016WEW_7_10_FD_132977 | JGI IMG/M metagenome (GOLD analysis project Ga0187887, IMG submission 132977) | Peatland microbial communities from SPRUCE experiment site at the Marcell Experimental Forest, Minnesota, USA - June2016WEW_7_10 | ecosystem: Environmental > Terrestrial > Soil >...
CCCTGCCGCCGGCGCTGGCAGGTAAGGGCAGCGTCAACATCATTCTGACCGCGGACGGGAAAGAGGCCAATCCAGTCAATGTGACGATTCAGTGAACGAATTCAACCAGCACGGCGAGTCCGCCACGATATCCACGATTGATCGGCATAGGGGCGGCGGTCACCCGCCGCCCCTGCCACACCACCGTGCGTACGGGTCCGTACACGGCGGTTCGAGTCGGTTACGCTAACATGCGTCGAACAATCAAGACCGCGCGGCGGCCACCACCTGCCGCGTGAAATCGAGCGTGCGGAATTCCTCGCCTTCTAGCCCGACCGGGAAGATCAAGATCAGCAAGCGTTTCACTCGTTTTAGTCCTCCTAGACGCGGCGCCGGCTCGCGATTTGCCGCCGCCCTGTCGTTCCCTAGCATAATAAAACCCGGCTCGTGAGCGATTGTTTCTCTGCCGACGTCTGGCCACGCGGGATTAAAATAGGTTAATAAGCCGCTTTGGGTAACTGGTTTGGATGTACGCTTTCTAAGAACCCAGGAGGCGTATGACCCATTCGAAGACATTCAACCCTCTGTTAGCCTTGGCCGTTGCCGTTGCCGCGACGGCCAGCGCGCAAGTTACATGTCCGGTGCCCGCCCCCAATGTCACCCTGCAGCCCACGCAGAATGCGGATACCGGCGATAGCCTGATCCTGACCAGCTTCTTCGCTACCGCGCAAGCCCAGCATTGCGTGGCGCTCACGAATCTGCAAGGCGTTGCATCCTGGACTTACTGCAAGAACGGCATGATGACGCGCGCCGTTCCAGGCGGTACCGTGCTGCTGGTCGGCAAGCAGAGTTTCACAGACTACGTCGTCAGCGAGATCAATCTGGCGGGCACCACCATTCATTCCATCGACGAACCATCCGCCAACGCGCAACTCGCCAAACTGAGCCAACAGTCCATCATCGACTTCAACCACGAGGCCATGCGGCTGCCCAATGGCTATACCGCTGTGATTGCGCATAACGAAGCGCTATACACCAACGTGCAGGGGGGAACCACGCAAAATCCAGTGGACATCATGGGCGACGAGGTGCTGGTGCTCGATACCAACTGGAGAATCGTCTGGACCTGGAACGCGTTCGACTGGCTGCCCGTGAGCCGCACGGCCATTCTCGACGAGAAATGCCACCCTTGCGCCGACACGGAGACGGGAAACTGCTGTCCGATCACCCTGGCCGCCGAGGCCAACGACTGGTTGCACGGCAATTCCCTGGCCTATGACTCCTCCGACGGCAATCTGATCATGTCCCTCCGCGACCAGGATTGGGTGATCAAGATCGCCTATGAAAACGGAAAGGGCGACGGACATTTGATATGGACCCTGGGCGCCGATGGCGACTTTACCATGATCGACACACCCGGCATTCCCTCGCCCTGGTTCAGTCATCAGCACGATGTCGAAGTCTGGGTTACTTACAACCCCAAGCTGCTCACCTTGTTTGATAACGGCAACACGCGCCACGCCAGCAATCCGAGCGCAAAGAGCCGGGGGCAGGCGCTGACCATCGACGAAACGGCCTTGACAGTGGATATCCAGGCGAACGTGGATTTCACTTTCTACGCGGGCGGCTATGGCACTTCGCAGATTTTGGATAACGGCAACTATTGGTGGCAAGGGGGCGCGGCAGACGGGGGGACGGGGCCCGATCCAACGCGCGGTTTCGAATATCTGCCGTCGGGCTATACCGGCATCCCGGCTTACGCGATTGAGTTCGCGGATACGGCGTACCGCTCCTTCCGCTTGGACGCCGCCTCCGGGTTTTAGTGGGGCACCGCCATGCGCCGCCGCTCGATTGGCAAGCCCTGAGGTTTCCAAAACTAGGACCTGAGGCTGTATAGGGGTGCGCGACACAAAAGTGGGTAGTGGGTCAATTTGGTTTTGGAGGGCGGCCAATTTTGGCCGCAGCCGCCTTTCAGGCGGCCAGAGCCGGCTGAAAGCCGGCTGCGGGCAGGATTATCTGCGCCACATAACCAAACTGACCCACTACCCAAAAGTGAGGATCAGGCACGACGTGCCTCCCAATAGTCTTCAAAATTGTGCCGCTGAGTTGGCAGCAGCGGAGTGCGATGATGGCATTGGCGCCGCGGACGGTCCAGAACATTCCGGATTGCTTGACACCCTGCGGGAGGCGTTGGTCCGCAGCGACATCATCAGGGAAGCTGGTTCCAGGTGAGGCGCTTGCCGAAGATCCGGCGCGGCGATATCGAACCGCTCCGGGTCGTTGCGGGCCGTGCGCAATCCATCGGTGCGGGGGTGCTGGTCGAGCGAGAGCATCTGTGGCCGCTGGTGGCGGAGCCGATCAGGACCGCGAGCGCTACTTCGAGGGGCTGCTGCGGGAGGGCACGGTGCGGGACTATGCGGAGTTGGCCCGGCTGGGCGTTTGGGCGACAGCGGCCGCGGCAAGGGCTATGAGTATGGGGATTGATCGCATGAATGACCGAGGGTAACACTTGGGACGCGGCGCGCCGCGATTTCGGCGCCGTCGCTCGCGAAGTTGATCGTGTATGCGGGAGTCACGCAGGCTTACCTCCTCAGCCAACCAGCAGGGGTGGACGGCGCTCCCCACGCGCTCATTACCTCTCGCTGGCTGCGGTGGATCGGCCAAGATCGCCCGAACCCTCGCCTTCAGGGTCTCTCCATCGAACGGCTTAGGCAGGAACGGCATGTTGGCATTTTGGCTAACGATCTCGCTCATGTCCGCGCCTGACATTACCAACACCTTGATTCCGGGTCGCTCTTGGATCAGATGCGCGCACAGGTCGGTGCCATTCAGCCTGGGCATTTGCACGTCCGTAATCACCAAATCGATGGGTCCGGGGTACGAAACCGTGATATAAACGAATTTGAGGGAGTGTCGATGACTGCGAGCTTCTCGCCGCTTTCGCTGTTGCCGGTGCTCAGTCAGGTAGTCCCCGCCCAAGCGGATCTGAAGATCACCACCCGCTCCACCGCCCGCGTCCCCATACCGGGTAATCGCCCTGGCGTCATGAGCACGACCGCGATGCGCTACCTGCAGGGCCGCAACTGGCGCGAGGAAATCTGGGAAAAATACGGCCCGCGCAGAGCGCTCGCGGAGGAGTACGGCTGTGCAGTGCACATCTCCGAGGAACGCTCCAGCGGCCTCTTGTCTGTCGCTGGTCCGGATGGCCTTTGCACAGGCGCCCACTGCAACGGCGTCCGCCCTGCCCGGCTGGTAGGCGGCGGTACCGTCAGGAGGCCCGACGGCAGTCCGCGAACCGCGCGGCCTCTTCAGTTGAACGCAGAAAAGGAGAAAACTTCGACCCGAAGGCCAGTGGCGTTCGGATTGCCGGTTGAGGATGCCTTCAACGGGGATGGCAAGCCGGATCTGGCGGTTGCCAACGCGGGTTCGAATAATGTCGCGGTGTTCACCAATATGACGCGGTAAAGAGGCGGAATATGTGTCGGGGACGGTTCAATTGGCGCGCGACGTTGATGTTACTGACTGGCCCGCTGATGGCGCAGCCGGTAACCTTCAACGCCCCGCGAACGTTCGGGTCCGGCGGCCAGGGGTATTTTACCGTCGTGGCGGATTTCAATGGAGATGGAAAGCCGGATCTGGTGGTGGCGATGGACGATCTGGGCTTCGAAATTCTGCTGGGCAACGGAGACGGCACGTTTCAGGCGCTCCCGGCCGTCAATCTGAATGCCGAGAAGAACTACGCCTCCGCCTTGGCCGTGGGTGATTTTAATGGAGACGGGAAGCCAGACGTGGCCGTGGCGGGCGGCGAAGGTGTGGTCTCGATCCTGCTGGGCAATGGCGATGGCACCTTTCAGGCTCCGCTCGACTACAGTGTGGGCAAGACATCGATGGTCTCGGTGGCCGTGGGCGACTTCAACCGGGATGGCAAGCTCGATCTGGCGGTAGCCGACGCGGATTCCTCTACCGTGTCCATCCTGCTGGGCAACGGCGATGGCACGTTTCAGACGCCAACCTTCAACGCCGTTCTTACGATACCCACGTCGGTGGTGGTGGGAGACTTCAATGGAGACGGAAAGCCGGATTTAGCGGTGGCCAACCACGGTTCCGGCAGCGTCTCGATCCTGCTGGGCAATGGCGACGGCCGTTTCCAGCGGCAGGTAGCTTATGCGGTGCAAGAGGCTCCCGAAGCCGTATCGATCGGAGATTTCAATGGGGATGGAAAGTTGGATCTGGTAGCAGTCAACACCGATTCCAGTACGGTCTCGATCCTGCTTGGGAACGGCGACGGTACGTTCCAACCCCAAGTGGCCTACGGCGTGGGCCGCTATCCCTATGCGGTGGCCGTGGCGGATCTGAACGGGGACGGCAAGCCGGACCTGGCGGTGGCCAATCGGGACACCGACGCCACATCCGTGTTGCTGGGCAAAGGCGACGGAACCTTCCGGCCGGCGGTGAACTACACGCCCGGAGGGCAATCACTGGCCATCGCGGATTTCAATGGAGACGGCGTGCCGGACTTAGCGGTGGGCGCGACCACCGTGACGATTCTGCTCGGCAAAGGCGGCGGCGTCTTTGCGCAGCTCGTGACCTACCCGGTGTTAGACGACCCCACATTCGTGGCGGTAGCAGACCTCAATGGCGACGGAAGGCCGGACTTGGCGATCACCGACCGAAAATCCAATAGTGTTTCGATCCTGCTGAACAATGGCGACGGTACGTTCCAACCCAAGGTGAACTACGCTGTGCTGAAGTCGCCCGCTTCAGTCGCGGTGGGAGATTTCAACGGCGATGGAAAGCCGGATTTAGCGGTGGTAAACAGTGTTTCCCGCGCGGTCGCGATTCTGTTGGGCAACGGTGACGGAACATTCCGGCCGGCGGTGAGCTACGCCACGGGAGTGGGACCTCAATCCGTCGTGGTGGGAGACTTCAACGGGGATGGGAAGCTGGACCTGGCGGTGGCCAACGTGGTGTCGGACAGGCACGATCCCAGCGACGTGTCCATCCTGTTGGGCAATGGCGATGGCACGTTCCAGCCTCAGGTAACATACCAGTATGGACAGAACGCGGGATTTCTGGCGGTTGGGGATTTCAATGCGGACGGAAAACAGGACTTGGCCGCGGTAGGAGCGGGCACCGTGTCAGTTCTGCCCGGCAATGGCGATGGCACCTTCGGGCCGCCCATGCTATCCAATTTTGCAGTTTCCCGCGCGCCCGTTGTGGTGGCGGATTTCAATGGGGACGGGAAGCCGGATCTGGCGGTGGGAGGCGCGGTGCTGCTGGGCAACGGCGATTACACATTCCGGTTGGGAGCCAGCCTGTCCGCGATCGGCGGCACCGGACAGGTTGCGGCTGCGGACTTCAATGGCGACGGCAGGTTGGACGTGGCAGAGGTTGGGGGGTTGGGCGTTTCGATCTTTACGGGAAATGGCGATGGCACCTTCAATTCGCCGGTGGGCTTCCTGGCCGGAAGCGCTCCCATTTTCGCGGCTGTAGGGGACTTCAACGGGGATGGCAAACCGGACCTGGCGATCGCCGACCAGGGTAGGAACTGCGTCACAGTGTTGACGAACACGACGCGGTAAGACCGAAGTGCAGAAAATAATCCGATTGATCGTCGGAAAGGAATCTCAAGCTTGCGCCAATGGCTTCTGGTCGGATCGAGTGCATGATGTCCTAACAATCTGATCCTCATTTCGAAACGGTGAAGCCGTCGAGCAAATCCATGATCTCCTTCTCGTACTCACGTGGAGACAAGTGTGTCGACAAGAGGCGCCGGCTTAAGCGGCTAGTTCAGGGAGACACGTCGCTCAGATCAATTCCGCCGACAGCACGGTGGCAAGGACGCGCTAAGCAACTGGAGAAACCCTCCTCGTCCCGACGAGAAATCGGCGGAGCAGGAAACAGGCTCCGTCTCCGCACCGCGCAGCCGCAGCCGAACAGGCTCTTGTTGCGCTTTTTCGCTGCCAACCGCACCGCGGCCGATCACGCGGACGACGATGGAGGACTAGCACGTGGCCACCGCCGAACGTCTTTTTTTGGAGCGTTCCACCGCGAGATGCGGCCAAGCTGAGCAGTGCGCCCCCTGGGGCAAGCCGACGATGGATTCCAGTACACTGAAGAAAATGACAAAACCACAACTGATTGAAGCAGTCGCAGCGAAGACTGGAAGGGAAAAGCCTGAGGTCGAAGCGGTACTTGAATCCGTTCTCGGAACCATTGCCGAAGCGCTCCAGGCAAACCAGCGCGTAGACCTGCGCGGATTTGGTAGCTTCGTCGTGAAACAGAAAAAGGAGCGGCAAGGCCGTAATCCTCGGACTGGCGAGACTATCACCATAGCAGCCAAGCGCGATGCGGGTTTCAAGGCCGGCAAGGAACTCAGCCAAACGCTCATCGAATCCAAAACTGAAGAATAGACCGTTCCAGCGGTGCCGGACGGGGTCCATCTTCCTGAACGTGAACAATAATCAGGCGGCTGATGGTCGGAACGCGAGTTTCTGTTGCGCGGCGGATTTCTGATGCTGGACGATTTCTGGGACGACGAGGAATGGGAGCGTTTCAATGAGAGCATGCAGCGCGTGTTTCGCAGCGCGTGAAGTGCGCCATTGGCGGTCCTGATAACCTCTCAGTCAACGCCTCGCGCTCGTTTATTTTCGTTGTCTTTGGACAGTGCGCGCCCAGTCGCGGTGCCGACTTCTTTACTGCGGCCTTCTTCCGGGCCGGTCCCGTCTACTTCTTCGCCGCTTCCTTCGCCTTTGCTGCTTTGGCGGCTCGGGCCTTTTTCAGATTTGCCGCGAGTTTTGCCTTTGCTGCCGCTGAGAGCTTCCGTTTTGCCTTGGGTACTTCAGCCGGGGCTGGCGCTGCCGGTTCAGATTCGCCCTTGATCTTGGCCCACCTTGCCTTTTGCGCCAGGGCCATCTTCCGGCGTACGGCTGCGCTGAATTTCTTGCGCTTTCCAGTTGGCGTTCGCGCAGCCTTATGCCGGCCGCCAATTCTCCGCCGCCCGTCGTCCGTCGCCGCGACCGCCCAGCGTGTGGATGAGCGACGCACGTCGAAGTGCGAAATCGTTATTCATGCCATCACTGAGGGCGTTCATCCGCCGCAGGGGGGACGCCGCCCGACGCGATGACTACGCCCGAGCGCGTGGCGCTGGAGGTGTGCGAGCGGTAGCCGCGCGCGCCCCGCCGCCCGCGCACCAAGTGGGAACAAATGCACGATCCCTTGTCTATTGCAGGGGTACGCCAAATAAACCGAGACCGCGCGGCGGAGGGTGTGTTTTAGAGGACTGCCCATGCATCGCTAATCCGGCAATGATACCCATTATTGAACGGTGAAGGACACTTGGGGGTCGAGTCCGAGATAACGTCCGGAACTGGAGATGGTATGCAGGCCGGAGGCGGCGCCCAAGGGGACCGCGAACTTGATCGTTACACTCCCGTGCATATCCGTCTTGGAGTCCAGCTCGGTAGACGGGCTGTCCCAAGAAACCTCGACCGGCTCGAACGGTCCGAAGCCGTATCCTTTCACAGTCACACTGCTACCCACCGGCCCGGAAGTCGGATTTACCGTCAACTGCGGAGTGATCTCGAACGGGGCTGCTCCGATACTGCCACTGGTCTGGCCAACTCCCAGAAAGAACCGGGGACCGTAAGACGAGACAGGCTCTTGAGATGTGACGGAACGATCCGCCGTCATCAGCAGTCGCCCTGGCTAGCGCAGCAGAGCCAATGCCGCCTCGGTAGATTGTGACGGTCTCGTTTGGAGAAAACGCATCTCCGCTAAAGGTGAGGCTGGTATTGTATGGACCGCTGGCTGGACTGACAGCCAGGCCCGCGGTCACAAAAGCCACCTGACCGATCGCCTTCTGCAAGTATCCATGGAGCGCGGAGCCGGTAAACCAAAGGGAACCGTCGGATGCGGAAGCGATGCCTCCTGGTGCACCAATGTCCGTGGGCACCGGATACTCTGCGAATGCCCAGGTCGTGGTAACGCGCCCGATCCTGAGACCATCGAATTCCGTGAACCACAGAGCGCCATCAGGCCCCGCGGTAATATCGTACGGCAGGCTATTGGCTGTGGGCACACCGTACTCGGTGACCACGCCGCCGGTGGAAATGCGGCCGATGTTATTAAGGCCGGCTTCGGTGAACCAGAGCGCTCCATCGGGTCCCGCCGTAATGCCTCCGGGGCTGGCGCCGGCGGTAAGTGGGAATTCAGAGATCACCCCCAGCGTCGTGATTCGCCCGATACTATTGCCCAGCGCTTCAGTAAACCACAGCGCGCCGTCTGGTCCCGCCGTGATCCACGAGGGCCGGCTGCTGGCCGTGGGTACCGTATATTCAGTGATCGCCCCGGCCGTGGTTATGCGTCCGATCTTGTCTCCTATGTTTTCGGTAAACCACAGCGCCCCATCCGGTCCGGCCACGATGCCCCAGGGTTCGCCGTCGGCGGTCGGCACCGGGTACTCAGAGATCACCCCTAGCGTTGTGATTCGCCCGATATTATTGCCCATCACTTCGGTAAACCACAGCGCGCCGTCGGGTCCTGGGGTGATCGATAAAGGCTCGCTATCGGCAGTGGGCACGCGGTACTCGGTCACCGCCCCGGCCGTGGTGATGCGTCCGATCCTGTTCGAGAAGTCTTCGGTAAACCACAACACACCGTCTGAGCCCTGTGTGATCCCTGTCTGGTAATTACTATAGGTGGATGTCACATACCCACCGATTGCGATCTGCTCTGTGGCAGTGCCTGCTCGGAGAGCCGTGGGGCGTTGGGCGATTGCCGTCACGCACGGCCATACCATACAAAATGGGCACGCAAAGCCATGCGCGAAGCATGAACCTGAAATCGAACGTGGAACGTCTCCGCATTATCGTAGCCCCTGGCACTTGCCCCGCTCGGGCCATACCCAACCGGCACCTGGACGGGCCCCTCAAAAAGGGCGATCCCATACGGATATGATCTGCTCGCCTCAGTTGACCCTCGAACGTTGTGGAATGGAACTTCAACTCACGAGGCAGGATTAATTCTACGCTTGCGCGTGTCGGGTGTTAACGGTCTACGGGATAAGTGTCCACGGGATAGGTGGTCAACAAAGACCCCGGCAAGTACACGAACCCGGCGGGGTTCTACATCCACCTTGTCGAGGAGAACACACCCATCCCCATCGGGTTCGAAACAAACTCCCAACGCAAAGCGCGCGAGGAAACCGAACGCCGACGCGATGCGGAGCGCCGAGCACAGCAGGAACTCGAATACGATTATGAAGACTATCGCAATGCGGAGATCGACCGATACATCGCGATGGTTGATCCGGCGGAGGTGGCCGCGATTGAGGAGGCGAAGATGCAGGAGATGAAGGATAAGCACCAAAGCCCCTGGATCATCGAGTCTTTTGCGAAACACGACGTGAGGCGCGAACTCGCGCAGCGTGCGCCGCTTATGACCATCGAGGAGTTTGCCGCCAGGCGCCGGCAGGGGATCGGCACCACGTTGGAGCCAACCGCAGAACCGTCCGGCCTAACGGCGGACCCGGAACCGCAAACGCCTGCACCCGACGAGCCATTTCTTGACCAGACCAGCCCGGCTATCGCCGCCAACCCACAGGCGACCGCCGAGGAGGGGAACGCGGTAATCGAGCCGTCCGACGCGGCAACGAATCCGGCAATTGCCGATCCGGGCGCCCTGCTGGTTTCGTATCTTCCGCCGCCCAAGCCAGATCCGGGCTCTGCCGATTCCCACGTTGCTTAAGCCGAGCGCGCGGCTCATCAAACCGCCCTCTCGGGCGCGTTTTAGGGTATAGGGTGGGGTATGGGGCAGGGTGTAGAGTCGTCCCCATACCCTCCACAAACTACGGTGCGGGCCGGAAGGCCCGTACTCGTTGCACGGTCAATACGGGCGCTCGGGATTACTGCAGGGCCAGACGGCGCGCTATGGTTTACCGAGGGAAACTTGAGTACGCTGGGCCGGATCACTGATTCAGGTGATATCGACCACTATCAAGTTTCTAGTGCTTTTAGCGAGCCAATTGCGATCACATTAGGGCCGGACGATCAGCTTTGGTTTACCGAAGCTAATCTCGACAAGATAGGACAGGTTGTATTTGTGTCCGCACGTCTTACCGTGGCTCCGACACAAGGACCCAGTCGGGCGCCTGTAGTCTTTGCCGACAGCGAGTTCGATCCCTGGGAAGCCGTTCAGATATATCTTCGCGGTGTTGGCTCGGATGTGTTGGCCAGCGCAATGAGGGACATGCGTGGCTGTTTCACCGTGGACGGACGTGTGCCCGAGTCCGCCGATGGCTCTAGGATTTTCTTAGCCCAGGGGCAGAAGAGTAAGAAATTGGCGGCCGCACGCTTTTTAGTCGCACAGTGCTCATAAGTATCGGTTTTGACCATTCTTGCCCGGCGTTGCGTCCAATTCAAAAAAAGACCGCCGATAAACAATGGGGGCCGTTCCTCTTGTAATCCCAGAAGGGAAAGGAAAGCCGGATAAAAGGAACAATGAGCATTCTGCGGGGAGTTTCAGTGGTGTTTGTTCCCGCTAATCTCAAAAAACACCAGGGTCGGTCGCTTCGCAGCCTGGACAGAGCGTCGTACTCACGACATTCCCGTGGTTGCCAGGAATCCCGCGAGCTTGCCCGTCGCCTTGTACTGCGGGATCGGTTCCAGCTCCTTGAAAGCCCACGTGAACGCGTTTGAGAGCGACCACATCGTACGCGGCCGGAACTCGTCGTGCCGCGGGTCGAAATACATCTCATGTACCTGGCGGTCCAGGTGCCGAGGCACTTCAACCTCAGCTTCCACAAACGCGCGGTAGATGATTAGCTTCGCGGCAACATCGGAGAGCTGCGATCCCTGCCAGCGCTCGACGGCCTCCACCATCGGCTTGAAATTCCGCTGCATGTCGTCGATGCCGCCGGAGAGCGCCCGGTTAAGGTTGAAATTCTTGGTATGCTTCGCGAGCACCGGCAGGAAGTCGCCGTGGAAGGCCATGTTGTCACACACAAACACCCGTAGCCCACGGTGAGCGCGAGCCGCATGGTTTTTGATCGGCGTCAACTATTTCTTTGGGTTGAAGACAACTATTTCTCCCTATCAACGACAATTACCTTCTGACGCTTAGGTTAGGCGGCGCGAAGCGCCGGCCGCCGACGCGGAGGGCGAAGCCCGCCCGCGTTCTGGTTTTCTTCCTCAGAGATATGAGAAACCGTGGCGGTGGGAAATAGTCTAAACTCAAAACCATTGTACGGAAACTGTATCGGTTCAGAACGCCGATTCCAGCACCAAACACAAGCGAGTAACGCGGCCGTTCCCATGTTCTTCGAAGTGGGCTACCCATCGGAGCCAGTCGCCAAATGCAAACTGCCACCGTCCAACTTTTCGCAAGCGAATTAAACAGCAGAAACTCAAACAGAAACAGACTGCGCGATTTGTCATATTTTCCTCCTGAGATTTAGCCGATAATCGGCTGCTGGGATTATCCTAAAGTGCCGGATCACCCACTGTTCGGTTAGGCGGGAACTGCCGCCGAAAACTGGCATGTGACGCGGAAGTTTATTTTTCCGCATCAGACTCCGGCACGGAAGATGCCCGTCCGCGGCGTCCCCGCGGCATCCTCAACGATGGAAGCCGGTCACGCGGAACGGCAGCGGGTTGCTGCGCCAGGGTGCTTCCGTCTGGGCCTGAGCTTGATTGCGCTTCTCCTCGACAGTCCGGCGGGGACCATAAAGCCCCGCCGGGGAGATGCGCTCGATACGCCGGGTGGCTCCTATGGCGCCACGAACGGCAGGCTGCTCGAAAGCGGGCCGCCGGGTGTGATCACCTGAAGCGTGCCGGTAGTCGCGCCGGGGGCACGTTGCTCAAGATCGCGGTACCTGAAGAGTTGAAGGCGTACCGGGCCGTGCCGTCAGAATGTCACGCCGGTCACCGGACGCACAGCGTAGTCATGGCGTCCGCAGGAAGCCGTGAGCAACGTTGCTCGTGTCATAGTAGAATCCCGCGACATCCCCCCTGTTGTTGATGCCATTGGCGACAGTGCCGTGTCAGCACCTGCACCAGGGGCACTGAAGGTGGCTATCGTGCCACTGGCAGCGGCGCACGAAGCCGCGCTCCAGATTGCTCGCGTCAGTATAGAATCCCGTGATAGCCCCCGGCCCGTTGACGCTCTTGGCGAAGGTGCCCTGGTTGGCGCCAGTGCCGGCACCGGGAGGATCGAAAGTCGTTATCGTGCCACTGGTGGCGCGCACGAAGCCGTGACACACGCCGCTCGTGTCCTGGTAATATCCCGCGACTGTCCCGGCGCTGTTGACGCTCTGGGCGGAAGTGCCCTGACCGGCGCCTGCGCCTGCGCCAGGAGCATCAATGGCGGTGACGACACCTTTGGCATCTCGCACGAAGCCGTGATTCACGTTGCTCGCGTCCACGTAATAACCGAGGCCGGCGGCCCGGTTCGGCTCGCGGACCCGTCGGGGGCGCTTCCAGCGGAAACGAGGCAGCCCGGAATAGCCGCCGGAAAGTCCCCCCACGCCCAACTTCCGGTTGGCCGACCGCAAGAGACTCCTTGCGCCCTCCTGGATGCAGCAGGCGAGCAGGAGGACTTTCGGCCGTTCTTCGCCTACGTCGGTATCGTTACTCCGTTTCGGGTGCGAGTGCCTACCAGGGAACAATTGCGGAACAGTCGGACCTGTTCGGAGCCATGGAAGCCGCCGAGCGCGATCACCTGGCCGAGCACTTGTCCCCGGAATGGCTAAAGTCCGGCGAGACCTTGGTTCGTGAGGGAGACATGCCAGAGGCGTTGTTTCTCATTGCGTCCGGCACGGCCGAGATTACCAGGAAAGAATCCAGCGGACCGGCCGTGCTTTTCCGAGTGAGCCCGGGGGAGATCCTCGGGGCTCTCGGCCTTATCAGCGAAAAACCCTATACCGCCACAGTTAGTGCGGTGACGCCAATGAAGGTATATTGCCTTAAGAAGGCCGATATTTCCTCCGCAATCAAGGCGAGGCCCGAACTCGCAAAGGGACTCGAGGTGCTATCGCAGCGCGGCATTGCCGCGCTCCAAAGGTACGCAATCACTCACGAAGAGGTCCAAATGGCCAAACCTGAAGCGTTCCTCATCAGGCTCCGCGGCTTCCTTGCGCGGCTTTCATAGTACGAAGTGGCAGCTTCGGTGATTCGCGCGCAAGGTCGGCAAGAACCGGCATTGTCGGCTTGCGCGTCGTGGCAATCACGGGATTCGCCGCCCCACAGGAGGAATCGGAAGTGCGAATCTTAGGCGTGCGGCTGTATCGGTAAAAACCCCTCGATCTTGACAGCTACCAGAGGCTCGCTGAAGAGATCATCGCGATCTGCAACGAACACCCCCTCAAGGACGGCGGCGTAAGGTCAACTGTACGCCCGAAGCACCGGGCGGCGTAAAGCGCCAGCGCGTACAAATGGATCGCGCCGCTGGTCAGCGCGGCTAACCGCCAGCTCGCTCTAGCCGGGCTGGGTTGGGGTCCTGGCGAGCAAGGCCAATGTCTTGTCACAGGAAGCGCAGGTGAAGCAGGCGGCAGCGACTCTCAAGCAATCCTCGAACGAGCTTCAACCAGTCAGTCTGGCCTTCACTCAATCTGAAGAACTCGGCCTAGTCCGGTATAAGCGCCTTGCTCGCTTACTTCGCGGGAAAACTCATCGGCGATTCGCCCGTCACAAAAATCAACCGCCCGGCTACAAAGCGTGACCAGCGTGGCGAGGAGGAATTCGGAGCCCAGCAGTACCCAAGTCGTCTTGGTCATCGGCTGTGGATGGCTAGCCGCGGCAGCGACCCCGGTCAATGACCAATTTGACCACCCAGAGAATCACGACAGGGCACAACAGCGTTCACGACGCGTAGAGCCAAGGCACACGAGACCAGCTTGGGACTCGCATTCCAAATAAGTCTCGCGGCGGCAGGCAAGGACCGGAGGGCGTCGCGACGGAGCTTCCAGGGGCTAATCTCACCACGAAGGGAATGGTCAGCGCTGGTTCCCATCATGGAAGGTTCTTGCTGGAGATCCCCTGTCTTCGCAAGCACCGCCACTATAGAAGGTTCCATTTCACTCTGGGGAGCACAGCCATCACACCTTTCCTCCGCTGGTCCTCCGCTGCTCCACCGGTGGCCCAATGCGGTTGATGCGATCAGCGAGGCTCGGGCGTTTGCGATCTGGCACCGCCGGGGACCGGCTTGACGGCGTGCACCGGCGGC
>Ga0187887_10002656_pt1 | contig 14193 bp, 13 predicted proteins | sample June2016WEW_7_10_FD_132977 | JGI IMG/M metagenome (GOLD analysis project Ga0187887, IMG submission 132977) | Peatland microbial communities from SPRUCE experiment site at the Marcell Experimental Forest, Minnesota, USA - June2016WEW_7_10 | ecosystem: Environmental > Terrestrial > Soil >...
GCGCAGAAGGCCATCGTCGGCCGTGAGGAGAAGTTGGGCGCCGCCCCGCTCAGCGCAGGCCAGGTGGAGCGCGTCGAAGGCGCCGAACCCAGTCTTGCAGAAACTCGGCGCGGGTCGCATCCTGGCGGTCCTGCGTGATGGTCTCGCCGGCGGTCCGGGTCCGGGTTGCGGCGATTTCGATTGCCATCACTGCGCTACTCACCCAGGTTGCCCGGCCTTCACGAGCCAAACCGAGGATGCCCTCGACGGCTTCCGCCTCCTCGCGGATACGAGGCTGGCTCTGGTCATCGGTAAGCCGGCTCAGGCAGCAAGCATCCAGGTAGATTCTCATCCAGGCGGGCCATCACGCGCTTTCGTTATCGCGGATCTGGTCCTCGATTTCCACGCGGTGGGAACGAACATAAGCCCACGCGTTGGCTAGGTCCTCTGCGTGTAAAGCGGGGTATGCGCGCAGCCGATCCTCTTCACTCACTCCCAAACGCCGTGCTTGCTCAAGTGCCCAAACCGGGATGCGGGTGCGCACGATACACGGCTCGCCCCCACACTCCAGGTGCCGACTCGACGCCGGGGAAAGCGTCGTCCAGATCCTGCACCACAACGCGCAGCAACTGAGCTTTTCCCGCCCCGGTAAGGGACGGCAACAGGTCTTCCACCTGGCGCAACGCGCTCATTTGGATTCTCCGCTATCAGTATAACCTGCCCTATGAGGTAGCGACCCGCATGCAGGCCATGATCCTGGCGACCACCGCCGCGCAAGCGACTGTCTGTGGATTGCCGGCCCACATCTACTTCCTCGGCATGACGCCGGGTTCGGTCGGGCTCGCGCAGGCCGATATGCAAATCCCGCCCACGCCCGGGCCTGGAACTTACCCTGTCCAGATTCAGATGGGATCTTTCCTCTCCAACGCGCCGCTCATCACGACGAACTGAGCATGGTAGAGTTGCAGTATGAAGTTTCCAGCACGGATTGATGTCAAGTCCAGCGTGATGATGGGCAAGCCGTGCGTGAAGGGCACCCGCATTCCAGTGTATCTTTTGCTTGGAGAAGATGGCTGCGGGCGAGTCCTTTGAGCAACTGCTGGCCGCCTACCCGCAGCTAACAGCCGAGGATTTGCGCGCGTGTTTGGAATACGCAGCGGCGCTGGCGGCTGATGAGGTCGTCCTGGCAGAAGCGTGAAATTCCTGTTGGATGAGAAGCTCTCGTCGCGTCAGGCGGAAACCGTGCGCGAGCTTGGGCACGATGCCGTGTCGGTTGCGGAATCGGGTCTTGCCGGCGCAGACGACTCCGCGGTGCGGCTTGCGGCCATTGAGGGCGGCCCAGGATTCTCGTCACGCTCGACGGCGACTTCGCCAACTTGCTCCGGTTTCCGCCGGAGGCTACGCCCGGCGTCATACGCCTGCGTCTGCACCCGCCTACGGAAGAAGCAATCGCCGCGGCTCTTCGCTTCGCAATTTCACGGCTTGCTGGCATGCATTTGGACGGCAAGCTCGTCGTTGTCGATGAACGCAAGATTCGCATTCGTGGGTAGCATACCGAGAACTCGGGATCAGTCCTATCTGCGTTTATCCGCGTTCATCGGCGCCAAGTCTGCCTTGCCTCGGAACCTGCTACAGCGCCACCACGCGCCTTCGTTATCGTGGATCTGCTCTTCGATTTCCATGCGGTGGGAACGAACATAAGCCCACGCGTTGGCAAGGTCTTCGGCGCGTAGATCTGGGTATGAGCGCAGCAGATCCTCTTCACTGACTCCCAACGGTTGCGCCTGCTCCAGTGTCCAGACGGGGGATGCGGGTGCGGACGATGCACGGCTCGCCCCCCCGGACTCCGCGTGAATAACTCGACGCCCGGGCCCCGTTTCACGCGTTCTCGCCGGCCGCGCCTGCGCCCTCCTCGCCCGCCTCCTGAACGCTGGTATCCGGTTGCTCCAGCTCCTCCAGTAATTCCCGCGCCTCCGCCTCCCGGTCGCGCGGCACCTGCACCCGGACCCACTTATGCAGAAACCCATCCACGTCCGTGACCAGCGTGGTGATTTGGCCCAGCACGAAGAAAGGAATTCCAGCGTCCTCCAACAAGCCCTTCGCCATGGCAAGGTGGATGCCGTCATTGGTCTCCAGCACCACCACCAGGCCGATCGCAGGGTCGAACTGGCTGGCCGGCTCCGGCGGAGGCGTTCCGGCTACCAGCGCAACGTGACAGTCGGAGCATTCGGTGAAGCCGTCGCGGTACTCGACCCCGCATTGAGGACAGTACATGATGCACCTCTGGCCCAAGTGTATCTCACTGTGCCGCCGGAGGCTTCACGCCCTTCCGATATCCGCCAAAACCGAACGGCAGCGGATGATACTCGCCCACAAGGTCCACATTGGTCTTCGCCGGAATGCGCGCCTCCATTCCCAGCGCCCAGTAGCAGGCATTCACGATCATGCGCCGCACGCCCTCGTTCAGCAGATCCTGCGAGGCGCCCATGGTGGTGGTGAAGACGCGTGCGGTCTTCCCCTGCGCGCCGGTATACGTCTTCACCCAGGCGATCGGCAACATGGGATCGTTCGGCTTCCCCCGCGCGGGAGGATCGTCCGCGTGCATGCCCTCCAGCACCTGGCCGAGCACCAGCGGACGGCTGTCGCCGCCCAGCGGCACGCGTACTTCATAGACATCGGTCGGGCCCCAGATATCGCCGTCACGGATGCCGCGCAAGATGGGATGATCTTGCGGGCCCTTCGCCAGTATGCCGCGCGTGCTCTGGATGCCATGCTGCCCGTGGTGATCGATCCAGGTCTCGCCGAGCACCTGGCGTCCGAAGCCGCCGTCCCATGCCTTGTTGTTCCAACTGTACCGCGCGTAGGTCGGGCTGCTCTTCAGATCGAAAGCGTGCGTGGCTGTGCGCAGGCCGACAATAGGGCGGCCGGACTCCACATAATCCACAATGTGTTTCATCTGCCGGTCGGGCAGATCGCGGAAGCGCAGCAGCATCACCATCAGGTCGGCGGAATCCAGCGCTTCCAGGCCGGGAATGTTGGTGTGCAGGTCCGGCTTGATGGTGCCATCGGCCGGATCGATGGCATAGAGCACGGTACAATCGAATCCATGCCGCGTGGACAGGATTTTCGCCAACTGCGGCAAGCCTTCTTCGGAGCGGTACTCGTCGTCTCCGCTCACCAGCACGATGCGTTTTTGGGACGCGCGCAACTGGCTAAGCAGCAGCGCAGCCAGCGCGCCGCGCCGGGTCATCGCACGAATACCAGGTAAACCGTCATCGCCACGCCGGTAACCGCCAGTATCAGCGCAATCACTACGGCCATGGTCACGGGCCGGTCCACCACTTCCACGCCGCTCTTCACCGCGCGCACGAAGCGGACATGGTGCAGCGCAGAGAACACGTTCACGATCACACCGACCAGGATCAGGGCGGTGCCAACCCACAGCGTGAATCTCCCCGAATGCAGATCGACCTGTTGCTGGCTGAATTCAACTTCGCGCAGGAACAAGCCAAAGCGCGCCACCACGAAACCGAAGCCCATCAGAGCGAGGCCGGTTCGGATCCACGCCAGAAAGGTGCGCTCGGCGGCCAGGTAGACGCGCGGATCTTCGGTTGGAGGCATGCGGACCTAATCCACAGGGCCGGCCGGCGCCGCGCCCAACAGCCCGCTGGCCAAGTCGATCCACTCGTTTCCGCGCGTGTTGCGCACGAATATGGCCTTCTCGACGCGAAATCGGCGCGGTCCTGGAAATTCGCTCCAACGGCGGGAGGCCCGAGCCAGCACCGCTTCCACCTGGCCCACGTCGCACTCCTGCGCCAGAGTCACATGGGGGTGAAACGGGAAGGGTTCGTCCAAAGCCAGCGCGCCCCGATTCAAGCTTTGGTGCATCTGGCGCAACTGCTCTGTACCGCCCTCCACGCTGATGTAGATGACATCCGTGACGTCGAATTTCTCAATCCGGCCCAACTCGATGTCGAACGGAGCGAAACCGCCCACGATCCCGCGGGCCTCTTCAATGACGGCCTCCGGAGCCATTGGCAGCGGCCGCGGCGGAAGCACGCTGATATGCGCGTGCGGATTGCAGCCGGGCACCAACTCCAGCCGCAAATCGTCCAGAAAGCCGCCCAGCGGTTCCGGAAGGTAGATCACGAGCGCGTAGAGGCTCAACGGATGCGCACTATCGGGTTCTGAATGCATCTTTTGCGGGCCGCACTGTCGATTATGCCACATCGCGCACCCAGCGACGAGCCGACTCCTGTTAACCTCATAGTTGAAAATGTCCGATACCGCCGCTGCCAATCCGCTGCTGAACCTGTCCTTTAGAATCCCCTTCGACCAGATCCGCGCTGAACATGTCCAGCCGGCCGTGGCCGGGCTGCTCCGCGACGCGCGCCAACGCATCGACCGGCTGGCGGCCGATCCCGAACCGCGCACTTTCGATAACACCTTGATGGCGCTCGACGCCGCCACAGAGCCGCTGGATGAGGCCATGTCGGTGGTGCGGCACCTGGAATCGGTGGCCACCTACCCGGAATTGCGCGAAGTGTACAACGCCGTGCAGCCGGAGGTCAGCGCGTTCTATTCCGGGATTCCGCTCCATGCCGGTCTGTGGCAGGCAATCCGATCGTTCGCGGCGACCGGCGAGGCGCGTGCGCTGGCGGGCACTCGGCGCCGCTTTATCACCAAGACCATCGACAGTTTCAGGCGGCACGGCGCGGATCTCGATCCGGACGGCAAGGCCCGCCTGGAAGCCATCGATATCGAGCTGGCCACCGTCACCACCAAGTTCTCGCAGAACGTGCTGGACTCTACCAACGCCTTCGAACTGCTGATCGCGGATGAAGCCGGGCTGGCCGGACTGCCCCCATCGGCTGTGGCCGCCGCCCGCGCCAGCGCCGAACAAAAGGGTCTGGCGGGCTGGCGATTCACCTTGCAAGCGCCCAGCTACATGCCCGTCATGATGTACCTGGATGACGCGGCGATTCGGCAGAAGATGTATCGCGCTTATGCCATCCGGGCCAGCCAGGGCGAGCACGACAACCGTCACCTGCTGAGCCGCATCCTGGAGTTGCGGCGAGCGAAAGCCGAATTGCTGGGCTTCCGCAATTTCGCGGACCTGGTGCTGCACGATCGCATGGCCCACACCGGCGACCGCGCCGAAGAATTCCTGAAAGATCTGAAGCGCAAGACCGAGGCGCAATTCGCGCGCGAGAACCGCGATCTGCTGCAATTCCGGCGCAGCCTGGAGGGTCCGGACGCGCCGGAGCTACAGCCCTGGGACGTCGCATATTACGCCGAAAAGCAGCGCGCCGCGCTCTACGATTTCGACGAAGAGGAACTGCGTCCGTATTTCCCGCTGGAGCGCGTGGTGGCGGGACTCTTCGAGACCGTGCATCGCCTCTACGGCATTCGGGTGAGCGAGGAACCCGGCGTTCCGGTGTGGGACCCGCAGGTGCGCTATTACGCCGTGCACGATCGCGACGGCGGCTTCATCGGCGGGTTTTACGCGGACTGGTATCCGCGCGAGAACAAGCGCGGCGGCGCGTGGATGGATGCGCTGATCACCGGCTACCCGGCGGGCGACGGCTTCAAGCCCCACCTCGGCCTGATCTGCGGCAACCTGACGCCGCCGCTCGCGGACCGGCCCGCGCTGCTGACACACCAGGAAGTCACCACCATCTTCCACGAGTTCGGCCACCTGCTGCATCACCTGTTGAGCCGCGTGGAAATCCGCAGCCTGGCGGGCGCCAGCGTGGCCTGGGATTTCGTGGAGCTGCCCTCGCAAATCATGGAAAACTGGACCTGGGAGCGCGAGCCGCTGGACCTGTTCGCGCGTCACTACCAGACCGGCGAGCCGATCCCCAGCGGCCTGTTCGAAAAGATGGTCCGCGCCCGCAATTTCCGCAGCGCCAATGCCCAGATGCGGCAGCTCGGCTTCGGCTTCATGGACTTGGCCTTGCACATCGATTACGATCCCGCGCGCGATGGCGGCGCGATCGAGTACGCGCGCGGCATCCTGCAGCAATACTCGCCCGCGCCGCTGCCGCCGGACCACGCCATGGTGGCGGCGTTCACGCACCTGTTCGCCAGCCCGGTGGGCTACGGCGCCGGCTACTACTCTTATAAGTGGGCCGAGGTGCTGGATGCGGACGCCTTCACCCGTTTCCGCGCGCAAGGGATCTTCAGCCCGGAGGCCGGCGCGGAGTTCCGCGACGCGATCCTGGCGCGCGGCGACAGCGAAGATCCCGCCGAGCTGTACCGGAAGTTTATGGGGCGCGACCCGGACCCGAATGCGCTGCTGGAGCGGTCGGGCCTGCTGACGGCCGGGTCCTTATCCTAACTGCCGTCGATCAGTGGCCTGTGCCTTTGGCGCGATCGACATACTTCAGATTCTCCACGTCCAGCCGGATCAGATCGCCTGACTTGATGAACTGCGGCGCCATGATTTCGACGCCGTTCTCCAGCCGCGCCGTCTTCCACGCGCTGTCCGCCTGCGCATGAGCCGGAGGCGCGGTGTCGGCAATGCGCACCTCGAGAATGTCGGGAAACAGCACGCTGACCGGCCGCTCCTCGACAAATTCCACAGGCAGTTTCATCTGGGGTTCCAGAAACTTGGCTTGCTGGCCCGCCACGGCCATTGGAATGGCGAGTTGCTCATAGGTATCGGGGTCCATGAAGTAGCAGTGATCGGCATCGGAATACAGGAACTCCAAAGAATGTTTTTCTACGGGAAGAGTTTCCAGCTTCAGCTCGGCGCGGAAGCTGTGCTCCCAGTAGGTTCCGGTCGTCAGGTTTTTCAGGCGCGCATGCGCCGCGCCACCCATCCTGCCCTGACCTGGACGATACTCGCAGGCCACCACTTTATACGGCTGGCCCTCGAAACGAACCGCCATTCCGGCGCGCAATTGCGATGCAATGACCATGGGGGACTCCCGAGGTCTACGCTATCACTTTTCGGCTCGCGTCACGGCAGCGCCGCGTCCGCGACGATATCGGGAGTAGGCATTACAAGTGAAATGCCGCGCGCCTCAGCCTCGTTGGGATCGGCGAAGGCGTGTGTTCGATCCAGGATGAAGCGTGCCCGGTTTAACTCCGCGAAGTCGACCGCCGCGGTATAACGTTGCGCGAAGTCCAGCGTCCTCACCATCGCTCCGGTGTTGGCATTCTGCGAGAGCGCCTTCAACGCCATCAGATAGTTGTTGCGATAAACGGTTGGCACGACGATGCGGCTCTCGCCCGCGGCCACCAGTTCCGCATTCATCATGATGCGGGCCAGGCGGCCGTTTCCATCCGTGAACGGATGAACCTCGGAGATGAGGAACATCATGAAGATGGCGCGATCGAGCGGGGCTGTGAGGCCACGGTAGATTTCGAAGCCTTTGGCAAGTGTGCCTGGCACCAAGTCGGGCGCGACAAAGAACGTGGAGCCCGCGCGATTGGCCTCGGTCTTGAAGCGGCCGGGGCCCACCTCCGGCCGCCCTTCCATGACCTGCGCGTGCCGACTATTCAGAATCGCCGTCAGTTCCTCGATGCTGCGGGGCAGACGCGACATCTCGCGTTGGTCGGAGACTACCTTCCACGTGCCCAGCACGTCGTGTGCGTCTGCCGGCCGCGCGCGCGGTATGTGCCCTTTGAAAACGATATCGGCGGCTTCATCGACGGCGAACTCAGTGCCTTCGATGAAATTGGAGAAATAAGCTTCGAAGAAAGGCAGGGCAGGGCCGTCCGTGGAACGCTGCAGGCGGACCGCAGGTGCCATGCCGGCCAATGCGGCATGCAAGCGCTGAAACAGATCGAGCCGCTGCGGATCGTAGGGCAGTCCCGCGGCGCGGGCGACTGCGGAAGGCGAACTGAGGCGCGCGTCGCGGCTGCCGAGGAGGGCGCCGATCACAGCATCCAGACGCCGGAACTCACCGGGCAGGCCGAGCGGCCGAGCGATTTTGCGGGCATCGTCGCGAAGGCGTTGCAGCGCCGCCTCGCCGCTCCGGCGCAGCATCTCCTCGAGGCGTTCCTCAATGTCCCGTTTCGGCAGAGTACGCGCAACGCCGCCGCGGGCGCGCGACTGCCTCATGTTTTCCAGAAATGCCCTCGCGGGCGAAGCCAGCCGGAGTCCGCCGATGAAGGGCCGGTCGCTCTCCAACGGCGGATGGCCCCGGCGGGGACGTAAAACCGCTCCAGGCAATTCGATTGCGCGTTTATGAGCGGCGACGAGAAACACGGAGCCATCCGGGGCCGGCCGGTTTTCCAGAGCGGTGCGGTCGGCGATCAGCGCGCCAGGCAGGTAGGACGCCACCAGCGGCCACAGATTCCGCCGCACGATCTGCTCGGGTGGATCTTCGAGGTTGCGAGTATAAAGGCGGGACGCCAATTTGCGCAAAGCCCCACGCTTGACCTCGCGGGACACCGCCGCCGCGAGGTCGGCATCCGACACGAACACTTCGGGCATCGCGGAGAAATCGGGCATTAGCGCACTTCCAGATACCGTTATAGCAAGTTTTTGGGGTTTAATGACGCCAACATGCAGCTTTTTGGGACTTAAGCAGCTCTGGAAAGGTCCGCCTGCATGGCTGTGCCCGCGCCAGCGCACGTCCAGCCGTCCAGCAACAGGTCCACGCGGCCGTCTATCGTTAGCCTGCCTGCCGCTCACGTTCGAGCGCCCGGCGCAGAAGCCCTTTGATGAAAGTCTGATAAGGCAATCCCCGCTGTTCAGCGAGTCTCTGGGCGGACTCGATGTCGACAACGGGCATTCGGATGGTCACGGGCTTAGTCGCGGCACGAACCACGGGCAGCCGCTTGATCTTCCCTTCCTTCTTCGCCTGCATGAAGAGTCCCGTGATGACCTCCGGATGGGCATCCCACCAATGGGCCTCCTCTTTTTCCGACCTAAAGTTGGGAATCCTGGTCTTGGCGGTCATGCTTTTCTCCTCGATAGATCTCGCGCTGCGTCGGATGCATAAGATGTGCAGCCTCCCCTGTTCGTTTCGCCTAAACACGTCTGCGGCGCTCGTGTCGTCGCCTTTGGCGCTCGATGACCATCGGCCCGTTCCGATAGGCCTCCTCACATTCCTCCGGGGTGACTCCGTGGCGGGCGATGTGGCCCATCCGCGGTGCGGTGTCACCCTACGTGGCCTGCAGGGCCTCGGCGATTTCTTTCTCTTCGATGGCGCCTTCGCGGATGACCTTCCAGTACGGCTCCGTGATATCCACCGTGGTGGCGCCCGCGCCAGAGCACATTCCGCCGTCCAGCACCAGATCCACGCGGCCGTCCATGGTGCCGAAAACGTCAATGCCGCTGCGACAGGTCGGCGATCCGGAGATGTTCGCGCTGGTCGAGATCAGCGGCTGGTTCAAGGCCGCGATCAGGGCGTTGGCGATCTTCGCGCGCGGTTGCCGCACCGCCAGGCGTCCGGTGTTCCCCGTCACTTTCAGCGGTACGCGGGCCGACGCCGGCACGATGATGGTCAGCGGTCCCGGCCAGAAGCGCCGTGCCAGGATGAAGAACCGGTTGTTCAACTCCGAAGCCAGATCCTCGGCCGCGATCACGTCCGCCACCAGCAGCGGCAGCGAGCGGTGAATTTCGCGCCCTTTGGCCCGGAAGACTCCGGCCACCGCGCGCAAGTTGAACGGATCGGCCACCAGCGTATACAGCGCGTCGGTGGGGATAGCCACCACCTTGCCGCGGCGAATGGCGGCGGCGGCGCGTTCGATCGCTTCCGGCTGCGGCTCTTCCGCGTCCACTTCCACAAGATCAGTTGCCATACGCCCCGCGACCCCTAGCGCGGCCCAATCGCTTCCGCCACATCGATAGCCATCTGGTAACGCCCGAAAGGAGCGCTCAACTGCACGCCTTGCACCATGCCGCGGACCCGCTCCACCATCTCGCGCGCGATGGCCACGCCTTCCTCGCGCGACTTTTCGGCATTGTCCACCTGCCGCATGCGCTCCATGTAATGTTCCGGCACCGGCACGCGCAGCTCGTTCACCATGAATTCCGCATTGCGGAAGCTGGTCAACGGCCAGATGCCGCAGATCACCGGGATCTTCACGTGTTCGATGCGCTTCAGAAACTGTTCGAGCAAAGCCAGATCGAAGACCGGCTGCGTGACCACGTACTCCGCACCCGCCTGCACCTTCCACTCGAAGCGCCGGATCTCTTCCTCCATGTTCGGCGCCCCCGGATTCACGCCCACGCCGATGAGCAGCGCCGTCTGCGATCCCATGGCATTGCCGCCAATATCCAGGCCATGGTTCAGATTGTTGGCGATGTTCACCAGGCCGATGGCGTCCACGTCGAATACCGCCGTGGCATCCGGATAGCTGCCCATGCGCGGCGGATCGCCGGTGATGCAGATCAAGTTGCGGACGCCCGCGCAGTGCGCGCCCAACAGCTCGGACTGGATACTCAAAATGTTGCGGTCGCGGCAGCAGAAATGGTTCACCGCCTCGATCGCCGCCTCCCGCTGAATAAGCTGACAGGTGACCTGGGAGCTCATGCGCGCGCTGGCCCGCGGCCCGTCCGGCACGTTGATGCAATCGATGCCCTGGGCGGCGCAAAGCTTGGCGCCCGCGATTTCCTTGGAGGCATCCACGCCGCGCGGCGGCAGAATCTCCACGAACGCCACGAATTTCCCGGCGGCCAGCTTTGCGCCAAGCTGCGATTTGTCGGCCACGGCCACCTTTGGCATGGCCTGCGCTTTGGCCTTGGGCTCCTCCACCGTCACGCCCAGCTTCTTTTGTATGGGCTGCAAGGAGCGCGCCTCGGCGTGGATGAGCTTGATGTGCTCGGGCGTGGTGCCGCAGCATCCGCCCACGATGCGCACGCCGGCCCATAGCATCCGCCGCGCGTATTGCGCCATGTATTCCGGCGAGCACAGATAAAGATTGCGGCCCTCCACCCGCACGGGCACGCCCGCGTTGGGCATGGCGCTGACCGGCTTGGAGGTGTATTGCATCATGCGCTCCAAGGTTTCGAGCGTGGTCTTGGGGCCCACCGAGCAATTGACGCCGATCACGTCGGCCGGCCACTCGTCGAGACGCCGCGTGAATACTTCGGTTTCGGTGCCTTCGGGAAGATTGCCGTTATCGTCGATGGTGACCTGCGCCACGATGGTCATGTCCGGCCCGGCCGCTTCGCGCGCGGCGAAGACCGCTTCGCGCATTTCGTCCAGATTGCCGAAGGTCTCCAGCACCAGCAGGTCCACACCGGCCTCCAGCAGCACTTCCACCTGCTCGCGGAAGATGGCCCGCGCTTCGGCGAACGAAGTAGGTCCCAGCGGCTCGATGTGCGCGCCCAGCGGACCGATGGCGCCGGCCACGAAGGCATTCTCGCGCGCCGCCTCGCGCGCCAGCCGCACGCCCGCCTGGTTGATGGCGCGCAGCTTCTCGGCGAGGCCAAACGCCGCCAGACGCATGCGGTTGGCGCCGAACGTGTTGGTTTCCAGAATCTCGGCGCCGGCCTTCACGTACTCCTGGTGAATCTGCCGCACCATGTCGGGCGCGGAGAGGTTCAGCTCATCGAAGCAGCGGTTGATGAAAACGCCGCGCGAATAGAGCATGGTGCCCATGGCGCCGTCGGCCACCATGGCGCGGCGCGCGAGCTGCTCTCGAAACTCTTCGGCGCGGGTTGTGGAGGCGGTCGGCATGGGGATATTCGGACCTGCTATCGAGTGGCGCGGCAGGGCCGGATATTGTGATTCTAGCGCATATGGGCCCGGCAGTGAGCTTCGCCTGCCAAAGAGCGCGACTCAAGTCGCGCGCGGGCTCAAGCCCACCCCCCAGATTAAAAGGTGCCGGACGAAACCATTTGGCAAAAATAAAATAGCAATCTATTTATTTACAATTTTTTACATGTTTTATATCAAGTATCGCTTGACGTTTAGAACCAGGCCCACCCGAACACCTGCCCGGATACCTGTTCACCCGATATCAGGGTAGCACGAGGTTTCTTGAGGATGGTGGGGGTGAGTGTGCTAAACCTTTTATTTTCAGTAGCGTGATAATGGCTGAGGAATGGAACCGCGCCGGAAAGAGGACGCCCGGTTGCGGATGACGGGCGCTACTGTTGCGCCACGTACACCTGGAAGCCCCTGCTGTAATAGGGCGCGTTCAGCATTGCGGGGATCGGCGTACCCACCCCGAGATAGAGTACATTGCCGCCGACCACAAAGTTGACCTGAGTGACCCCAGCCACCTCGAAAGGCGCCGGTCCCGCATAGGTCACGTCAAGGGGGGAGGAGACCAATCCAATTAGAGAGCCGGATTGCCAATACACCTCAGCCGGCAGAACGTCAGCCGGTAACGGTGAGCCAATGATGGCGCCGTCGGCTTCGGGCGGCGTGATGGCGCCGAGCCCCGTGGCAAAAACCGAAACCGTGGAACCAACCGGCGCGGGATTGGCCGCTGTGTTGAGGGTTCCATCCTGGTTCAGGGCCGCCGCGTATGAGCCGTCCACCGTGAAGACTCCAGGGTGAGCAACAAGTATCGGCCGAGTGAGGCAATTGGTGGTGTTGCCATTGTAGACGACACAAATCTGCACGGTCTGGCCGCTGGGGAGCGACCACGGCGCAATGGCATTGATCTGGTTGTCCTGCACGTACAGAAGCGGTCCGGGCGTGCCGTTGAAGGTCACCGTGACGTTGGCCAGTTGCTTGGGGAATCCGGTCTGCAGATCCACTTGGGGCTGGGCGCCGGCAGCCGGCCCAATTCCCTCGCCGAACAGGCTGACAATCTCGCCGCCCGCGATGCCCGTGCTGTCGTAGCTGCCAGCATTCCCGATGCAGGCGAGTTCGACCGGCTGCGGTTTGGCGTTGGCCGAATAGCGGGCCAGGAACAACAAGCCGGTGGACGAGCCTGCAAACTGGCGCGTCGGCGTGTAAGTGGCGTCGGGCAGGCCAAACACGTAAGCAACAGGTCCAGAGGCAAGCGCCAACGCCGCTTGACCTTGAGACCCCGCAACGTAAGTCGCCTGCTGGAGGTCTCCGCCGGCGTCGAGCACGGCCAGAACCGCCGTAGCATTGGCCCCGCATGTCGCCAGGTTATTCTTCACCGGGAAGTTGGCCTGAGCCGATAACAGGACGTAGCTATTGCCCGCCGCATCCACGGCCAGCGCGACGGGGGACGCAGCCGGCAGCCGCTTCGAGAACACAAGCGCAGTCCCTTGGGGATTGAAGCGCATCACAACCGTCGACGAGCCAGCCGTGAAGGACACCGCCGCATTGTCCGCGGAATCCACCGCGACGCTGCTCGACTCGCCGTTTTGCGGGTCTGTGAGTGTGGAGTAGACCAGAGACGAGCCGTCCGGCGACAGGCGCACGAGGAACGAGGCGCCGTTGAAGTTAGGGATTCCGGAAGCCTGCAGGTAGGATCCGGGCGTGGTGGGAAATCCCGCCGAATAGGCGGTTCCGGTAACGAATGCGGAGCCTGCGGCATCCACCGCAATCGCCACGGCAACGCCTTGGCTGGCGCCGCCCAGGTAAGTGGCAAAGTCGATGGCGCCCTCCGCCTTCAGGCGCGCTACAAAGGGATCCAAGTGGTAGTTCCCGGTGGGAGGCGTTTGCTGGAGTGCGCCGGGTGTGGCAGGCAGATCGCCGGTAGCCGTCCAGCCGGTGACATACGCGCAGCCGTTGGCGTCGGCCGCTATGCCGGCCACCACTGCGTCGGGCGCAATCGTTGTGGTGTAAATCACGGTTTTTCCGTCCGTGGCCAATTTCTCGACGGAATTGGTCCCGGCCAGGTACACGTTTCCCGCCGGGTCGACCGCCATGCCGGTGGCCTGAAATGGGAGCGCGTCTTGGTAAACGATCCGATCCCCTGCGGGGGTCAGCTTCATGATGTAGTTCGTCGCGGTGGTCGCCTGTTGACCGGCAAAGCCATTTGCGAGCAGGTAAAGGGACCCTTGCGCGTCTGTGCCCGCCGCCAAAGCTGGTGGCCCATACTCCGAGACTACGGGAAAGGGGACCGGCTCGGAATAATCCACGCCGAGCAGGGTCTGGGGCGAAGCGACTGCGGCGGTCGCGATGAGCAGAACCAGCCAGATAGATAGCTTTCGCATCATAGAGCGAGACCGAGCACTTGCGGGGCCGTGGCATCTTCCAGAAACCATGGCTTTTGCGGTGGGGAGTCTGTGTCATTCGGACCCGTACTGGGTTGGAATGGCGCTAGGGCGGCCTGAGAGGCCGCCGGGCCCAGAGGGCACCCCTGAGAGCCTGCCCCACA
>Ga0187887_10002657_pt1 | contig 14191 bp, 9 predicted proteins | sample June2016WEW_7_10_FD_132977 | JGI IMG/M metagenome (GOLD analysis project Ga0187887, IMG submission 132977) | Peatland microbial communities from SPRUCE experiment site at the Marcell Experimental Forest, Minnesota, USA - June2016WEW_7_10 | ecosystem: Environmental > Terrestrial > Soil > Wetlands...
AACACTGCGCCGGAAGCAGTTCTTGAAGACTTCGCCCATCAATTCGGCGTTTTGAAAGGGCACGACTTTAGTCGTACCGAAATGGTCCCAAAGAGTGAGGGGGCTTTAGCCACCGAGGCCGCTCTCGCCTCCTATCTCTCCGGCGAAGACAACCAAGACATCTGGGCGCTCTGGCTGCGAGCCGGTCGTTTTTCCCTCGTCTTGGATCAATCCATCGCCGCGTCGGAGCCCGCATTTCTCGCCAAGCATGCCTTCCAACTCGCGCAGGAGTTTGCCAACTTCTACCACAAACACCACATCCTCGCCGAGGAAGACCCGGCGCGAAAGACGTTTCTGCTGGCCACCGCCGCCGTTACGCTGCGCGAACTCGTTCGCTCGCTCGCCCTCCTCGGTATCGAAAGCCCCGAAGCGATGTAAACGCAAGGACCTCGCCTCATGACGAGCGAGCGGGTGCCCCAGGTCTCGATTCTGAGACCTGGGATACCAAATACCTTCAACCCAGCACGAACAAGCCAACCCCTAAAAGCTTGAATCCGCTTCACTCGCGGCGAGCGCCACACTCTCTGGCGTGCCCAGGTCCCGCCAATACGCCCCATCCGCGCGGTAAGAAACGATCTTCTCTCCACGCGCAACCATTTCCAGCTCGGCGTCGATGATCGAGAACGCGCCCCTCTCCGTCATCTTCGCGAACAGCAGCGGAGAGATCACTTGGATGCAGGAATACGCGAGTGCCTGCGGTGAGCCAACCGGCCGCACCAGCTTGAGCTCTCCATCACGGCCGTACCGCCGTCCGCACAGGACGCCTTGCTCATCGAAAAGCAGGTAGCGCCTGGTTTCGCGATCCTGCCCGGCGATGGTCGCCAGCGCATTCTGCTTCTGGTGATATTCGATCATCCCCGCAATGTCGATCGTGCTGATGATGTCGACGTTGTGCAGCAGAAACGGCGCCAGCCCCGGATCCTCCGGCTCCTTGCCGTCGAGAAAAAACCACGCCGCCTTCTTTAACCCACCGCCGGTATCGAGCAACTCATCCTCGTGCAAGAGCTCGATACGCATGCCGAAATTCCCGTTCGCAACAAGGTATTGGCTTATCTTTTCCGCAAAATGATGCGTGTTGATAATCACTTCGTTCACACCGAAGTGGCGCAACCGAGCGAGCGCAATCTCCAGCATCGTGCGCCCGGCGATGGTCACCAGCGCCTTGGGCCGGTCGTTCGTGAGGGGCCGCAGCCGGGTGCCCAGCCCCGCGGCTAGGATCATCGCTTTCTTAAATGGAGGCATCTAGGTCTCTGACAACTTGATTTTGCACCATCCTGGGTGCGCCAGATCAGCACGTATTGAAAACACACACATTGTTGATTCTGCGATAGCCCAAATGGCCAAGACAGCCCCAGTAATTGCACGACTAGCACGAATTAGCACCAATTCTCCCGAGCGATTGACCAGCATGATCCCTTGCGCAGGCAGAACAGGTTGTTAGCCAGTTTATTACTGAAGCATCGCCGGTGATGCGCCAGCCTCGAAAGGCTTTGTAACGGAGCATGGCGTCGATCCTGCCTTTTGCGCCAGAGCTCGCCTCGCGCCTCAGCGTGGCGCGAGAAACAAACACGAACGTGAAGCCCTGTTGGGCCGGCGCATTTTCAAGGGACATGGCATCAGCGGCGCCGCAAAGCGTCCCAAGATTTACCGGGCTTCAGTCACTGAGGGGCCCTCCTCGCGAAACTTCCGGATCGGCGGCGATTCGACTGGAGCGTGTTTATGCCGCGAGAACCTCTTGACGCCTTTTAAAGATCTGGCTTAGCAGCAGGATTTTCGACCGAGATCGCGATCGGGATATTGACCAGCTTCATCTCCGATGTTCGCTGCATTAGGTCCGAACCGAGTTCTCCCTTTCCAAGCATCGATTTTGCCATTTCATCAAGTGTGAGGGCTGCGTCTCCACGACGCCATTCCAAATGCTGCGAGCCGAGGACCGCGCCAAAACCGTTCTGGTAAGAGTCTTGGCCAACCTGTGAATGTCCAAATTTCTCCTCAAGTGCGGCAGCAAGCGTTGAATACTGCTCTCTCATTATGTCGACCGTCATACTGAACATCTGGTTGTTTTTGAATTCATACCACGCCTGGATGACAGCAGCGTTACCTAGAGTTTCTTTGGCATCCGTTGTGTAGCAATAATCTATAACTCTGCCTTTGGAAACACAATTCTTCTTGACCCACTTTGCAGCGTCCCATTTTGCAGGGTTCCTCTTGAAATGCTCCGCGACATCCTCCGGAGACATCCCAAGGTGGTAGCCCTTGACGCTAAAATCTGGGATTGGTCCAGTGTCATCAGACCCGGCATTTGATTTTTCAGAGTAATTCGGTCCCTGAGTTTGTTGATTGCTTGGCGCCTGCCCGAACATTCCAACTGAAATTCCAAGCAATAAGAGCAGCGAAAACTGACATTTAACTTGCCTGCGCAACTTTGCTTCCCAGTGCATTTGTACCCCCTCATAACGCGACAAGGGAAGAGGACATCCAAGAGGTTTTACTTGCGTTTCGGTGGCAGCATTCTGCGTCCATCCGGGTTACTTCTCTTCAACTGTAATGACGATTAAACATTATACGACCCCGTGATTTTCAGGGCGCACAGCCTATTGAACTTGGAGCGCACTCGAGAAGTGGGTGCCCCAGGTCTCGATTTTGAGACCGGGGATGCCAACGCGCGACTTCATGTTGTTAGGCATCTACGCAGCTTCCCCAGCCTTCTGCAGCTTTTCGAGTTGCAGGTGCCGCACCGCGACTTCGACTCCCTTATCGCGCAGGTGCCTCGCCAGTTGCTCAGCCAGGAAAACCGAGCGATGCTGGCCGCCCGTGCAGCCGAACGACACCATCAGGCTCGTGAATCCGCGCTGCTGGTAGCTCGCCACGCTCGCATCCACCAGTGCTGTCACATGCCCAAGGAATTCGACTACGCTGGGCCGCGCGGTTAGATACTCCACCACAGGAGCGTCCTTGCCAGTGAGCGCGCGAAATCTCTCCTCGCGCCCCGGATTCGGCAGTCCGCGCGCGTCGAAAACAAAGCCGCCGCCGTGGCCCTGCTCGTCGGTCGGCGGCGAATGATGGAACGAGAAGCTGAAGATGCGCACCGTCAGCCCCTCCGGCGCCGGAACCGCAATCGCCTTCAACTCTTCTGACGCCGCAATTCCATCCAACGCCTTCATCAATGCGGGCAGCGCAATCGGCAGCTTAACGTTGCCGGCGAGCCAGCGCAGGTTCTTCAGCGCATAAGGAACGCTCTGCAGGAAGTGCGCCTTCCGTTCGTAGAAGCCCCGAAACCCGTAGGCGCCCAGTGCCTGCAGGATGCGCACGTAAACGTAGGCGTAATAGTGCTCCATGAATGCGTCGCGTTTGACATCGACGAAGGCGGTGAGGCAGTCGAGGTAATGATCCAGTAGCTGCTGGCGCAAGGCGGGCGGCAGATCGGCCTTGCCATCGAAGAGTAGCGAGGCGATGTCGTACTGCAGCGCGCCCTTGCGGCCGCCCTGGTAGTCAAGAAACCACGGCTGGCCATCGCGCAGCATCACGTTGCGCGATTGAAAATCGCGATAGAGAAAATAGTCGCGGTCGGCGGCGAGCAGGAACTTGGTCAACCGGCCGAAGTCGTGCTCCAAGTCCTGCTCGTTGAACGGCACGCCCGCCAGGCGCAGGAAATAGTATTTGAAGTAGTTCAGGTCCCACGCGATCGATTGGCGATCGAAGCTGGACCGCGGATAACAAACCTTGTAATTCAGATCGTGTCCCGCGACCACCTGAAAACGCGGCAGCTCCGCCACTACCTTGCGATAGGCCTCGACGGCCTCCGCCACAATGTTGTCGCCACTGCGATGCGCGCCCAGAAAATCGAACAGCGTCGTGTCGCCCAGGTCTTCTTCAAGATACGCACCACCCTTCAAATCCTCTGCGTAGATCTCCGGAACCGGCAGTCCGCGGCGCCGGAAGTGGCGCGAGAACTCAAGAAATGCAATGTTCTCCTCGCGTACAGAAGAGAGAACGCCGATGGCGGTCTTTCCCGCGCCCGTGAGGCGCACAATAGCGCGGCCTGAGCCGCCTAGCTGCCCCTGCAGGGGCAGCACTTCGTCAGCGGGGAGCCCGTAATGCTGCTCGAAGAGCCGTTTCAGAACGTCCATAAAGTTGCTTGCGCAGCTTCACAAAAGATACGCAGGCTCACGGCTCCGAATCAAATCCTTGGAGCGTTCATCCGAAAAGCCAACGGATTTAGGGGAATCAGCAGAACCTGCCGCTCGCTACGGCCCCAACCTGTTGATAGCTAGCAGCTGCCGTTCAGTCCCTCCGCCGGCGCTGGTGCGTCGACGGAATGTTCATGTCCTCGCGGTATTTGGCCACGGTGCGCCGGGTGAGTTGAATGCCTTGCGCCTGCAACGTTGCTGCCAGCTGATCATCCGTGAGTGGATGGTGCGGGTCTTCTTCCTCAATCAGCTTGCGCACTTTGCGCTTGAGCACGAGCAACGGCGTGTCCGCGCCTTCCGGTCCGTTCGACCCTTCACTGAAAAAGAACCGCAGCTCCAGCACGCCCTGTGGCGTGTGCGCGTATTTGTTTGCCACAGCCCGGCTCACCGTCGAAGGGTGAACGCCGATCTCCTCGGCCACTTCCTTGATCATCATCGGCCGCAGCGCCTCGACACCTTTGTCGAGAAAGTCCTGCTGGCGCCGCACAATCACCTCGCAGGTGCGCAGAATCGTGCTCTTGCGCTGGGCGATGTTGCGCAAAAGCTGCAGCGCCGAGCGGAATCGCTCCTTGACGTACTCCTTCACCTCTTTGTCGGTATTGCTTGCAACCAGCATGCGGCGGTATCGCTGGCTGAGGCGAAGGCTCGGCAGGTCTTCCTCGTTCATGCTGACCGCCCATTCGTCGCCGCGCTTCACGAAAAACACATCGGGCTCAATCAGGCGTGCCTGCTCGCGGTTGTAAACGCGGCCCGGACGGGGGTCCAGAGTCCGGATGAACTCAACCCCCGCATGCGCTTCCTCGGGGCTTACTTGCGCCGCGCGCGCCAGATCCTTCATATCCCGCTTTTGCAGCAGATGCAGGTGTTGGTCCACAATCGAGGCCGCCACTTGCATCGCGCGGCGGCGTTCGTCAATCTTGGCCTCAGCCTCATCCTGAAAGGTGCGATGCGGATTCTCGACCGGTTCGCTGCCCCCAGTTCCGTATAAATGGTCGAATTCATGCTGCTGGGCCGCAATCTGCAAGGCCAGGCACTGGCGCAAGTCACGCGCCCCCACTCCCGCGGGATCGAGATGCCGCACCACCTCAATGGCGCGTCGCACCAGTTCGAGCGCGTCGCTGTATGCCTTCTGGTGGCCGTTCGACGATGCGGCATCGCGAGCTGTGGCGCTCAGCGCCGCCGCTAACTCTTCTTCGCTGGCCGCCAGATAGCCGTCTTCGTCGAGATTGCCAACAACGAATTCGGCTCCGTCGTGCAAGTCGCGATCCAGGCTCAGAGCTCCCAGTTGCCACGCCAGATGATCGGACAAAGTCGTTGGCTGGGAGAGAAAGTTCTCGAACGAGGGCTTTTCACTGTCCTCGTATTCCGGCTGCGTGCGATATCCAGGATCGAGATACTCCTGGAAGTAGGTTCCAAAATCGATCTCGTTGAATATGTCCTTCGGCGGCGGGGCCGCAGCTTCTTCAGCTCCCCGCTCCATTCGCTCCTCACGGCCCGCCACCTGGTCAAGCATCGGAACGGACTCGTCGATTTCTTCGAGAATTGGGTTCTCGACCAACTCGGCATCGATCATCTCCTTGAGTTCGACCTTGTTCAGGGCAAGAACGCTCACCATCTGCATCAGGCCCGGTGTCAGGACCTGGCGCTGGGCCACTTTCAAATTCAGTCTTGGTTGCAACAGCGGCATAATGAGCAGCGTTTCCCGATCGAACTCAATGCGAGTCTAATCGCGTGAGAAAAAGCTTAAGGGAGTTTTCGGCCCAATTTTAATCACCAATTCGAGTCATTGTCCCGGTCTGGACCCGTTTCCCACTCCGGGATTCTAGCGGCAATTCTGCTTTCCTTCTCGAAACTTGGTCTCCCGGCTTTTACCCTTGCCGGAGTACCACTTCGGGCACACACTTTAGTTTAACGAGAATCCCTCACCCAGGTAGATTCGCCTCACTTCCACATCGTTGCCCAATTCATGGGGAGTGCCGGCGCGGAAGATCCGGCCTTCGGCAATAATGTACGCTCGATCGGTTACGCTCAATGTTTCTCGCACGTTATGATCAGTGATCAGCACGCCGATGCCACTGGCTTTCAGGTCGAAGATGATCTTCTGCAGCTCCAGAACTGCGATCGGATCGATGCCGCTGAACGGCTCGTCGAGCAAGATGAAATTCGGTTGAATGCAAAGCGCGCGGGCGATTTCAACGCGCCGCCGCTCGCCTCCTGAAAGCGCATAGCCGCGGGTCGTGCGAATGTGTCCAAGGTTCAACTGGTTGATCAGCTTTTCGGCCCGCGTGCGCCGCTCACGATTGCCCAGCGGCTGCGCCTCAAGCACTGCCAGGATGTTCTCTTCGACCGTGAGCTTGCGAAAAACCGACGGTTCCTGCGGCAGGTAGCTGATTCCGAAATTCCGAGCCCGCAAGTACATTGGCAAGTACGTGATCTCGGTCGAGTCCACCAGCACACGCCCGCTCTCCGGCGCCACCAGCCCCACAATCATATAAAAGCTTGTGGTCTTGCCGGCGCCATTCGGACCTAGCAACCCTACAACCTCGCCGCGGGAAATGCTCAGGTTCACGCCCCTGACAACTTGCCTTCCCTTGTAACTCTTGCCGATTCCCTCGGCAATCAGTGTTTCCATTCGGTCGTTGACTCGCTTTGCGCTACTTGCCGTGCGCCTCCGGAGCGGTCGTCTCCGTGATAGTCCCGCGGTCGCCGCCTTCGATACTGACGCTATCATCGCGGCTATGGAAAATCAAAGTTTCGCCGGTGACGCTCCCCTCTGCGGGATCACTCATTCGTGGTGCTGCTGCGGCCGTCCCCGTCAGCGCGTAGTCGCCGGTTAGGGACGAGTAAACCAGCTGCTCACCGGTACCGCGCCGTCCCTGTGATGTCAGCACCACATGCCCTGTCGCCGTCATTCGATCCACCTGCGTCTGCCCGCCATTTACGTCGGAAGGCTTCAGCCGCAGGTCCAGCTGATCGGATGAAGACGTGCCGGTTCCGGTCTCCGCCACCACCGCGTCCAGCGCGCCAGCGTGCATCACAGCGCGATGTTCGGCGTCCGAATACCAGAGATCACCGCCACGCACCGTGATCACCGAAGATGTGCCCGGTTTATTCGCTTGATTGGCGTTGCCGCTCTGGCCGGTCGACCGTCCCGCGGACTTGCCCGGCGGCCCTCCGGCACTCAGCAACACCGCGTGCACGGGCTCGGTGGTATCAGCGGTGCGCGCCGACAGGGTCTGCGTATGCTGGTTCAGCACGATCACCGGTGCAGTCACCGAGTTGGCCTGCTGCCATAAGCGCGCGCGCCCACGAAAGTCGGCTTCACCGGTCGACTCGTTCATCTGTGCCTCGTCCGCGATTACATGGGCCGGCCCGCTTCCGCCGAACGCCGTCGCGCCCTGCCCTGAGCCCGCACTTGCGGCCTGGCCCGCGGTTGTGACGCCCGTCCAGGTCGCTTTCACATTGCCATGCGCGAACGCGTCGCCCGACTGCCTGGTGACATCGACCTTGTCGGCAGTCAGCTCGAGGCCGCCCTCTGTCACACGCGGGCTTTGCGTCAGATGCAGCCATTCCCCTGCGCCCTCATAAGTTGCCTTCCCAGAGGTTGCGCGCAGCGGCGGCTGCACCTGCCCCCCGGGCCGGGGCGCCGGCTGCTCGAAGAGCACCACGTGACCATCCAGCTCAGCCGACTCCACTTGATCGGCATTGCCTTGTTCCCTTGTTCCCGTGAGCTCCGCTGAGGTCCCGGGCGTGCGATCTTTACGCGCTGGGGCAGCTTGCTCCCCGCCTTCTGCAAAACTCGCCTCCAGCCGGTCGCTATTCACCGTCTGCTTCGTTCCGTTGGCAGCGACCTGTTCAATACCTGCGTGTCCGGTGCCCGTCAAAGAGCGCAACGTCGAACCCCGTCCGAACATTCCCGTGACTTCTTCGGCGCTCATCTTTGAAGGCACAACGGCTTGGTTGCCTCGTCGGCTCTCGCTCGTGACCGCAACCCCGCCGGTACCGTGAATGCTCGCCGGTTCCACCTGTCCTTTACCTGCGTCCCGAAACTCAATATCGGCCAGCGGCGAGCGCCACGTGCGACTGATGCTTAGTACATTTCCTTCGGCACTCGCCGTCCCTACTGATCCCTGATCCCGGATCCCTGATTGCTGCCTTTCCGTGAATTCCACGCCGCGTTCAAGGTGGGTGCGTCGCAACTTGCCTTGGCTTGCAAACTCCAGATCTGCAATGGGCGAAGTTCCGTGTACCGCGCGGCTCGCCGTTACCGAGTCCAGCGTGACGCCGTCCTCCAACCGCCCGCGGAGTGGCTCGCTGCGTCCGTCAAAGTCCATCGTCGCTTTCGGCGCGGCAACGCGTCCGCCGTTCGATGTCGCCAGCGTAAAGCCTCCCGTTGCCTCCAGCCGCTGCGTCGAGCCGTCCTCGCGAAAGAAGATCTCTGCCTGTGCCGCGCCCGCTTTCGCGCCCCGGTCGTCTGCCGTTGCCGCGCGCAACCAGCAGGTCTGCGCGCCGCGGTCAAACTCCGCGTGCTGCGCGCGAATCGTCACCGCGCGGCCGCTTCGTTGCGTTGTCAGCTCGACCGCATGGTCAAGTGTCAGGTAGCCGTTCTGCGAGTCATACGTCGCGCCTACCGAGCTTCCGCTGCCCTGCGTCATGACGAAATCGACGCGCTGCAGAGTTGTTACCATGCCCGAGTCGCGATCGAAGGTCACGCCGCTGGTCTTCACTCGGATTTGCTTCGGTGCCGCAATTGTCGGCAGATTTCCGGCCTGTTGCCCGGTCGGTTTGGTACTTGCCGGCTGTGTCAGCACCATTTCCACCGGCCCCTCGGCGATGACCAGGCCGCTCTTTTGGTCGAATTCGAATGTGTCTCCGGCGATTTGGTCCATGCTGCTGCCGTCCCCGCCGTAAAGCTCAATCTGCACCCCGTGCAACAGCACTCGATTGTCGCGGAGCTGCACCTCCTGCGAAGCATGGATCTTGTATTGCGAATGGGTGCCAAATGTATGAACGAAGTTGAACCCGTTCGCTTGCTGCTGGATTTCCTTCGCCAGGTGTTCCGGCAGGTCGCGGTGCCCCAGCCGGCTCTTCCATTTGGCTGTTGCCAGAAAGATCGCCAGTGCCGCAAGCAACAACACGGCTGCCACCATCACCAGCATCCGGATTCGTTCAATCGTGAACCGCACCGCTATTTCCCCGCGCTTGCTGCGGGGTGGGGGCGAACCCCGCGTGGCCCCACGAAGGCCGCAAGCTCCGCTAGCCCCGCTAACTCCGCTGCTCGACCCATCAGTTTCCCACGCCAAGCCGCGCCGCCAGCCGCTGCGCAAGGCTTTCACCCAGCTCGCTCCACAGCAGTCGCGCGGTCGCGCCCGAGCCCTTCTCGATGGCTGCGGTCAGCTCCACCAGTTGCAGCACATTCTCCGCGACGTGTTTCGCGCCCACCTGGCCCAGGTCTGCGTCCTCTTCAAGGAACGGCGCGTCGGAGCCGAAGTCGACTTTGACATGCCCCTCCTGTTCGTAGGCGCCCTCATCGAAAAGCGGCCCGAAGCCCGTCACCCGCACCAGGCGCGGCTCCCGTACCCAACCGCTCGTACCGCTGGTCTCCTGACCGGCTGTAGTGCGAGAGCCTGCCATGAGCGAAGCCGAAGGGTCCTCGCCCGCACCGCCACTTTCCAGCTCCCACAAGCTCCACCCGATCTGAAACTCGTAGGCATAGTCGTCGTGGAGCAACTCGGTTGCTTCTTCCACGGCCTCACGCGGCACCGCGCCGCGCTCCGGCCCGCCGCCTCCGCGCCCCCATACCCGCTGAAACACGGGCGCCTCGCCCCAGCTCACCGGCCAAACCGTTGCGGCATAAACCTTCCCCTCACCGCCGTGCGCGGCAAAGGCCGCCAGCACCGCCGTCAGCTTGTCCGGCAGTCCTTCCAGACGCAGATTCGGGTACCACAGGCTCAAATGCAGCGTGTCCGCCATCTGTTTTGATTTTAGACGTGCGGGCGCTGGCTTCCGAGGTGGCGGGAAAGCGGACAGCCGGCCGAGAGGTAGACTTTCTTTCATGCGGAAACTTCAATGGCAGATGCATCTCGCGGTTTGTTTCGTCGTCACAGCGACCACCACCGCCGTGGCGCAAGCGCCTGCGCCCCACGGCCAACAGCAGTTTGCCGACCTGGGAGTGTGCAAGCTGGTGAATGGGCAGGAGATCGCCGGCTGCCGCCTCGGCTACCGCATCTGGGGTAAACTCAACGCTGAGCACTCGAATGCCGTGCTCTTTCCCACATGGTTTTCCGGCACCAGCGCTAATCTGGCGGACCTTTTCGGTCCCAATGGGCTGGCCGATCCGTCAAAATACTTCGTCGTCGCGGTCGACGCCCTGGGCGGCGGGGTTTCATCGTCGCCGTCGAACTCCGCCATGCAGCACGGTCCCGATTTCCCCGCCTTCACCATCCAGGACATGGTGAACGCCGAATACAGGCTCGCCACCGAGATCCTCAGCCTCAAGCATCTCCACGCGGTAATGGGAATCTCGATGGGTGGCCAGCAAACCTTTGAATGGATGGTGGACTATCCCGACTTCATAGACCTGGCTATCCCCATCGTCGGCTCGCCGCGGCCCAACAGCCGCGACCTGCTGCTGTACCGCACTGACGCGGCGGCAGTGAAAGCCGACCCGGCCTGGCACGACGGCCAATACACTCAGCCGCCGTCGGCGAGCCTTGCTGACATGATCTGGCAATTGAACCTGACCACCCCGGTCAACTATGCGCGCACGCACACGATGCAGAAGTTTGAACACGATGAGTCAGAGGTCGCTGCCAAAGGAATTCTTCCCTTCGACGCCAATGATTGGCTGGCCCAGCTCGACGCCATCATTCATCTCGATGTCGCGCACGGAGGCAGCCTGGAAGACGCTGCCAAGCGTGTGAAGGCCCGTGTACTGGTGGTTTCGGCCGCACAGGACCAGATGGTGAATCCGCAGCCTGCGCTCGACTTCGCGCACCTCATCGGGGCCAAGACGATCGTGCTCCAGGGCGACTGCGGACATATCGCTACTGGCTGCGAAGCAGAAATACTCAATCCCCAGGTGCGTGCGTTTCTGGATGGCCACTGACCCCCGTTACCAAACCTGCCAATTTTTGGGCGCCCTAGGTCACTCGCAATTGGGGACTGGGAATGCGAGCGCTACCCCGTCACGATTTCGCTGAAGTCGGCGATGCCGGAGAACCCGCGCAACACTGTGTCGATCAGCAAGAGATGTGCGCCGCGCACATCGGGATCTGGATCGAGCACCATAACTCTGTCGAAAAATTCGTCGATGGCCGGACGAAGCGTCGCAATCAAAGCGAGCGCTTCCCCGTACTTGCGCTGCTCGCGCAACTCCCTCACCTTGGGGGCAAGTGAGTGTGCATTGTCCGCAAGTTTCTTGGCCTCTATAGAGAGGCCGTCCCTCTGCGCCGGAGCAAGGGTAAAATGCTTTTCCTCCGCTTGGCGCAGGATGTTCTTGATGCGCTTGAATGCCGCCGACACGGCAAGGAAGTCTTCTGAGCCACGCGCCGTCGTTAGCGCTTGGGCCCGCGCGATGGCATCGCGCACAAAACTTGCATCAGTCCCAAGAACCGCGTTCACCACATCGTAGGCGAACCCGCGCACCTCTTTGAGGTAGAAGTGGAGACGCTCGCGCAGGAAGGTCGAGATCAGGTCGCGATTTTCCCCGCTTGCGGCGCCCGCTTGTACGATTTCGCTCAACGTGAGCGGCAGTTCCGACTCTGCGAGAATCTTCACAATTGCATTTGCCGCACGTCGCAGCGCAAACGGATCCTTTGATCCCGTGGGCGCCATGCCGATGCCGAACATGGCTACGATGGTTTGTATGCGATCGGCGAGCCCGAGCAGTTGCCCTTCAATTGTCGATGGAATAGGGTCCTCAATCGACGCCGGCGTGTATTGATCGTAAATGGCCTTTGCAACCGTCTCGCCCAGACCCTGCGCTCGGGCATATAGCCCGCCGATAATACCCTGCAATTCGGTGAACTCTTTTACTAACTCGGTAGTCAGATCTGTCTTGGCAAGTTCCACAGCCTTCAGCAACGCTCTTTCATCGAAGGCGACGCCTGCATCCTCTGACTGCGTCGCCAACTCCCGCGCAACTTTGAGATTCCCCTCCGTCTTCCAGTAGTAGCTCCCCAGTTCCTTTTGGAACGTGACCTGCTTCAGGCTCTCGACGCGATCAACCAGCGGCACCTTCTGGTCCACATCCCAGAAAAAGCGCGCATCCTTGAACCGCGCCCGCAACACGCGCGCATTACCGTGCCGAATAATCGCTGCGCCTTCCTGGTCGGCCTGCGTGTTGAGCACGGCCAGAAAATGCGGAGCCAGCTTGCCCTTCCCGTCTTCCACCGCAAAGTACTTCTGATGATCGCGCATCACGGTCACCAGAACTTCATCGGGCAGCTCCAAATATTCGGGCTCAAAGTCACCCAGGATCACCGTCGGCCACTCGGTCAGGTGCGTCACCGTCTCGACGAGCGCCTCATCCTCGCGCCAGCGGGCACCCGGAACAGTGCGTGTGGCCGCGTCCAGGGCTTTGCGAATGATCTGCCTGCGCTCGACCACATCCGCAACGACGTACGCGTTGCGTAGAGCTTCCTTGTACGCGCCGGCCGACGTAATTGCAACCGGTGCCTCGCCGTGCAGCACGCGATGCCCGCGGCTCGCATTCCCTGCGGCAATACCGGCAATCTCCAGCGGCACGACAGACGTATCCATCAGCGCCACAACCCAGCGCACTGGGCGCACAAAACGCTCGGGCTTGCCTGCGCGCCAATACATGTTCTTGGCCCAGTAAATCGCCAGCACTTCCTTTGTCAGTTCGGCGATCAGAATCTCGTTGGCCGTGCGGCCCGCGCGCTTCACCGTCGCGCCCAGGTACTCGCCCTTGGGAGTTTCCACCTTCTTGAGCTCGGCCACGGCCACGCCGGCCTTCTTCGCAAAGGCTTCGGCGGCAGCCGTCGGCGTGCCATTTTTGAAAGCCACCTTCCACGAAGGCCCAGTCAGTTGTTCCTCGGTATCGGCCTGTTTCGCGAGCACGTCAAGGGCGAGCACGGCGAGTCGTCTCGGCGTGGAGAAGGTGGTGATCCTGGCTTCGGACCCAATCAGCCGCTCGCGCTTGAGCAGATCGCTGACCCGCTTGCCCAGCTCGGCCTCCGCGGCGCCAATCATCCGCGACGGAATCTCTTCCAGCCCAATCTCTAGTAAAAAGTCAGCCATCAGTCTTTCCCGTGGACCGCGATCGCCGTCCGATCATCCCAGCTCCGCTAACTCCGCCAACTTCGCTAGCACCGCCAACTCGTTTCCTGCTGCGCCGCCCAAGCCTTCGCCACGCCCACCGCCAGATTGCGAATCCGTCCGATCACGCCCACACGTTCGGTTACGCTGATCGCTCCCCGCGCATCCAGAATGTTGAACAGGTTCGAGCACTTGAGCGCCAGCTCGTACGTCGGCAGCAGCGGGAATCTTTTCTTTGCCTCTGAACTGGCGCTTTCGTCGCTCAACACTGCATTGACCTTTTCGAGCAGAGTGTGCGCCTCGGCCTCGTAGCTATTAAAGTGCTCCCACAACCGCGGAACGTTGGCCATTTCAAAGTTGTAAACGGAGAACTGCAGTTCCTCGGCCAGGCGCACTTCGCCGTAAGTTACAGCGGCACCCGTTTCGGGGTCGCGCGCCCACACAATGTCGTAAATCGAATCCACATCCTGCAAAAACGCCGCGATGCGCTCCATGCCGTAGGTGAGCTCGGCGCAGATGGGATCGAGATCCATCCCGCCGCACTGCTGGAAGTAGGTGAATTGCGTAATTTCCAGGCCGTCGAGCATCACCTGCCAGCCCACGCCCCACGCTCCGCCCGCCGGCCACTCCCAGTTATCCTCTTCGAACTTCAGGTCGTGGTGCTTCAGGTCGATGCCCAT
>Ga0187887_10002659_pt1 | contig 14190 bp, 9 predicted proteins | sample June2016WEW_7_10_FD_132977 | JGI IMG/M metagenome (GOLD analysis project Ga0187887, IMG submission 132977) | Peatland microbial communities from SPRUCE experiment site at the Marcell Experimental Forest, Minnesota, USA - June2016WEW_7_10 | ecosystem: Environmental > Terrestrial > Soil > Wetlands...
ATGCCGACAAGTGTTCCCATTAGCTGGTACCTGATTCTGAGCGCTATTCTTTTTGGGTTGGGCGTGGCGGGCTTCATCTATCGCCGCAACATCATCACCGTGTTCATGTCCATTGAGCTCATGCTCAACGCCGTGAATCTGACGTTCATCACGTTCTCCTACACGTTGAAAAAAGTGGACGGCCATATTTTCAGCTTCTTTGTGATGGTGGTAGCCGCGGCGGAGGCAGCCGTAGGATTGGCAATTATTCTGACCGTGTTCAAGAATCGCGAGACACTGCTGATCGATGACATCAGCTCGATGAAATATTGACATGAAAACTGTGCGCGTTCATCCGCGTTCATCCGCGGCCAAAAATTAATGTATCTCTGGCTCATACCGATCTTTCCGTTGCTCGGCTTCCTGCTGAACGGCCTCTTCGGCCGTAAGATGCCGAAGTCGATGATCAACCTCTTCGCCATCGGCTCGGTAGCGTTATCGTTCGCCTGGGTGGTGAAAACACTGGTGGGGCTGGGTCCGCTCGAAACCAAGTACATCGAGCACTACTTCACCTGGATTCAAAGCGGACCGCTCCAGATTAACGTCGACTTCGCCGTCGACCGGCTCACTGCGGTCATGCTGATGGTGGTTACCGGCGTGGGCTTGTTGATCCATATTTATTCCGTCGGCTACATGGCGGAGGAAGACGGCTACTACCGGTTCTTTTCGTATCTGAATCTGTTCATGTTCTTCATGCTGGTACTGGTGCTGGCGCAGAATTTCCTGGTGCTGTTTGTGGGCTGGGAAGGCGTCGGGTTGTGCAGTTACCTGCTGATCGGATATTACTTCCTGGAGCAGTACGCCACTACGGCCGGGAACAAAGCGTTCATCGTGAACCGCATTGGCGATTTTGGATTCTCGCTCGCGATGTTTCTGATCTTCCGCCACTTTGGATCGCTCGATTTCACCAAAGTGTTCGACGCTGCGAAGAGCATGCCGAACGAGACCACCTATGGAACGCTGACCATCATCTGCCTGCTGTTACTGCTGGGCGCCACCGGAAAGTCCGCGCAGATCCCGCTATATGTCTGGCTGCCGGACGCGATGGCCGGACCCACTCCGGTATCGGCCTTGATCCACGCCGCGACCATGGTCACCGCGGGCATTTACATGATCGCGCGATCGGCATCCTTTTTCACGCACGCGCCCATCGCCATGGATTGGGTAGCGATCATCGGCCTCGCGACTGCATTCGTGGCTGCGACAATTGGTCTGGCACAGACCGACATCAAGAAAGTCTTCGCTTATTCCACCGTATCGCAACTCGGCTACATGGCGGAGGAAGACGGCTACTACCGGTTCTTCTCGTATCTGAATCTGTTCATGTTCTTCATGTTGGTGCTGGTGCTGGCGCAGAATTTCCTGGTGCTGTTTGTGGGATGGGAAGGCGTCGGGCTGTGCAGTTACCTGCTGATCGGATATTACTTTCTGGAGCAGTACGCCACTACTGCCGGGAACAAAGCGTTCATCGTCAACCGCATTGGCGATTTTGGATTCTCGCTCGCGATGTTTCTCATCTTCCGCCACTTCGCATCACTCGATTTCACCAAGGTCTTCGACGCTGCCAAGAGCATGCCGAATGAGACCAGCTATGGAACGCTGACCATCATCTGCCTGCTGTTGCTGCTGGGCGCTACCGGAAAATCCGCGCAGATCCCGCTATATGTCTGGCTGCCGGACGCGATGGCCGGTCCAACTCCGGTGTCGGCCTTGATCCACGCCGCTACCATGGTCACCGCGGGCATTTACATGATCGCGCGATCGGCAGCATTTTTCACGCACGCGCCCATTGCGATGGATTGGGTGGCGATCATCGGCCTCGCGACGGCATTCGTAGCCGCGACAATTGGTCTGGCACAGACCGATATCAAGAAAGTCTTCGCTTATTCCACAGTCTCGCAACTCGGCTACATGTTCGTCGGTTTGGGTGTGGGAGCCTTCTCGGCGGGAATTTTCCACTTGATGACGCACGCGTTCTTCAAGGCGCTGCTGTTCCTGGGCGCGGGCGCGGTGATCCACGGATTGCACGGCGAACAGGACCTGCGGCAAATGGGCGGTCTGTTCAAGCACATGAGAATCACGGCCATTACATTATTGTGTGCTTCGTTCGCCATTTCCGGTTTCCCCTTCACCTCCGGATTCTTCAGTAAAGACGCGATTCTGGTGGCTGCCTATGAGCGCGCGCCGTGGATGTACTGGGTGGGTGTTCTCACCGCCGGTATGACGGCTTTCTATGTTTTTCGCGCCTGGTTTCTGGCATTCACGGGCGAGTATCGAGGGCACGCTCATCCGCACGAATCACCGCTGGTAATGACTGGGCCACTCATGCTGCTCGCGGGTCTTTCGCTCGTCGGCGGCTTCATCAACATCCCGCACTGGCTGGAGCCGATGTTTGGCGAGAAGCCTGAGAATCAGATGCTAGCCTGGATTTCCGCCGGCGTTGGCGTGGGCGGCATCTTGCTGGCCTACTTGTTCTACGTCGCGCAGCGCGGCTTGGCGGATTCCTTCGCGAAGGCCATGAATGGCTTCTACACGCTGGTCTATAACAAATACTACGTCGATGAGTTCTACAACGCGGTAGTGGTTCGACCGTTGGTGGCCATCTCCCGAACCGTTTTGTGGCGTGGTGTGGATGCCGGCTTGATCGACGGAACGGTGAATGGAGTGGGCGAGCGCTCGCGCGGCATCGGCAGCATTTTGCGATTGCTGCAATCCGGAAATATTCGTACCTACGCGGCTTGGGTGGTGCTAGGCTCTATCGTTGTGCTGATCGCGATCGGGTTCGCGGGAGGCAGCCGATGACGCTGCTCGATCTGGTAATCTTCCTGCCGCTGGCGGCGTTCCTGCTCATTCTTTTTCTGCCCAAGGAACATGTCGACGGAATCCGGCGCTTCAGCCTGGTTGCTTCGCTCGCAATCTTTGTAGCGTCACTCGGCTTGATCGGGCCGTATTGGTTCGGTAATCCCGGAAAATATGTTTTCGAGACAGATCTGCCCTGGGTCAACTCGCCGGCCATCCGGTATCACGTTGCTATCGACGGAATCAGCCTGTGGCTGGTGCTGCTCACCACGCTGCTCACACCACTGTGCGTGCTGGTGTCTTGGAAATCCGTCCAAAAACGCGTCAAGGAATTCTTTGCTTTCCTGCTGCTGCTTGAATTCGGTTTGATCGGCGTCTTCTGCGCGTTCGACCTCTTCCTGTTTTTCGTTTTCTGGGAAGTTTCGCTGGTCCCGATGTACTTCCTGATCGGCGTCTGGGGACACGAACGCCGAATTTACGCTGCGGTCAAGTTCTTCGTATACACCATGGCGGGATCGATGTTGATGCTGGTGGGCATCACCTATCTCTACAACCAGGCCGGAACGTTCGACTACGCGAAAATCATGGCCGGCCTACAGAACGGCTCCATCGCGCCCACTTATCAGGAGCAGTTGTGGCTGTTCCTGGCCTTCTTCATCGCGTTTGCCATCAAAGTTCCACTGTTCCCGCTGCACACTTGGCTGCCGGATGCGCATGTGGAAGCTCCCACAGCCGGTTCCGTGATGCTGGCATCCGTGATGTTGAAAATGGGCACTTACGGATTGCTGCGCTTCTGCGTCCCGATGTTCCCCGTGGCCGCACGAAACTGTTCCGGCTGGATTGTAACGCTGGCCATTATCGGAATCATCTATGGAGCGCTGGTGGCCATGGTGCAACCCAACATGAAGAAGCTGGTGGCCTATTCGTCGGTCAGCCATCTTGGATTCGTGGTGCTTGGAATATTCAGTTTCACCCAGCAGGGATTCGATGGCGCGGTGTACCAGATGCTGAATCACGGCGTCTCCACCGGCGCACTTTTCATCATGGTGGGATTTCTCTATGATCGACGGCATTCGCTCGAAATCGATGCTTACGGCGGCGTGGCCACACCGCTTCCGAAGCTGGCCACGGTATTCATGATCACCATGCTGGCCAGCATCGGCCTCCCGATGCTCAACAACTTCGTGGGCGAATTTCTGGTTCTGCAAGGGACGGCGCTAGTCAATTTCTGGTGGGCCAGTTTCGCCGCAATCGGCGTCATCCTGTCGGCTTGTTATATGTTGTGGCTCTACCAGCGCGTTTTCTTCGGGAAAGCTTCCGCGGAGGTGAGCTTACTCAAAGACCTGGATCTTCGCGAATACGCCATCAGTGTTCCGCTGATCATCCTGATGGTCTGGATGGGCACGTTCACGCAAAGCTTCATCCCGTCCATTTCTACATCCACTGCCGTGATCCTCGGGCCGGTAGACGCCAAGCGCGACGTTCACGTCCACAACGCATTGCCTGCCTCGCTCCACGCGCAACAGAGCGCCCTAGCGAAGGAGCCCGTGGATGCCCGCTAACTTCGCGCCGACGGCGATCGACTATCTTCGCATCCTTCCCGAAATTCTCATGATCATCACCGGAACACTGATCATGGTGCTGGAGCCGCTGATTGGCGGAAACAAGCGTAACGCCTTCAGTTCCGTGACGCTGGTGGGATTTATTGCGGCGCTAGTGGCCGCTGTCGCGGCCAACGATTATCCCGGCTTGTCGTTTTCGAATATGTTGATCGTGGATGGCTTCGCGACATACTTCCGGGTTCTGGTGATCGGCGTCGGCATTTTCACGGTTCTCAGCTCTGCTCAATATCTGCGGCGCGAGCATGCGGCTTCGGCTGAATACTACGCCCTGCTGCTGTTTTCCGTAGCCGGCCAATGCGTGATGGCTACCGCCAATGAGCTGATCATGATCTTCATTGGCCTCGAAATCTCGTCCATCGCGACTTATATATTAGCCGGATACCTGCGCGACGACAAACGCAACAATGAAGCCGCGTTGAAGTATTTCCTGCTGGGTTCGTTCGCCACGGCGTTCCTGCTGTATGGCATCGCCTGGATTTACGGGACCACGGGATCCACCAACTTGGGTGAGATCCGCAGTTTTCTGATGAACGGTGGAGGCGCTCGCAACCTGACGCTGGCAGGCACCGCCGCCGCGCTCATGTTCGTAGGATTTGCATTTAAGGTTTCCGCCGCGCCATTCCAGATCTGGGCGCCGGATGTTTATCAGGGAGCGCCTGCGCCAGTAACGCTGTTCATGTCGGCGGGACCCAAGGCTGCGGCTTTCGCGGTTTTCATGCGTGTGTTTATAGTCGCATTCGGTCCCATCACCAATCGTTGGGAACCGTTTGTGTGGTCATCGGCGCTGCTTACCATGGTGATCGGAAATTTTGCCGCGCTGCTTCAAACCAATATCAAGCGCCTGATGGCCTATAGTTCCATCGCGCACGCCGGATACGTGATGGTGGCCATTGCCGCGCACAATCAGGTGGGCGTGGCCGCGGCGATGTTCTACCTGGCTGCCTACGCGTTCATGAATATCGGCGCGTTCGCGGTGATTACGCATTTTTCGCGGCAGGGTGAGAAATACGTGAACGTCGAAGATTTGGCTGGCCTGGGATGGAAGCAGCCGGTCACGGCCGCGTTGTTCTCCATCTTTCTGCTGTCTTTGATTGGTGTTCCCCTTACCGGCGGATTCTTCGGAAAGTTCTACATCTTCAAAGCCGCTTTGGATGCGAACCTGGTTTGGCTCTCGATTCTGGGCCTGTTGAACAGCGCCGTTGCGGCGTATTACTATTTGCGCATCTTGGTCGTAATGTATATGCATGAGCCGGGCGAGTCGACACTGACGCTTGAGCCGCTTAGCCCGGGTATCCGGACTACGCTCTGGGCAGCCGCCCTGGGGACGCTGATTCTAGGCATTTTTCCTTCTCTGCTGCTGAATTTCGCCGCCAATTCCAGCTCCCTCGGGAAATAGCCCGTCCCACCGGAAATTGTTTTAGCATAGACTGGAAGCTAGGATAGATGCACCTTGATTCCAGGACAGTAGTGATTGTCGCTACTTTCGTGGCAGTGGTTCCGGTTCTGGTTACCGCTGCCGTTTGGTTTACAAAGCCAACTTCTCCCGGTTTCGGACGCTGGACTCTGGGAACTCTGCTGGGCGCGTTTGCGCTGGTTTTCCTCGGTCTCCGAGGGGTTGCGCCGGATTGGGCTAGCATTGTCCTCGCAAATATGTTGGCGGTCGGTGCGGCGATCCTGTACTTCCAAGGTGTTCGGATGTTCTGCGGGCTGCGGGTCTACGGCTGGCCTGAGTATCTGGTGGGCGTACTTGCGATTGCCGTGCTTATTTACTTCCGGTATGTGACCAATAATATCGATTTCCGGACTTTTGCGCTGAGCTTGGTGATGGGAATCTTCGGCATTGTCAACGGGATCACTTTATTACGCGCAGCGCCTGTTGGACGCGGGTTCAGCACGGTATTCACTGTGATCATCTTTCTGCTGGCCGGAGCCCTCCATATTTCTCGCGGAATCTACGTGTGTACGGTCGCGCCCAACGTTGACCTGTTTGCTCCTTCGCCGGTGAACGCGGCCTTTTTTACGGCAGCGTCGCTGGGTGTGGTTTGTTGGTCCTTTGGGTTCATTCTGATGGCCGGCGAGCGCCAGCCCAGCGCAATGCACGGCTGCCCCTTAATGGGAAGAGCCGTGGCTGAGGAAGAGGTTCTCCAACAAGTGCAGCGGATCGTCATCAGCGATGGTTTTCGCAGATCCCCACGCATGGAGCGATTCTTGAAGCAGGCAGTGGATTGCACGCTCCAGGGGCGTCCTGAGGATTTGAAAGAATATGCCCTGGGCCGCGACGTTTTCAATCGTGGCGAACGGTACGACCCCCGTGAGGACTCCATTGTTCGCGTGGAAGCTCAGCGACTCCGGCGGAAGTTGCGAGAGTACTACGATACCTCGGGCAAGAGCGATTCCGTGATCGTTGAATTCCATGCGGGAAGCTACGTGCCCACCTTTCGTTACGCCAAGCGTAGCGAATTGCATCTTACAATCTCGAAGGCCGCGGGACGTTACTAACTGTTAGTTAACATCTGCTAGCCTTGCAGACCGAACCTGGGAAGACCTAGGCTATCCTTTACATAATTAGCCCAGTAGCCTTTGGGGGGATGTCTTTGCTGGGCTGGGTTGTGCCGTGCAAATTCTCGCTTGAACCAAAGAAAGGTAGTCAGCCGGAGTGTATCTTCATTATTCGTGCGAGGTGCGGCTCCCATGAGGAAGATTCTCATTTTGGGCGCCCATCAAGTTGTCCGCGAGGGTCTTAAATATTTCATCGATTGTCACCTTGGTGGAAATGTTTTTGGGGAAGCCAGCACGGCAATGGACGCCCTTCAGCTAGCCAGAGACCAGAATTGGAACGTAGCGATACTCGATTCCACAATCGAGGAGCCTTGCGGCCTGAATTTCCTGAACGAACTGAAGCAGATCCAGCCACGGATTCCCGTCCTCATCATCAGCATGCACCGGGACGTGGAATACGCCCTGGCGGCGTTCCAGGCAGGCGCGGCAGGCTACATTCCCAAGGACAGCCCGCGCGAGGAGCTGGTGAGAGCCGTCAATAACCTGATCGGAGGGGGCCGGTACGTCAGCCCAGCCATCGCGGAAAAGCTGGCTACAGGTATCGAAGGCGCCCTCGGCCGGTCGCTTCACCAGGCTCTTTCCTACCGTGAATCGGAGGTGCTGTGCCTGATCGCGTCTGGCAACACTTTGGGCGAGATCGCGAGGCAGCTCGGTCTGAGTGTTAAGACCGTCAGCACTTATCGGGCGCGCCTCCTGAAGAAATCGGGAATGAGAACCAACGCCGATATCATTCGCTACGCCATCCACAACGACTTGGGCGATTTTCCGAGCCGGGAGTCGCAGCGCCCAACACGCCCGCTTCGGACACTAACTTCTCAAGCTGGCCGCTCCGAATCGTGCATAGCTCTCTCGCAGGTGGCCGGCCAATCCGCCTAGCCTGCCGGTTTTTTTCGGGATTGACTGCTTACACGGCAGCAGGACGCGCTGACAAGCATCAGTAGCGTGGGAGTATAATTGTCTTGTGAGAGTCAAGACATCGGTCACCTTGCCCAAGCAACTGCTGGGACGCCTGGATCGGGTGGACAAGAATCGGTCCGCGATCCTGGAGCGAGCTGCTGTGGCCTACCTAGCACGCCTGGAACGAGAGGCACGTGACAACAAAGACATCGAGATCATCGAGCGCAATGCGAAGCGTCTGAATCGCGAAGCTATGGATGCCTTGAAATATCAGCAAATCCCGTGAAGCGAGGCGAGTTGTACCTGGTCCGTAGACCAGGCTCACGAGATCCGCGCAAGCAGCGTGTTTTTGTCATTGTGAGCCGCCAGGTCCTAATTGAGTCGCGATTTTCGACAGTAATCTGCGCGCCAGTTTACTCCAAGCATGATGGCGTCAGCACCCAGGTCTTGGCTGGCACAGCGGAAGGCCTAAAAAGGGAATCGAGCGTACACTGCGATGAATTGGTGAGCCTTCCAAAGTCCGTGCTCACGCATTATGTCGGGTCTCTCAAACGCGACGGGTTACGGGAACTGGATAAAGCGCTGACTGTGGCTTTGGGCCTGGAAGACTCCGAGGCCGTGCCATTCCTAAATTAATAAAATTCTCCCATTGACTATCACTCATTTATGTTCTACTATGCAGAACATAGATGGCATCACGCGAGCATCTGGGTGAATTTGAGCAGATTGTACTGCTGGCCGTTCTTCGGCTGGGCGAGAACGCCTACGGCGTACCGGTTCGCCGGGAAATTGAGAAACGAACCCAACGCTCGCTGACCGTCGGCGCCCTTTACCGGACGCTCGACCGTCTTGAAAACAAGGGTTATGTCGCATCCTGGTTCAGCGATCCGATCCCGGAGCGCGGCGGACGTTCCAAGCGATATTTTCGGGTCGAGCCGTTGGGCGTTCGCGCCCTGCGCCAAAGCCGGCAGGAGCTGGCCGCCATGTGGGAAGGCGTGGAGTTGCCGAAGGCGATGCATGGCTCCTAAATTTCCTTGGCCCATCGTGCTGCTGTTTCGGCTGCGATTCCGCCGCTCCGCCGAATCCGCTCTAGGTGACCTGATGGAAGAATGGAGCGCCGGCAACGGATCGCCGCGTTGGCTATGGCGCCAAGCTGTCAGCATGCTATGGCCCGGAACAGTTGGGTCTCACGTTGCGTATCCACAAAAGGAAAACGATATGAACATGCTTTCGACCTTTTGGAGTGACCTTCGTTACGCAGCGCGCACTTTGCGCAAGAATCCGGGTTTCACCACGGTCGCGGTGCTGGCCATCTCGCTTGGTATAGGTGTCAACACAGGCATTTTCACGGTGTTGAACGGAGTGGCATTGCGCCCTCTGCCGTTGCCGGGCGCGAGCGATATCGTCAGTGTCTACCAGAGCATTCGCGGATTGAAGAGCCGCAACGTGCATGGCGCCCCAAGTTTTTTCTCCTGGCCGGAATACAAGAGCTACCGCGACGATAATCACGTTCTCTCCGGACTGGCTGCCTATTCGCCATTCCTGGCCGTGACGCTCGGTGGCCAGCAGCCTCAACAGCTCTTCGGACAGCTCGCCTCCTGCAACTATTTCGAGGTGTTGAACGAACCGCCCGCGTTGGGGCGCGCATTCTCGGCATCCGATTGCGCGGTGGCGCATGAAGGGGCCGTGGTGGTGCTGAGCGATAATTTGTGGCGTACCACCTTTGCAGCTGATCCCGCGATCGTCGGCACAAGCATCGTATTAAATCGCCAGCCCTTCATGGTCATCGGTGTCGCGCCCGCGGGTTTTCAAGGCACCGAGCCGATACCTGCGGCATTTTGGGCTCCTGTGACCATGCAGGCCTTGCTGGAACGAGGCACGGATTGGTTCGAAGAACCGAACATGAGTTGGCTGGTGCTTCTGGGCCGCACGAAATCCGGCGTTTCCCGCTCCCAGGTGCGCGCCGACATGGCGGTAATCGCCGGTCGAATTGATCAACTGACTCCGGGCCGCAAGACCAAGCTTCAGATCGAGACCGGCACATTCCTTTCCATGCCCGAAGCCCGGAAGTACATCACCATCGTGGGAGTTGTACTCTTGGCCGCGGTTGGAATGGTGCTGCTGATCGCCTGCGCCAATGTCGCGAATTTATTGTTGGCGCGCGCCGCAAGCCGCCAGAAAGAAATCGCCATCCGTCTATCGGTGGGTGCGAGTCGTGGGCGGTTGATCCGGCAGTTGCTGACGGAGAGCATGCTGATTGCCTTGCTGGGCGGCGCGTTGGGGTCGCTGATCGCAGTCTGGTCGTTCGAGGCGATCATGGACTTTATCCTCTCGCATCTTCCGCATGGAACTCCGCCGCTTGCGGTTGGCGTTGGTCCGGATATCCGAGTTCTTGGCTACGCTCTGCTTCTCACGCTAATCACGGGAATTGTTTTTGGCTTGGTCCCCGCATGGCAGGCTTCGAGGCCGGACGTAAACACCGCGCTCAAACAATCGGGAATCGGTGGAAAATCCGCGGATGGTTTCCTGCGTCACGCGTTGGTCGGCACGCAAGTTGCGGTTTCCATGGTGTTGTTAATAGCGGCGGGATTGTTACTGCGTGGACTTTACCAGGCCCAGACCATCGACCCGGGTTTCGAGATGAAGAACGTAGCCGTGGTTTCCTTTGATCTCCGCGGCCAAGGCTACGACGACGCACGTGCGGGCCTTTTCCAGCGGCAGGCACTGGACCGGCTGGCAGCCCTGCCGGGGGTGGATACCGTAGCCGAGGCCGGGAACTCGCCGCTCAGCGATAGTCATCGCGGCACCGTGTTTTCGCTTCCGGGTCAGCCAGGAGATTATCAAGTGGAGCTCAATGAGGTTTCGCCCGAATTCTTCTCGCTGCTGGGCATTCCGATTGTGCGCGGGCGCAACCTCACTGGAACCGAAGCGCGCACCGGTGCGCCTGTCACGATCGTCACGGAGTCCACCGCCCGGCGATTCTGGCCGAATCAGGACCCTATCGGTAAGATCGTCCGCATGGATGACAAGAGTGACATGCAGGTGATCGGCGTAGCGAAAGACGCGCAGGTATCGCATCTGGCCAGATCCAACGAGACCTTCTTGTATCTGCCCGCCGGTCCCAAGCAGCAAGTACGGATGCAGTTGTTGGTGCATGGCGTCGATGGATTCGCTTCAATGGCGGCGGGCATTCGCGCGGCGATTCATTCCATCGATCCCGGCCTGGTGGTGGACGTCGCCAGGTTGGAAGACAATCTCGAGTTCTGGCGCGGCCCCTCGCGCATTGCCGCGATTCTCGCCGGAGCGTTGGGCGCGCTAGGCATGCTGCTCGCCTGTGTCGGTGTGTACGGCGTGGTCTCCTACGCGGTCAGCCGCCGCGTCCGTGAGATCGGCATACGCATGACATTAGGCGCCGATGCGCACGAAGTGAGGAGCTTGATTCTGCGGCAAGCTATGCGGCCGGTGGCGATTGGCGCTCTGGTCGGGATTGCCGGATGCGCAGCGGTCTCGCAAATTCTGAGCGGCATGCTGTTCGGTTTGAGCTCGCACGATCCGGTGGCATTCGTGGTTGTACCGCTGGTCTTATTGTCGGTAGCACTTGCGGCGAGCTATATTCCTGCACGCCGGGCCACTCAGGTGGATCCGATGATCGCTCTCCGCTACGAGTAGGGGATGCATGACGCGTAAATTTCCGCGGCTCATTTTGCTCCTGTTTCGCTTGCGATTCCTGCGCTCGGCCGAGTTTGTGTTGGGCGACCTGATGGAGGAGTACAGCACCGGAACGCGCTCACGCCGCTGGTTGTGGCGCCAGGCATTCAGCATGTTCTGGCCGCGAGAAGAGTCCCGGCATCTCGAACGGAGGAACAGCATGAATTTCACCTTTTCCTTTTGGAACGACGTTCGCTATTCTGCGCGAACCTTACGCAAGAACCCAGGGTTCACCGCTGTTGCGGTGCTCGCCATCGCACTCGGCATCGGCCTCAATACGGGCATCTTCTCCGTGTTGAACAGCGCTGCGTTTCGATCGCTTCCGGTCCCCTATGCTACTCAGGTGGTCAGCGTTTTCCAGTTCACTCGCGGATTGCACAATCTCCACGTGCACGAAAGCGAGAACTATTTTTCTTGGGCCGACTACCAGACCTACCGCAACAACAATCATGTGTTCTCAGGGCTCCTGGCCTACGAACCATTCCTACGAGTAACGCTCGGAGGCGACCGGCCTCAGCCACTTTTCGGCCAGCTCGCTTCTTGCAATTACTTCGATGTATTGAACGAGCCACCTATGCTCGGGAGAGCGTTCGCCGCATCGGATTGCGCGCACGAAGGCGCTGGCGCGGTAGTGGTACTGAGCCACGACTTCTGGCGGGATCATTTCGGGGGCGATCCCGCCGTTCTAGGACGGACAGTAGTTCTAAATCGGCTGCCTTTTGCCGTGATCGGAGTAGCGTCTCCAGGTTTTCGAGGTACTGAGCTGCTTCCCGCGTTCTTCTGGGCGCCTCTAACCGCGCAGCCCGCCCTTCTGAAGGATTCCAACTATCTCGCCAGCGCAAACACCCTCTGGTTGGCGCTGCTGGGACGCACCAAGCCCGGGATCTCGTCCAATCAGGCGAGGGCCGATTTGGGAATAATCGCAGCGCGGATCGATCAACTGGCTCCGCCGCGCAAGACCTCGATTCAGATCCGTCCCGCGACCGTGCTCTCCATGCCGGACGAGCTCAACTTCGTAGCCACAGTCGGTGCCGTCTTGTTAGCCGCCGTCGGCATGGTGTTGTTGATCGCATGCGCCAATGTTGCCAATCTCCTTTTGGCGCGAGCCGCTGGGCGCCGCAAGGAAATTGCGATTCGTCTGTCGGTAGGCGCTAGCCGCGGCCGTTTGATTTGCCAGTTGCTGACCGAGAGCCTGCTGATCGCGCTGCTGGGGGGCACGCTCGGATCGCTGCTAGCGATTTGGTCGTTCCATGGGATCATCCGGTTCGTAATCGCGCATCTGCCAGGCGAAATGTCGCTACTCACTTTGAACGTAGGCCCCGACCTGCATGTTCTCGGATACGCGCTGGCGCTGACGTTCCTTACTGGCCTGATTTTCGGACTGGCGCCGGCTCTCCAGGCGTCGCGTCCAGACTTGAATACCGCTCTTAAGGATGCCGTTCGGAGCTCCATGGAAACTCATTCGGGCGGGTTCCTGCGTCAGACCCTGATTGGCGTGCAAGTTGCGGTCTCGATGCTGCTGTTGATCGCCGCGGGGTTGCTGCTGCGGGGTCTGGTGGCGGCCCAAACCATAGATCCGGGCTTTGAAATGCAGAATATCGCGTCGGTCTCCTTCGAACTACGAGATGCTGGTTACAATGATCAGCGCGCGGCAACGCTGCAACGCGATCTCCTCAATCGTGTGTCAGCGCTGCCCGGCGTGGATTCCGTGGTGCAAGCCGCCGAAATTCCACTTGAGAATGACCATAGCGGCGCGTCCTTCTCAGTTCCCGGTCAACCCGGCAATTTTGGCGTCGAATACAACTTAGTCTCACCGGGATTCTTTCCTCTGTTAAAGATGCCCATCGTGCTCGGGCGAAATTTCACCGAGGGTGAGAATCGAATAGGCGCTCCCGTCGCGATTCTCACCGAAACAACTGCGCACAGAGTGTGGCCGGATCAAAATCCCATCGGTAGAGTGATTCGGTGGGAGGGCGGCGGCAACGTGGAAGTGATCGGTGTTGTGAAAGACGCGAGGGCATCTCATCTCGGTAGAACAGACGAAACATATGCTTATCTGCCCGCCGGTCCGAACGAACAATTGCGTTTGAAAATGTTATTGCACACCACGGCTGGCTTTGGGTCCGTGGCGAAAGCAATTCGCGAAACAGTCCATGCCGTTGACCCGGATCTGGCGGTAAACGTGGCGAGTCTCAGTGGCAATCTGGACCGGTGGCGGATCCCATCACGCATCGTCGCGATTCTTGCCGGATCGTTAGGCGCTTTGGGAATGCTGCTGGCGTGTATCGGAGTGTACGGCGTGGTCTCCTATGCGGTCAGCCGCCGCGTCCGCGAGATCGGCATTCGCATGACGCTGGGCGCAGACTCGCGCGAAGTTAAGAGCCTGATTCTGCGGCAAGCCATGGGGCCCGTGGTAATCGGAGGCCTGATTGGGATTGCCGGATGCGCGGCCGTGTCGCAAATCCTGAAGAGCATGCTCTTCGGCGTCAGCGCGCACGACCCTGTGGCCTTCGTGATTGTACCGATCGTCTTGATGTCAGTGGCACTTGTGGCGAGCTACATTCCC
>Ga0187887_10002660_pt1 | contig 14189 bp, 17 predicted proteins | sample June2016WEW_7_10_FD_132977 | JGI IMG/M metagenome (GOLD analysis project Ga0187887, IMG submission 132977) | Peatland microbial communities from SPRUCE experiment site at the Marcell Experimental Forest, Minnesota, USA - June2016WEW_7_10 | ecosystem: Environmental > Terrestrial > Soil >...
AATATTACGACTGTTTTATATCCTATTTCGATAGGCATTGCAGATACTCTTCTTGTTATACTCATTATAGCGAAAAGGAGAACGATAAAAGAAAGTAAATCTGCTAACGGTAAGAAATAGATGACGAATGCGACAGAAGATTATAAATGAAGATTATGCAACAGAACCGATATTGCCAATGTATAAATATTACCAGGCAGTGATATTTACAGAGTGATAATAATGACAGGAAGGTACGTTGATATCGCAGATCGAGCTGATGCGGCCGACCGGATGCTCGACCAGATACTCAAAGTCAGCCACTTTAAACAGATTGTTGGCACTACCGGTACGACGCTATATGCATTGGAGGCATATGCAACTCCCGTCAATTCAATGAAACTTCTTGGTAAGGCTGGGATGAGGCCAGTTGCAGATCAGGAGATACTGCCTGCACTTATGATAGATGAAAAGCTCAAAAATGAGCTGAGGGAACTTCAGCTACCAACACATGGACCGAAAAGACTTCTTTTGCGGACAGATAGCGAACAGATGAAAGACGGGATAAAAGAAAAATGGTTCTATCTTGATGACAGCGGTTTGGATAAGAGAGGAATTCATACCATAGACGAAAGGCTGGAGCTCATAAAGCTTACAGGCAAGAGGATCAATAAGGTCTCGATAGAGTATAAAGTTGGTTTATGGGACGGTCCAAATTGGAAGTCGCTCACTATCGATTGCGACCGTGACTCTACCGACTGCGGCAGGCGTTTCTGCCTCAATGCAGACTGCGAACCTGACATCGCCCCTTTGGTTGTCGGGGTCCCAATAGGAAGTCCTGACCTCAGGCTCAACCTTGGCACTTACATAAAGGAACATAATACAGCAATGGATGCCTGGTCTGCACATCTGACAGTACTCAACTCAGACCTGCATAGATATAAATCTGGAATAAAAACTACTCCTGTATAGTTGAGCTCATGGTAGAAGAGCAGAAAGTGCCAGAGGGCATGCATCCATCTTTTATGGGTGTAATTAGACAAAAGGAGCGCCTGCGCGCAAAGCTTGCCGGGATAAAGCACAAGATAGGAATATACAGCGCGAAGGGAGGAGTGGGCAAGACCACTGTTTCCGTGAATCTTGCATTCGCGCTTGCCAAGATGGGATTCAAGGTTGGACTGCTTGACGCAGACATCGATACCCCGAACATTTCACTTTTTACAGGGATAGAAACAAATATTGACACGGCTCAGCTTCCGCTTAAGCCTATCGAGAAGGATGGCGTGAAGATAGCATCGACTGCCATGCTCATCGCAGACTCAAAAACCCCGATAATATGGCGCGGAGCCATGATAGTGAAGATGCTCAGCGAGTTCTTCGAGAACACAGAATGGGGCAAACTGGATTACCTGATACTAGACCTGCCGCCAGGATCAAGCGATGCGCCGCTTACCATAATGCAGGTTCTGGACCTTGACGGGTTCGTGATAGTGACGACCCCGCAAAAGATTGCTGCGATAAACTCCATAAGGTCCGGGCTTATGGCAAAGCGCCTTAACGTCGGCGTTTTGGGGGTCGTCGAGAACATGTCTGGCGGTGCGGTAAGCAAGAATACAGAGGAGGTCATGAGGGTGCTTGATACAGGACTGCTCGGAACAGTGCGCCAGGATGACAGATTCAACGCAATGAGCGATTTAGGAAAGGTCCCGGTGCTTGAGGACGATGAGCTGTATGGTCTCTTTAGGGGCATTGCCGGCAAGCTCCCGGGTGCGGCTTCTGAGGGTAATGTATAAATAGTTTGTCTCTTTAATATTATTGAAGGAATCTATCGCATGCTTTATGCGGGCTTTTTGAATTATAAATTTCCTAATTAGCAGTCGTACTCACATTTAACAAAGTGATTAATATGGCAGAAAACAATCTAGGGGGACAGCAGGTTCTATTGCTTCCGGAAGGGGCTACAAGAGTGCTTGGAAGGGATGCTCAACGCACAAATATCGCAGTCGCTGTTGCGGTCGCGGGCGCAGTGAAGACGACACTCGGACCAAAGGGAATGGACAAGATGCTGGTCAGCGACCTGGGCGACGTCACGATAACAAACGATGGTGCAACAATACTCGAGGAGATGAATGTAGAGCATCCTGTCGCTAAGATAATGGTTAACATAGCGAAGACGCAGGACAAGGAGGTTGGCGACGGAACGACAAGCGTAGTGATACTTGCGGGCGAACTGCTGAAAGGGGCGGGCGACCTGATAGAGCAGGGCATACACCCCACCACAGTCATACGCGGCTACAAGATGGCTGCCGACAAGGCGAACAAGATACTTGCGGACCATTCGAAAACAGTGGACATAAACGATGAGGCGACGCTGCAGAAAATAGCCATGGTATCGATGGGTTCGAAGAACGTGGGCGATGACCAGACCAAGAAGATGCTTGGAAAGATGGTGATCGATGCAGTGAGGCAGGTCATGGAAAAGGACGCTAGCGGCAAAATCGTCGTTGACCATGATTTCATAAAGGTCGAGAAGAAGGGAGGGGGCAGCGTTGGCGACACGCAGTTCATAAACGGCGTGCTGATCGACAAGGAGATAGCGCACCCTGGAATGCCAAAGTCGATCAAGGACGCGAAGATATGCATACTTGACGTTGCACTTGAGATAGAGAAGACAGAGACTGATGCAAGGATAGAGATAACATCACCTGACCAGATGCAGGCATTCCTGCAGCAGGAGGAGCGCACGCTCAGGGAGATGGTCGAAAAGATAAAGAAGAGCGGCGCCAACGTCCTTTTCACCCAGAAGGGCATTGACGATGTGGCACAGCACTTCCTCGCAAAGGCGGGTATAATCGCAGTAAGGAGGGTTAAGAAGAGCGACATCGAGAAGCTCGGAAGGGCCACAAAGGCAAAGATAGTGACCAGCCTTGACGACCTCAACGCGAAGGACCTCGGCTTTGCAGGCCTGGTTGAGGAGAGGAAGATAGCTGGGGAGCAGATGGTGTTCGTCGAAAAGTGCAAGGACCCGAAGAGCGTCACGATATTCGTGAGGGGAGGAACCGAGCACGTTGTGGACGAGGCCGAGCGATCGATAACCGACGTGATAGGCGCAATATCCAGCGTAGTGGTCGATGGCAAGTACGTAGTTGGAGGGGGGAGCATAGAGGTCGACCTTGCCAACGGGCTGAGGAACTACTCAGGCGATGTTGGAGGAAGGGAGCAGCTTGCTATACAGAAGTTCGCTGACGCACTTGAGGCCATACCAAAGACGCTTGCAGAAAGCGCAGGCATGGACGCGATCGACACGCTGGTGCAGCTCAGGAGCAAGCACAGGACAAAGGAAGGCTCCGTGTACGGGGTTGACATATTCAAGAACGCGGTGAACGACATGAGCAAGCTCGGCGTCTTCGAGCCAATGAAGGTGAAGAGCCAGGCTATCGACAGCGCGAGCGAGGCTGCGGAGATCATACTTAGGATCGACGACATGATAAGCTCCAGAGGCAAGCCAAGAGGCGGCCCAGGAGGTCCTGGCGGAATGGGCGACATGGGCGGAGATTAAGACTAAACTGCCCATTTTATTATTTGAGTTGAACCATCAGGTATGACAAATAAGATAGTCTTTGTATGCGGCTCTCCCGGTGCAGGGAAGAGCACGCTAGTCAACAGGCTTGCAAAGAACAAGAACTACAAGGTGCTCAACGCAGGCACGCTGATGATGGATTTCGCCGTCAAGAAGAAGTATGTGAAGAACCGCGACGAGCTGCGTTTTTTGAGCAACAAGAAGGTGAGCTCGCTGAGGGCTGAATTCCTTATGGAGATATCCAAGATCAACGGCAATGTGATACTTGATTCACATGCGACTGTGCAGCAGAACGGCAGGTACCTGCCGGGAATAACTGCGCAGGATGTAAAATACCTGAAGGGGCTTGTCGGTTTCGTGTACATAGACTCGGTAACTGGAGACATACTGAAAAGGAGGGTTGATGACAGGACAAGGCGAAGGGAGAATGAGAGGGCCGACTTAATAGACGTGCAGAGGCTCATAAACATCTCGATAATTTCCGCATACTCCACAGATTTCAACATACCGCTCTACGTCGTGTTCAACCAGCAAGGCAAGCTTGCCCAGAGCATGAAGCAGATAACAAGCCACATGAAGGACGCGTTTGGTGTTTAAAATGGGATGGATACCTGTACTTCCACAGAACATAGAGATCATAATCGTAGCCATGGCGATAGTGTACACGGCAATATCGATAGCCGCGCAGAGGCTGCTCTCGAATCCCAAGAAGATGCGAGAGATCCAGATAAGGGTCTCGATGATGCAGAAGGAGATGAACGAGATGATGAAGAGGAACGCCCCGCAGGAGGAGATGATGAAAAAGCAGAGCGAGTTCATGCCGCTGATGGGCGAGCAGATGAAAAGCAGCATGAAGCCAATGCTGGTGATATTCCCGCTGCTTCTGCTTACTTACTACGTGATAATACCACACCTGCCCTTTGCGACAACAAGCAACGTTGGCAGCCTGAAGGAGTTTTTCTTCATAATCGTTTTGATAGCTGGATTTGCATCTGCCGCTGTTGTGCTGCTGTATGACAGACAGAAGTCAAAGGAGGAGGCCAAGCAGATGGCTGCCGATAATGCTTCCGCTAACCAGGGAACACAGAACAATCAATAAACCTTTCCATGCTAATATTAATCTACTCGAATAACGGTGCAATTTATGCCAAAACCGATGCATAGGTCAAGAAGCTTCAAGAGGAGCGATAAGATAACCCTGAAGGGAAGACACGTAGTACACTTCAGGAGGGGCAAGAACTCGCTGCCGCACTGCGCGATCTGCAGGATGGAGCTCAATGGCATAAGCACTACAGGAGGCGCGTCCAGGAAGACCAACAGCAGGCTGTTCGGGGGCGTACTCTGCGCCAACTGCACGGCTGACGTAATAAAGCTGGGCAGCAGGGTCGAGCAGGGAGAGATGAAGCTGGACGACATAAGCATAAGGCAGAGGAAGTATGTGCTCCAGCTAGTGGCCCATTAATAGGCAGTTATATGTTGCGCATATGTATTGGGGGATTGAGCTGCAGCGGTAAGACAACTCTTGGTGAGTTTTTAGCAAAAGAGCTGAACATAACCCATGTTACAAAGCGCACCCTTGATACGTACAAAAAGCTTGAAGATGATTTTAAAGCAAGCGGGGACAGCCAGCTTAAGATGTTACAGGCAGCAGACAAAAGATATGCAGATGCATTTGACAAGGAAGTTGTCGAAATCGCAAATAGCACTGACTGCGTCGTGACAACATGGCTTGGTGCATGGATGATAAAGGATCCGGCAATAAGGGTGTGGCTGTCTGCAGGCTTTGATGAGCGTGCAAGGCGCTACGCCAACAACCACGATATGAAAATTGATGATGCAAAAGATTATGTGAAGAAGAAAGACGAGCTGACAACCAGCTCGTTTATGGATCTGTATAAGATTGACATAAAGAATCATTCGTTCTTTGACATGATGATAAATACTGAAAGAAGCAGCCTTGAGGAGGCAGCTGCGCTAATATCGCTGCTCGCCATGAACAAGGACAAAACAAGATTTAGGTGAATATATGTTGCTAGAAACGGGAAGAGTATGTATAAAGAAATACGGCAGGGACGCCGGAAGCAGGGCAGTCGTGGTCAAGGTAATTGACGACAGGTTCGTTAGCATAATAACAGGAACCAGACAGAAGGAGAGGAAGTGCAATACAAGGCACCTTGAGTTCCTAAACGAGAAGATAGACATTAATGACAAGGCGCTGGTGAACAAGACCCTCGGGATAAAGCCGAAGGAGGAGCATAAGCCGCCGAGCGCGAAGGCTAAGCGCTGATTGATGCTTCGTTGAGGAAGTCCATCGCTTCCTTCAACGCCTTTTCCTTTTTCGTGTCCGCGGCCAGTATGTTGAACAGCTCCGTGTAATTCAGGTTCTCATCGAATTTCTGCTCCTTCAGCTTCGCGCCGAGTATCCTCATGCCAAGCTCCTTTACCGGCATGTTTCCTATCCTGTTGTCCCGCAGGTTCTCTATCTCGCCCTGGGTATCGGGGTTGATTAGCCTCGAGCTGTCTATCTCTATTATCGCCTTTGACGAGTACTTCACCAGTATTGAATGCAGCGGCATGTCGACGTTGCTGAATCCCTTGTCAATCGTGCCCTCCAGCCTGAGCTTTATTATCGGCTTCTGCTTTGCCTTTTCTATTATCTGCTCTATTTCCTTCTCGCACGCTTCCTTCACGGCCTTTGGGTTGGCGAGCTCGAATTCCATGTTCCTGAAGACCAGGGGCCTCGAGTTTATCTTTATGAACTCGTGCGTGTATTTCTCCGTGTCGAATATTATGAATCCCTTTTCCTCCTGCTCGCCCTCCTTGAGCTGCGTGAGCACCGTGCTTCCGGGTATCAGGAAGTCCTTCCCGTGAACCTTTTCCTCGACCCTGCTGTGTATGTGCCCGTCCACGTAAAGGTCAAACCCCTTGGGGAGCTCGTCATAGTGTATGAAGGTATCGCTGAACGGGAGTATCTCGAAGATCGACTGGTGGAACATGAAGATGCTGAATGCGCCTTTTGTCGGCTTTGGGTCGAGCTCATGCAGGGCGTCCCTTAGTTGCTCCTCTGCAATCCCCCCAAGGCCATATATGGCCACTTTTTCGCCATCCTTCTCAATAATAGTAGTAGCCTCGCTCGTGTCAACTATGAGCCCAGCCAGCCCGAGAAGGCTCAGTGGATTCTCCTTGCCGAATGCCGTCCGCTCGTGCGTTCCCGATATCCCTATTACAGGTATGCTCGTGTGGATGGCGGTGCCCCTGCTCTCGAACGCAACAACCTTTGCCTTCCACGGCCTCTTCGCCAGCTCCCTGAATATGTTGATTGCCTGCGCTATGACCTCAGGCTTGGGCGAGCGCTTGTCGAATATGTCGCCGGGCATTATGACCGCGTCGGCGAGCTCGCTGGCCTTCTCCAGCGCCTCCTTCGCCTGGTTGAATGCGTCCTCTGAGAAGCGCTCGTAACCTATGTGCATATCGGAGACTATGGCTATCTTCACCTTACCACACCACTATAATTACGATGTTCTTCTATAAATAGTTTATTTTATTCTTGCAGTCATCTCTTGTCAAAATTTCCCGTCATTTCATTCCTCGCCGAATTTCTTGCGGATTTCAGATATAAATGATTTAATGAACGTGGGCGCATTTGACCTGTTCGTGCCGTATGCTCCGGCCGCGCATGGATGACCTCCCCCATTCCCGTTTATAAGCGGCGCCAGCGACTTCATTGTCTTTCCCAGGTTTATGTCGCATTCGGCATCAAGAGGCGGCCTTAGCCTGGCAGAGAATGATATTTCCCTTTTTGATATTGTGTAGAACAGCGCCACGTCCGCGCCTATCCTAATCGCGTCGTCGGCAACCTTGTTTGCGTGCATCCTCGCCTGGCCGTACAGCATGAGCATGTTGTCATCAACGATGACCTTTGATTCGAATAGGTCATTCATGAAGTCCAGCCTGCTCTTAGGGGATGCGACATGATGCATCTTGAGCAGCAACGGCTGGTAATCTATTCCTGCCTTCATAAGGAGCTCGCCGATCTGTATAAAAGTATTCGGGAATGCGTTGCGCAATTCTGCCGAATCGGAAATTATTCCAGTTGCCAGTAGAGCGGCGGTATTTCTGTCCACGCTTACGCCCTCCGATTTTAGCAACTCGTAGATTATGCTTGCGGCAGAGTTGTAGGATTCGTCGTTGAAAACGAACACATTGTCTTTCCTTATCTTATTGGGCGTGTGGTGGTCGATTATCAGGATCGGGCCGCTGAACTTCAAAAGATTTGCAGCGAATGCGCCGCAGTCCTCGAAATTGTTCACGTCGAGCAATACGACCATTTCTGCACTGTCGTCGAATTTTGCCTTTATCGACTTTGGCTTGAATCCCAATCCCTCCAGTATGCGTTTAGAGTTTCCCGTTATGAAGTCCGGCGTTACTATTGCTGCGTTCTTGAAGAACTTCTGCAGCGCTATTGCGGATGATATTGCATCTGTGTCGCCGATGGAGTGGAATGTCAGGAGTACCTTCTTGCTCCTGTAGATTTCGATTATGTTCCTAAGCGACTTGAATCCTATATTCTCCATCCGATCTACGGCTGCTTCATCTCCTTGAGCGCTGCGGTTATCTCAGTCCTTAGCGTTTGCTCCTTCTTTGACGCGTCCTCGAACTGCTTCTCCACTATGTTGAGCCTCATGGCGTTTGATTCCTCCTTTTCCTTGAGGTCCTTGATTGCGGTTTCCTTGCTCACGTCAACCATTATTCCGCCTATTGCCAGGAATATCTTTCCCGTCGCCTTTGTCGCCTCCTCTAGCGCGCCCTTGAGCTCCACCTTCTGCTCTCTGAACTGCTCCCTTTGCACGGCGAGCGACTGAAGCTGCTCCTGCAATGCCTGGTATTCCCTTGACAGTTTTTCCATTTGGTCTTTGTCCATAAAATCACGCTGTTACCTGTCCACATCCCCAAGAACTACATCAAGACTTCCTAGTATTGGGAAAATGTCGGCAAACTTTACCTTTTCTGTTAATCTCTTTATTACGGCGAGGTTTATAAAAGTAGGTGACCGGAGCGATATCCGGTACGGCCTCTGCTTATCAGGTATCATGTATATCATCCCTGCACCCCTCGGTAGTTCCCTCTCGATTAGTACAGGGTCTGGATTGGCGTTCGGTCCTATCAGCTTTATTGGCATGCCCTTTACATCGCCGGATTCCGGCATGAGCTCGAGCAGCTGCCTGATTATTGATACGCTCTCCAGCATCTCTTCATACCTTACCTTGTACCTGTCGAAATTGTCCCCGTTTTTTCCGACTGGAACCTTGAATTTTACCTTGTCGTAAACATAGTATGGCTCTGATGTCCTCACATCCTCCGCTATTCCAGATGCCCTAAGTACAGGCCCTGCCACCCCGTACGCTATCGCGTCGTCCTTTGTCAGAACGCCCACGCCCTTTGTCCTCTCAATGAACACGGGGTTCCCCTCAAGTATGTCAGGATAGCCCGTGATATGCTTTTCAAGATAATCTGTAAGCTCTCTCGCCCTCTCCGAGAAATCAGCCGGGAGGTCCTTGTTCATGCCCCCGAGCCTGAGGTTTACATAGAACATGCGTCCGCCCGATACATCTTCGAGCAGCTTGAGTATCTTGGCCCGCTCCCTGAAGGTCCAGCAGAATACGGTGAGCAATTGCCCCGAGTCGTTGCAGAATGTCCCCAGCCAGAGCAGATGGCTTGCTATTCTCTGGAACTCGAGAAGTATTGTCCTTACGTACTTGGCCCTTTCCTTCACCGCTATTCCCGTGGCCATCTCGACCGCTGATACGTACAGGTCATCCCAGCTGAGGGGCGCTATGTAGTCCAGCTTTTCCATGTACGATGGGCTCTGCATGTACATCCTAGTCTCCATGAGCTTCTCCACGCCCCTGTGCAGGAATCCCACATGGGGCTCCACGCTTTGGACCGTGTCGCCGTCCAGATCTACAACCAGCCTGAGCACCCCGTGGGTGCTTGGGTGTATAGGGCCTACGTTTATCCTGACTATTGCCATCAGCCTGACCTCTTGTAGTTTGGGTTCCCCCACACAAAACTCTTCCTGAGCGGCGGGTCCGTGCCGTTCCATTTCTCCAGCAGGAGCCTTTTTGCCTTCCTGCCGGTTATCTTTATCCCGAACATCTCCGACATTTCGCGCTCGTACCAGTCGGCGGCCCTGTACACCTTCATTATTGATTCTATCTTGGGGTCTTCTGCACTCAGCTTCACCTTTACCACCTCGTTTTGCTTGCTGGAGATGTTGTACAGCACGTATACTACCTCCAAGCGGTCGGAATAGTCCACCGCCGTTATCTTCTTGAGGTAGTCATACCCCTTTGCTTTCAGTTCTTCTAATGTTTTCACTAACGCTTCGCTCTGTATCTCCAGCAATCTTGCCACCTATTTTATCTTGAAGCTTCATGAGTGCAGTAAAAAGGTTCTCCGGCTTTGGGGGACATCCCGCAACGTATATGTCGACAGGCAGTATCTGGTCTATCCCCTGGATTATGTTGTAGCTTTCCCACCACGGGCCGCCTGATGTCGCGCATTCGCCGTATGATATCACGTAGTTCGGCTTTGCCATCTGCTCATAAAGCCTCTTCACCCGCGGTGCCATCGATTTGGTGACCCATCCAGCTACTACCATCACGTCGCATTGCCTTGGGGTGCTCCTGAAAAGCAGGTACCCCTTCCTTTCAGCGTCTATCCTTGATGCGCCGAAATCCATTAGTTCTATTGCGCAGCATGCCAGCCCGAACTGCATCGGCCACACAGACTTCTCATTGCTCCACTTCACTAGCGGATTGGCTGTAGCCTTTGCGACATCGCTCAGTCTTGCGAATAGCGCATTGGACGGCGCCTTGTACTTTTTCGACGACTCGTCAAATATCTTGCTCATTTCCTGTTCTGCGTTTAGGAACTCCTCTGCTGTGTATGGAACTTGATTGTTGTTTTCCTCGCCCATTATTTACGCACCATCTTGTATCCAACTACAGACAATACAGTGGCCATTACGCCGAGCAGAAGCACGCCAAAGCTTGCGCCGAAACTTATGGATCTTGCAATTGTGGACCAAAGTATCATTATAGCAACTACGATTTCGAAAGGCAGGAAAAGCATGAAGTAGGGAAGGTACTCGTTGTCTACGTCCTTGCTGTTCCCAATCGTTTCCTCTCCGCTCTCGTATGGCGCGTTCTTGACCTTGTTTCCCTGGCTTTTCCTTCCGAGCAACTTTGCAGATAGGAGGAAAGAGGCAGGCACGAAGACTGCAAACGCTATAAAAATCAGCAGAGCGATGTAATTGTAAAGCAAACTTGCACCCACACTATATAATATTGGAAATTATAAAGACTTTCTGTTGGGTTTGGATGAACTTCGGTGGCATAAATGGTTTATTTTATTTATTCGGATGAGACTGCATCATCTAACATCGCGGCCGCATTGAAGGCTGAGCTTGGCCTGAATGAAATTGATGCGATTGGCGGACTGCAGAGATTCTCCAATGGAAAGGAATACATGATCAGGATCGAGGGTAGGCTCGTTGAGGCCGACTTCCTCAACAACATGATCGATGATGTCATCATCTTCCTCAGCAAGCACAGCAGTGGCAAGGGCATTCCGTCCTTTACGGTGCACCCTGAGGGGAATTGGACAGAGGATAATTCACTTGGGGGCAGGCCGAAGTCGCTTAGCGTCTCTTCCCCTTCCAGAATGCTCGGGGTGCTCCAGGCTATGAGCAAATCCAATAAAACCGGCATAAAGGAAAGTTACGAGGCAACGCACCACGGCCCGCTTCTTGACCATCCGTCTTTCTTCGTTGAGCTCGGTGGCAATGATGAGACCATACGCAACAAGGAGTATGCCGAATTTGTCGCCAAGGCAGTCGCAAGCAGCATTGGATCAAAGGCAGAATACGGCAAAGTTGCAATAGGCATCGGTGGCATGCACTATTCGGACAAGTTCACCAGGCTTGCAATAGAGGGCAAGTACGCTTTCGCACACATAATGTCAAAGTATTATGCCAGCTGCACTGGCATGATAAAAACTTCGCTTGAGAGGAGCGATGAAAAGGTCGACACTGCAGTCATAGAATGGAAAAGCATAAAAGCAAATGAAAGAGAGATTATAGTTAGAGAACTTGGCGCTTTAGGTATAGATTATGCGAAGGTATAATCTTCTATGTTACACGATCATTTCCGTTGTTGCTGCAGTCCTGCTGTCCAACATAGCTTCGGCGCAGTACTGGTTCCAGAGCGGTGGCAGGGCGATCAGCAGCGCTGACCTGAACAACGGAGCCGGGGTAACCATACAGACAGTATATCAAAATGCGACCTACGGCTCGCTGGGCTTTTGGATAGGCGAGACATTGTCTAACGGCGCCTTCATACAGGTCGGCTATGAAATAACAAATTCGACGGGATATTACTCCTCTTCCTGCCTGAACCAGTCCAAGAGCGTCTTCCTGCGCGCAGGTGATCCGGCATGGTTCTGGGAATATTTCCAGCCTGGCGGGTCAAATAACCAGTCGTTTTGCGGTGGCATCGGGCCAAACGGCTCTGCAGGCAGCAACAACACATTCGATACTTATTCATTCAAGTCCAATGGGGACATATGGGATGCATACTTCAATGGCCAGGAAGTAGGGAGCATCAATCTCGGCACAGACAATTCCGGGGTCAATCCGCCTGCTGCCTTTGCAGAATATGCAGATACCAACAAAAACACATGGCCGATAAAGAACGTCACGTTCAAAAACATGTTTTTCTACATTGGGAACAACACCAGATCCGTCCCAGTGGGCTATTCATCGATTTCATACGGGGAGGGAAGCCTAACTACCCTGCCAAACGTTTATGGCGTAGAGGAGGTAGGCAACTATACAAATTATTTCGTTGTGGGCTCTTCGGTGCCGCTGCTGCACACCTTGACAAAGCTTTGGCAAATAGGTTATAACATCGGCATCTATTCCGCTTACGGGAACCTGACAAGCAGTAATAATTACACAGCATACACTGTGGTGCCACTTTCCGCGCCTGATGCAATCAACATAAGCCAAGGAGTAAGGGAGGCTTTCACTGGGTGGACAGGATCAGGCTACGGCTCGTATACCGGAGTCAGTGCTTCTCATTCAGTTACACTCTACGACAACATAACCGAGACTGCAGAGTGGCACACGCAGTATTATCTCAATGTGACAAGCCAGTACGGGAATGTCTCAGGAGGTGGATGGTACGATGCCAATAGCACTGGGACCATTTCGGTAAGCTCAAGCACCGTGGCAATCGGGCCAGGTTCAAGGGTCGTTTTTGATGGATGGAGCACTGGCGCGGTCGCGGGATCGACCCCGATCCGTGTAGATGGTCCGCAGTCGATACAGGCGATTTGGACCAGGCAGTATTATCTCAACGCCACTTCAGCATACGGAAACGCAACAGGAAGCGGATGGTACGATTCCAACAGCACGGCAAACGTCTCACTGACAGGGACTACGGTTCCGATAAACCAGACGCAGCGCCTGGCATTCAAGCAGTGGAGTGACGGAAGGCCTGAAAGCAGCATAAGCTTGAAGGTCAATTCCCCGATTATGATAAATGCGGTGTTTGAAAGGCAGTACCTTGTGACACTGACCCCGGAAAACGCTGAGGGGGCAAAGATAACCGGAGTCAACTATTACAACGTGAGCGGGGAGAATACGAACCGCAGCATATTTGCATTCGCTGGCACCGAATACAACATAGAATACATTTACTACAAGGGCGTGATAGTCACGGTGGATCATCAGTTCAACATAACCGGAGTCGAAAACGTCGCGTTCATGACGCCGGTATACAACATCGTGGTAAACACACAGAGCGTCTTCGGGACCCCGGTGAATGCAAGCCTGAACATAACCTTCAAGAACAATACCAGCACCAAGACGTATTCAGGAAATGATGGAAACATGGCATTCAACAACGTGCCATACGGTTACGTGACAGGATATGCAGAGTACTTTGGAGTGAAGCAGAGCGTCAACCTCGAGAATGGGGTCAGCTCGTATCTGGTGTTCTTCACCGCCTCGCTGATGGCATTGATAATAAGCGGCATAGTGATAATAGTTGCGGTTGCCAGGATAACGGCCGAATATGAAAGGTCGAGGCGTCCTAAGGAAATCAAGAAAAGCTACTGATTCAGCAGGTTCCTCAAATGAAAAGCATATACGACCTCTTCCTTGAGAGGTATAAATCGTTCACTGACATACAGAAGCTTTCCATGCCCATCATAGAGAGCGGCAGCAACTGCCTTATCGTCGCCCCGACAGGTGCTGGCAAGACAGAGGCTGCAGTACTGCCGCTGCTCGCATCCATTGCAGGGAAGGACTTATCGCCGACAAGCATCCTCTATATAACGCCGCTCAGGGCGCTTAACAGGGACATGCTCAGGAGGCTTGAGGAGCTGTGCAACAGCATTGAAGTCACCATAGGGGTAAGGCACGGCGACACGAACCAGAAGGAGAGGAGCAAGCAGGCCAGGCTCGCACCGATGCTGCTCATAACCACCCCGGAGACACTGCAGAGCATACTCCCGACAAAATACATCGGTCCCTACCTGAAGAACCTTAAGGCCGTGGTCGTCG